>Ga0209713_10001845_pt1 | contig 12886 bp, 6 predicted proteins | sample ArcOceMetagenome_3_FD_187444 | JGI IMG/M metagenome (GOLD analysis project Ga0209713, IMG submission 187444) | Marine eukaryotic phytoplankton communities from Arctic Ocean - Arctic Ocean- Svalbard ARC20M Metagenome (SPAdes) (version 2) | ecosystem: Environmental > Aquatic > Marine > Oceanic...
CAGGTTACGGACATGAGAGACGTTCAGCCTGACACACGCTAGGAACCTAGCGAGTTGCGCCACACAGTAGCACACTCCACTGTCCGCAGCTCGAGCGGCTCGAACTCATAGCTCGGCACGGGCGTGCCGCCGGCCTCGCAAGCCTCGACAGCCGTGCCCATCTCGCGCGACGCCTCGCCGAGCGCGGCGGGCCACGCGGCGTCGCCCCCGCGTCGCAGGAGCGTCTCGAGCGTGTCGCGCATCAGCGACGCGTAGAGCGGGATCTCGTCGAAGCGCATGTGCGGCGCCGCGTTGACCTCGAGCAGCCACGGCCGCCCACTCTCGTCGACGAGCACGTCGTACCCGAGGAGCTGCGCGCGCGCCTGCTCAGCGCCGCCCGCGGTGGCGCGGCGGCCCTCCTCGCCGAGCACCGACGGCAGCACGCCACGCAGCGACGCGGCCACCACGCTCTTGATCCGCCGCCACACGACGTCGCGCTCCAGTCCGAGTGTGGCGAGCTGTTGCCACAGCGCGTCGAGCCCCACCGACGCCTCGTCGGCACCGCCGCCCTCCTCGTCATCGCCGGCGCCGCGCGACGACTGATCGCCGGTGCGCTCGTCGCTGGGGCCAACCGCACCGCCGGCGCGCGCTCGCACCGACAGGTTGCAGCAGTGCGTGCCCAGCACCTCGGCGGCGCTGTGCGTCTCCGCTCCCACTTCAAGGCTGAACGGCAGGCAGGCCCTTCGCACGATGGCCTCGTTGTAGAGGAAGGCCGCCGACCCTTGAGCGTCGGCCGTGATCAGGACAAACATGCGGATGTCGCATTTGTGACCGTCGGCAAGCAGCGCCGGCGCCGTCACGTACTGCTGCAGCACGAGCGACGGCGGCGGTCGTGCGGCCGCCGCGCGCCGCTGGATGAGAGCGCGCGCCGCAGAGGCGCTGGAGAGGAGCGTGATGCCACGTGCGCGCGAGCCGCGGCACGGCTTGGCGATATACATCTGGTTCGTGGCGTCGCATCCGGACAGGTGCTCGATCGCCGCGTCGTGCTCTGATGGGATCTCGAACGTGAGCGGCTGACAGCCGGCGCAGGATTCGTCCTGCTGGAGAGCACTGTGGAAAAGTCCCTTGTTGTCAAGCACGTAGGCAGCCTCGAAGGATAACATCTCGAGACGCACGGCCGTCTTGCGCGCGGCGTGAGCCGGACTGGACGCCATATATTGCCGGAAGTCGACTGGACGCACGGCCGCCTTGCGCGCAATGTGTTGATTCGGGGGATTAAGTATCAAGACGTAAAAAATCAAGTTTTTCAAGTTTTTCAAGACGCTTTGTCAGATGTGACCAACTCCTGAACGCACTTGACCGACTTGAAAAAACTGTTTAGCTGGGGGTTGCTCTGCACTTGATTTAACTTGATTTTCTCGAGCTCGGTTTGTCCGTACTTCGGTCGTGTGGTACTTTATCACCCCTGAGCCGCTGCGCCTCAGAGCTCAAGTTGAATTTACTATTGCTGAAAATGAATTTTTCGAGGCTCTGAGCTACTATTCACCCTCACGAAAACCGTGCTGAAATCTTGATTTTCGTGACAAGGTGCTTGTCGCGTTAGAACTGGAAAATCAAGATGCGACAAGCAGCTTGTCGCGAAAATTCAAGTTCTTGCACGGTGACAGACGGTTTGTCGCACGGTGACAGACGGTTTGTCGCACGTGACAAACCCACACTTGATTTCTTGAATAAACTTGATTTTCCAACTTGATACTTAATCCGCCTATTGTTATGGAAAAGATGCAGCCAAGACAGCGCATGTCCGACGCCTCATTGCCACGCGTCCTCGTCATCGGCGGCACCCAGTTCATCGGCCGCGCGACGGTCGCGGCGCTCATTGGCTCCGGGCGCTTCGATGTCACCATCCTCAACCGCGGTCGCACGGATAGCCCGTTTGAGGGCGTCGCGCGCCACGTGTGCTGCGACCGTCGGAAGAAGGCGCTCAGAGCCTTCCTCGAGGCCGAGCCGGCGTGGCACGCGGTCATCGACTTTGTGGCCTTTGGCCCAGACGACGTGCGCCGAATGCTGCCTCTGGCCGCCAAGCTCGGGCTGTACGTTCTCATCTCGACCGACTCGGTCTACATGGCATGCGACCCGGCGGGCTGGCGGCGCGATGCGACGAGCGGTCGGCTCCTGGAGCAGAGCGACGGGCAGCCCGACGCGGCGCGCGGCGCGCTCGACGAGTACGGCGCCGCCAAGCTCGCGCTCGAGCAGTCCCTCGCCGCGCACGCCGAGCTGCGCTTTGTGTGTCTCCGGCTGCCGGACGTGCTAGGCCGGCACGAGAACACCGGCAGGCAGGAGAAGCTGCTCAAGCGACTGATGGGAGGCAGACCGATTGGCACGGCGGCCGAGCCTGGCGGCGACGGGGCCTTTGGTCGGCACACGCCGTTGAGCGTCGTCTTCGCGGACGACGTGGCGCAGGCGGTGCTGGAGGTGGTCGACGCAGCCGCCACCGCAGGTGCCGATGGTTTGGCAGGGGCGCGGCTGCACCTCTGTACCGACGAGGCTCCAACGTGGGTCGATTTGGTGGCTGGTGTCGCCGAGGCGCTCGTTGCGCAGGGGCTGACGGTGCCACCGCCCGCCTTTGACGCGGGCAAGGACACACGCTTTGTCTCGGTCGAGTGCGGCGCCCTCGACAACGGCGCGGCGAAGCGGCTGCTGCCGCGGTGGCGGCCCGCGCCGCTCGCGCTGCGGCTACGAGAGACGGTGTCGTGGTGGGTCGACGAGCAACGCGCCGCCTTCGAGGCAGCGCAGGAAACGGAGGCGGCGGAGCCAGAGGGCAGCGAGGAGGGAAGCGGCGAGGAGGGAAGCGGCGAGGAGGGCGACGAGGAGGGCGGCGGCGCCAAGCGCAGCAGGACGGTGGCTCCGGCGAAGGTTGATCAGAGCTTTAGATTTGGGTTTGGCGATGGTTATCATGAATGTTGACTAACAAGGCTCATTAGCACGCTAACAGCATCATCGACCCGTCCACGCCGTCGCCCACCAAATCGTACGGGTCCGGTGGCGGCGGATTGCCCTGGCCGTTGGGATACTGCAGCGCATCGGGCACCTCGGGTCCCATCGACCCGACGCCCGGTGCGTACTCTCCATTGTTCTCACCAAACAGGTACCCGTTGTCCGCAGGCCACGGTTTGGCGAAATACCCTTCGCCGTCATTGTCAGTGAACTGCGGCCGAAGCGCACTGATGGCAGCGCCGCGGCTGCGCGACGACGGCACGCGCACTACCGCTCCTCGACGGCAGTATTTGGGCAGCTTGACGCCATCGATGTGCGCGGAGACCCAATTGGAGGGACCGACCACGAGAAAGGCGGTTGTGTGGTGGGCCAGCGACGAGTCCGCGCTGTGCGCCGCACCAAACCAGCATCCGCCCGCGGCATACCGGGTGTTGCGACAGTCTGGTGCGCCAGATTTCGCGGCAGTCCTGCCACGAGCTGGGCAGTAGCTGTACGCCTCGCAGCCGGGCGACCCGTGGCAGGCCTTCTCACAGGCATCGAGCGTCGCTGCAGCCACAAAGTTGGTCAGGTTTCGGATGTGTTGCCCGTCGATGCGGGTCATGGGTGAGGAGGAGGTGGAGGCGAGCAACTGCATGGTATGCCTGGCAGGCGTGGAACGCCCGGCAAGAGCATCGATCTCCTCGTTGGCCGCCTTCTGGGCCGCCCTCATCTCCTCATCCACCGCTTGCTTGAAAGTAGCTGCTGGAGTCGAGTTGAACGAAGAAAGATCGGGTGGCGAGTCGGCGTGACGCTTCTTCTTCCGAAGGTCGGTGCTCGGCACCCGACGGTCGGCGGCGTCCTCAGCCTGAGCCGCCTCCATCATCCGCTGCATCGCAGCACGCGCGTTGCGCAGTGGCTCGTCGAGACCAACGGTGCCCTTGACCATCGCCTTCACCAGCCCCCTGACCGTCTCGGCTTGCGCCCTGATGGCCTCCTCGCGCGCCAAGTGGCGAGCCGCCTCGGCGGGGTGGTCGCCGTTCTCGATGCTCATCCGCTCGTGCTCCTCCATGTGCTTCTGCTGACGCTCCAGCCGCGCGTGCTCGGCGGCCTGCTCCGCCTTCTCCCCCGCCTTGCGCGCCTGCGCAGCTGCTATCATGGTGCGGTACGCCTCGGCCTGGAGCATCGTCTCCTTGTCCATCGCATTCTTGGCCTTCTCGTCGGCTTCCGCCTTGGCCTTTGCGAGCGCATCGACCTCGCTTTGCTTCCGCTCCTTTGCGTCGGCCGTCTCATTGGCCAAGCTGCGCAGTTCCTTGGCCTTGTGCGCCGCCTCGATTGCACGTGCCTCGATCGCCGCGAGCGCTGCATCGCCGTCCGCCGCGTGCTGTGAGACGTGCGAGGCGTTCATCGTCTCGTCACAGGGGAAGGCGTCGCCAAGGAGCTTCCTCATGGCGGGGGTGCACATCCCAACGCCCTCCTGCTGCTGCGTCAGCGTAGGGCTGGCTACCGACGACACATTGCACGGCGCCTCCATCGCTTCTGAATCTGCCCTCACCGTGGGTGGTTCCGCCGGCTCGGTCACCGTGACGGGTTCCTCCGGCTCGGCACTGAGCGCGTTTCCCAGCTTGCCGAGGCGCACGGCAAGGCCCTGCTCTTGCTGGGAGTCAGCCTTCTCCATCAGGCGCTCGGTATCGCGGAGCTCATGCAGTGCCTCCGTCTGGAGCATCGTCACGTTCTCCGCCGCCATGGAGGAGAGCGTCGCTCCCTGGAGGTGCTTGAGCCGTGAGAGCGCCAGTTTTTCACTCACCTTCGCCTTCTCGAGATGCGAGTAAAGCAGCGAGTCGCGTTTCTCGGAGGGGAGGCCCGCCACCAATGACTCCGAGTACGCAATCTTGGGAATGTCGGGCGGCGTGGGCACTTCCGGGTACGCTTGCTGGAGGGCCTCCAGTGTGTCTCGCTGCCAGCGGAGAGCGCCCTTCAGCGCTGGACGGACCAATGCGGCAACCTCAAGCGCCTGCACTGCCTCCCGTTGCGCAGATAGTGCGTCGCTCAGTGGCTCCGCGTGCACTGCTGGCGACACCAGGAGGAGGAGGCTCAGCCGCATCGTCGCCATGCGGGGCAACTTTCGCTGCCGTCTTTGGACGCTTGGCCCCTTTGGGCTGGTATAACACGGAGCGGGCACCGACCCGTGGGCGCCCTAGTGCAGGGTCCCGGGGTTTCTAGCCGGCAAACGCGTCGCTCAATAGCCTCAATAGCGTGTAGCACTGTAGCACACTGATAGATAGATAGATAGATAGATAGATTTATGCTATCTATCTATCTATCTATCTATCTACTACCTATCTATCTATCTATATCTAGCACACTGGGCGCTGCCAAGCGGACGCGATATCGCCTCAAGCCCACGTGTGTAGTCCATCTTCCTTTTTTGTGTGTCGTGGCTTCCTTTGCTATATACCTTTGGTGCCTTTGGTGGCTTTGATTTTTACCGCTCCTCGCGAGACTTGCGTAACTTGCTGCCATACTCGCATGCCGACGCGCAGCAGCAACGAGCGCGAGCTCTCCAGCTTCAAGACGCTTCCAGCAGTGGACGACAAGGACTGGGACGCTGCCTCCTTCGTCGATTCGTCGGTCTTCACGTCGGAGCCGGGCTCGACGATCGGCCGCGTGAGAGGCTGCTTCAAGGTTCTCACGCTCGGCGTGGCCTGGGGCGTGCCGGTTGGGCTGCTGGTGGCAATCGTGGCGCTGCTCGCTCAGGATCACACGCCAGACATGCGCAAGCTGCACGTGAACAGCATCGACGTGCAAGCCCTCACAGCCGCTTCGCTCAGAGCCACAGGGCTAAGCAGCCTGCTCGGTCTGGCGTCGAATGACTCGAATGCGAGCAACGCCTGCAATCAGAGTCTCTACGCCACGATGGCCAGTGATGCCAAGGACGATGACGAGGATGAGGAGGACTGCTCGTCTGTCAACGCGAGCAACGCGTCCGAAACCAACGGCAGCAATGGCAGCGGCGGCAACGGCAGCAGCGCTGCCGGCAACTGCACGCGCTCCAACCGCTCGGCGCTCGTGCTCGCTGGCACGCGCCCCGCCCCGCCGCCGGCCGACTGGGGCAACCCGAAGGCGGCGTACGAGGGCTTCGTGCAGCTCAACAACCGCAGCGACGGCTTCTTCACGGCGTGGTGGAACGGCACGCGCAGCAAGCTGCTGTTCGAGGTGCCGAGCGCCGCCCTCGGCGCCTCCGACTTTGTGGTGTCGGCGATGGCGTCGCGCGGCGACGGCGTCTCGTCGCTGCTGCACGAGCCGCTCACCGGCACCGACTTCAACGTCTTCCGCTTCGACCTGGCGCCCAACGGCCGCGACATTGATCTCGTCGTGCCGCAGCTCGAGCTGAGGCTGCCGCGCAACGGCTCCATCCCGCCCGCCGCCTTCCGCTACGCGGCGTGGACCGGGTGGCAGCGCACGCTGCCCACCGTCAAGGTGACCGAGTGGGTGCTGGTGAGGGAGGAGAATACGACCGCCGCCAACGCCACCGCCAACGTCACCAGCGCGTCGTCGTCGTCGTCGTCGTCCGGCGCCGCCGCCATCGGCCCGAGCCACGGCAACGACAGCCTTGCCAACCGCTCGAACGCCACCGACGCTGCGCCGGCGTGTGCGCACTCGGGCCCGCCACGCATGTGGCTGGCGGGGGAGGCGGTGCCCACCTCGAAGCCGGGCAAGGTCGCCGGCGGCATGCGTGGGCCGGTCGCCTCCGACGACGACGACGCTGTGATGCTCGCCGTCATCAGCCGCCCTGCTGTGCTGCTCTCGCCGTCGTCACGCGGCGCCTCCCGCGGCTCCTCTTCCGGCGCGCCGCCGCCGCCGCCGCCGCCGCGCTCGGCGCCCAACGCGCCGCCGCCGTGCGCCAGGCTGCACTACGTGCGCGGCAGGGTCTCGTACCTCGTCGACGTGTCGGGGTGGGCGCGCAGCGGCGCCGTCCTCGACGCCACCGACAACAAGCTCGCCGACGCGCGGCTCGCCTCGGCGCGCGCCTACCCGTCCAACGTGCTCGTCGGCGTGCAGGCGCACCTCTCCCCGCGCGGCGACCTCGCCTCCGACGACGGCGACGACGACGCGCCCGACGAGCGGCCCACGCCGATCGAGGTGCAGCTCTCGATTGCGCAGCTGCCGCCTCTCGACGGGACGATGGTCGCGCGCGTCGCCGACGATCGGATCGGCTACTGGGTGCTGCACTACACCGAGGTGGGCTCGGCGGGCGGCGTGCTCTCCCGCCGCACCACCGACCGCCCCGTGCGCATCATCCACCGGTGGCACCTCGAGCCAAACGGCACGGCGGCGGCCGACGGCCTGGTGAGGCCCGCGCGCCCCCTGCGCTACCACGTCGACCCATCGGTGCCCGAGCGGTGGCGCGGCGCCGTCAAGCGCGGCATCGAGAACTGGAACGAGGCCTTCGAGCAGGCGGGCTGGCGCGGTGCGGTGCGGGCGGTGCTGCCGACCGACGCCGATTGGCCGGGCGACTACTCGGCGGAGGACGTGCGCTACCCGTCGATCTCGTGGTCGATCTCGATGGCCAACGCCTTCGCCATCGGCCCGCACACCGTAGACCCTCGCACTGGCCAGATCCTCGACGCCAACATCGTCTTCGCGCACTCGTGGGTGCGCAGTTGGCTCTCCGAGTATGACGTCGTCGCGAGGAGACGAGGCGCCGCCGCCGCCGCCGCCGCCGCGTCGGCCGGCGAGGCTGCCTCGGCAGCAGCAGGTGGCGGCGGCGTGGCGGCGGGTCGCGGCCGGCTGGCGCGCGCGCTGCGAGCGTCGCAGCTCGAGCTCGAGGCGATGCTCGATGATCGTGGCGGCCGCGTGGCGAGCGCCGGGCCGTGTGGGCACGCGGGGGCGCGGCTGCGCGAGACGGCGCTGCTGCACGCGACGCTCACGACGCTCGACGGCGAGGCGGGAGGAGGGGGCGGGGGCGAGGGGACGGCGGAGGGCGAGGAGGAGGTGCCGTCGCGGTACATCGAGGAGGCGATCACCGAGGTGACGATGCACGAGGTGGGGCACACCCTCGGGCTGAGGCACAACTTCAAGGCCTCGGCGGCCTACGGCCTCGAGCAGCTCGCCGACGAGCACTTTGTCGAGGAGCACGGCCTCACGGCGTCGGTGATGGACTATGCGCCGCCGTACCTCCCCGCCAACCGCTCGCTCCGCCACAGCCACGTCTACTCGCACCGCGTCGGCGAGTACGACCGGTGGGCGATCGAGTACGGGTACACGCCGCTGCGGGGCGAGGTGGCGGAGGTGGCGGAGGTGGCGGGGCAGCAGCACGCCGCGCTGAGGCGGATCGCGGCGCGCGGCGCCGCCAACAGGGCGCTCCGATTCTCGACCGACGAGGACGGCGACGACCCCTTTGCCAACGTCTTCGACCTCGGCGACGACCCCCTCGCCTACTACGCCGATCGGATGGCGCTCGCGCAGGCGCTGCTCGCGCAGGTCGCCAACCGCACCGTGCTGCGAGACGAGGCGTGGACGCGCCAGCTCGCGGCGGTGACGAGCATGATGCGCGTCGCGGTGCGCGGCGGCGTCTACGCCGCAAAGTACATTGGCGGCTTTGTCTTCTCGAAGGCGCACCGCGGCGACGGCGGCGCCGCCGAGCCGGTGGTGCCGGTGGCGGCGCGCGACCAGCAGCGTGCGCTGCAGCTGCTGCTGCAGGTCGTCTCGCAGGACTTCTGGCTGCCCGCGGCGCGCGCGACGCGGCGGATGCCCGAGCGCGTCGGCGCGTGCGGCGGGCTGCAGGAGTACTGCCTGGGCCTCTCGAGCGCGCAGCTCCTCGAGATGGTGCGCGAGCTGCGCAAGAAGCTGCTGCTGCAGCTGCTGCAGCCGGCGCGGCTGCAGGGCCTCGAGCAGCACGAGTGGGACGCAGAGGCGGCGCTCGACCACGCGCTCGGCCACGGCCACGGTGGCCACGGCCATGGCGGCGGCGTGGGAGAGCCGGCCGAGCTGGCTGCGCTGGCGGAGGGCCCGGCGGCGGCGGCGGCGTCGGCGGCGGCCGCGGGGCTGTGGGCGGAGCCACCGCGACCAATCGTCGCCGCGACGCGCGCCTTCGCGGCGGAGGGGCCGAGCGTCGGCGCCCTGCTGCGCGCCGTCGACGCCGTCCTCGGGCTGCCCACGCAGCCGCAGCCGCCGCAGCAGCCGCCGTCTCCGCCTCAGTCGGTGCTCGAGATGAAGATGCAGCACGAGATCCATCGCTTCTGGGTGAGCGCCCTCGCCGCGCTCAGCCACGAGGGCGTCGGCGAGGAGGGCGCCGTCGCGACGCAGCTGCTGCGCGACCTGAGGGCGCGTGTGAGCCGCGAGCTCGAGGCCATCGCTGCCGGCGGGCCTGCCGAGCGAGGCACGCTGCCCACAGCTTCGGCAGCTGGCATGGGCGGCGGAGGTGGCGACGCAGGCTCGCTGCAACGGGCTGGGGCAGCCGACGAGGCCGTGTCGCCGTCGGTGGAGCGTGGCGTTCGCGCCACGGCGGCGGTGCGACAGGCGTTGCTGGCGCACTACGGCACCCTCGAGCACTACCTTGGACTGTGGGAGAGGGGGCTGGAGCTACCAGGGCTCTGATCGCACCTACCGTACGGCGAGTTATATGAGTGCTTAGAAGTTTAGTTTATCATGTCATCAACCAGCTCGCAATATAATAGCAGCTCTGATACCGAATCAGTAGTAATCATGGACCCACACTCCCGCGTTCGTCAGTCTGTCGTAGAGGCTCGCACACTCTCTGTAGCTGTGGGGTCTCGTTCGATACGTCTCAAAGTGGTGACATTCGACGAAGAGCTCGTCGATGAGGCGCAGCGTCGATGGCACGTTCAGGAGCTCTTGCAGGACCGTGTGCTCAGTGTTCTCAATGTCCTGCGACGGTAGGTGGCGTTCCAGCTGAGTTTCGAATGAAGGGGGGGGGGATTTGCTGAGTTTCGAGGCGCGTGGCCGCACCATCTTGCACACCAGCCAGTCTTCATGCCGGATGTGACGAGAGAGCCAGTGAATCAGGTTTGTCACGCGGATCGCCACTTTGTGATTCGATCTTGCACTCGAGCTCACGGAGCGCGCGACCGTATGCTTCGAGCTGTTCCCACCGTCGATGTAGGCCACCGTCTCGCTCTTGACCATTCCCGACCCGATGCCAGAATGGACCAGCTTGACATCGCAGCTCGCATGGCGGTGGCAGCACGGCGGCTCATAAAGGGGAAACCACGCAGGATCGGCCTCGAAAGCAGTGACGGTGAAGGACTCACCTTCTGGGTACATCACGCGAAACGGTCGGATCGAGCTCGCGGGGGCGTTCGCTCCTAGATCCAGGTAGATCAGCCGGCCTCCTCGAGCTGCACTCGGTCGCCAGATGTGCCCGAGCGTGTGCGTAAAGGCGGCCAGATTGCGACTCGCGCAACAATCGCTTACTTCTGGTCCATAGGAGGCCCCACAACCGCCTGTCGGAAAGCCTGGGTGACGGCTCGCTCGCATCGAGGCGAATCGCGAAGCATCATCCAGCTGCCACGGGCCCGACGCCGCCGACACCGCCGCTGCGGGAGGCACCGGCTGGCTAACAGGCTGGAACGGCTCGGGCCCAGCCGCCAGCGCTGGCGGAGGGCACATGACTGATGGACCGATTCGGCTCATGAGGGCACTAGTGCTGTTGTCCATCGGTCCACTGCACGTGCAGTGCATTCTGGACAGTCTTTTGTGGCCGCACCTCACCGCATGGCCGTTGCACCAAAACAAGCCGACACAGGAGCCTTGGACCCAGAAGGCATCCGGCGAGGCGCACCCAAACGTGGACCCTTGCACACATTTGGGCGCGACATCTTCCGGCCAAGCAAACGCCAGCGAGCATCGGCCCTTGGCGTTGTACATATTGCCTCGTGGCGGTGCTGCACCGCGCACACGGTTTGCGAAACCGGAGCCCAACGGCAGTTCAGCGGCTGAAGTGCCATTCGTGAACCATTTTGACTTAGACGCCGTCCTAGTTTGCGATTGCTCGTGGCTTTTACCAAAAAATTGCGATTGCTTTGATCTAAAAAATGCTGGCTTCCCGTAGTGAGCTGGCGTGCCATGGACTTCGCAGCCTCGCCGTCGCTGGAGGGCGGAAAGGAGACTGTGACGTCACTTTTGCCGAGGCGACGACGGCTGCCGGAGCGGCTGCTGCGTCACAGCTCGGAAGCTCTGGCAGAGCCGCGACTGGGTCACCTACCAGGTAGGTCATGAATCTGGCTCTAGAGAATCGGTCCGGCTGTGTATACGCTCCTCAGTGGCAGCGACACTGTACTGTCTGGAAGCGCGCTTGCGCGGGCTGCGGCCGCCCAACTCAGTGCGACGAGTGTAAATGAACCACGTTGATCCGATGGTCAACCCGCGGGCGCCCTAAAGTAACTCCAGGGGTGTAGCCAGCAAGCACGTCGCCTCAATAGCCTTAGAAAAACTGAGTGAACCACACGCACATCTAAAGCTTTACAGTACCTTCTGATATGAGCAGAGAAGCCGCATCACAGCTCGTCGCGATCAGACCTTGCACAGGTTGACCAGCTTCTCCTTTGCGATCTCCATGGCGGCGGCCGTCACCTGCATCGTCACGAGGGCGTAGCAGCACACTGCTAGCTTGCCCTCGTCGGTCGAGGGGTGGAAGTCGCCGAAGCCGACCGAGGTGGTCGTGATGATCGACCAGTAGGCGCCGTCGAGGAGCCCATCGGGCATGCCCGCGTCGGCCGAGAGCGCCTTGCACAGCCCGATGCCGCCCAAGACGTTGACGACGAGCGCCGCAATCGCCGCGGCGTCGGCTGTGAGCCCCATCTGCTTGATCATCGCGCCGTCTAGCTTCTCCTCGCGCAGCAGCTTGAAGACGTCGAGGCTGATCGAGAAGAAGGCGATGCCGCCGAGCGCCAGCAGGCTGACGACGACCCGGCCCGTCGCCGTCGCGGGGTAGTCGATGTCGCCGTAGCCGATGGTCGTAAAAGTCATCACCACGAGGTAGAGCGCGTCGACCGTTGAGAGGCCGACCTCGACCATCGACAGCAGCATCGTCGCGCCGGCCAGCAGCACGAGGGTGAGAGTGAGCGTGTTGACGAAGGACGCGTACTCGACGCCCACCGCAAATCGTTTCGCCTCGCTATTGATCTTGAACACGTAGAGCGGCAGCACCCAGAGGACGAGAATCGACACGAATGTGGCGACGTCGGTCAGGAACAGGAGCGCCGCGGCAGCGATCAGCCTGAGCACGAAATTCTTCCCACGGTCGTCGATCATGAAGAAGTAGAGAGGCAGCATCCAAAAGACGAGCGCCGACACGGCTGTGGCGGTGTTGGTCAGGAGGTAGAATGTCGCGACACCCACCAGCGCGAGCAGCTTCTTGCGCCCCGCAGCGTCCAGCTTGAAGAAGTACAGCGGTAGCACCCAGAAGGCGAGCACCGACGCAATAGCGGCGAATGTCGTGTCGTAGGGTGGCTCGGGCGGCTCGATAACCTTCTTCCTCTTCTTGCTGAAGAGCCCGAGGACCACAAGGTCCGCAACGAGGTGGGCTGTAGCCATTCCCGTCGAGATTTGCTGGTGTACCCCCGGGGCTCTCGCTTGCGGTGGTTGTACACCGGCAGTTGCGGCCCATCGAGTCCTAGCAGAACTATTACAGGCCATCAGGCCTTTCGGCTGTGTTGTGTTTTATTGAGGCTATTGAGGCGACGCGTTTGCCAGCGTGCAACTGCGGTTTAAATAGCCCGCTGTTTAAGCTGTTTAAGCAGAGCTCTCGCCGTGGTTCCCAGTTTACTGGCGAGCGGAAGTCGGCCTGTCGTGATGTCGTCGATCTTGTCGGTCGCCGGGTGCTTGTTGCCGATATTGAGGCTATTGAGGCTATTGAGGCGATTTCATACTTGTGCATTACAATACCGGCACTCATGTAAGATCGAGTGTG
>Ga0209713_10001846_pt1 | contig 12884 bp, 6 predicted proteins | sample ArcOceMetagenome_3_FD_187444 | JGI IMG/M metagenome (GOLD analysis project Ga0209713, IMG submission 187444) | Marine eukaryotic phytoplankton communities from Arctic Ocean - Arctic Ocean- Svalbard ARC20M Metagenome (SPAdes) (version 2) | ecosystem: Environmental > Aquatic > Marine > Oceanic...
TTGCACTCGTCGTCGCGCCTCCAGTCCGCTGCAGGCCGTGCCGCGTCAGGATGACGCTGCTGCTGCTGCTGCTGCTGCTGCTGCTGCTGCTGCTGCTGCTGCTGCTGCTGCTGCTGCTGCTGCTGCTGCCGCTGCATGTCGTCAGCATCAGCCACTGCCGCCGCCGCGGCCGCCGCGGCCGCCGCGGCCGCTCGAGTGGGGTCAAGCCACTCGCACGTGAGCAGCGCGCCGGCATCGCCGCGCTCGGCGGGCGCCGTCGCGAGGAGGGCGGCGACCAGCGCGCGTGCCGCTGCCGAGAGGCTGCACGGCCTCGAGAGCTCCGCGTGGAGCTCGGCAGCGAAGTCTGCACCTGCCCGCTCACACTGGCACAGCAGCGCGAATCGCCAGTCGGGCGGCTCGCCGTCGGGCTTGTCGCGCGGGTCGGCGCAGTCCATCGGGAACATGTTGGTCAGCATCGTGAAGACGCAGACGCCGAGCGACCACAGGTCGGCAGCAAACGGATCGTACGCCTCGTCGCCGCCGTCGACCGTGCGCCACACCTCGGGGGCGGCATAAGAGGGGCTGCCCGCAAACTCGGTGCACCAGGCACTGCCTCTGCCGTGGCAGTTGTCCCTGCATGTGCCCCCGTCGTCGACGTCCCGCGGCGTGATCGCGGCGAGGCCAAGGTCGCCGAGGCGCGCGTGGCCCGCGGTGGTGAGCAGGATGTTCTCCAGCTTGATGTCGCGGTGCGCCACGCCGCAGCCGTGGCAGTGCGCGACCGCCGCTGCCACCTGGGCGAATAGCGTGGCTGCGTGCGGCTCGGTGAGACCGCCGTTATCGAGCACGCGGTCGAGCAGGTCGCCGCCACCGCAGAGCTCGAGGAACAGTAGGTGGACGTGCACGGCGGCAATTGGCGCGTCGGCGATCAGGCTCAGCACAAACTCGCACACCTCGCCCTTCTGGACGGCACGGTGGGCGTCCAGCTCTCTTTGCACCTGCGCCGGAGTCAGGCCGCTGGACAGCTCGAGCACCTTGGCAGCGACACGGCCACGGGGAGTCGTGGAAATGTCGAGGGCGAGGACGACCCTGCCGTAGCCTCCCTCGCCCAGCAGCTCGGACGTCAGCTCGTAGCGACCGAGCACGGGCTCGTAGCGACCGAGCCCGGGCTCGTTGGTCGGTGTGACAATAGGCGCGAGGGGTGGCACCGCCATAAGCTCAAGCGCGAGGACAACTCACGAGCACACTCAGCGCTCGCTAATGGTCGCGCTAAGAACTTCCCAGACATAGAGAGTGTTACATGTATCACTGACAGTACAAAATACCGCTTCTACCCAGCTAAACACTAGCAGGGACGCGACTTGTAGTTTGCCGCTGACCAGAGCGCGATTTTTTTTTCAATATTTAAAGGTGGGGTCAACGAAAGAGGAAAAACATCGTGAAATTTGGGTGGTTGGTTCGGCACTTTCGCGAGTCGGGTTGAACTTCGCGAAATTTTCGCGTTTCGTGGGCGCTCTTTAATCAAGCGAAATTTTCGCAAAATTTAGGTGACAACCGGCAGTGTTCAAGGTGCAGCCGACTCAAAAGTGGTTACATGAGAAAATTTCGCGAAATGTGGGTCCCGGGAGACCAGTGATTGCGTACCCAGAAAGAAATTGCTTTCGTCTTGGGCCCGCGCAAGGAATCACGAAACAAAATTTTCGCGAAATTTGGGTGGAGATTGGCGAAATTGTCAAACAAAATTTGGGTGACTCCGGCGCGAAACTGGTCAGGGGCAACTTGTAGTGTAACTAAGTAAATCTATGATGCCTCGAACTTGTCGTGCCGATCACATGAACAACACACCGCATTTTACTCTACAGTAACACATGGCATGCACGTGTACATATCCCCCCACGGAAAGGCCATGCGTCACAGGTTGACCGAGGCGCACACCCCCACCGCGAGTCACGGTTGTTTTTAATTAAGCCTCCCTCGTCGGGGGCTAACTGACTGAGCATCAAGATGATAAAGGACCTCACAACCGGAAGCAGCTTGAAAGCTCTCTCGTGTCACACTTCTAGCTGAGGGGTGACCACATGAAAACTATTGAACTACGTAGTAAGTATGAAAAGCCCGATGGTACGAGTATAGCTCAGCCGCCAGCGCGCGCGACGCATTGGTCAACCTGCCGGGCTCGTTTGACCGAATGCTCGTTTGTGCGTGTGCGTATGCGCTGGCTGACCTGGCAGTGCGCACTGGCGGGGGCCACGAGGCACAGTCCATCGCTGGCTACTGCGGTACGCACAAAGACACGGACACGGAGGCCGAGGATGGCGGCGAAGGCTGCCGGAGCAGCATGGGCAAACGGGAGACTCCTACCAACATGCGCGACTGCGCGCGGTTGTGCCTGTGCAACTCGCACTGCCGTTATGCTACCTTCTCGGCGCACACCCGGGACTGTTCGCTGTACGCGAGCTGCGACACCACTCGCCTGGCACAGGGCCATGGCTACCACACCATCGACCTCGGCGGCTGCACAGGGTCCTTGCGTGGCCGCAACGACTGTGCCGTCGCCCTGAGTGGCGAACCACCCCCTCCGCCGCCATCACCACCACTGCCGCCGCCGCCGCCGCCCGGCTACCCGCTCGAGCGTGGCGAGGCGGCATGCCCTCACCCTGCGGTCGGCGATGGCCGGAGCCCGGTGTTCTCGGTGATGGGCACCTCAAACACCGCGGGCTCCAATAGCGTCAGGTACTTCAAGGGCAGGAACACCTTTGGCAAAACGCACCAATCGTTCGCCATGCTGCTACAGCGGAGGCTCGAGCCCGCGTTCGAGACGGTCAGCAACCGCCTCGGTGCCATGGGCCCGACACATCTGGCTGCGTGCGTCAGTCGGTACGTGCCGCCAGAGACGCGCGCGGGCGTCGTCGAGTTCCTGCCGTCGATGGGCTACCAGAGCAAGGACGATTCCGAGGTCGATGCCGTCGCCGCGCTGCTGCAGGCCCTGCGCCAGCGCGGCGCGTTCGCGGCCCTCGTCAACGTGATCCCCGGCGAGGCGCGCTTCCGGGATGAGATCGAGCAGGGGTGGTGTGGGCGCGAGAAGGAGTATGATGAGGCACGCGACATGATCGTTGGGTGCAACTCGAAGCGCCACGTGCTGCACCTGCACAACGCGACCGTGGCGCGTGCCGTGGCCCTCGGCGCACAGGTCGTCTCGCTCGATGCCGATGAGCACCCCGAGCTCTTCGGCCCGGACTCCTACCACATGAATGCCGCCGGGCATCGGCGCGTCTTCAACGAGCTGTGGGCGCGCTACCGTGTGATGCAATGCGGCGCGTTTCGGAGCGGGGAAGGCAGCATGGGCGACGTGGGCGGCGGCGGCGAGGGGGCGGGGCTGGGCGTGAGCTGTGCTGTCGGCGACGAGCTGCAGCCGCTGGTGGCGAAAGCTGACGGCTTCGAGCGCGTCGACCTGTCGTCATCGGGTGGCGGCGGCGGCGGCGGAAAGAGGGAGCCCAAGGTGGTGTGGGAGGCTCGCTTGCCTGGCGCCTCGCTCACGCTGTGTCTGCCACTGCCGCGCACCGAGGCGGCCGCCACCGAAGCCTACATTGCTCACCTCAAGGACCCGGGGTGGGGGCCCAACGCGGGGAGCAGCAGCCAGCTTGATCCAATGGCGCGGTACAAGCTGCTTCTGGGCCTGCAGATGAGCCACGCGCGCAACTTGCCCCTGTATGGGGTCGCTTACCTCTCGTGCAGCGGCGCGTGCGGCTGCGCGCGGCCGGAGCGGCCGGAGCGGCGCTGCACCGCAGCGGCGCCGTGCCCAATCGACACGCTGACCGAGCAACCCGTGACGATCACCAGGTGGTTCGAGGTGGCCGTCTCGGAACGGGACAGCACTCATCACGGGACGTTGTGCCGCTCGGCCGATGCGTGCATGGTGCAGGTGCGCAACAGCGCGCCTGAAGGCGAGGCGCGCCACCGCGTGCATGTGCGCGCAGCCATCTTTGGCGTCAATGACTGGCGCGTGGGAGCCAGGACGTTCAATGACGTACTGTAGTCTAATTGTATCAAGGCTGTTTAGACTGTTTAGGCGGTTATTAACAGGCGACTACGGTGTCACGCAAAACTTGTTCTGAGCATGCGATGCAGCTCGCCTCGAGCTTACTCGTCGGCGGCTTCGTTGCGCCTCCGGCCTTCGGGCACGTCGTCGCGCCCTGCAGCATGCCTCCACCGAGGGCGAGGCGCACATCCCCGCCACGAGTCGCGGTGCAAGCTGCCGTTATGCGCGGCGGCTAAGGACCGCCAAGGGTGTGGAACATGTTGTTGCCACACTTGGTGGGCGCGCTCAGGACCAACATATTGTCAACACTTGCAGGCTCCCCGCCGGTCCTCGTCGTCATCCGGTGCTGTGGAGGTCGGCACTTGTGACCCTCGGAAATGAACTCAGATATTTGCTCGGAAGGCCTTCAAAAACGATCAAAATTGCTCCAAATTGCTGTTTTAGCGACTTCGGGCCAGCATTGCCCCTATCTGCCGGTCCAAAGGGCGTGCTTTTCAACATATTACAACACTTAGAGGTGTTCTGAGAGAACCACAAATCAACTCTATTGGCAAGACTTAGAGGGAATCGTGTCCACATTCAAGATCAACTCTTAGAGGGGGGTGAATCAACACCCTTGGCGGTCCTAGCGGCGGCGCGCATCCCATGTGATTCCGCATTGAGCAACCGCAAGATTTGGTCTGGCTTGCGGTTGCCACCGTGAATGGGCTGAACCTGCCAAGGTGGCAGGCTGCCTGCGGCTCACCAGCGTCATCGAGCCAAGTCGATGCCCGCCATGGTGATTGAGCCTGGCGAGAAGGTGGACGGTGTGAAAAAAGGCGGGCGACGGGGATTTTGCGAAGGCGCGCATATGCATAGAAGTTTTCTTACATCTCTGCCCTTACACCCTCTAGCTTTTGCCAATCTCTGGGGTCTGGTGCGCTGTTCTTTCAGTGGTTTTGGGCGGGGCCGGTGCTTACGCGTCGGACCCATATGCATGCAAGGCATTGTTTGCCGCGGCCACACGACCTCGCCAACGCGACCGCCGTCTATGCACATCGGCTTCTGCGACACGACGGAGTTCGGCAACGTCGGGCAGTGCTCGGAGGAGGACAAGGGCGCGTTCAAGCCACCGTGGCGCTGGAACTCACTCCGCAGCCAGGAGGAGCTTGCGGCGCGGTGCCGGCAGCTATGCCTGGCGTGCGAGCGTTGCCGCTTCGTCTCGTTCAGCCTGGAGCAGCGAGACTGCTCGTGGTATCACGAGTGTGACACCGAGAGGCTGCGAATTGACGTGGCTGGCTTCCGAACGCTCGCGGTACGCAACGCGTCGCGGGCTGACGATGACGGCACGGGCCAGCCGTCGCACGGCCATCAGCGCGGAAGCCAGGAGCTGCTGCTACCGCTTTGGGCGCGCCTCGGTGAGCTGGCACGCCGCGGGCACAAGGGCTGCTGGGCCGCTGGCTGCCGGACGGGCCCGCCGTGGGGAGCCACGGGCGCGACGGCCGCCTTGGGGATGGCTGTGGCGTGGCAGACGAACGCAGTGAACGCCGAGGAGCGCGGCATCTATGGGCACATCTGGCACGGCGTCGATACCTTCTTCACGTGCGCCGTGCTCACGCGCTTCGCCGGCTACTCCGGCGGTGTGCCCAACCGCTCGACGGTGCTGATACCGGCCATGACGAGCCTCTTTGCCACGGGAGACGGCGGCAAGGTCGACCAGCGCTCACCCGCCTTCGTTGTGCTCCAGAAGCTGCTCAGCGGCGAGGGCAGCCGCCTCAGCATCGTGCGCCACATGGAGCTTCCCGCGTGCGCGCCGTCGTGGATGGTCGAGGGAAGGTGCTGCCTCAACGCGACTGCGCGCGCCGCTGCCGCGTCGCTCGCGCTCGCGGCAGAAAACGCAGGTGGCGCTGCAAGCGGCGGCGGCGTTACGACCCTCGAGTTACGGCCGCAGCCTCGTCCGATGGCTCACACGCGCGAGTGGACCGACGCCTTCCGATCGGTTGTCTGGGCCAACCTGGGCGTGCTCGCGCCGCCCACGAATACCGGCACGGCGCAGCAGGTGGCGTTGCTGGCGAGCTCGCGCGACGCCTCCAACCGGCGGCAGATGCTCGGCGAGGAGGCGGCCGCCGCCGCACTGGCCGAGCTCTTCGCGTCTCGGGCGCGGCCGCGGCTCGCCTTCAAGCGGCTGCAGCTCGAGTCGCTCGCGTACCGGAATGAGATCCGGCTGCTGCGGCGGACCAAGGTCTTCATCGCGCTCTTCGGCTCGGGGCTGCACAACTGCCGCTTCTTGCCGCCCGACGCCATCGTGGTCGAGATCCACGGCGCGATGAAGGGCGAGATCGCCAAGCACATGTACCGCGACCTCTGCCAGGGCGCCGTCGGGCTGCGGTGGGTCGGCTACGCGGTGCCCGGCCACGCCGACTGCTGCGACCCCGCCCGGCCCGACTACAGCGCGGCGCGCGTGAGCGCCACGGAGCTGGTGCGCATCGTCGCGGCCGCACTCGATGGCAACTTCACCACGTTGGATCGCGAGTACGAGAGCAGGTGGGCCGAGGGGATGGACGCGTTCGGAAGGAGGCAAAGGACACGTTTCCCAGCCCAAAACCGAAGTAGATAGACTGTGCACGTCACTGTGAGTCCATTTACATTTAATTGAATTTTTTTTCAGACTACGGCTTTAAAGTACGATCTGCCAGTGACAGAGTTGCAAGCAAGGCTGACCAGTGTGTACCGTACGCCCTTCCAAACCATGTTCCAAACGCAGCCACCGCCGACCCGTTTGGCTCGGAGCAGGTCATCTGGGTCGACGCCGGGCTGTTTCGCTACCACAAGCACGGTGTCGGCTTCAACCCGTTTGCGCTCGGCTGCTACGCGACGCGAGGCGCGCGGTTCCCTCTAAACTGACCATGCAAACTTTTGCAGACAAACCAAGGTGGCGACATGTAAAGTATTAAAAGTTACAGTACCGGTAAAACGACTATTTCGTACAGTAAGCGCTGGTCTGGCGAGTGGCGAAAACCACGCCTCTCCTTGCAGGGTCGACTCGGAGCGATACCAAAGGCTAGAACACCGGCACGTAGTCGCTGCCAAACGGCCCGCCGGGGGCCTTCTGGCCAAGCTCGCCGCAGCACGCCGTCGCGTTCGGCATCCGTGCTGCGAGGATGGCTCGGACGGCATGGAAGCGCGCTGCGCAGGCCGTGGCCTCGCTCGTGGACTGCTCGTCCGCCGTGTCCACTCCCGCGAGGTAGGCATGTCGCTTGAGGTTGTCCCACGAGCAGCCTTGCTTATGCGGCGGCTCGCTCGCGAGTAGGAGCGTCCTCGCAAAGGGCTTGCTTTGCGTGCCCTTGACATAGTGCAGGGCGTGGTGCTTTCCTGAGCGCGTGGCGTAGCCCCCCGCGTGGTGGACGTGGTGCAGCATGAAGAGGAAGAAGCCCTGCGAAGGTGGCAGAAGGTGGGCGGTACGTTGCGGGGCTGGCGCCCTTTCAGCGTGCGCGAGAGGGGGCGGGGTGCTTCGAGACGGTGCACGTGTGTGACTTTGCCAACAGCGACCTTCGTTACCGCACGGCGCGCCCGTGGCACACAATGCAGCATTGGCTGCAACACCGCGGCTACACGTACGACCCAGCGCCGCGGCTGCAGGCCTCGCCATCTGGCCCTCTACGCGTAGTCTTCGTGCGCCGCTCGGGCCGACGGCGCATCAGCAACCTGGCCGAGCTGCACACCGAGTGCGGGGCGTGGCGACCGGAGCGCGTGACGTGCGAGAAGCACGACCTCGGCGCGCTCGGGATGGATGGAGCCGCAAAGCTCATGCGCCGCACCGACGTGCTGGTCTCGATGCATGGCGCCGACTTGATTAATGGCTTGATGATGCATGCTGGCGCGACAGTCGTCGAGATCACGCCCGTCGTCAAGGCGAACTGCCCGTGCGACATGCTACGCCCGATGTTTCTGGCCCCCGCCGATCGCGCCATGCAACATATCCGCCTCGACAGCACCAACAGAAGCCACATGTCGGGCCCGTTGCACGGTACTATGCATGCGGATCATTTCGTGCCGTGGCCCAGTATCCGCCGGGCGCTGGAGACCGTGCTGGATATCGGTGGCCGTGCAGACGCCTTTGACAGATGGAACGACTCGCCAGATTCTACGATACCGTACTGACCTCGGTGTGTGCATCCTAAGTTCCAAGGTTACTATGGGTAGCTACCAGTAGAATGTCTGTCTGTCTGCAGTCCTCTGTAAAGTGCAGAGATCTATCTATCTATCTGGTGGACGTCATGTCGCTTTCGTTTTACTCTATCTATCTGTAAAGTGCACAACCAGCGGAGATTGGACACACTCAAACGTCACCGTCTTACAAACTGTTTTTATTTGGCCTCTTGCCACATAGTAGTCTTGGGTACATAAACGTGGAACTTGGGGCTTTACAGTCTACAGCGAGTGCACAGACGCAGCGGCATGTCGCCGCCCACCACCTGGCTGCGCGACGAGCACACCTCGAGCTTCCGGAGCGGCTACTGCGACTCGACCTCGGACAGGGAGCGAGGCTGCGTGGCGGGTGCCAGCAAGGGCTTCTGGCCCCTCAGCGGGGCCGAGCTTGAAAGCTGGGAGCGTGCCGCCAGCGCTTGCACGGCGAGGTGCCGCTCTTGCGCAGCGTGCACGGCCATCTCATTCTCGCGCCGCAATCTTGAGTGCAGCTGGTTTGCGGCGTGCGCACAGCCCGAGGCGCTGCACAGGGAGCCCTACGGGTTCCGCACGCTGCTCATGGCGGAGCTCGACAACGCCACAGCCCGACAGGCACCGCCGGACGTCCATGCGCGTTTGCGCCGCGCTGTGGCCCCGCCGGGCTGCGCCGATGGGCCGACGGAGCGCGCGGGCGATGTGAGCTTCGAATGGGGCAGCAGCCGCGGCCAGCTGGGCAACCGTTTCGAGGCGGCGATCAACGCGCTGCAGACGGGCGCATGCTGCGCGTCTCGTGTGCTGCTGCCGCCCAGCCTGGTCATGGGCGGGTCGCCGCTGGCCGAGCGGCCGTGCGTCGACTTTCGCGCGCTCGCTGCGCCGCCTGACTCCTCGCATCGCGCGGCGGCCTGCCGCCAGCAGGCGCGCAAGGACGCCAACCACTTCTACTACAACGAGCTGGCCTCGTGCCACAGCGCGGCCGAGCGGCGCGCCGAGGCGCAGCTGGCGGCGCTCGAGTACGCGCAGCGCTTCGGCGCGCTGCGCTGCGCCACACCGCTGCCGCACACCACACTGGTGGCGCATGTGCGCTCCGGCGACGGCGTGGCGGCGCACCAGGCGCACCTCGACTATGGGCAGCCGCCCGTCGCCTACTACCTCGCGGCGTGGCGCGCCTCCGGGCTGCCGCGGCTGCTCGTCGTGACGCAGGACGCTCACTGCGCCGTCGCGCGCGCGCTGCGCGCCTTGGGCACGAGCCTCAGCCTCAGCCTGACCGTGCAGACCTCGGCCAGCTTTGCGGACGACCTTCGCCCGCTCGTGTGCGCGAGGCACGTCGTGCTCTCACACTCGACGTTGTCTACGCTGCTGCTTGGCGCTAACCCGCACCTCCTCTCGGCCTACTCCTACCGGCCGCAGCCGCCCAACATCTGGCTCGCCTCGTGCCGCACGCGCTATTACTTTGCCACCGGCGTGCCGCGCGAGCAGCACTGGACCGGCTCCGCCGAGCAACAGCTCGAGGCAGTGGTGGCCGGCGGCTTCGAGCCGATCGTCTTCCAGCGCGCGCAGCGGTCCTGGTGTCTGTCAAATGTCACCAGCATAGGCCGCGTCCCGTCCGCGCGGCTGGCAGAGACCGTGGGAACATGAGCTACGAGTTACGAAGATACTTTTACTGAACCTACTGAACCGACGGTAGGGATCGTGGTAAACCAACGCAACTAGGCTCGCGCGCTGTTGGCGCACAGTCCAAAACAAGTTCCCTTATTTTCAAACGTATTGACTGATCCGTGTTTGGGTTCTGGTATAGGTTAGTGTCAGTAGGGTATTAGGCTGGGTAGTCTGTGTGTGAAGTGTGAATAAAGAAAAAAAAGCCGATGGTACGAGTAGCTCAGCGCGCGCGACGCATTGGTCAACCTTGAGTGTGGTCTTCGCTATACCGTAAGCTCTTTTTCTTCTTAATAGCGGCCCGGTATTGTGTGTGGTCTTCGGGCCTAATCTCTTCTTCTTAGGAGAGTCCTAAACTGGAGTCATCGCCTAGACGTGACGTTGCGTACCTAGTTATAGTAGTAGCCGGTACACTGCGTAAAATCATATGGATTTTCTTCTTTGCATACTTTTTTGGCATTACTTCGCTTGTCTGAAAACAAGTCCCCATCCACCCCCTGCTGCCGCAGTGTCGCCGCGATTTCAACACATCTTTTTCCATACGGAGGTAGTAGATAAAAGTAAGCAATCTGACGAATTCGAATTAGAGTCAGCCCCCGGCCCTGTTGCGCAATTGATGATAGATCGCAGCACCCACTCTCAGGGAACCTCGGCCTCCCAGTGGCTCAAACGCAGCCACAGCGGCTACTAGCTAAGCTAAGGATTCGGCACGTTCCGGCTTGGAAATCATAATGGAGCGCACGCCTGGCGGACGATTGAAGAGGCCTTGCAGGTCGGCCCGCCCGCCGCACGTGGCGTACCACGAGCATTCGCCATACTGCAGCGAGACGAATCGGCAGCGAGCGCACCGCTCACATCGGCGCACACATGAGTGCGACGCCCGCTGCCAACTACTCCGCAACTTCCGGGCCAGCTGCCACGAGCCGCTGTCGCCGCTGTTGCAATCGCCCTCGTCGCCATCTCGCGTGACGCCGCAGTGGCCTGCGTGCCAGGCGGCCGCGGTGCCGCCCTGGCCGAGCAACGGCGACGAGGGTGCGACTGCCTTGACGGCGAACGATCGAAACGGTGGCGCCCCACCCCCGTGCCGGAGCTTGTCGAGGTCGCACGAGTGGTGCCAATCGCAGTCGTGAGCCAAGAGCGAGACCGAGACGACGGTGCAGCGCTTGCACGCTTCGCACCGCCGCTCGCACGCCCGCATAGCAAGCGACCAGTTGCCGCTCACGCTCTCCGGCAGCTTGAAGCTGCCCGAGTCATCGTTCTCACAGTCGCTCCGCAAATCAGTCTGCCCGCAGAAGCCAGCGCGCCACTGCGGATGCGACTCTGACCAAGCTGCTGGTTTCAGCATCTCCGCCCCGGCCATGCGGTACGCCTCGAGCGGTGTCTGCCTCCAGTCCACGCCCATGTCCATCTTTGGGCGCGCCTCGTACACCTGCTCGATTGTAGGGTACTTGCCGTGCGGGCCTTCCGTCGCTGTGGGGCGCGTGCACACCTCGTGCAGCAGCGATTGCACCGTTCCCACAAGCGCGGCCGGCGATGCGACGGCCGCTGACGAGACACGCGACGTTTGACCGGTTTTGGAGGCGGCAGCGGCGGCGCCAAAGAAGAAATGGCGTCGGACTCGACGGAGCGCGCGCTGCTTCGCTGCCAGCTCGGCGGGCGGGACGCGCAGCAGATGCTCCACCACCGCGAGCGGGTCCACGATTGCCGCTCGCCAGTCGAACTCGTAGCTGTAGTCGGCGAGCCGCAACCTCGACTCAAAGGGCCACGCGGGCAGGTCGCCGATCAGGACCGGCACGCAGCCCGCTAGGACGGCCTCGCTGAACTTGCGCGTGCTGGGCGTGTCCCCTCGGAGCACCAGGCAGAAGGTCGCGCTCGCCATGAGGGCGCGATACTCGGTGGCACCGTGCGCCACGCCACCGCCACCGCTGCCACCCACCGCCTTAGCGACACCGCCCTCATGTCCGCCTGCCATGTCCATGTCCGCCGCCGACCCAGTCCGATCGAACGCGCCGACGCTCATGTTGGCGTCAAGAGGCACATCGAGGCAGTGCTGGCAGCCGCCGCGAGCGCACACCTCGCACCCCGACCGCTCGTCGGGAGCAGTCACGAACGGTGCGACGACCTCCGAATGGTCGGTCGCGAGCATCGTTGCGTTGGGGTGGAACCGAAGCGCCGACCACAAGCGGTGCCTGATCAGCGTGTTGGGCGGCGCGAGGTACGGCTTGCCCAGCCGCCCGGCGTACAGGAGGAAGTGGCGGCGCCGTAACGACGGCTCCGGAGACGTTTCGACGCTCCGCGGATGCGGGGCCCACTCCGGTGTGGATACGACATACGGGGTCATGATGTCAAACCCATGGCGGTAGCGACACGCGTTTCGGAAGAAGGGATCGAGCACGAGCCAACGCGCGCCGCGCAGCCACGAGCCTCGGCGAATCCACTGGCAAGCGAGCAGGAGCGGCGCGACAACAAAGTCGGCGCTACGCTGCTGCCAATGACGAAGCAAAGTGCCGTTGCCGAGGAGTGCAGCAGGGCCGGCTTCGAGCGCGCTGTCCCAGTCGTTCAGAGCCCCACCGAAGTGCAGAGGGGCCTTGGCGTGGTTGTCAGTGAGGAAGTAGTGCGCGACGAAGATGACGTCGGCCTTTTCCGGGTCCTTGGTCGTGCGGATGCGACCATCCTGAATGCCGTCAGCTGCACTCAGCGCTTGATGGAGATGGTGCGCGACGCCCCACCAGTGGTCTGGGTTAGCCCACAGCTGACCAGGTTGGTGCATCGGCTCGACGTTGTAGCGCGGACCCGGATCGTGCAAGTAGATCGAGCATGGTGGCATCACGATGCAACCCTTGCGACCGATTGGCCTCTGCAATCGTACCAGAGGTATCAGACGCTCAAGGTCCCGACCGCAAGTCTGGCATTACATACTATACGAGTACGTATAGTAATGCCAAGCGTAATAGTGTGGGGTCTAATCTCCTCTTTTTCTTCTTAGCGGCCCGGTATTGTGTGTGGTCTTCGGGCCTAATCTCTTCTTCTTAGGAGAGTCCTCAACTGGAGT
>Ga0209713_10001848_pt1 | contig 12882 bp, 1 predicted proteins | sample ArcOceMetagenome_3_FD_187444 | JGI IMG/M metagenome (GOLD analysis project Ga0209713, IMG submission 187444) | Marine eukaryotic phytoplankton communities from Arctic Ocean - Arctic Ocean- Svalbard ARC20M Metagenome (SPAdes) (version 2) | ecosystem: Environmental > Aquatic > Marine > Oceanic...
GCGCAAGGCAACCTACGAGTCGAACCACCCGACTCGCAAGCAGGACGTGACGTCGCAGAAGCGGCGCGAGCGGCGCACCGTCGAGAGAAAGGCGCGCAAGGGCGTCTCCCAGGCGATGCAGCAGCGCGAGGAGCAGAGCGCGGCGATCGGCGCCAGCATCGCGACGGCCGGGCTCGGTCCGATGGAGGATCACGTCCGCACCGCACTGAGGACGTGCAGCGAGGCGACCGGCTACGCCCTCTCCTCCCTCGGTGAGGACCTGGTGAACGATCCGAACGACGAGGAGGTGCACGCGAAACTCCGCACCCTCTTCCATGACTCGATCGTGCCCGACGCCCCTGAGATCAGCGAGATGGCCAACAAGTTCTTGGATAAGCTCGACTTCCGCAGGCGCAACTTGTTCGCGTGCTCGACGTGCGGCCTGCGCGAGCTCAGTGACACCGAGTACAAGCAGTTCTCCGTCGCGCAGCTCCAGGACACATGCTTCGAGTATAACGAAGACGCGCACGCCACGCTCAAGGCGCTCGACGTCGACGTCCTGCTCTACGACGACATGGGCAACGCACACACACAAAACCTCAAGTGCATCCGCTCCTACTATGAGCACAAGGGCAAGCACTTCCACGTGTACCCGCATCTCGTGAGCGAGGGCTCGGACGGCGAGGCGAGCTCGAGCTCCGACGGCTCCCCGACGGTCCGGCTCTGTGCCACGTGCGCAAAGGCGGTCACGCCCAACGCCACCAAGGTCCCCATGCACTCGCTCGCGCGGTGTGACTTCGGCACCCTCTCCCGGCTCAATCTGCCAAAGCCGAGCCTGGTCGAGCAGTGCTTCCTGGCGCCCACCCGGCTCTACGGGATGGTCGTCAAGGTGGTCCTCACGTCCGGCTCCAAGCAGCGCAACAAGATCGACGTGACCCGGTGCAAGCTGCAGGGCGGCATGATCATGTTTCCGCACGACGGCCCGTCCCTCGCCTGCGACCTCGTCACAGACACGTGCGCTCGGGCCGTCGCCTCCGTCACGTCACGCGTCAAGCTGTGGCTGGTCGGGCCCGGGGGCAAGCTCGACGTCCTCGCGAAGCGGGCCCTCAAGCTGCCGGAGCTCGAGCTGCGCCCCGCCCTCGTGCACTCGTACATGACGGTGCGGCGCGCAATCGGAGAGGCTCGCTCCAAGCTCGAGGGGACGCCGCTGGACGAGCACACCTTCCCCAAGCCGCCGACGCTGGAGGCCATCGCGGTGCGCCGGCTGAGCATCTTGGCTGCGCTGCAGAAGGATGCCCGGCTTGTGGACGAGCAGTCGGTCCCCGCCGCTGTCAACCGAATGGCGATGCCCTCGGACATCGGCCGCGTGCGGAGCGTCAACCCGGGCGACACCGAGGCCGAGGTCGCGCCGGCGGCTGGTGCGGAGCGGGAGGGCGAGGGCGAGGCCGGCGACGAGGGCGACGGCGCCGGACCCGAGCCTGTGGACCTGCCCGTGGTCGGCCTCCTCTCCGCCCCTCAGGACGTGCACCAAACCATGCAGGCGGCGCTGCACTCCATCAACAAGGCCATCCAGAAGAAGGAGGAGCCGTGCCGCCGCGGCAGCGAGGAGGACGACGACGTGCGCGGTCTGGGCGGCGACATGCCCGACGGCACCCAGCCGCCGCCCGTCACTCTGCCCCCGCCGCAGGCGGTCATGGTGCCCCGCTCCGACCAGGCGGTCAACGAGTATGACGACTACGGGGAAGCCCTCATGAACCACTTCCTGTACGAGTTCCCGCTCGGCGTCGGCCTCGATGGGGCCCGGAGCGCCACCGGCTCAAAGGACGGCTCGTGCCGCAAGATGCACCGTCACATGATGCTCCACCACAGCAACGTGTTCGCGACGAACACGACGCTCATGCTCCTGCTCGTGAACGTGATGCAGCGCCACGCCGTCAACCGCGCCGTCGGTCTCAAGGTGGCCAACAACCCGGAGGCCTTTGCCAAGTTTCTCGAGCTCGTGGCCGACCCCGAGTTCACGACGTTGCTCCAGATCGGGATGAAGAACCCAAAGGGCAAGGAGGCGCACGACATCTTCACCAAGGTGCTCCCGTTCATCTCCCTCTCCGGCAAGTACGTGCCGTGGGGCAGCCTCGAGCGCGCCTCCCTCGTCGGCGACATCCTCGCGCTCGCGCGCCGCTACGGCCCCGGGATGAACTTCTTCTCGGCGTCCCCGCACGACACCCACAACGCGACGACGCTCCGGCTGTGCATGCACACCATCGGCAACGAGCGCTTCCCTGCGCACTCCGACCCGGCCTTCCTGAGGGCGCTGCAGACCGAGACGCTGCACGTGTACCTCGAGGATCACAGGGAGGCGGCGCGGCACATCTTTGACGTGGCCCTCCCCACTGAGCAGGACCGGTGCCTCGAGCAGGCGGCCACGAGGAACCCGGTGGCGACGTCGGCGGTCTTCCTCGAGCTCGTGGACGTGGTCATGGACGTCCTCTTCGGCCTCGCGCCCTCGCGGACCACCGGCGGCAACGCCACGCGCATGACGAAGCCGTTCTCAGAGTGGAAGAAGGGCGTCATCGGCAAGCTCGCCGCGTGGATGTACGTGATCGAGACGAGCGGCCGCAAGGCGCTCCACATCCACGCGCTGCTCTTCGGCGGCCTCTCCCCGCGCCTCCTCGCGTGCCTCCTGGGTCGCGAGGCGCAACCACCAGAGGACCATTCCGAGGTGGAGAAGCTCGTCTTGGAGGCGCTCGAGGCCCACTACAAGTCGGCGGCGTCGTGGGAGGTGCACATCGTGGACGCGGCGCGGCGGGAGCTCCGTCTGCCGCAGGTGAAAGCCACCTTCCACCAGCCGGCTCGTGGCGAGTGGGGCAATCCTGAAGGCGAGAGCGAAGCCGTTGCCGAGGCGCAGGCAGACGTGAAGCTGGCGACAGAGTGCCACGCCATGAACGTCGGGTTTCACAAGACGGACCCGCACGCTGACACGTGCTCGAAAGGCGACTCCGGCTTATACGGCTGCAGGATGCATCGGCCGTGCGCTCACGGGTTTGGCAAGAAGCCGCAGTTCTGCCAGACGGTCTTCGCGCCGGCAAAGCCGTCCACCCCGCTGATTGAGCTCAGGTGCCCACACAGCTGCCGGACGAGCGGCGATGTCTTCTTTGGCGAGAAGTGCAAGTTCCGCGTCTGCAACCCGGAACCGCTGCCTCCTAAGGCTTCGCTGTGGCCGGTCAACGAGCAGGGCGAGGCCGACGACCGGGAGGAGGAGGACGTCGCCTCCTCCGAGGACGACGACGAGGGCGACCCGGAGGAGGAGGGGGGCGCGGGGAAGGAGGGCGACGAGGGTGGGACGCAGCAGCGGCAGAGGCGCCGCTCCAAGCCGTTCCCGGGCACCGCGCCGCTGCTGCCGAACCTCGACACGCGCTCGATCAACCTCGAGCTGCCCCGACCGGACGTGGTAGCAAAGAAGGAGCTCAAAGAGCGCGTCGCCCCCAAGCCGCCGCCGTCGGCGAAGATGTTCAAGCTCCTCCGCGGCTTCGCCCTGCGGCTTGAGCGGCTCAATAAAGCCGTCGAGCTGGCCGGCGGCGACGCCGAAAGCAGCGCGGGCCTCGCCGCTGTCGCCGAGTTCCAGCACGATAACCGCGCCACGAACAAGCGCCTTCGCGAGGCCCTGGCGATCCGCGACGTCCGCCGCATGGCCCACATCCCCAAGGTGCGCGAGGTGCTCGAGTCCTCGGCCGTCCCTCCCGAGCTAAAGGACCGGCTAGACAACATGTCCGACGGCCCGCTCGCGGCGAGGCTCGTGGCCAAGTGGCGCTCGCCCAAGTTCATCTGTCGTAACTCCCTGCTCATCGAGTACAACGAGCTGATCACGTCCCTGCTCGGATGCAACACAGCGCCCATCCCCATGGGCTGCTCGGAGGGCGCCAAGTCGGCCATGTTTTACATGATCAAGTACGTCACCAAGGACGCCGCCGCTGTGCAGGAGTCGCTCGCCCTCCTGGTCGACGCCAAGAAGCACATCGAGCAGTACCCGTCCACCGCCGAAGACGTCGGCGAGGACAGCCGCACAGCGCGTCACTTTGTGGAGCGCTGCGTCAACCAGCTGCAGCAGGAGATCTCGGACACACAGGCCGCGGCGTGCCTCCTCGGTCGGCGCGCCCACGGCTCCTCGGTCGATTTCAAGCACAGCTACCCATGGGAGGTCCTCCGGTACGCGCGAGCACTCATCAAGAGCTCTCGTCAGGGGCTCGCTCCCGTCGTGGAGGGGGAGGAGGGAGACGACGACGTGGACGACGAGGCGACCGAGATTGACGGCGACGAGGACGAGGACGAGGCGGAGGACGAGGCGGAGGACGAGGACGAGGAGGAGAGCCTCGAGGAACGCCTTCTGCGCGCCGCGGACCTGGCGACGGCGGAGGACGAAGAGGTGATCGGCGACAACCACTGGCGCAAGGGCGCCCAGCTCGCCGGCGGCGAGGACCCCGACGTGGAGAAGATGTCCGGCTACGCACGCCTGTTCAAGCGCACCACCATAGTAGGCGGCAAGAAGGTCGTCGACAACGTGCCGGTGGGAGAGGGCGAGCTGTACCAGTACCGAGGAGTGCATCTCAGGACCCTCAGCTACGACGAGTGGTGCACCTCGGTGGAGATCGTCAAGATGAAGGACGGCGACACCGCCGAGGCCCTGACGCTGGGCCTCGTCGAGTGGTGCAAGCCCCGGACAGGCGCCGGCCGGCCGCCCAACCCGAAGTTCCCCTTCCCCGTCGGCCACCCTCTCCGCAACGACTACTACCAGAAGCTGCTGAGCAAGCTGCCGTGCAACAAGGCCGTCGGGCATCCGGCCCCTCGCGAGCCGCGCCCGCTCCTCCCGGGCCGCCGGCCCACGAAGACGTGGCTCCAGGCCCAGGCGGACTTCGCCGCGTACATGCTGGCAGTGTACATGCCGTGGGAGGTCGAGGTGCTGGAGGGCCGTCCGCTCGAGCAGAAGTACCCCTCGACCATGGGCCCGGGGGTGCGCCTCCCAGACGGTGTAGGACCGTCTCTCTCGCCCAACGCGATGCGTGAGTGGCTCGCCCGGCTCCGCACGACGGCCGCGGCGAAGCTGCCCACCCGCCGGCAGGCCCTGGCGGCCATGCCTTTCGGATCGAGCGCCTCTACGCACATTGAGGACGAGAGGGAGATTGCGCGGGGCCGGCTCTTCCTCTTGCACAACGTGAACCACACCCTCTACGTGAGCTCGAAGAAGAAGGAGGCGAGCGTCAAGTCGCGCGGCCGGCATCGCGACACGTGGAGCAGTGACGATGCGCAGAAGATGAGGAAGAACGCCGCCGGGGCGGGCGGCGGCGACGGCTGCTTCGACGAGAAGCTCGAGGACGAGGCGATGGAAGCGATCAGCGCCTGCCTCCACGACATGAAGATGCGGGCCTTGCACAAGGAGCGGCTGAGGAAGGTCCTCGAGTCCGAGGCGTGGGCCAAGCAGCTCCTCAAATCGGCCGTCCCGAAGGCGGCCGACGTTGGCGCCGGCGCCGTCAACGGCAGCTACGCGGACGCGTACCTCAAGGAGAGCAAGAAGCCCTACCCCGTCGACATGAGTATCCGCGGTGTGGTCAAGGCCACCACCCGCGACAAGGCCAAGAAGGTGGCCGACCTCCTCGACGCCGACCCGCCACCCCTCGCGGAGGAAGGGGAGGAGGAGGAGCGCAGGAGGGAGCGGGAGCTGGACGACGCGGTCCGCGACGACTGGATCCCGGAGGAGTTCCTTGACATGTCGGAGGAGGCCATCGCGCAGGCGCTCGCCGAGCGCAACAAGGCGGTCGACACCTTGCTCGCCGGCTACAAGAAGGCCCTCAAGAAGGATACGAACTTGTCGCCGCCGAAGCTGCCGCTGCTTCCCCTGAACCGACGGCAGCGCGAGTTCGCGCGCCGCCTTGTGCCCGCGCTGCTCAAGATGCGAAGGGCCCGGGCAAGCGGTGAGGACCGCAAGGCGTGCGGGCGGACGCTCGATCCGAGCGAGCTGCTCCACCTCCTGCACGGCCCGGCCGGCACAGGGAAGAGCGTGCTCCTGCAAGTCCTCTCCCTGGTCCTTTCAAAGTACCACCTCGGAGGGCTCGCCGCGACCGCGTACACAGGCGTCGCCGCGGCGCCGCTGGGTCGGGCCACCACGATGTGCAGCCTCTCCGGCCTTCCTCCGGCCGCGTGCTTTCGGAACGTCGGCGACTACGAGCCCCCAAGCGTCGGCACTGTGAACAAGTTTCAGCAGTACGCCGGGAAGTGCGACCAGCTCAGTGTGCTCTTCATCGACGAGATCTCCTTCAACGGGCCTCAGTTCTTGCACCACCTGAGCGTGCGTCTCCAGCACCTCGTCGGCGACTCCACGCTCCCGTTTGGTGGCGTCGTCGTCATCCTCGCCGGCGACTTCTACCAGCTGCCTCCCACCAACTCCATCCCTCTTCCCGAGGCGCTCGTCGCGCAGGCCGTCTTCGAGCACCTCCCGCAAGCCGAGCAGGACGCGATGATGCAGAAGGAGGTGGTCGATCGTGCCAAGAAGGCGGGGGCCAAGGAGAGGAAGCAACGCGCCGCCGCTGGTGGTGCTGACCCCGCACTGGAGAAGGGCAAAGAGAAGGGCAGAGAGAAGGACAAGCACGAGGGGCCGTCGCCGAGCCGCCCGGACATCTTCGAGCCTGAGGGCAAGCCCCCGTCCAACAAGGGCTCGAAGCACAAGAGGGCCGCCGCCGGCGGCGAAGGCGGCGGCGGCGGCGAGGACGGCGACGGCCAGGTGGCCGAGGAGCCGTCGCGCTACGACTCGATGAACGCCATCGCCCGCGGCACCTCCCTCTTCCAGAAGTTCCGCCGCTTCGATCTGAAGCAGCCCATGCGGCAGGACCCGACCGAGAGGCCGTTTGCCGAGTGGCTCAGCCGCTTCCGGAAGACGGGCGAGGCGCAGCCGGTGCCCAAGGAGCTCCTGACGAGACTCAAGCTTCTCAGCGAGACGGACACCCGCAACGTGATGTGGCGCTTTGCGACGCACGGTGTGCTAAGCAACCGCGAGCGCATGCACCTCAACCAAGCCATGGCGCTCGACTGGGCGAGGTACCACAACGTGCCGCTCGTCAAGTGGAGGCTGCCGCTCGGCGGCATCGTGGGGCGTGCGCTGGATCCGGAGGAGGCCAAGATGCTCTACGAGGAGGAGCCCGGTCTGTGGGGGTACTGGGTCCTCGGGGCGCCGTGCATGCTCTCTCGCAACGTGAACCCGCTCCTCGGGCTCGCCAACGGCTCGGACGCGGTGTACCACAGCCTCACCTTTGAGAAGAGCGGCGGGGCGTACAGCACGTCCAACGGCGAGTCGGGGCGGTTCGCCGGTGGATGCACCGTGGTGCCCGACCTCGGCTTTTGCGAGGTGACCCTGGAGCAGCCGCCCTACTCGGTGAACGTGTGCCCCGTCCTGAACGAAGACCAGCGGAGTCGCTACGCGCCCGGGCAGTCGCTTGTCTCGGGGCCTAACATCGTCGTTCCCATCCTCTTCGACCACAAGGCGAACAGGGAGGCGAACAAGGTCGACCTCGTGAGCCTGAAGGCGGCGATGCTCGGCCTCGAGGTGAAGGCGAAGGCGACGATGCACATGGTCGAGCTCGCCTTCGCCGTCACTGCGCACAAGCTGCAGGGCAAGACCAAGGACCGTCTGGTGGTGAGCCTCGGGGCGCGCCCGTTCAAGCCGGATTGGTCGATTCAGGGGCTCTACGTCCTCCTCTCGCGCGCACGCAGGCTGGGCGGCCTCAAGCTGAGCCAGAGGGTCACCAAGTGGGACCACCTCCTCGGCCAGCGGCACTCCAAGCAGATGCAGCTGTGGGAGGGCTCGTACGACGAGGAGGGCTGGTTTGTGCCCAAGCAGGCGGCGCGCGAGCAGGTCAAGATCAACGAGCGCATTGCCGCCGTGCTGGCTAACAAGAAGGGGAAGGCGAAGCCGAAGGCCAAGGCCAAGGCGAAGCCGAAGGCGGAGGCAGGAGATGCGTCCACAGCAGCAGGTGACGGATTGCCCAAGGCGGGCGGCAAGGCAAAGGCGGCTCCGAGCAAGGGCCAGGCCACCGCAGCGGCAGCCAAGGCGCCCGCCGGAGCCGGGGACGCCGTCGCCAAGAAGCGGTCTCTTCCACCTCAGCAGCAGCAGCAGCCGCCTCCATCAAAGCAGTTGAAGCCGCTTGGGGAGCACACGCCCAATTTCTATGCGGCGCTAGCGGCCATCGTCAGCAGCGGCGCCTCCCTCGCTGAGATGCTGGAGGACGACAGCCTCCACGCCATGCTTCAGACCCTCCTAAATGGACAAATGTCCAAGTCCGAGCTGCTCGACGTGGTGATGGAGCTGCGCTTCAGCGCTAGGCACGATATTCCATCCGGCGTGCCGCTAGACGAGTGGGCGCGGCAGATGGTCGGGGTCGTTGGCGACCCGCGAGCGGCACAGCCGACCGGAGCGCTGGCGTTGCCGAGAGGCCTGAAGAACGAGGGGAACACCTGCTATGCGAATGCGATGATCCAGCTCCTATTTGCCTTTCCGCTCGTCCGGGACAGGCTCGCCACCCTCTCGGACACCGACGTCGACGGCTGGCCGGCCGCGGCGGCGCTCCGCGGAGTGTTCCAGGGCCTCTTGGCGCGTGACAATGGCGGGCCTGTGAGCCTCATGCCCCTGTTGATCGCCACCGGCCGCACTCAGCAGCATGCACAGTGGGGCAGGATCCACTGCAGCGCCGAGTTTGCTTCCCTCGTTATGCACAACCACTATCCAGAAGGGCACACCGTCACGACGCTCTTCTCAGAGGCCTTTGCGTTCACGGCGAGCGAGCTGGCTCCCTTGGCGTGCGGTTGCCGACCGATGGGTTCAGACGACGAGCCACAAGGGTTTCCCTACCCCTTGTCGCTGCCTCCGCAGACGGACTCCGCCATCGCCGACCTGACCATTGATCATGTGCTCAATCGGAGCTGGAGCGAAATGGTCGTCACCGGGATGACATGTGAGCAGGAGGACGGCCGCATGGGCCACGGTTTGCAGCGAGATAGTGTGAGGCGCTTCCGCATCCGCCAGTTGCCCGCCTTCCTTGGCCTCCAGCTGAGACGCGGCGAGACTGACGACGGGTCGGTCGCCAAGGACGACCGACCCGTCGCCGTTGGTGCCACACTCGACCTCTCTCGATTCCTAGACGACCCCACCACTGGGCGGGGGAGGGCCTCCTACGAGCTCGTGGGTGTGGTCTTGCACAACCACAACCACTACACCACCCTGGCTTTCGACGACGCGCAGAACCAGTGGCACCTCCTCAACGACGCCGTGGCTGCGAGGGTGCTCACTCTTGATGAGGTACTGACTGCAGCGTCCAAGCACGGCGTCGTCATGGCCTACAGGCACATCGACCCCGCCGCCGGCGGACCCGCCGCGGCGCAGCCGCAGCCTCACGCAGGTCCCGCCGCCGGGCAGCCGCAGCCTCACGCAGGTCTCGCCGCCGTGCAGCCGGGCAGCAGCAGGGCCCACGCGCTGGACTCGAGCTCCGACACAGCAGGTTCGCAACTTGGATCTCGTCTAGGCACCAAGAAGCGCAAGGCCCCCGGCACGAGCACGAGCACGGGCGGCGGCAATCCGGCGGACGACAGCTCCCCTGAGTACCGAGGTACAAAACGCAATTCCATCCGGTCTGACTCCTACAAAACGCAGCTCGCCGACGCAAGGTTGAGTGAGCAACAGGTGGTCCCAGACGGCCACTGTGCCTACTATTCCGTCCTCTGCGGGCGGGGCCGCGGAGTCACACTCGATCCTCCCACCGCCATCGCCATGCGCCGCAAGGCCGCGAAATGGTTTGCGAGCGCAGATGCCAGGCCCTTCCTCCGCCATTTTGGCGAGCGCCTCGTGATCTGCAAAAAGTGCCGAGAGCAGAGGTGCAACTGCCACAACGACCCTGCGTGCCGAGACAAGTGCGCCACATTGCGCGGCGACATCATGAACGACCCCGACATTGTGAGGGAAGATAGCGAGAGCGAGACCTTGAGGACCCATCCCAGCTGGTACTGCAAGTGTTATCAACAACATGCCGGCGGCATGGCGAGCTTTGACTCGTTCGTCCCCAACCAACCGGGCATCGCCTTGACGACGGCGGATGGCATCTGGGGTGGCGACGCGGTGATCAAGGCGCTCGCCGTGCTCGAGGAGACGGACATCGCGGTCGTGAGCAAGCACAATGATGACATCGAGCGAACTCGGGTCTACTGTGCCGACGTTACGCCCTACATCAGGTACTGCTCGTGGAAGGACGAGCTGGTGCCGCGCTTGCAAAAGCAGCAGAAGGGCGCCGCGCTCGGCCACATGCGTGTCAGCCGGGCAAGTGGCGGTCAAGTCCGGCCCGTGCGTCCACTGCGCGTCGTGGTCTACAACGGCCACTCCCACTACGACGGCACGCGGCCGCGCTTGACGTCGGCGCTGCATGGCGTGTCGACGACTGCGTGCGGCGCACGGTGCAAGCACCACAACTTTCATCCCGCCGGAGGCCTGCCGAAGCTTCCGCTGCCTCGCCAACGCACGACGCCCGGCCTGGCGGCGCTCACCGAGGAGGTCGACCCTGGGGGGCTCACCAACGTGGGCTATCGCCTGCACCGGGAGCATCCGGGGCTGCGCATCGGCACGATGCTCGCGGGCAACAGCGGGCGGCCTGGCGGCGCGTGCGGGGCCGGCCCGCACTGTGCGCGCCCAGATCTGGCCAAGCTTCATGCCGGTCACAGCACCCAAGAGGAGGACGTCGTCTCAAACTGGCTGCTCACGCACTCGCACAACGTGTGCGGCACCGGCACCGGCACCCCGCGCAAGCGCCGCCGCGCCGGCGCACAGGAGGAGCACGAGGAGGAGCACGAGAGCGAGTTTTCCGCCACGATCGCCGAGCGGTGGGGGTTTGAGGACCTCGGCGTGGGCACGGGCACCGCCACTCGCCAGGGCATCGACTACACGCGAGCGGGCCCGGCCTCCTACCTCGACGCGTGGACCGTGACGGAGGCCCGCCTCAGCGCCAAGGTCGCAGGGGGGCGGGGCAACCGCCCAAACAGGTACGACCACACCAAGCAGTACCCCACGACGCTCTGCTTCGTGTCCGGCCCGAACGCGGGGGCCATGCAGCAGCCCACCGGCAGCGTGGCGCGCACCCTGAACACGGCGGCGCGCGACAGCTACGCCGTGTTTCGCGCCTGCGTCAAGAGCGCCCTGACGGCCGGCCTGCGCGCCATGGCCGCGGAGGGCTGCACGGTCGCGCTGCTCGCCGGCGTCTCGACCGCCCTATACGCGGGCGCGCACAGGGCGACCATCGTGCACGAGTATGCGGACATCGTGGCGGAGATCCTCGCCGACGAGGCTCTCAATCTCGCCGAGGCCTTCGACCACGTCGTGTACACCACGCTCCGATAGGCCGAGGCACGCCCGGGCCCGGCGGCGCGCGCCGTGGCGGGGAGGGGGGAAGGGGAAAAGGGCGCGGGCGCGAAGCGTCCCGCCCGTACGTTACGGGACGTACGTACGTAAGTAAGTAAGCAGGTAGGTCGCGGTTCTTCGCCAGTCTTTTGCCATGAGCCTCTTCTGGCTCGCGTCGCGCGTCGGTCCGCGACTTTGGATGCATGTCGTGAGGCTAGAAGGAGGGTGTCACTAAGAATCTTCCACGTCGAGCCGCTGTGTGTGAGCCGCCGTGCGAGACGATCGCTGGCTCTTCTCATTCGACAGGGCGGCGCCCATAGCCGACTGGGCGAATGCGACTCACACACAGCGGCTCAAGCCTTCGTCCAAATCTGTCCAAGTTTGCATAGTGCTCCCTTTTAAACAGCCTACGCGCGCGTCTCCATGCGAGAAATGAAACCATCCCTGGCAGCAGCGCACGCCTGCCGCGAATGCATACCCAATCTCCGATCGATTTTTAGGTGCTTTGCACCCCAAAGTTGTCGTCGCGCCGAGTTGGCAACCTCAGCAAAGTTCACATGGCCAACCATTTCAGAGCACCTCTGCGCGTCGGCACCACGGTGGACGTGCTGTGGGCCGACGCGCGGTGGTACCGCGGCACCTTGGTCGCTAACACAGCGACGGGCCTTCTCGTCCACTACGACGACAACGACGAGCAGGAGCACGCACACGCCGAGCACAAGCGCGGCTGGGTGCGAGCGGCTCACGTGGGCGCGCCACGCCGAGGACACTGGCCCTGCTCATTGATGGAAGCGCTCGAGCAGCGCTGGGTTGGGTACAAGATTCCAAGCGTCCGTGGCGCGCTGCAGACGTACCGGCCTGCCGTGGGCGACGGCGTCGGCCTGCGCCTGGCACCGCAGGCAAGGCCGCTCCCGATGCCGCCCCGCGGTGACGAGGCGGCGCGCCAGCTGCTGTGGTTTGAAGGAACGTGGTACAAAGGGCAAGGCGCGGTGCAGCAGGCGGCGCGTCAGACGCGAGGCGAGGCACCAGAAGTCATCGAGGACGAGGCCGGCGCGTTCGCGCCGCTGCGGCAGGGCGCGCAACTCGCTGAGTGCGCGGTCGGCAGCATCCCTGCTAACTGCGAGCTGGGCTGGGCGCCGCGCGGCGAGCACGTGCGCTGGCCAGTGCTTCTGCAGACAGCGGACATCGCGCCGGGCGAGCCGCTGCGCTGGCTGTACAACGACGATAGCGCAAACCCAATGCACCGCAAGGTCAAGCGGTGGGGCCGCGCCGCCGAGCGCGAGGCCCTGCGCGCCCGAGAGCGCACCGCCGTCGTGGAGGTGCGCCGCCGCGAGCTGCTGAGGGAGCGGGGGCGCTCCGCGGACGGGACCTTCAAGCGAAGGTCCCGCCACTGCATGCGCTGCAGCCGAGGGGCCATATGCAAATGCTGAACTCGGAACACTCTGCCGCGCCAAGTAGTGGCAGAGTGAGAGTGACGGACTGGG
>Ga0209713_10001849_pt1 | contig 12879 bp, 7 predicted proteins | sample ArcOceMetagenome_3_FD_187444 | JGI IMG/M metagenome (GOLD analysis project Ga0209713, IMG submission 187444) | Marine eukaryotic phytoplankton communities from Arctic Ocean - Arctic Ocean- Svalbard ARC20M Metagenome (SPAdes) (version 2) | ecosystem: Environmental > Aquatic > Marine > Oceanic...
GGGGGGGGGGGGGGGGGGGGGGGGGGGGACTTCGCGTTTTCGTTGTCGGCGATAAAGTTGTTTTCACCTGAAAATCGAGATGACGAGTGACTCTCACAATAGCGATGGCATCTGAGAAGACGGAAGCGGCTGCGAGAGAGCTTGACCTGTTCAGTGGTCTTCTCCGCTGCGTTCCAGTGAGCTGCGCAGCCTCACGACCGCGTGCTGCCGGTCTCATGGCGCCGGGGCAACGCGCCGCGGAGAAGTTAGTGGAGAAGCCCACATCGCCGCCCGAGCAAAAGGCGGCGCTGGTCCAGCAGAACCAGCGCGCCGTCGAGGAGCGGATCATCGGCGTGATGCGCGCCTTCTTCTTCCCCGTCATCGACGCCGGCTGGAAGCTCAACAAGCTCGCGATGCTCGGCACCTTCGCGCCGTGCTGGCCGTCGTGCGTGCCGCCCGCGGTGCGGTGCGTCTGCCCGACGCCCGCGACGGCGGCCATCTCCTTCCCGGGCACGCCCGTCGTCGCGCTCCACTGGCTCTACATCATGCGCCGCTACACGGAGCGGTCGGTGGCGCTGCCCGACGGCCGCCGGCTGAGCTACTACACCGACGGCGGCGACGCGGCGGCGATGCCGGTGCTGCTGCTGCACGGCATGGGCGCGGCCAAGTACCGGTGGATGCAGCGTCGGCCGATCAAGGGCGCGCGGCTCGTCGCCATCGACCGCCCCGGCTACGGCAGCTCGTCGCCGCCGCCCGACTGCGACAGCGACGCCGCGGCGGCGGCGGCCATCGTGAGCGACGTGGTGGCGCTGCTCGACGCGCTCGGCATCCGCGGCAAGTTTGGCGTGTGCGGCCACAGCGCGGGCTGCGTCGTGGCGATGGTGCTGGCGGCGGCGCTGCCGGAGCGCGTCTGCGGCGTGCTGCTCGTCTCGCCGCCGCGCCGCGTGGCGGTGGCCTCGCCACCGCGCGTGCGCGGGCTCATGCAGCACCGTCCGATGTGGCGGCGCGTCGGCACGGCGTGGGCGCTGCAGCGCGCACAGCACATCTTCGGCGGCGTCGAGGCGGAGCAGAAGGCGACGCCCGCGCGCTTCGCCGCGTTCGCCGCCGACGCGTTCTGGGTCTCGGCGCTGTACGACTCGCAGCGCGCCTTTGTGAGCGACCACGCCCTCGCCGCGGCCGTCGCGGCCGACTCGTACCTGATCGGCTGCGAGGCGCTGCCCTTCGACGCGCCCGAGTCGGTGCGCTGCGCGGTGCACGTGGTCTCGGGCGCGGAGGACAAGATGACGCCACGCGCCAACGGCGAGCTGCTCCAGCAGAAGGTGCCGCACGCGACGCTCGAGACGATGGAGGGCGCCGCGCACTTCCTCGCCGTCGGCCCGACCGAAGACTTCCGCCGCATCCTCGAGAGCAGCGTCAAGGCGTGGCGCAAGTGAGGATCCGGTTCGGATTGCTGTGGGTGCGTACTTTTGTATCGAGTCATCGCAATGCTATAGAAAAATTATAGAAAAATAGTACGACTTGCGGCACCACTCGCCCGCTGTCCTCTCCACCTCCAGCTCCACCTCCCTCTCTCCCTCTATCTCACCCTCTCACGCCCCTCCTCACGACTCGCTCTCCGTGTCGAGGACCTCCGGCGAGTAGTGGCCTCCGGCGAGCCGCTCCTTCTTCCCGCCGCGGAGGTAGGCGCAGCAGCGCGCGCAGGCCCCCGGCCGCTCGCGCGGCTCGGCCATCGGCGGCAGCACCGAGAGGCGTTGGTTGAAGCGCTCGAGCGCAACGAGGCCGCGCTCGTCGACGATGACCTGCTGCAGCAGGCCGGCGACCTGCTGCGGGCTGAGCGGCGCGTCGACGAGCGCGGTGCACATCAGCGCGCGGCGCAGCGTGTGCTGGTGCAGCTGCCCCGGCACCGCCTCGAGCAGCTCGAAGGCCTGCTGCGTCTCGACCTGCGTCACCAGCTCGGACTGCGACGAGCTCGGCGGCGCGCCGAAGCCGCCGCGCAGCGTCCCCGCCAGCGGCGCGCGCTCGTGGCCGTGCGCGCTCGGCAGGTGGCGGTGGCGCAGCTCGGACGCGAGGCGCCTCGCCATCGGCAGCGCGCCCGCGTGGGCGCCCGGCGTGCATGTGCCGCTGTCGGCGTGCATGAGCAGCCGGCTCAGCTCGTGCAGCGCGGCGGCGGGCACCATCACCATGCCGTCGGTCATCGCGCCGCCCGTCGGCCGCCCCATTGAGCCGCCCAGCGAGCCACCCAGCGAGCCGCCCGGGAACATGTGCGAGATCGCCGACGAGCCACCTCCGCCGCCTCCGCCTCCGCCGCCTCCGCGGCTGGCGCCTCCGAGCGGCGGCGCCTGTATCTCAAACGGCTGCACCTGCGTTGCTCCTCCGGCCGCGGCAGGCGACGCGCCAGCGCCCAACGCCGACCCGGACGGCGCGGGCGGCGGCGGCGACGTGGCGGGTGCGCCCTCGGGCGGCGGCGACGGCGGCGGCGAGAGGTGGGGTGGGTTGAGCGGCTGGCTGAGCGGCCTGTCGACGGCGGGCGGCAGCGGCTGCGGGGCCACCGCCGACGGCGGCGGCGGCCGGTTGGAGGAAGACGACGGGCCGAGGCCGGGCGAGCCGCCGCCGCCGCGGCCGGAGAGCGCCTCGTGCTGGCGCCACGCCTGTGCGAGGTGGGCGGCGGCGCGGCGGAGCGGCGCAAAGTTCGAGTTGAGCGCGAGCTCGTCGTCGAGGAGCAGCGGCACCGTCGGCACGGGCGAGACGCGCGCGCGCAGGTGGTGCGCGCGCCAGATCATCGTGCACAGCTTGGCGAAGGTGGCGGGCGTCTCGGGCATCGGCATGCCGCCCGAGACGTACTGCGGCAGGATGGCGAGCGAGTACTCGTGGCCGGGGAAGAGCAGCGTGTTGCCCGGGCAGCAGCGCCACATCTTGGCGAAGTTGCGCGACATCTCGTCCTGCGTCCCCTCGAACGGCGCGCCGCAGCCGCCGCAGAAGAGCGTGTCGCCGCCGAAGACGGCCGGCTCGGGCCCGGCGATGCAGAAGAGCATCGAGCCGCGCGTGTGGCACGGCACCGAGAGCGACGTCACCGGCAGCGAGCCGACGCGCAGCGTGTCGCCGTCGTGCAGCCTGTGCGTGCAGCACGAGACGCGGTCGAGCGCGCCGCCGTACACGCGCATCCCGGGGAAGGCCTTGAGCAGCTTCTTGTTGCCCCACGCGTGGTCCCAGTGGTGGTGCGTGCAGAGGATGGCCACCGGCCGCAGCTCGGCGCCGCCGTACTCCTCCTGGCTCAGGCGCTCGAGCGCGCGGATGACCGCGCTGCTCTCGCAAGGGTCGACCAGCGCCACCGAGTGCGGCGGCCGGCCCGACAGGTCGACGACGATGTACGCGTAGTTGTCGAGGAGGCATGCGACCGTGTGCACGGCGTACGGCAGCGTCGGCGGCGGCTCGGCGGCGACGCTGTCCTGCATGCGCGAGTCGGGCGCGCCGCCGTGCGCCCGGTCGCTCGGCTCGTGCGCGCTTAGGTCGACGCGCACCGAGCGCGAGTGCCCCTCCTCGCCGAGCGAGATCTTGCGCCACACCCACAGCACCATCACGTGGATCTTGCCCAGGGGGGAGGGGTAGACGAAGACCATGATCTTCGGCATGGTGTACATCATGGCCAGCATGCCGAGCCCCTGCAGCAGCATCACGGGCAGCATGTACACGAGGACGGCCAGGAAGACCACGACCGTCAGCGCAAACTTGAGCGGCCACAGCAGCTTCGGCAGCGAGCGCTTGAGCAGGCTGCCGCGGCGCGTCGCCGCCTTGGCGTCGAGCGGCTGCACCGTGGGCTCGACCACCACCTCGACCTCGAACAAATGTGCCGGCCGGGATGTGGAGGTCATCGTATAGTCGAGCGAGTGGGACAGCGCGCGCCGCTCACTGCGTCGACCACGGCCGCTTGCGCAGCCGCTCGCTCTCGCGTCAGGCTCCTCGTGCACAAGGCTCCCGGAAACCGGGGTCCCGGGGACCCGCGGAGCTGTTATGGCCGGACGCCTCGCCGGGAGAGAGGTGTCCCCCCGGCCTCCGGGTGCATGCCACGCACGCCAAGTGCTATGCCAGGGAGAGGGAGGCATGCTGAGAGGCCTGATGTTTCAGATTCGGACTCGGCCCGTGCGTGCGCCAACGGAACGCGCGAGCGAGCGAACGTCAGCAACGAAACCTCTCGTCATGGCGACACGCGCCAATGCACGACAAAGCAAGTACCTGAAGACCCGATCGCTGTCTCATCTCCAGACGCCCGAGGGTGACGACGACATTGAGCCCGGGACATTCTCCAAGCTCAACGCCGGCAAGCCGCGTCGCATGCTCTGCACATGGTGCGGCCTCTACACATTCTTCATCCTACTCATGGCCGCGGCTCTACCGTTTGAGGACTCGCCGATGACCACCGATGCAGCTGCCGAGGACGAGACCAGCCAGATTCAGCAGCAGCTGAGCGGCACTGCGGAGGCCTGGAAGCAGACCTGGACGGCCCCGCTGGTCGTGTGCCCGGGCCCGCCACCGCCGTCGCTGCCGCCCAGCCCACCACCGCCGAGCCCTCCACCTGTGATACAGCCGGGGCCATCGCCGCCGCCACCCTCGCCGTCTCCACCACCCCCGCCGCCACCGCTCTGGGTGTTCTGCGACATCCAAGCGGACAACACGACGCGGATGAGCGGCGTCCTGATGTACGAGGCGCTCACGAGCGGGCACGACCTCTTCGACTCGGCGTCCAAGATCACCGACATTACGAGCATGGAGACGCACCTTCTCAACACGCCGGGCTGGACGACGCACTGCAACCGCGTGGCCTCGTCAATCGACCCGACCGACGTCCGCTGCACCTCGCCGGGCAGCGTGCTCAACTACCTGTACCTCTCGCCGTCGGAGCACGAGGCCGGCTGCGCAGCAGGCTTCTGCGCCACAAACCCCGTGACGTCGCTGTGTGGCACCAACATTTCGTACGGCACGTCCCCATGCCTCTCGACCGTCTATGACTGGCGGCAGGGCACGCTCGCCGATGCGAGCAGCTGGCACACGCTGATGGTCGACTTTTGCAGAACGAACCCTTCCCTCGCGTGGTACACCTTCCCCATCTCGGTGTACACTGCGTGTGTCGACGGCACCTTCACTGGCTCGCAATACTTGCGCCACTTCTACCAGGTCGTTTCCACCTACCTGACGCTCGACGAGTTCATGGACGCGCACAAGAGCTTCACGACCGACATGAGCAAGGCACTCGCCGACGGGCAGAAGGCGTCGAGCGCCACAAACTACATGGCACCGAAGGTCTTGGGATCACCCGCGCGAGGCCACGACATCAACGCACTGTGGTACTCGTCCTTCGAGGAGGGATCCGTCTACATGATTGCCGACCTGCTGATGGTGCCCGTGTCGGTGATCGTCATATTCCTGATCATCTGGTGCATGGTGGGCTCGCTCTTCCTGGCGGTGGTCGGCATGGCCCAGATCTTCATCGCCTTCCTTGGCGGCATGGGCCTGTGGCTCGGCCTCTTCCAGCAGTACTATGTCGACATCTTTCAGATCTCAGCGATCTTCCTGATTCTCTGCATCGGCGCCGACGACATCTTCGTTTGGACGGACACCTGGAAGGAGTCGGCGCACGAGCCAGCGATTGCGCACGACATGGTCAAGAGGCACGCGTGGACCTTCCACCGCGCCGCCTCCGGCATGTTCAACACGACGGCCACGACGGTGCTCTGCCTGCTGCTCAACATGACGTCGGGCATCCCCTTTTTGTGGTGCTTTGGCGTCTTCAACGGCCTCGTGATCTCGATCAACTACGCGATGTGTATCACCTTCTACCCGGCCGCCATGTGCGTCTACACGCGCTACCTGTCGTGCGACTCGTACTGCCGCTGCCTGTGCGTCTGCAAGGCGGCGAGGCCGCCTGCCGACGCCACCGTGCAGTATTCAGAGAGTGGGCTTCCACGCTTCATGCGCGAGGTTGCGGCACCGGGCATGTACAAGGCGCGCTGGCCTCTGATGGCGCTCTCGTCGTTCTTCGCGATCGGCTCGTGCGCGGCAACGGCGGTCGGGTGGAAGTCGGGCGAGATGCGGCTGCTGCCGCCGGGCAACCCGTTCGTCGAGGCGGGGTCGAGCCTCGGCGACGGCGGCATCGCTGCCGACCACTTCAACGCCGCCACCACGTCGTCGCACCCGGTCATCAAGGTGTCGCTCATGTACGGGCTGCAGATGCGCGCCTCGAGTTACGGCGACAACTGGGTCAAGCTCGAGCAGCTCAAGGACGGCTTCGAGGTGGAGGTCAAGTACGACGACAACCTCGACTTCAACAGCGAGCTGCAGCAGGCAATCGTCGACGACTGCGACGCGATCGCCTGCGCGAGCTGCCCGTACACGCGCCACGTCTCCAACCGCGGGGCGTACTGCATCCTCAACCAGCTCCGCGACGCCAACGGCATCGCATTCCCGTACGCGAGCGAGGGCGAGCTCTTCGCGGCGCTGCAGGCCTTCTACACGACGGCGACGTACAGTGCGCTCATCGCCGCCGACTCCGACTGGGGCAAGTTCACCGGCTTCGTGGTGGATGAGGCGACGGGCGACATTCGTGCGATGTGGAACTCGTTCAACTCGACGATCCCTTGGGACGTTGAGATGGCGGACAACGTGCTCGAGCCGTATGTGAAAACGTGGCAAGGCATCGCCAACGACCACTGCAGCGCTGGCGTTGGATCGGCCGGCCGCGGCAAGTGCTTCGCAACCGACCTGACGCGGGGCATCTTCGTCGCCTGGGAGCTCTCGTCTCGCGTGCTCAACATGGCCGTCCAGAACATCATCATCTCGCTCGGCGTCGCGTTTGCGATCGTCCTCGTCACCTCGGCCAACTGGATCATGGCGCTCCTCTCGACGATCACCATCGGGTCGGTGATGACCTCGGTGCTAGCGAGCGCGCTCGCGCTCGGCTTCAAGATCGACACGCTCGCTGCGATCCTCATCATCATGGTCATCGGCATGGCCATCGACTATGCCGTGCACATGTCGCATGCGTACAACGAGGGGCACGGCGGCCGGAAGGAGAAGTGCTCCGAGGCCATTCAGGGGACCGGCATCTCGGTGGTGAGCGGAGCGCTCACGACCATCGGCGCTGCGATCCCGCTACTCTTCTGCCAGTTCCTCTTCTACTACAAAATGGGCTGGTTCATCTTTTTCGTCGCCTTCTGGGGCGTCATCTACTCGTTCACGATGCTGCTGCCGCTGTTGATGATCTTCGGTCCCGAGGGCACGCGGGGCGACGTCACGCGCCTCCTGCGCTGCCGCCTGCCGCGTACCGGCGTGCGGTTGGCCGCGGGCCTCGAGGCCGCCGCTCACGAGGCGCAGGCGGCCGTGCAGGGCGCCGCATCGGCCGTCGGCGCCAAGGCCAGCGAGGCGGTCACAATGGCGACCACAAAGGCGTCACAGGTGGTGCCCTTCGGTAGCACAAGTGCCGAGGCAGGCGCCGATGACGGCCTCGTGCAAGAGGCCGAGCCGGAGCCCGCGCCTGAGCCGGAGCCCGACGAGGACGAGCAGTATCGCCAGTGGCTGAAGAACAAACTCAACAAGCAGGCTGCCTCCCCGCGTAGGTGAAGGGCCTGCGTGTGACGTCCGATGTAGCGTGCTTTAGTTCGCCGGTGGTAGTAGTAGCAAACGCGGTCATTCAAGAACAGGCGAATACATTGACGATGTACATATTTCAAAATAGGGACATAACACGAGCCCCATAGCAACACATAGCACCCACCACGGACACTGCGCTTGCACAAGAATTGAGCTAGAACTGAGCCGACCATGAGAGGGCCCCGGGGCTCAGCTGGCAGTTCGGACCACGGTCGACGATAACAAGAGGGTTGGCAAGGTAATGCGCGTGCAGCTGGCGCATCGGGACATCGCTCACTCCTGGGGCTCGTCCGTGTCCTCGTCGTCCTCGAACTCCTCAAAGTCGTCGCTGTCGGGCAACGCGTCGTCGGCCGTGCGCTTCGACGAAGAGGTCCGGTACAGCGCGCGCTCAAGAGACGGCGGGGATCCCGTGATCACCGAGAAAAAGCTCGGGGATGGCTGCCCTGGCGACACCACGTCACTCAGCGACGGGCGGTCGCTGGCAATGAGGGACGACAGAAAGTCGCCGGTGGGCTCGTCATCGGTCTTCAGCGTCCTCATGGGCTGGAAGGAGAAGGAGGAGGGCGAGGCGACCGGAGGCTTGGCCGGCTGGTACAGTGGCGGCAGCAGCAGGTCCTCGACGACGTCGCCGTCGGTGAGCATGGCCGTGATGGCCTGCGGCGAGGGCTCGCCGATCGGCTGTGCCTTGGGCAGGACAGGGTTGGAGGCGTTGATGGCCGACAACGTCGAGTCGTCGACGGCAGGGAAGCTCGGGGTTGCGCGGCCGTGCCCCGTCCAGGTGTCCATTAGCCTTGCGACTGGCTCCATGTTGCTTGTGAGATTAGTTGACGGATTGTGCGTCGCGCCCAACGGTCCACCCAAACTCCGATCACCCTGCAGCCGAGGGGCAGTAACACGAGGCGGGGGCAAAACGGAAGAACACGGTAACGTCATTGAGAAACACGTGTTACCGACCGCCGTCGACTGGACGGAAACGTATAGTTGTGCGCGCGCACGTCCGCCGTATAGTAGCGGCGCACCAGCGAGCGCAGGTCGGTGCCGGGCTCGCTGCGGTACATGCGCGCGAGCAGCTCGGTCGGCTGGAGCGACGCCCAGTCGGGCCCCACCTGCCGGCGGAGCGACGCGGCGCAGCGCTCGGACGCACGGCACTTGGCAGCGGACGAGATGTGCTCGTCGGTTGCCAGCCGCTCCGGGAGGCCGAGGAGGCGCAGCAGCCGGAGCAGGTCGCCGTCGAGCGTCTCGATCTGCCCGATGAGCGAGTACGGGTGGGTGGACGGTGCGCACTGCTGCTCGTGCGGCCGCCAGTGCGCATTGTCGTCCGACGCGTTGTTCCGGAGCCACCGCACAAACTGGCCAAAGCTGACGGGCGCCGAGCCGGCGAGGCCGTACCATTCACGCATCTTTGCGAGGCTGAAGCGTGCCGTGCCCGGGTGGGCGTCGTCGGCCACCTTGCCCATGTACGCCGACAGCAGCCGCGTCCAAGGGTTGCGCGCAATCGTGAACGAGACTGCGCCTCGCCGGCAAAAGGCCTCGGCGCTTGACGGGTCCATGCGGCCCACCTCGGTGTAGTTGGCGAGCGACTCCTTGGCGCCGTGCCGGATGATGTAGCTGCTCGCTACAATCGGTCGTGGACTGTGCTGGTGCATTGGCAGGCCATCCAGCAGTGACTTGAGCAGCGCGCTCATCGTCGTCGTGCCAGCCTTGGCCGTCGGGCAGTAGATGAGCGGCACCGGCCACCGTAGCACCACCAGTCTGGGCAGCTCGCGCAGCAGCCTCGTGCACGCGTCGACGGGCATTGCACCTTGCAGGTGGCCAGCGTCGACGCGTGACGGTTGCGCCAGCATGCTGTCAAGCGCCTGCCAGTGTCTGCTAGCCTCTCGCAGCTATTGGGCGTGCTCTGCATAATCCATGCAAAACTTGGTCGTCGAGGTTTTTACGGTCCACGTGGCTTTAACATTATATAATACATATGTATGTCCGGAGTGCAGCGCTGGATCTTCAGCAGTGCCAACTTCGTCGTCGAGGTCGCACGCACTCCGTGCGTCGTGACGCAGCCGTGGGGCGCCGTGCACGCTGGCCGCGCCTTTGCACCCTCTCGACCGCACCACTCGCCCTTTCAGACCGCGATTCGCGGACTGCTCAACCCAGCGAACCCATCGCTCGCTGGAGCGTCTCGCCCTTACTTTCCGCGCGGCGGCCCACTGCCACCACCTCCTCCGCATGGTCTCGAGCACTCGTCTAGCGGCTGGGGTGGGCTGGACGCCGGCTCCGGCATGCTCTATCCGGCGCAGGTGGTTGACGGCTTGGTGCACGCCAGTGCGGGGCCGAAACTGAAGGCCGCACTCGCAAAGGCCCCCGAGGACGATGCGGGCGTGCGCTGCAAGGTGGGTGCTGCCTTCGCGACGCCGGCCTTTGCGCTGGCGAACTTCGACGTCGTCTCGCATTCGCCGACACCGTTCTGGCCAAGCGACGGAGACAAGGAGCTCGACCCGTTCCTGGCGTGGGCCGAGCAACTCGCGTCGTGCTACACCAACGGCGCCGCCGCGGTCGTTGCGGCCGCGCAGCAGGCTGCGGTGGTGGGGGCAGCCGATGCGCAGCGGCCGATCGCTATTGCGGCGCCGTTGCTCGGTGCGGGCGCGGCTGGCGCGCCGTTTCGGGTCGCGGTGGCAGTGGCCGTGCAGGCGGTCCAGCTGCTTGCACAGCAGCAGGCCCAGCTGGGCGCCGCCGAGCTGGCGCGCGGCATGGACGGTGGCGGCGTGGGCGCCGTCGTTGAGCGGCGCACGCCGCCTGCGCCGCCGCCGCCGCTGCTGCTGCGGCTCGTGCTGCCACTGGAGGATGAATGCGTCTCCACCGCGGAAGCGATGCGAGCCAAACTTGGCGCGCCGACAGAGACAGAGTCCGAGTCTGGTGGTAGCCGTAGCGTTCCGGCGCGTGACTAGGTCCCGCATTCGTGCTATTGAGGCTATTGAGGCGACGCGTTTGCCAGCGATTACAGTACCCCAGGGCCCTGCACTAGGGCGGCCGCGGGTCGGCGCCCGCTCGTAGCGGTCGTGAGGTCGATTGAGGTCGGAGAAGTTGGTTAGTCTATTGAGGCTATTGAGGCGACGCGTTTGCCATGCCAGCTTCTACCCCCGGGCCCTGCACTAGGGCTGCATAATCCATGCAAAACGTGGTCATCGAAGTTTTGCCACGGTTTACCTGCAGACAACGGTCTTGCGAGGCCTAACTGCAGAGCTGCGGCCATGACGTCACCCGCCGAGCCGTCGGGCGGTGTCGCGGTCATGAGCGACAACGCCTTCCAGGAGATCTTCGAGTTTCTCGGTGCGCTCGGTGAGGGCGCCTTCTCAGCGGTCGTCAAGGCCAGGCACAACGCAGACGGACAGCTGGTCGCGCTCAAGATGACCAAGAAGGAGGGCATGGCGTTGCTAGAGGGCCCCAGCGGCAACGTCTGGGCCGCCGACGAGGAGGCCCACATTTGGCGTCAGATAAGACATCCAAACGTCGTGGCGCTGCTTGGCGTCTACAACCTGCCCGACTTTGTGGTGCTCTCGACGGAGCTGTGCAGCAGCAGCCTGCTCGAGCGGCTGGAGGGCGCGACCGACTTTGTGCAGGAGGCGCAGGCGCAGCGGCTCGCATGCCAGGTCGTGAGCGCCGTGCTCTACCTCCACTCGGTCGGCATCGCCCACCGCGACCTCAAGCCGGGCAACGTGCTGTGCACGGCGGCCGGTGCCATCGAGAGGTCGTCGGTCAAGGTGGCCGACTTTGGGCTGGCGAGCTCGTTCGAGTCGGGGCGCGCCGCCGTCTTCCAGCGCGTCGTGGGCACGACCGAGTACATGGCACCCGAGCTCGTCGCGGGGATGATGGCGAGCGCCAAGGGAGAGCCGCACGCGCCGTACGACGAGACCGTCGACCTGTGGGCGGTCGGCTGCCTGATCTACGAGCTGCTCTCGGGCCGGCCGCCCTTCTACTCGGTCGCGCGGCGCAAGCAGCAGCAGCTCATCCTCTCGGCGCCGCTCGAGTTCCCGCCGCTCGCCTTTGCAAACGTGTCGGACGACGCGATCGAGCTGATGCGCCGCCTCCTCGACCGCGACCCCGCCGGCCGGCCCGCCGGCAACGAGCTGGCGGGCCACGGCTGGATCGTGACGATGGTCGAGGTGCGCCGCTCGGTGCACGGCCCGGTGCCGGTGCTGCGCGACGACGAGGCCGTGCGCGCGCCCAAGCTGCTCGACAAGCTCGCGCCCGTCATCCTATGCGGCGCGCGCTCCAGCCAGGCCGCGCGCACGAGCCAGGCCGGCGCGTCGCGCCGCCACAGCCACAGCAGCAGCCTGCCGGGGCGCGCCTCGGCCGCGACCAACGCGTCGAGCGCCGGCTGGGGGCAGCAGCAGAGCGAGCGCGCCAGCGGCCTCAGCGAGCGCACCACCACGGGGTCGTCGGGGCGCAGCACCGGCCGCTCGCCGCCGAGCCCGGGCCAGCCGGGCTCGCCGACGCCAGTCAACCGGCGGGCCTCGGGCCGCCTCTCGGCGCGCCGGCAGGAGGACGCGCGCGCGATGGGCGAGATGCGGCGGAAGCGCGTCAAGAGCCGGCTCCGCGCCTCCATCTCCGCCGCGATCGCCGCGTTGCGCCTGGCGCCAAAGCAGACGTGGCCGCACGCGGACGCGGCGGGCCGGCTGAGCCTCGGTACCGCCAAGGGGCCGTGCGAGGTGTGCGCCGCTTGCTTCCCGCGCTGATCGCCCGTAGTATTTGGTTTCAATTTTAAATCACATGCCATGCTTACTTTACAGCACTCAGATATTGCACACTGCGAGCTCTATGCACTATGCGAGCATAGGTCGGGAGCTCACTGCGTCGGCCAGTGGCCGGTCCACCACGCACGACAATGGCGCAGCAGCCCGCCGACGGTGTGCGGCCCGCCAATCCAGACCGTCACGGCGAGCCGGTCGACGTCGGCGTTGGTGTGTGGCCGCACCTCGTGCAGCACCTTGCGCGAGTCGAAGAGCACCAGCCGCCCGCCCACGGGGAGCACCTCGACGACGTGCGTGGCCGTGAGGCCCACGGTGTCGGCCGCGTCAGCGCCCACGTAGAGCACGAGCGCGCCGTCGCGGCACTCGCCGCCCGAGGCGACGCGGCGCGGCGGCGGCGCGCGGCCGCCCTCGCCGTAGTCGGTCGAGGCGGTGAGGTAGACTATGCATGTCGCTTCCTGCGTGCGGAGAGTGGAGGTTGAGTGACGTGTGTGTGTCGCAGGGGTGTGTGATGCGAGGG
>Ga0209713_10001851_pt1 | contig 12872 bp, 4 predicted proteins | sample ArcOceMetagenome_3_FD_187444 | JGI IMG/M metagenome (GOLD analysis project Ga0209713, IMG submission 187444) | Marine eukaryotic phytoplankton communities from Arctic Ocean - Arctic Ocean- Svalbard ARC20M Metagenome (SPAdes) (version 2) | ecosystem: Environmental > Aquatic > Marine > Oceanic...
CCTCAATGCCAGCCGTATCCCACAGCTGCGCAACCGTGGCGAGCCCCTCTGGGGTGTGCATCTCCAGGTCGTACGGCTCGAGAAACTTCGACACCGAGCCCTCGCCCGTGCCGATGGTCACGAGGCCGCCCGCATCCGGGTCGTCTTCCATGACCGCAATGAGTGAGCGCGCGAGCGATGACTTGCCGGAGCCGACGGGCCCGAAGAGGAGCAAGTTTGGCGGCGACGGCTGAGCCTTGGTGGCGGCCTGCCACGACACGAGGGGGGCACGTGCCTCAGTTCGGGTGGTGGCGAGTGACAGCGTGGGCGTGGCTGAGCCCACCAAGATGTTATCGCGTGACGCCTTGAGGTCATCTGGGCCGCATGGGGGCACACGGGGATACAGCACGCGCGGCAAGGTGGACTTGGTGTACGTGGCTCCGCTGCTGCCACCATTCTTCTGTCGCTCGCCCGGCAGCACCTGGTAGACCTGGACCACAAAGTTGCCGGCTTGGTTCATTTGGTTGTATCCACCGGTGAGCGGATACGAGTTTTTAGTATGCGGATCGCTCGGGTACTGGAACGAGTTTGGGGTATGGCTGCCTTGCTGCCTGCCACTGCAGAAGAACATGAGGTCACTTGCACCTCCGAAAGTCGGGCCGTAGTTACTGTGGTCGTAGACACACTGGCCGTCTCCCGTCGGCAGGGCCTTCAGCGGGACCGCGCTGCCATAGAGCTTGAGCCGGAAGAGAAACGCCTGAGGGTCCGGCTGGTGGTTTCCGCTCGAGGTCCATGCGCGTTCGGTGTACCCGCCGCACACAGTGCCGTCCGCCATGCGTGCGATCGAGACCGTGGGGCCCTTCTGATTGCACTTCGAGTGAAAGGTGTTTTGGTTGAAACCATCCTGCGTCGAGTCGAACAGGAGGGTCACCGGCGCCTTGTGGCCGAGCATGGTTTGGAACGCGGGGAGCAGGTCGGCTTCCGAGCCGAAAAGACCACCGACCGGTGGTGCAGGCGCTCGCGGCTGCCGCCTCATCTTTTGGCCCACACCGCCGTGGGTTCTGTCGGCTGCGCTGTCGGCCTCGGCGACGCCCCGGCCTTGACTTTCCTTGGTCTTCTGAGTGCTCGCAAATCCGCGGCTCGCCGTAACTGTCAGAGCTCAGAGGTTTTTCTGTAGCCTGATTACAAATCACCCTAACACGCCCCCGCTGTACCCTCTATACGCACGAAGAGCCCCACCCCCGCTGGGCGTGGTGGGCCACCACGCACGCTCCGTGACGAGATGGCCTCTTGCACTCCCTCTCTCTCTCTGTTGCTGCCCGCCTCCTCCCAGTCCACGAGCCGCGCGCGGCTGCGCACCGCACGCCTCAGAGCGAGTACATGTTGGCCTCCTGCGGCTTGCCGAGGTAGTCGGCGTACACCTTGCGCAGCAGCGCCTTGAGCTCGGCGGCGAGCGCCGCGTCGCCGGCGCCCTCGGCGGCGCCGAGGCCGTCGGTGTACGCGGCGGCCGCCTCGTCGAAGCGGCGCTGCTCGACGAGGACGTCGGCGAGCAGCTTGTGCGCGGCGGGGCTCGCGTCGGCGGCGCCGAGGACGATGGCGCGGCGCGCGCACGTCTCGGCGGGGCCCCACGACGAGAGCGACGCGAAGAGCGAGCCGACCTCGATGAGGAGCGGCGCGTCGCCCATCTCGAGCTTGAGCGCGTGGTGCAGCGCCTGCTCGGCCTCGGCGAGGCGCTCCTGCGCGACGCACAGCAGCGCGAGCTGCCCCCACACGGCGGGCTCGCGGTTGTTGAGCACGTTGGCCTCCGAGAGGCACTCCTCGGCCTCGGCCTTGTGCTTGAGGCGCAGCGACGCCGCGCCGGCGCCGAGCCACGCCGTGCACGACGGCGCGAGGCGGCACGCCTGCAGGAAGACGGCCTTGGCGCGCGCGTAGTCGCCGCCGCCGAGGCAGACGCGGCCGAGGCAGAGCAGCACCTGCACGGGCGGCGTCGCCGCGAGCTTGAGCGCCTTCTCGTACGCGGCGCGCGCGCCGTCGGCGTCGCCCGCGCGCAGCAGCGCGTGCCCGAGCAGCGCGCAGCCCGCCGCCGAGTTGGGGCTCGCGTCGAGCGCCGCCTGCAGCGCCGCCGCCGCCCCCTCGAAGTCGGCGCACTGCAGCAGCAGCGCGCCGCGGCACAGCAGCAGCGCGGGGCTGCCCTGGTCGGTGCCGCCCTTGCTCACCTCGAGCGCGAGGCACCTCTCGATGAGCGGCTTGGCGTTGAGCGGCAGCAGCGCCTCGGCGAGCGCCAGGTAGGCGCCGCCGAGCCCGGCGCCGTCGGAGAGCGCGACCGCCTGCTTGGTGGCGGTCTTCGAGTCGCGCGTGCGCCCCATCAGGTCGTAGAGCACCGCCATCGTCAGCCACGACTCGACCCTGGCCGTGTTGAGGTCGAGCGCGCCCTTGAAGAAGACCTCGGCGCCCTCGTAGTCGCCGCGCGACGCGAGCACGCAGCCGTGCGCCGTGAGCGCCTCGGCGTCGGAGCCCTGCAGCGCGACCGCCTCGCGCGTGCACTCCTCCGCCTTGGGCGCGTCGCCGGTGCGCATCAGGAAGACGCCGTAGTCGTACCACGACGCGAGCTCGTCGCGCGCGGACACGACGCGCTCCTGGTGGAGGCGCGCCGCGTCGGCGAAGCGGAAGTCGCTCTCCATCTCGTCGGCGAGCGCCTTGAGCACCGCGCCGGGCGACGCGCCGTCCAACTCGGGCGGCAGGTCGGGCGCCGTCGGCGCGGCGGGCGGCGCCGCCGCCGGGAAGAAGTGCGCGTTGAGCGCGGCGTGGACGCGCTGCGTCAGCGTCACGTAGAGCTCGTTGTAGAAGAGGTCCATCTGCGCCGCGTCGGCGGGCGCGGCCGACGGGCGGTGCATCGTCTCCTTGACGACGCGCACGACGGCGCGCTTGAGCTTCTCCTTGAAGATGTAGTACTGGCCGCTCGAGTTGAGCTGGAAGAGCAGCGCGCGCCGCCGCTCCTCCTTGTCGTCGGAGCCGTAGAGCGCCTCCGGGTCAAAGTCGGGGAAGAGCGCGCGCCACTCGCCCACCATCGCCGCCACCAGCGCCGCCACCTGCGCCTCGAACTCGGCCGCCGCCGACTTGGGCGCCAGCTGCGGCAGCTGCCGCCGCGGGATGATCTCGGACGGCTTCGGCAGCGGCGGCGGCGGCGTCGGCGGGCGCGGGTTGAGCGGCCGCGACGTGGAGACGTGGACGCGCAGGTAGGTGCCCGCCGCCTCGAACGGGTGGACCTCGTCCTCCTCCTCGACGGGAAGCTCCTCGGGCCCCTTGCCCTTCTTCCCCTTGTCCTTGCCGCCCTTGGCCGGCGCCGCCTCCGCCTCCGCCTCGGGCTCGGGCTCGGCCTCCGGGTTGAGGCCGAGCGGCGCGCGCACCCACGCGACCGTCTCGTCGACGGCCATCAGCGCGTCGAGCGGCACCGACGCGACGCCGCGGTACTTGGCGGCGTTCGGGTCGACGTGCGCCTCGGCGTTCTTGACGCCGCGCGCCACCGTCACGAGCAGCGGGCTCACGCCCTTGTCGGCCGCGTCGCGGAGCGCCGCCATCGCGTCGGGCCCCACAAACGTGCGCACCGTCGTCGAGACCCACGCGATGCTCTGCGCCGCGCTCTCCTCGGTGTTGGCCCCCTCCGGCGCGGCCGGCGCGCCCGTCGGCGTCTCCTCGGCCGGCGCCGGCGCCTCGGCCGCCTCGCCCTCGGCCGCCTCGGCGTCGGCGTCGGCGTCCGCGGCGGCTGGCGGCGCGGCGGCGGGCGCGATGAGGCCGTCGGCGAGCGGCGTGTCGGGGAAGCCGGCGCCGACGCGGAGCGAGCACCCCGCCTTGTAGGCGAAGATGTGGTCCTCCTCGGTCTGCCCCTCGGTGAGCAGCCACCGCTCGGGCAGCTTGTGCATCGCGGCGATGCGCAGCGTGAGCACGGCGCTCTCCTCGAGGTCGTCCTCCGAGAGCAGCGGCGTCGCGCCCTCGACGCTGACCAGCAGCTCGCCCGCCGCCTCGGCGCCGTCGGGCCCGGGCTGCAGCGGCAGCCACACCTGCTCGAGCGACGCCTTCTCGAGCAGCGGCTCCAGGCTGAGGCTCACGACGCCGCGGAGCACCTTGTCGGCACCGGCGACCTCGAAGACCGAGATGGCGAGCGGCGCCGCGACGAGGCGCCCCAGCGTCGCGTCGTCGGTCGGGAGCTCCACCGGCGCGGCCAGCGCGTACGCGGGCTCCGTCGACTCCGCCACCACCTCGCTCTCGGCGGGCTCGTTGTCCAGCAGCGTGAAGGAGACGCACGAGCTCAAGGGAGCGCCCTCGCCCTTGCTAGAGACGAGGCCCCGGCCCTCGAGCACGGAAATAGTGAACGACTTCACTGGGCGCTTTCCGCCCATGGCTCGGTGCGGCCACGCCTCGAAGCGGAGCACCGACGACGCAACAGACAGCTGCTTCTGCTTTTCTTACATTAGTATCTCCGCCGCAAGCCGCCTCGCGAGTCGTGGTGCAGCGCCTCGAGAGAGCGAGAGCAAGGACGCAACAGCTGCTGGTGGTTTCTTACAATTAGTATTCGTAGCGGCGTCGCAAGCGGGTGTACTGCACAGCTTAGGCTTAGGCTTAGGCTTTATTACCACGGACTGTACCGGCTACGCAACGTCTCGTCTAAGCGATGACTCCAGGCGAACCCTCAACTCTCTGCGTAGGTTCGGGTGTACAACTTTCTTACGTCGACGACGTGGTCATACCCGCGAGCTCTCGCTCGCGCTCTGTCTGGAGAGGAGGGAGGGGTGGTCGGAGGAGGAGAGAGGGAGGGGGGGGGAGAGGACGCTCTGTCTCTTTCGCTCGAAAAAAATACATCTCACCTTTTGTAAGAAGCAGCCACAAAACTCTAAGACGAAACCCCAAAAACATGCTGTCTCGTGAGTCCCGGCGCTCAAAGCAAGGCGCGTCGACCGGCCGTACTATTCTCCGGTCCGCGCTTGCTCTCGCCCCCATCGGTCCCCTGCCCTCCCCAACCAACTCCCCTCACCCCCACCACCCCAAGAAGAGCCGACGTGAGCAGTGTCTTCCTCGATGACCAAGAGAGCAGAGAGAAGTCCTCTGGCGGAGCTTCGGACCCTCAGCTCGCAGAATCCTTCAACTCCACCTCCGAGGCCGCGATCGGGCTCCGATCGGCCGTCGTGGAGGTGGCGAGCTGGCCGGGGCTCTTGCTCTCGAAGTGCGTGTGCTCCGTGACCATCATCGTGCCCATTGTGCTCGAGCTCCGCCTGGAGGTGAGACGCACGAACCTTGCCTGGACCATCTGCTTGGGATTGGCCCTCTTCTTGAGCGCAGCCACCTTCTTCGCAGCGACCCTCCCGCGCTCCTCGACCAAGCTGCTGGCCTTGGCGGTCGCGCCCATGGCCTTGGCGGCCATCAGCAGGCTGACCGCGCGATGGAGGCCGGCGTGCAGCGGAGTGGCAAGCTGGCCGTACAGCCCCTTCTCGAGCAGGTCGGCCGGCGTGTGTGAGATCACCTCGTCGAACTCACAGCCGTCGGGCTCGGCCGTCTCGTGCATCATCACGATCTCGAGCTTGGCCTGCATTGCGGCGCGCACCTCGTGCGAGAGCTCGAGGCCTGCGCCGCCCGTGAAGGTGCGCTTGCTAAGGTAGAGCAAGAAGTGCGTCGGCGTCGGCTGGCTCGGACCGTCGGGCGTGGCGGCCTTCGCCGCTCCAGGCCGCTGCAAGCCCACCTCGAGCGCCTCACCCATGGCGAGCCGCCCGAGCACCTCCGCGAAGCTCAGCCGCACGGAGAGCGCCTTGCCGTTGAGGGAGACCACCTGGTCCCCGAGCCGGATTGTCCCGCTCCTCGTGGCTTGCGAGTCCGTCGCAAGGGCGGTCACGCGGTTGTTCGGGTCGAGGGTGAGGCCGAGGCCGAGCGGCGTCTTGACCATCTTGACGACGTACTCGCTGCCGTGGTGGTGCGTCAGGCCATGCGCGATGTCATGCCCGAGGTGGGCAAGGTCGTGACCGATGGGGGCGAGGCCATGACCAATCCCGCCACCAGCGGCTGGAGATGGGACCTCCATGCATGCAACGCCTTGGCTCGACCGCTCCGATTCGCACTCCTCTGCGATCGTGCCGCTGAGGATCTTGAGCTTGGCGAGCGAGTGCGATGCGTACCGATGCGAGTCGCCATTATCAAACGCGACTTGGAGTCGCCCCTCGCCGAGTCCAATCACGGTGCCCTCGCCGTGCCTGTCGTGCTTGACACGCGTGTTCGAATGGTAGTCGGCCAAGGTGTGCTGTTTGGCGGGAGAGCCGAGTCCAGGGACCGACACCCCGACCGAGAGTCTTCGCAACGAAAACGCTGACGAAAGAGCCTTCTTTGCTTCCGCCTGAATGGCCTCGGCGATTTCTGCAGGCTGTACGGAGGTGAAGCGGAACTTGAGGTTTGCCGGCAGCGCCACACTACCCCGCTTGGTCGCTGTCGCGTTGCCCCGCGGCGTCGCTGTCACGGTGCCCCGCGGCGTCGCTCGAGCCGTGCTGGGTTGAGCGCTGCGGGGCGTGCTGACGGTAGCCTGAATGGAAGTGGATCCCTCAAGGTCATCGTCGCCCGCGGAGCTCACGACGGCGACGTTGGCCGCGACTCTCGCCGCAGCAGGTGCGGACGCCTTGTTATGTCCAATGGCGGAGGACCGCCTCGGCGTCTGGCTTTCGTCGTGTGAGGCCTGTGCGGCGGCCTTGATTGCGGCAAAGTAGCCATCTCCCGTTCGGGCCTGCTCGATCATCTTGTCGCCATGCAGGCCCTCGGCGGCGTTGAACACGCTGCTCATCTCGGACGCGACCTCAGCAGCGCCGGGATTGAAGGGCGACGTGTACACCACGACGGGAGTCTCGAACGAATGTACCTTGGACATCATGCTGTGCGGCGCAAACAGTGGCAGCTCCAGCTCGCTCTTGTAGCGCGGCATCTCGAGCAGCATCTGCTCCGCAATCACCTTGAGCGTCTCCAACTGGAAGATAGAGACACGGTGCCACTGCACGAGCAGGTTCTGCGGCGCGAAGACGTCCTCGCGAAACTCCTCTGGGCACATCGCCTTGAGCTGTGAGAGTGGCGCGCCTCCGTGACCCACGTCGGCCTCGTGCAGCAGGATCAGCCGCTTCTTCATCTTGACTGACTGCTCGACCTCCCGCATGCAGTTCCTCGACGCGAAATAGCCACGTGACAGCATGAGCAAGACGACCGCGCTCTGGCTGATATACTCCTCGAGCTTGGAGATGTCGGCCAGGTCGTCGACGTCGAGGAAGATCGAGGCACCTGGCACGAGCCGCTGCAGCTGCCGCTTGATCACCGCCGCCGAGTCCTGGCAGTCGCTCCATGTGTGCGAGAGGAAGAGGTGGAAGCGGATCTTCTTTCCAAAGCCGGTCTCCGGGTACGACTTGGTCTTGATCAGGCGGAAGGTCGCAACGAGACCCTCGCGCCACATGCGCCACACCGCGGACGAGGCCGCCAGGATGACGACGGTGACGGAGAAGGTGATCATGAGCGTGACTATATTCGTCGAGCTGCTGAAGCCGAGGTACCGTGCGGCGAACGACTCAGGGTCATCAGGCTTGATGCTCGAGCCGACGTCGACGAAGTTGTTGAAGTTATCCACGAGCAGTGCGCCGAGATAGACACACACCAGCAGCACCTGGCACAGAATCGAGAGCATATCATCCTCATCGCGACGAAACGGCTTGGAGAGGAGCAGCCCAAACGAGGAAAGCAGCGAGATGAGCAGGCCCGTCACCAGCCGCAGGAAGCGCTTCTTCTCCGGCAGCAGCAGCACCCAGCCCGTCAGGGCAGTGCGCCGCAGCAGCTCGAGCGGTTCCCACCAGAAGTAGTCGACCTCGTAGTCCCTCCACAAGAACGCGGTCGCCTTGGTCAGCGCCGAGGAACGCCGCTGCGTGAGCGGCTTCGCGACCGGCACGAGTAGCAGGATGTACAGTAGCACCATGCCGATCGGCCACACGGCCATCAGCCCGTATGCAATCCGGCGGATCTCGCGGTGCTCCTCCGAGTCGTAGCAAATCACAGCGTAGTCGTCGCGGAGATAGTAGACCTGCTCGGTCTCGCTCAGATCGTACGCTTCGCAGGACCAGGCCGCAAAGATGGACGCCGAGACGGAGGGAACGAAGATGAACGTCGTGAGGATGCACGGTGGCATCGCAAGGATTACACCGCGCCGCAAGATGCGCCGCAAGATGCCCTCGTCGTCGCGGTCGTCTTCCTGGCGCTTACATCCGTGCAAGCACCCTTGCACGACAGCCGTGACCAGCCCGAGGAAAACGAAGCCGCCAATGACGATTAGCGGCGCGACCGCCTGGAAGATCAGACTCTGTCGGAAGCCTCCAGGGAACAGGCAACCCTTCGGTATGGTGATGCTCGCCCAGTCGAGCTGGCCGACGAAAGCAAAGTGCTTCATCCACTGCTTGTAGGAGTCGGGTAGCTCGACGCCGTACGTCGAGTCCATCACCGTCACGACTTGGTAAAAGGAGAGCGCCATCTTGAGCTTCGGCTGCAGCCCGAGCGAGCCCAAGTACAGGGAGAGGGAGACGAGGAGCTTCTGGAGGGGCTCGAGACACCGCGGCGGACGCGTCAGCACCATCCAAAGGAACGCGCCTGTCAGCAACAAGCCAACGAAAATACCAGCATAAATGCCCGAGACCCCGCCAGCGCCTGGACAGTCCTTGCAGATGTTGTCTCCCTCGTCGAAGTAATGATCGTCCTCGGTACACACGCTGCACAAGGGCCCCGCGTGACCAAATGTGCAGTTGCCCTTGGCGCTGCCCGCCTGGCACACGCTTCGCGAGCCTTCTGTGATCTTGTCCACGTCATCGCACGCGAGCGGCTCGGGCGAGGTCGTCTCGAGTCGCCAGTACCCCTCCAAAAGGCCAAAAGTTTGCAACGTACTATTCACGCGACAGCGCGCACCCCTCGGGCACGGCAGGCATGCGGCTGTTGAGACAGCGATGGCTGCGCTCTCGCGGTAGTATCCTTCTGCACACATCGAGCACTCGGTCGACCCTGCGTGACTCCATGTCCGTTCGATGCATGACATGCAAGTGCCTGCCGCGTAGGAATAGACGGTGCCTGCTGGGCATCCACACTCGAGGACCCGATCATTGGCTTCAGCGAGCACGACTCGCCCCGACTCGCAGACGCACTGCTCCTCGGATGCCGCACCCAGCATCGTCGTCGTCATGTGCAACGGACAAGCGGCACACGCGCTCTGGGCGGTGCGCTCCTCGACTGGCAGGCTCAGGTTGGAGTAGAAGCCCTGCTGACATGCGATTGCGACTCCGTTGGAGCACCAGTGACCAGATGGGCATGGCGCCTCGGCAGTGCGGGTCCTGGGGTCTCCGTCGGCTGGAATGCTGATATGACCGGCGCGTACGATTTGCGGCACAGAGTTGCCATCGCCAGGACAGAAGAAGGCGGCAGCCCCGCAGGGCGTCGGCTCTACCTGGCCTGCGCTCGAGTAGTAGCCGGATGCGACGGTCGTCGCCTCGGACGCCCTGGCGAGTCCGACGCCGTTCCACGAGGTGCCGGCCGGTACGGGGAGAGGGACAGATGAGCCCAGTGGGCAGTACATGCCCTGTGGGCACTCGAGTGGCTCGGTGGTTGCCGCGTTCGGGCAGTAGCGCCCCTCCGGACACGGGCCTCCGCAATTGGAATCCGCCTGGGCAAGCACGTCGCCCGGAGTGGCGTAGTAGCCTTGGACACACGGCATCGGGAATTCGGTGTGGTCGAGCGCTCCGGGTGGGATCGTCTGTACCCAACTGCCAAGCAAGTGCTCCCATCCATTCGAGGCTCCAAGGTGGTCTTCGTATTGCCATGGGCACGGCTGGTGCGCGTAGAGCGTCAGAGTGCAATCGGGATTGTCAGTGGCCTCGCCTGGTAGTGTGCAAGCGTCGAGGCAGTAGTCAGGGCACGGGTTGTAGACCTTCTCGCAATAGATGGCCTGGAGCCAGTGCGCAGCCGGAGTGGGTAGCAAGTAGATGACGACAGCTGCGCCAACGTACAATGCGGCGCCGGTGTGATTGTGCCCGCCCCTCACATCGGTGAGGAAATTGTGCCTCATCGAGGTCCCCTGCGCGAGCAGGAGCTGTCCCCAACGGACGTGCATTGCTCCGCCAGCCGCAACGTTGCCCTGAGAGTACGCCTCGCAGTGCTCAATGAGCGTAGAGTAGATCTCGACGAGCGAAGTGGGGTGGTCCTGGGCGATCGCACCGCCCAATGCGATGGTGCCGTTGGCTCGGCAGTGGCTCAACGTGCTGTTCCTCATGATCAGCGTGGCGGAATGATCGCTGCTGAGGTAGGCGGCACCGCCGCTAGCGACGGCGTTGATGCCGATGGCCTCGCAGTCCTCGATTGCGCTGTCCTCCACAACGAATCCAGTTTCTTGGATGGGGTCGTTGTCAGCACCCTTCACGCAGAGTGCACCACCCTGGGCGCTGGGTGGAGGCTCGGCGTCCGCTCGTGCGATGGCTTGGCAGCCCGTGATAGTGCACCGCACGAATCTCGGAATGATGCCCGGGTTAAAGTACCCGCCGATGCTGGCTGCGCCGCCTTCCGCCTGGCCGTTGTACGAGGTCACGCTGCAGTCGGAGATCATGGAGTCGTACCACTCAGCCGTGAACAGGGCGAAAATGTCCCGTGCGCCGCCCGCCTTGTATGCGCCACCCGACGCCGAATGGCCGCTCACCGTGGCGTGCACGTGGCACCTTTCGATACGGGATCGGTAGAGCCTGAGGTCCCCATGGTCGTGGAAGATTCCTCCGCCCGAGTTGGTACCCCAGAAGCTGGTGCCGAGGACGGTGCAGTCGAGGACGCTCGACGACTCGAGCGTGAGGCGCCCAGACCGAAACGAGATGCCACCGCCCGTGTTAGAGGTGCCGTAGTCCCTGTTCAACCCCTCCACACGGCAATGTGAGATGGTCGTGTTGACCAGATGGACCTCGGCACCGGCCACACGCATGCCTCCACCGTCTCTCGAGGCTTTGCCGTTGGTCAGATGGATGTTGATGAGGCGAAGGTATCCAGAGGTGACCTCGACGCAGCGTGAGAGGGACTCGGCGTCGATGACCGCGCCCTCGCCATCGCTGCTCAGGCTGAAGTTGCCGCCGTCGACGGTGAGTGCCGTTCCGCCAAGCGCCATCACTGAGCCCGGCTCGAGGTAGAAGGAGTGATCCGTCGCCGTCGTGCTCAGCGCGGCGCGCAGCTCGTCCGCGTTGTTGAGGACTGTCATGCCGGGCGGCGCAGGCGAGGGGGGCGGGCCTGGCGGTGGCGCGGGCGGAGCGGGCGGTGGCGGCGCTTTGGGCGGCAGCGGCACCGCAGGCGGCACAGGAGGTGGCACCGATGGCGGAGCCGGTGGGGCGGGCGGTGGACTTGGTGGTCTCGGTTGTTGCGGTGGCAAGGGAGGCACTGCCGGAGAGGGCGGCGGCGGAGGGTACGAGATCTCGTAGACGCCCCAGTTGCCCCCCGTCGCGAAGCCCGAGCCCGGGGCACAGCAGAAGCACCCCCAGCTGTACGAGTAGATCGACCACATCACCCAGGTGCCGCACGTCGGCTCAGCGAGCGTCGCCAGGATGCAGCAGAACTGGTCCGACGCGCAGCTGTTGCCTCCGTAGGGACTCAGGTCGAGGAAATTGCCGCCGTTGCCAACGACGGCGCATGAACCACCCGGGCTGGCCACGATGGCCGTCACACCGGCAAAGGGGGGCCGAGGCGGAGGCATCGAAGGTGGCGAGGTCGGAGGCTCGGGTGGACTCGGCGGGGTGCGCGGTGGTGGTGGAGCGATTGGCGGGCTCGGTGGCAAAGGCGGGGCCGAAGGGGGTGGTGGCGTCTCCGGCGGGAGCGAAGGCGGCGGGAGCGAAGGCGGCGGGTGCGGCGGCTCCGGCGGCGGCGGGTGCGGCGGCGGCGGTGGCGGCGGTGCAAAGGGGGGCGGGGATTGGGGTGGGTGCGGGGGCAACCCGGGCGGTGGAGGGGCTCCTGGAGGCGACAGAGGGGAAGGATACGCGACCGTGAACTCGGCTGTCGCCGAGGCACCGGGGTTCTCGATGGAGAATGGCCCCTGGCTGAAGCCGTCAGCATACCACTCGGCCTCGTTCCAGCCGTCCCCAAACGAGTCGACCATGTTCAGCGTGCAAATGGCACCGATGGCCACCGCCAGCTCCGATTCCGACGCATATGGGGCGCCGCCGGCGACGCTCGTGCCATCGGTGCATCCGAAGGTCCAGCTGACCTCGCTTGGATAGTTCCCGGCGGCCACCGTGATATGGGATGGCCATGTCGGGATCGGCTCGACTGGCGGCGGCGGCGGCTGGAGCGGCGGCGGCGGCCGGTTCGGCGGAGACGGCGGCAGACCAGGCGGCGGCGGCGGGACTGGCGGCAGATTGGGCGGCGCAGTGGGCGGCGGCGAATCCGGAGGCGCCCCGGGTGAAGGCGGAGACGAAGGCGGCACAGGCGGCACCGACGGAGGAGATGGAGGCACCCGCGGCGCGGGCGGCGGCGGCGGCTCAGGGGCGCCACAGTCGCACCCGCTGCAACTGCAGCCATAGTTTGACTCGAGAATGGCGCAGGTGTATCCTTGCGTCACCCAGTACGAGCAGTCGTTATCATAGCAGGACGAGGCGCATGGAGCTGCGGCGCAGGCGCCATCGACCCACTCACACTCTCCGTCGCACGACGCCGCCCCATTCCCCTGTGGGCACTCGGAGCACGTGTCGGCGGTGTGTTCACCGCAGCTGACGGCCACGCCACGCCGGACGAGTGCGGAGAGGACACAGACGACGAGGGCGTTGGGTGCGGCCGGCGGACGTGTCATGCCGCTTCAGACGGCGGCGCAGGCTTTGGGTCACCGGCCG
>Ga0209713_10001852_pt1 | contig 12872 bp, 1 predicted proteins | sample ArcOceMetagenome_3_FD_187444 | JGI IMG/M metagenome (GOLD analysis project Ga0209713, IMG submission 187444) | Marine eukaryotic phytoplankton communities from Arctic Ocean - Arctic Ocean- Svalbard ARC20M Metagenome (SPAdes) (version 2) | ecosystem: Environmental > Aquatic > Marine > Oceanic...
CAAACGCTTGCGCCCAACCGAGCCTGTTGTCGCAAAACGGATGGCTGCCGGCGCCGACGTCGGGCTGCCGCCGCTCGCGGGCTACCTGGCCAAGCGCCACCGCAGCAGCCGCTCCGGGCCCGTCGCCTGCGCGCAGCGCTTCTTTTGGTGCGCTCCACGCCCCGGCGGCGGCGCACAAAACCCCCGAGCCGCGCCGCCTCCCTCGCGAGCTCACAGGCCCCCACCCGGCACCCACGCGCACACCCACCCACCCACTCGCGCACCCTCCCGGCCCAGGGTCGACGACGCCACTGGCTACCTGCACTACGCGGCCGCCGAGCGGAAGAAGCCCAGCTACTCGATCAATTTGGGGTCGGTTGCGGCCATCAAACCGTCGGGGCACTCGCCCGACGTCAAGGTGTCGTACCTGACGGACAAGGGGCTGAGCACGAGCATACACCACACCAGCGCCGCCAACGGCTTCGAGATCTGCACAGACTCCGCCGACGCCAACCTCTTTGTCTATGCCCTGACTGAGGCGGACGCGGCCGTTTGGGTGCACGGCCTGCAGGCGCGAGCCGGCCTCACGTGCGGCATCGCGCCGTCGCTGCTGGACGCGTGCCACTCGCCGTACCACGACGCCACCGCCGTTGGCGACGGCGGGCTGCCGCCGGAGAAGCCGCTGGATGGTGGGCTCAAGGCCGGCAGCGCGCAGGGCTGGCTGAGCAAGCAGATCAACGGGCGCGGTGTGCTCGGCGTCGGCGAGGGCAAGGCGTGGGTGAAGCGGTACTTCCGCTTCGAGCCGGAGGCGGGCGTGCTGAGCTACGCGAGCTCCGAGACCGCGCTCGAGCAGCGCAAGAGCGTGCAGCTCTCGACGATCACCGCCGTCGAGCACGAGGGGGTCGAGGCGCTGCCCGGCTGGCCGTCGAAGCACGCGCTGCAGCTGCGGCTCGTCTCGGGCAAGGCGATGCTGCTGTGCGCGGCCAACCGCGACGACCTGCTGATGTGGGTGGAGCAGCTCTCGGCGCACGTCGGTGCGCTGCAGGCCGCCGCGCTCAGCAACCGGCAGCGCGCGACGGAGCGCGCCGACACGCCTCCGGATTGGTCGTCCGACGGCGTCTCGCCCGGCAGCGCGTCGCTCGCCGAGCCGACCGGCTTCGGCGGCGGCGGCTCGATCGACGGCGAGGAGCTGATGCGGGTGAAGATCTTCAAGCCGGAGCGCTGGTCCAAGCTCGGCATCACGCTCACGAGCACGCTCCACGGCAACTCGCCGCCGATGAGCAGCTCCAAGATGGCCGTCGTCGTCACCAACCTGTCGAGCGCCGGCATCGCCTCCACGGCGCAGTGCGGCCTCCTCATCGGACAGCGCGTCGTGCAGGTCAACGCGACGCGCGTCTTCTCGGACCGGCAGGCGACCGACCTGCTCCGCTCGAGCGTCGGCGAGATCACGCTCCTCGTCCTCCCCGCGCGGGCGGAGGACCTCCCCTTGTTGGGCGCCGCCGGCGTCACCCCCGCCGCCATCGCCGCGGCCGCCGGTGCTGCTCCGGCGGGTGCGCCGCTCGATATGGCCAGACCCGACGGTGGCTACCAACCCTCCTCGTCCTCGCCGAACAACAACTACAATCCGGGCTCCATCATGCCCGCTCCGTACGTCATGCCCGCTCCGTACGTCATGCCCGCTCCGTACGGAGTCCAGCCGGGGCTCGCACAGCCCGTCGGTACCTCGCCGCCGCTCTGCAACCCCTCCGCACCGCCCGTCCACGCCGAACCACACTTCAACACCGCCGCCGCCGTCGCCACCACCCGCGGCGCGCCGCCCTCGGCCGCCACCGCCACCGCCACCGCCACGCCGATGGCGATCCTCGGCGCCGCCGGCCACTTTTATCTGCAGCCGGTCGAGCTGCCGCCCGGCCTCTCGCTGCCCGCCGGCTGCCCGCCGGGCGGCACGCTCGTCTACATGGTGCCCCTCGTGGGGCCGGACGGCGCTCCAGCACCCGCGCCGGCGCCAGCGAGCCAGGCGGAGCGCAGGCAGCAGGCTGCGCGCGGCCGCGCGCCCTCGCCGGCCGAGCCGACCATGGAGGCGCGTGGCCACGCCATCGGCGGCGCGGCGGGCGAGGCGAGCGAGGGCGTCAGCGAGGGGAGGCGCGCGAGGCGAGGCTCGCGCGCGGGCGAGGCTCGCGCGTCGCCTCTCGCGCCGCGCCGCGCCGGCGAGATGGTGAGCTCGCGCGAGATGGCGCCGCGCGAGGTCTCGCGCGAGAGCCTGCACGAGCCACAGCAGCGGCAGGCGCGCGAGCTGCAGCTGCACGGGCGCTTCATCGAGGACGACGTCCTCGAGCAAAGCCTCGACAGCTCGCTTGACCTGCGCATGTAGCGCTTGCACGGAGGCTGCGCTACCCAAGTGATCTCTATCCCAGGCCATGGCACATCCATTGACCATTGTGTCTCTATCTCGGTGTGCTGCTTGCTTGCCTGCTCTTCGTCGCGCGCGTGGCAAACTGTGTTTGTCCGCACGCATATGTGTTGTGTATCTGCCTTGTGTTGCTTCTTTGTGGCGTGTACCATTTTCAATTGAGCGTGACTTGTCTTTATGCTGTGTAGGGGCCAGTTCCCCTCTACCAGTCTACTATTGAGGCTATTTTGAGGCGACGCGTTTGCCGGGGTTTCTGGATTCTGCCCCAGGACGCCAGGAGCCAGGACCCAGTTACTTTAGGGCGTCCGCGGGTTGGCGCCCGCTCTGTAGCGGTCGTGAGGTTGAGCTCGGAGAGGTAGGTGTGGAGTCGTTGGCCTCGACTCCGCCGCAGGTTCCCGGGGACTTGCGCTCCTCCTCCTGCTCCGGCGACGCACCGGGGTGCGGGGGCTCGGAGGCACCGTCACTTGCGCAGCGTCAGCTCGCACTTGCCGGCACTTAGACGCGCCAGCCGCTCAGATGCTTCTCTTCGCCGTGGGTGTGCTCACGATCATCTTCCGAGTCCTCCTCCTGGCTGTGGCCATCTTCCGCCCTTCGGTGCTGTCGCTGGCCTACCTCGCGATCTTCCTCGTCGCCCATCAGGGCAGCGCCACATTGAGCGGGCTCGATTCGGTGCTCACACTGCTGCAGCTTGCGGCTTCCATCGTCGTCGCCGTTATCGCCATCGTGCAGGCGTTCGACGCGTTTCTGCCGCTCTCCGGTCTCGCGCCATGCGCAGACGGTGCGGCCGCATGGGCCCCCGACGTCGTTGTGCTGTGCACTGCCTGTGTGCTGCTCGCGGCGGCCGCGTACTCGCGATGCACGAAGCGTGCCCGCGAGATTGAGGGGCTCATTGGCGAGCGCACCACGCGCAGCACCGCCAGCACTAGCACGGGCGGAGACGGCCTCGCGCGTGCCGCGGCGTGCGTTGGTCAGCTCGGAGGCACCGTCGCGCCTCTCGTGATGATGGCGGTCGCCGCCGCGCTGCTGCCGGGCGCGCTGGGGCTGCCGCTCTGGCTCGGTGTGAACGGCTCGCTGCTGAGCTGGGCGCTGCACCTGCGCACGCCGCACGCGCTCGCGCGCCGGCTGCCTCACGCCGCGCAGGCCTACCTGTCGGGCTGGCTGCTCGTCGTGTACGTCCAGCAAATGTGGAAGACCTGCGCGTCGCACGACCCCTTCGGTGCGGTGGCCAAGGGCGTGCTCGGGCTGAGCCCGGTGACGTGGCTCGACGCGCCCGAAGACGCGTGGCACGCCGTCGTGCAGGCCGTCGTCGTCGTCGCGACGATCTGCTGGCTGCACTACTTCCGCGCGGGCGCCGCCGACCCTCCCGCCACCACCGCCGCGGCCACCGCCACCGCCACGGCACGGCGGCCACCCACGTTGCGCGCGCGCGTCGGCGAGGGCGGCGTGCTCGAGCAGTACACGACGCCGCTGCTGCCCGGCGTCGACGACAAGGATCAGGGCGAGGCATGTTCGAGCGGAGGAGGCGGAGGAGGCGGAGGAGGCGGCGCCGCCGAGGCGACCGCTCTGGGCAGCAGCGCGGCCATCGAGCCCGGAGCGCCGTCGGCGGCAGCGGCCGCAGCCGCGCGCGGCGCGGCGGTGGCATCGACGGCGGCGGCGGCGGCGGGAGGGCGGCGCCCCGCGTCCGCGTTGGGCGCGCACGAGCCGTTTGCGGCGGCGGCGGCGAGCCTGAGCGCGGCGTGCGCGGCGCTGCTGCTGCTGGCGTGGTGCGCGCTCGCGCCGTGCCTCGTCTCGCTGCTGCTGCTGGCGGTCGGGCTCGCCGCGCTCCACTCGTGCCCGCGCTGGCCGGCGCGGCCGCCGTCGGCGACGCCGCGCCACGTGGACGAGGGCCGGCTCACGTGGCGCCCCCTCGCGGCCTCGACGGCCGAGCAGGCCAGCGCCGCCAACGCCGCGTGGGCCGTGCGGAGCTGCGGCGCGCTGATGTGGGCGGCGCACCACCACCACCACGGCGCGCAGGGGCGGCCGGGGCGGCCGGGGCGCGCGACGCCGCTCGTGCGCGGCGCGCAGTGGATCGGCGGCTCGCTCGTGCTGGCGCTGGCGTGGGTGGTGGCGCAGTACGGCGTCGCCGCCGCCTGCGTGGCGGCCGACGGCGGCGACGACGCCGCCGCCTCGCCGCCATGGGCGACGCCCAACTCGACGCTGGCGATGGTCGGGCTGCAGTGCGGGCCGCCGCTGCCGGCGCTGCTGCTGCCCGACTCGTACACGCGGCAGGACGACGACTCGGGCGCGGCGTGGGCGACGGCGGTGACGCTCGGCATCCAGCTCGGCGTCGCGGCGCTGCTCGCGGCGTGCCTGCGCGCGCACCTCGGCGCGGTCGCCACGCTGCGCAAGGCGCAGCACGCGGCGGAGGCGGCCGTCGCGTCGGCGGAGCGCGCGCGCGGCACGAGCGCGGCGGGAGGCGCGGCGGGAGGCGCGGCAGGCGCGGCGGCAGGCGCGGCAGGCGCGGCGGGAGGCGTGGGTGGTGGTGGAGGCGACGCGTCGCTGCGCAACTCCGAGGTGGAGCTGACCGAGACCGAGTCGTCGTCCCACCACCAGCTGGAGGGCGCCGCGGCGTACCTGGCGTCGCGCGTGCCGGCGCCGCTGCGGCTCATCTGCGTGCGCGCCGCGACGCCGCTCCGCTCGGCCCGCGTCGCGCTCGCCAACGAGCTGCTGTGGCACGCCGCCAAGCCGAGCCTGCTGCTGACGCTCGCGGCGGGCGCCAGCTCGTGCGACGTCCTGCACGGCGGCTGGCTGCTGCTCGCGCTGCTGCTCGGTGGCGTCGACGCGCGGCGGACGCGCCGGCTGTGGCCGCTGCTGCGCTGCTACACGTCGCTCGCGGCGCTCGCGCAGGCGGCGTACCTCGTCGCCGCGCCGCCCACCGGCGCGCGCGACGGCGGCACGTGGGACGACACCGTCTGGGGCGGCCTGCTCGGGCTGCGCGCGCCGCCGTCCAACCGCAAGTACCTGCTCGCGGCCGGCTGGCAGGCGCTGTCGTGGCCGCTGCTGCTGGCGCCGCCGCTCGCGCTCAACGCCGCGCTGTACGCGTCGGACGCGTACCGCCGCTGCGCCGCCGCGCGCGCGTGGCGCCTCGCCGCCGCCGCGTACACGCCGCGCGTCGCGGCGGCGCGGCGGCGCGGCGACCTCCCCGCGCTGCGCGCGTGGCTGGGCTCGCTCTCGCCGTGGGCGGGCTACCTCGTCGTCCTCGTCGTCGGGCTGCTGCCGCCCATCGGGCTGGTGGGCGCGGTGGCGCTCGCCTTCCTGCTCCTGCTGCTCTACGTCCACCAGGGCTACGTGCAGGCCGCGCCGCGCGCCGCGCGGCAGCGGCCGCTGTGGATCCTCCTCGCGCTGCTGATGGTCGTGGCGCTCGTCGTGCGGTGGGCCTTCCGCGTCCCCGTCATCTACGAGTGGCTCCTCGGCGTGCCCGACGGCGTCCTCGGCCCGTCGTGCGACGGCACCGCCGCCGCCAACGGCTCCGGCACGACGTGCCAGAACCTCCTCTTCGACCTCGGCCTCGCCGACTTCGAGACGCGGACCGGCGGCGCGTCCGAGTACGCCAGCAGCCACTTCGTGCTCGCCGTCACGTGCATCCTCGCCGTCGTCGCGCTCACGCAGCAGCGCGACGCCGCCAGGACGGCGCGCGACCTCCTCGGCGCCGACGCCGACGCGGGGGTGCCCGCGCGCGCGCTGGCGCTGGCGCGCCGCCGCGCGTCGTACGCGCCGCCCGGCAGGCTGCAGGCGCTCGCGCTCGTCTCGCTCGAGAGGCTCGCGACGGTCGGGCTCTTCGTCGCCGCCTTCCTCGCGGCGGTCGCGGCACCCGGGCAGGCGGGCGTCAACGTGCTGGGCGCGGCGTACCTCGCCGTCGCGCTGGCGTGCTCGTTTGGCGGCCTGCACCGCTGGCTGTGGCTGCCCGCCGGGCTGCTCTCGTCGTGCATCTTCATCGTGCAGTACCTCTTCCAGATGCGGCTCGCTGCGAAGTGGCTGCCCGCCGACGGCTGCGACCGGCCCGACCCGCCGCTGGGGTGCGACGCCACGTGGCTAGGGCTCGTGCGCGTCACCATGGAGTCCTTCTCGCAGACCTTCGACGCCCTCCTCCGGCTGATCGCGCCCACCGTCGCCATCCAGCTCCTCGCGCTCCTCGTGCGCCAGCTGCAGCTGCGCCGCCGCCGCGCCGCCTCCCTCGCCGGCGTCAGCTTCTCCAGGGTCGTCCGCGCGGTGAGCGAGCTGGGCGACGGCGAGGGTGGAAGCGGCAGCGGCAGCGGCAGCGGCGGCGGCGGCGGCGGCGGCAGCTTCTCCAGGGTCGTCCGCGCGGTGAGCGAGCTGGGCGACGGCGAGGGTGGAAGCGGCAGCGGCAGCGGCAGCGGCGGCGGCGGCGGCGGCGGCAGCGGCGGCGGCGGCGGCGGCGGCGGCGGCGGCGGCGGCGGCGGCGACGACGGCGACGCGCGGTGGCACGTGGTGCTCGGCGCGCTGCTCAGGTACGAGTGCCTCGCGCTGCTCGAGCCGCTCGCGTCGCTCTCGCTGCTCACCGCCGCCGTCATCCGCCTCAACCTGTGGGGGCTGCTCTACACGCTCGCGGCGGGGTGGCTGCGCTTCGGCCCGACTGGCGCGGGCCACTGGTGCCGCACCGGCCGCACCTCGTGGATGGCGGTGCGCGTTCTCCTGGCGGTCGCCGTCTCCCTGCAGTACGCCGCGGACCTCTCCATGCCGCCGTCGGTCTGGCCGCCGCCCGACCGCCGCCCGTGGACCGACTGGGGTGACGGCTGGGACCCCGCCATCAACACGTGCGGCCGCCTCGGCTGCAACGCCTCGAGCGTCGGCGACGGCGACAACGGCGACGACTCGGGCCTCGTGTGCTACGCGGCGCTCGACGGCGGCCTCTCGCCATGGTGGCTCTCGGCCGACCTCGTCGCGTTCGGCGTCGTCACGCTGCGCTGCCACTCCATCGAGGCGCTCGCCGCGGCGCGCGCCGCACGGCCCGACCTGTGCGCGCTCACGCGCGGCGCGGCGGCGGCGTGCAACAGGCGGCGGCCCGTGCTGCGCTGGCTGCGCCAGCTCGAACGGTGGTCGTTCCGGCTGGCGCACCTGGTCGCGCTCGTCGCCGTGTTTGCGATCGCGTCGCTCTCCAACCTGAGCCAGGTCTCGGGGCTACTCTCGGGCGGCTACATGCTGCTCACGCTCGCGACGCTCGCCGCCCACCGCGAGCTGCTCCAGGGCGGCGCCCAGGGCGGCGGCCAGGGCGGCGGCCAGGGCGGCGGCGGCGGCGGCGGCGGCGGCGGCGGCGGCGGCGGCGCGATGATCCCGTCCAGGTGGAGGCTGCTCCACTGGTACGCGTGGCTGGTGCTGCTGCTGCAGCTCCTCTTCCAGGCGCCGCTCGTGCCGGTGCTGGCGCCGTACGCGTGCGCCGGCTCGGTCTCCAAGTCGGAGGCCGACGGCGTCTCGTGGTGCACGCTGCTCACCGCGACGATCGGCCTCTTCAAGGCGTCGACCGTCCACGCCGACGAGGTGTGCGTCGAGGCCGACGGGGACGGCGGCGGCGGCTCGGGCGGCTCGTCGCTCGTCTGCTCGCTCTCGTCGTCGTCGCTCGTGCAGAACCTCGTCGCGTGGTTCGTCATCGACCTGATGGCGTACCTCTTCTCGCACCCGTCCTTCGGGGCGCACGTCGGCGCGTGGGCGGAGCGCCGCGAGCGCGTCGCGCGGCTCACGGCGCGCGCGCGCCTCTTCCTCGCCGAGCGCGGCCGCAGGCTGCACGCGCGGCGGCTCGTGGCGTGGCGGCGGCTACGCGCGGCCGAGCTGGTGCGCATCCTCGGACGGCTGCAGGTCATCGAGAAGCAGCTGCTCAGCGGCGACGCGAGAGCCGCGCGCTCGCAGAGCTACGGTGACCTGCGCGGAAGCGACGAACCCGCCGCCGACGCCGCCGACGCCGACGCCGACGCTAGCACCGACGCCGTCGCCGATTTGGACGCCGACGCCGACGCCGACGCCGCCGCCGTCTTCGACGACACTCCGCTCGACGCAGCGACGCGCGCGCTGGTGGCGGTGGGCTTCGAGCGGTCCGCCGCCGAGCTCGCGTCGCGCGCGTGCGGCGCCGCGCGCAACCGCGACTCGCTGGGCTACGAGCACGACCGCGTCTCCAACGCGACGATGCTCGAGGCGCTGACGCTGCTGCTCGAGTGCGAGCTCGGGCTGGTGGCGCCGGGCACGGTGGCGCAGATGGCGGCGGCGGCCGAGAAGACGGAGGCGGAGAAGGCGGCCGAGAGGCAGCATGAGGAGGAGGAGGAGGAGGAGCAGGTCGCGCCCGCGGCTCTGGAGGCGGCCGAGGCGGATGCCAGTGGAAGCGGCGCGGGCAGTGGCGGTGGCGGTGGCGGCGGTGGCGAGGGGGACGGCGGTGCGGGTAGCAGCGGCGCAGGCAGCTCTGGCGAATCGAGTGGCGCCGGCTGCTCCACGGGCGACGGCGACACCGCCGATGCCGGCGCCGGCGGAGGAGACAAGCAGGAGGGCGACGGCGAGGGCGGCGGCGGCCAAGGGGGCTCCGTCGGCCGTGTCGCGGCGTGGTGCGCCAGCGCTGGCGCGGGCTTCGCGGCGTGGCTGCGCCGCAAGCTGAAGGGCATGCGCGACCCGGCCAGCGTGCTCGCCGAGGAGCGATTCGACGAGATCCTGCTGCTCGAGGGCGAGGGCGAGGGCGACGAGGCCGACGACGACGAGGGCGGCGGAGGCGAGTCGGCGGCGGCTGTGGCTGTCGTCGCACCCGCACCTGCACCTGCACCCGCTGCTGCCGCTGCTGCCGCTGCTGCCGCAGACTCGCCGGCAGCTGCCGACGGCGAGGGCTGCGACGGCGGCGAGCGCAGCTCGCTGGTGGGGCTGCTGGCGCAGGTGGTGTGCGCGCACTCGCTGCAGCTGGTGTGGCTGTCGATGCTCGTCAACCACGCCGCCAACGCCAACGTCCTCTCGCTGCCGTACGCGCTGCTCCTCTTCCTGTACGCGCTGCTCGAGAGCCCCACGCCGGGCAAGCGCTTCTTCGACGGCCTGCTCGCGTACACGCTGCTGCTCCTCCTCCTCAAGTTTGTCTACCAGCTGCCGGTCGTGTGCGGCTCGCCGCCGCTCACCTTCCGCACGCCGGTGGCCGACGGCGACGGCGTCGGGTGCTTCGACCCCTCCGCGGAGATGCCCGCCGCGGAGTTCATGATGACGCTCCCGCGGCGCATCGACTACGTCCTCGGGCTGCACAAGTTCATGCGCCACTCGTCGCTGCCGCACGACCAGGGCCTGCTCTCCGGCGTGATGCCCGACCTGGCCGTCATCCTCTGCCTGCTGCTCCACCGGGAGGCGGCGCTCTCCACCTTCATCGCGCTGCGCTCCGACGGCTCGCGCGGCGCATGGAGGCGCGCCACGACACCCACCACGCCGACGCCGCGCGGCGCCGCGCCGGGCGCCCGCGCGCCGCCGCCCACGCTGCTGCTCTCGCCCGCCGCCGTGCCGCCGTCGCCCTCGTGGCTGGGCCGCCATCAGAAGCTCGTGGCTCTGGTGGTCGGCCTGGCGAGCGGGCTGCTCGTCGCGACGTCGACGGCGTCCTTCCTGGGCGCCGTCGTCGCCACCCTCGGCGTCGGCGCGGCCGTCGCCGGCTTCATCGAGCTGCTCGTCGCCTGCCGTCGCATCTCGGCGATGCAGAGGGCCGCCGCGGAGGCCCACGCCGCCGCCGACGACGGCAACGGCAGCGGCAGCGGCCGCGCGCACGCCGACACCAACGGCGACACGGCGTCCGTCGCGCGCGCGCTCGCGACGCGCGGCGCCAGCCACGCGTGGGGCGTCGTCGAGACGGGCCGCGGCTTCGTGCGGCGGCTGCTGCCGCCGCCGCGCCACGCCAAGGCCGGGACGGACGAGTACCTCGCGTCCTTCTCGCTGTGCCTCGTCATCCTCGTCTTCGTCTTCGTCTTCTTCGCGCGCATCGCCGCGCAGCGCTCGTCGGCCGTCGACCTCGCCGCCGCCGTCTCCGACTCGGAGACGCAGGTGTCGGCGTCGACGGTGCTCGCGCTCTTCGTCGTCGTGTGCATCATGCTCTTCGACCGCGTCGTCTATCGGCTGTGGGAGCCGCCCACCGCCATCGAGGAGGAGGAGGAGGAGGAGGAGGAGGAGGAGGGCCCTGCCGACCTCGCCAGCGGGGCCGCCACCGCCACCGCCACCGAGGCGCCGGAGCCGCCGCCCGAGGCGCCACCGCGAGCGCTCTCGTCCGCAGACGGCGACGGCGAGGGTGCGGGGGGTGGCCAGGGCCCGGGCGACGCCAGCAGCAACAGCCACGGCGACGCGAGCGACGACGGCGCGCCGCCGCCGCCCAGGTACCCCAACCTCGCGCCGGCGCTCAAGCTCGGGCTGCACGTGCTGCTGACGGTGGCGCTGCACGTCGAGTACGGGTTCGCGCTGCCGCTGTGGTCGTGCGACCCCACCAGCTGCCCCGACACGTCGGCGACCGACTGCTGCGCGGCCTCGACGCTGCTCGTCACCTTCTACCTGCTCTGCTGCGGGTACCTCGCGCTGTCGGCGGCGCAGCTGCGCCGCGGCTTCCCTCTCATCCTGCGCGAGCACCCGCTCACCGACTCGGGCGACAAGCTCAACACGTACGCGTACAAGGGCTTCATGGCGCTGCCGTTCCTGTGGGAGCTGCGCACGACGCTCGACTGGACCGTCGAGATGACGTCGCTCGACCTCTTCGCCACGCTCAAGCTCGAGGACATCTACGCGGGCCTCTGCTCGGTGCGCGACGACATGAACGTGCGCAAGATGTACCCGCGCGGCAAGCGGCAGCCGGCCTGCGACAAGCTCACGTACGGCGTGCTCATCGTGCTGCTGCTGCTGGTCATCCTCCTCGGCCCGCTGCTCCTCTTCTCTTCGGCGGGCATCCTCGATCAGCCCAACGCCGTCGTCTCCGCCGCCGCCTCGCTCGGCGTCTCGCTCGCCTCGTCGTCGTCGCCGTCCTCCTCCTCCTCCTCCTCCTCCTCGTCCGCCTCGTCCGACGGCACGTCGTTTGGCACCTACCCCCTCGGCACCATCTCGCGCTTCACGCTGCAGACGGTCGACGCGAGCTCGCCGCTGCTCAGAAACTCGTTTGGCCTCTCGCAGTGCCTCAGCTCGCCGCTGCAGGAGAGCCAGAAGGACTGCGGCTACTCGTACCTGCTAGGCGACTGGAGCGTCGGCTACCAGCTGCTCCGCTTCTCGCCCGACACCGACCTGCAGTGGCAGATCAACGCGCACGCCCTGGCGGCGCTGCGCGCGGCGCTCGCCACCGACGCCAACGCGACGGCCGCGTCGCAGACGCGCGTCACGCTGCAGCTCTCCGTCGAGTTCACGCGCGCGCTGCCGGTGGCGGGCGCGAAGAGCGTCTCGTACGCCGTCAGCTCGCTTGACCTCGACGCGGCGCAGCGCGAGGCGATGCGCGAGGCGACCGCCGTCGACGCGCCTGGCGACCTGCAGCCGGTCTCGATCAACGTCAGCGGCCTCTTCCCCAAGTTCGTGCGGCTGCCGTCGGTGGGCAGCCAGGCGGCGGTGCTGCCGCTCGTCGGCGTCTCGGACACGTGGCACACGATGCAGAACCTGACCTTCGCGCGGTACGCGGCGCCGAGCCCGGACGACACCGGCGGCACCGAGCAGTGGTGGGGCCTCCACCAGGAGGAGACCGACCTCTCGGAGGGCAAGTACAACACGACGACGATGGACGGGCTGCAGGTCGTGATCGCGGCCGACAAGCTGGCGGGCGGCGCGGCGGGCAGCTCGTACGCGTCGGGCGGCCTGCTCGCCTTCTACCTCGCCGTCGTCTACGGCGTCGGCCGCTCGATCCGCTCGGTGGTCGGCCTCACGCGCTACCGGCTGATGGTCGACGAGATGCCCGACACGCGCGACCTGCTCGACCTGTGCGAGGGCGTCTACATCGCGCGGCGCGAGAAGCGGCTGCTGCGCGAGACCGAGCTCACCGAGATCGTGCTCCGCCTCTTCCGCTCGTCCGAGACGCTGCTGCAGCTCACGGGCAGCCAGCTGAAGCGGCACGGTGAGTGATCGTTTCAAGGTGAGAGTTCGGCTGCCGTGCTCTTGGCTGAAGCCTAAGCTTTTCTTTTCCTAGATCGTCCTCCCCGCGCTCAACGCAGCGCGCAAGCGCTGCAGACCCACCGCGGCGGCTCGTACGTCGTACCGCAAGCGAGGAGGTCAAACTCGGGGCTTGACAAATGCTGAAGCTGCAGGCTGCAGCTCTTCGCCGCGATCGCGGGCGTCTCGGTGAGCGCCCTTCGTCTCGTCGGGCGCAAGTACACGCTGTGGTGAGCGCGACAGAGCTCTGCGTGGAGGTGTAGGTGTGTTGCGGGCGAGGGTGACACAATGCGATCGCCGCGCGGCATCAACTCGGAGCGCAACTATTAGATTAAGAGGGGTTGTTGGCACCCTGTGCGTCGTGGATAGCATTGGGTAGTGT
>Ga0209713_10001853_pt1 | contig 12867 bp, 8 predicted proteins | sample ArcOceMetagenome_3_FD_187444 | JGI IMG/M metagenome (GOLD analysis project Ga0209713, IMG submission 187444) | Marine eukaryotic phytoplankton communities from Arctic Ocean - Arctic Ocean- Svalbard ARC20M Metagenome (SPAdes) (version 2) | ecosystem: Environmental > Aquatic > Marine > Oceanic...
AAAGCGTCAATAGCCTCAAAAGCGTCAATATCGTCAATACCGGCAATAGCGTCAATACCGTCAATCACGCTATACACGGAAAACTGCAGTGGGTTGAGGGGGCACACCACTCATCAACTCTCTCGCGCGCGCGCGTTGTCGACAGGTGCCGAAGTCTACGCCTGACGGAGGCGGCCCGACCCTCACCCACCTCCTCGCCGCCACCCAATCCAGCCATGAGCGCGGCTCTCACCTCGCTCTCGCACCACCTCAAGCTCACCGAAGCCGAGAGCACTCGATTAGCCGGCTCGCGCACCGCTGCCATCCTGCGGCACGACCTGCCGGTCCAGTACGCCGGCGAGGGCGCGTCGACGCGCGAGGCGCTCCTCGCGGCGGGCGAGCCCGGCAATCTGCGCGTGAGCATCCTCGAGGCCGAGGGGCTGCCGAAGCGGCCGGACGGCAGCTCGTGCGCGGTGCACGTCGTGGTGAGCGTCGCGGAGCTGACGCGCCGGCGCGCTCGGCGCACCGCCTCGCTCTCTGGCTCCAACCCGCGGTGGCACGAGGTGTTCGAGTTCGACGGCGTGAGCGGCACGGGGCAGGTCGTCGTCGACCTGGTCGACGTGGCCGACGCGTCGGGCGAGGCCGACCTCGTCGGCAAGGCGGTGCTCACGCTCGACGAGTGCCGGCCCGGCGTGCCGCACACCTTCTTCAAGAACATGCTCGAGGGGAAGCTGGCCTTCCGCGTGCTCTTCGACCACGGCGCCCTGCCCGACGCCGGCGAGGAGGAGCTCGGCGTCAAGGCGTCGCTCGACCTCGCCATGCAGTGACGGTCTGTAGTGTGTCGTACGAGCGTGGTGGGTTGCCTGCCGGTGTAGATTATGGTGGACTGGGAGAATTCACACTTTCACACGCTCCGCCTCACAGTGAACGACCAGCGCATCCCCGAAACTTTTGGCTAGCAGAGCAAACCGCTCGAGCGCACCAGTGCGCGCGGCTACCGAACCCGGCCATGTCGAAGCCGGCGCTGCCTCGGCGGCCGAGTACGGGCTCGCTCAACAAGGCCCCGGGACGCGCGGGGATGGCGTCACCGGCCAGCGCGCGGGGTCCGAGCAAGGTGAGCATGCCTACTGCATGCGCGCCAATCGGCTTGCCCATATGCTCAGCGCCTCCTCCCGCTGTCCCCCAGGCGCCGGCCAAGGCTGCGGGGTCCCCGTCTCGAGCGGGAGCCCAGTCTCCCGTGCGCGGGCGGCCTGGCGAGGGCGACGACGACGGTGCGCAGCCCTGCCGCCTCACCACGCGTGGCCGGCCACCCAGCCACCCACCTTCCCTGCCCTGCCCCGCAGACGAGGAGACCGCGACGCCGGGCGGGATGAAGTACGAGAGCGTGCACGTGTGGATGAAGCTCGCCGAGATCGAGACGCCAAACGGACAGCCATCGCTGGCCACGATCGTGAAGACCGAGGACGGCAAGACGGTGACCATGACGGACGGCGCCGGCAAGCCGAAGACGGCCACCGTCGACGGCGTGGTGCCCGTCGGGCAGCCGCTGTCGACCGTGCACGATGGGCTGCTGTCGCCGCTCATCGAGGCGACCGCGCAGCCCGCCGACGAGAAGGGCAAGAAGGTCTCTGCGCTGCTGTGCTACGGCGAGGCGCGCACGGGCCGCGAGGGGAGTCTCTTCGGGCAGGAGCAGGCGATGAACCAGGGCAACGGCGTCTCGACGGCGCGCGTGATGAGCAGCCACGCGAGCGACGAGGGGCTGCTGCCGGTCGTGCTGAAGCGCATGCTCGGCGCGACGCGCTCCCTCGAGGGCGACTTCACGCTGCACTGCGCGGCGACGGTGCTCACGATGGAGCTGCTCGTCGACCTCCAAAACCCAAAGGCGGACATCAAGATCGCCGAGTCGCAGTTCGCCGGCGTCCACCTGAGCGGCGTCAAGTGGACGCCCGTGCAGGACGACTCGGCGTGCGCGAGGATGGCCGCCGAGCTCGCCTCGGCGCGAGCGGGGCTGATGCGGCAGATGAACGTCGGGTACAACTCGCGCTGGGCCACCGTCATCGGGCTGCGCGTCGCGCCGTCGGACGACTCGGCGTACGGCAACCTGCTCTACCTGGTGCGCCGCCGCCGCCGCCGCCGCCGCCGCCGCCGCCGCCGCCGCCCCGTCCCTCCTTCTCTACCCCCTTCCCACCCGCCCCGCTCGCTCGCCGTGCCCCACTCCCCAAGCACCCCCCGCGCACCGCAAACCCGGCGCATTCGCCCCCACCCACCTGCTCCCTCGCCCGCAGCGCCGTCTCACCCCCCCACACCTCCCGACCTCACGCCCCCTCCCCACCGCACAGGTGGAGATGTCCAACCCGCCGCTCATCCGCGTCTCCGGCGTCTCGGGCCTCGCCGTCGAGGACTTCTGCGCGCTCAACACGTCGTTCAAGACGCTGACCAAGTGCCTCTCGGCCCTCGGCGCCAAGCGCAAGGTGGCGGTGCCTCTGCGCGACTCCAAGCTGACGCACCTCCTCGCCAACGCGCTCGGCGCCGAGTCGAGCGTCGTGCACGCGCTCGTGTACGCGCCGACGCAGTGGCGGCACACGGCGGAGGCGGCGAGCGCCATCGAGTGGGCGCACAAGGCGAGCCTGGCGCGGTGCAAGCCGGTCTACGCGACGTCGCACTCCAAGGGGATGATCACGCAGCTGCAGGCGCAGCTGGCGCTGCTCGACGCGCCCACCGAGGAGATGCGGCTCGAGCTCAAGGGGCAGATGGCGCCCGAGGACGAGCTGCTCGACAAGCTGCGCGACGAGGTGGCGCGGCGCAAGGCCGCGCTGTCGGAGAAGCGCGAGGAGGGCGCGGGCGGCGAGGGCGGCGCCGTCGAGAGGCAGCGGGCCGCCAATTTGGCGGCGCGCAAGGAGCGCGAGGCGGAGATCTCCGAGGTCAAGGAGGGCATCGAGAGCATCAAGGACCAGATCCGCGGCGTCAAGAGCGGCGAGAAGCAGCAGGAGGCGATGGCGACGCTGAAGCGCTCGATCGCCGAGGAGGCCGAGAGCCTGCGCAAGCAGGTGGAGGGGATGCGCGAGCGCAAGGCCAAGGCGGACGCGTCGCTCGCCGAGCTGACCGCCAAGCGCGCGCGGCTCGCGGGCTGCCCGGCGTGTGCCGAGGGGCTGCGCAAGCAGGCCAAGGCGTACAAGGCGGCGGGCAAGACGAAGCAGGCGTCCCTCTTCTTCGTCTCGGCGATGAAGCTGCTCGAGGCGACGGGCTTCGCGACGTCGGCGCAGATGGTGGCGCTCTACTCGGAGCTCGCCGACCTGTACACGATGGAGAGCATGGCCGAGGAGGGCGTCGCGCTCTACAAGCAGGCCTACTCGCTCGAGAAGGAGGTGAGCGGCGCCGACTCGCCCACGCTCGCGCACCACCTGCAGAAGCTCGGCACCGCGTACGAGCGGCAGGGCAAGATGGAGGCGGCGAGCCTCACGCTCGAGGAGGCGGGCCACGTCCTCGAGGCCGCCTACGGCCCCGACCACCCCGAGCTGGCGGCGCTGCAGGCGCGCCTCACCTCGCTCGGCGAGGAGGGGAGTGGCGGCGGTGAGGGCGGCGGCGTCGTGCAGCTGGGCATGCCGCTCGGGCAGGGGCAGAGCGACGCGGCGGGCAACCCGCTCGACATCTCGGTCTCGCAGATGCCGCGCAAGGAGCTCGGCCCCAACTCGGGCGGCGGCACGTTCCGCGCGGCGGGCGGCGCGGCCGGCGCGACGCTGCCGCGCCCGGCGCACCTCGAGCGGCCCAAGGTGCCCGGGCTGGCCATCGGCGGCAAGCCCGACTCCAACTACGCGTCGGAGCGCATGAAGGCGCGCCTCGAGGCGCGGCAGGAGCGGCAGGCCGAGGAGGGCGGCGAGGGCGGCGGCGGCGGCGGCGGCGGCGGCGGCGGCGGCGGTAACGTCGTGCCGCGCCTCGCGCCGCTGGGCGGACTCGGCCTCTCGTCGCTCAACGGCGCTCTCTCGCCGCGGAGCTCGGCGATGGCGGCGGGCTTCTCGGGCGGGCTGCCGCTCACGTCGCGCGGCACCAACGTCGACATCGGCCAGATGTCGATGGGCGGGATGCGGCTGCCGCCGCCGTCGCAGCGCGGCGGCAGCCCCGGCCCGGGTGGCGCGGCGCGGCGCGACTCGTCGACGGGCTCGCCGGGCGGCGGCCCTGGCGACGGCGCGAGCCCCGAGGGGATGACGGTCCTCGAGAAGAAGCGCGCGCTCTTCCGCGAGCGGATGGCCAAGCGCAACCTCGCGCAGGAGGAGGAGAAGCGCGAGAAGACGGCGGCGCAGCTCAAGCTCGACCTCAAGATGGGGCTGCCGCACCGCCAGCAGGACACCGAGCGCCAGTTCCGCGACGACGACTCCAACGACGACGACGAGGCCGACGACGAGTCCGACCCCGAGGACGCGCTGGCGGACGACGTCGACGCCGCCGACGTGGCGTCGGTCGAGGCGCAGACGGCCGAGCTGGTGGGCAAGGCGGGGCTCGCGGCGCAGCGCGAGGCGTGGGACGAGGTGATGGACTGCGGCACCGATCTCGAGCAGATCCTGAGGCGGTGCAGGCAGGGCTCGCAGGTCGTCTCGTGCGTCTCGGCCGCCAAGGCGCTCCTCGGCAGCGGCATCAAGGTCACCAAGCGCTTCACCGACGACGCGACGGTCCGCTCGAGCCTCGCGGTGCTGATGGTGCTCGAGTGGTGCGTGCCGACGTGCCACTCGGCCTTCCGGCAGGTCGTCGCGGGCGAGCGGTGGACGCGCAAGCTCGTCGACCTCTGCCGCAAGGACTCCACCGACCTGTGCCTCGCGCGCTCGACGATCATGCAGCTCGTCTCCAACTGGGCGGCGTGGTACGCGTCGGAGCCGGCGTGCGTCGGCTTCGAGTCGTGCTGCGACCTGCTGCGCGCCGACGGCTACGTGCTGCCGCCCGCCGCCAAGAAGGAGGTCGAGATGGGCGGCGGCGGCGCCAAGGCGGGCGGCGGGATGGGCGGCCCCGGCGGCAAGGTGCCCGGGCTCTCGCTGCAGCTCGACGGCATCGGCAGCGGCTTCGAGGTCGACGCGCCGTCGTACCTCGGGCCGTCGGCGGGCGACGCGACGCACAAGCTCGCCGCCGAGCTCGACATCATGCGCTCCGACGTGCGCGTGCTCGAGCGCATCCTGACCGAGACCAAGGAGGGCAAGAAGCTCTCGAGCCTCGAGGTGGCCGACGCGGCGCAGTCGGCGCAGGACGTGCGCGGCTGGCAGGCGCGGCTCGGCGTGCTGCTCGGGTACACGCCGTCGTCGTCGGGCGGCGCGACGACGCACCGCGCCGCGCACGACCTCAGCGGCGAACCTGAGGCCAAGAAGCAGATGGAGAGCCTGCTGCAGACGGTCTCGTCGACGCTCTCCGAGTGGGAGACGGTCGCGCCCGTCGAGCGGCGCGCGCGGATGCGCGTGCTCAACACGCACGAGATCCGCTCGGGGCAGACGCCGCGCGGCGGCGCCGGCACGCCCGGCGGCAAGCGCAGCCCCGGCGCGGTGCTCGCGGCGGGAGAGATCAACGGCGTGCCGCTGCCGGCGATGACGCCGCGCTCGGCGGCGGCCGCCGGCGACAAGAACCGCAACGGCGGCAAGGCGCCGGCGCCGACGCCCAAGCAGATGTTCCTGCACAACCCGAAGCTGCTGACGGCGCGCGGGCCGCTCTCGATGCCGGGCGAGCTGCAGGCGCAGCTCTCGGCGCGCGGCCACGGCGGGCGCGGCCGCCGCGCCGGATCCGACGACACGAGCGGCGGGCCGCCGCCGCCCGAGGGCTCCGGCGGCGCCGGCGACTCGACGGCGCGCGGCGGCGGCGCCGGGATGCCGTCGGGCTTCAAGCTCGGCCTGCCGCTGGCGTCGGCGCGCAAGGCGTCGCCGCTCGTGCCGGGCGACGCGGGCGACGACGGGGCGGGCGCGCCGCCGGGCGCCACGGGCGCGGGCGACGACGACGACGAGGGCGGCATGATGCGGCTCAACCTCGCGGCGCCGCCCGAGGGCTCGCAGTCGAAGCGGGGCGCGCCGCCGGGGCTCGGGCTGCAGCTGGCCAACATGGCGCACCTCGACCTGGCGGCGCCGGCGGCGCAGATGTCGAAGCGCGAGGCGACGGCGCGGACGCAGGGGCCCAACGGCGAGGAGGGCATGGCGTACCTCGACCTGGCGGGGATGGACCCGCACACGGGCGAGATGCCCGACTGGATCGGCGACTTCTTCGGCGACGAGCAGGGCATGATCGGCGACCTCATGAACATGTCGGAGCTCTCGCAGCTCGTGGGCGGCGACTCCAACGCGCCGCAGTTCCTGCAGGAGATGGTCATGCTGCAGATGCAGGCCGAGGGGTGGCGCGCGCAGTGGTCGGTCGCGATGCAGGAGAACGAGGTGCTCCGCTCGAAGCTCTACGACACGCACAACACGCTCGCGGCGCAGGGCGGCGAGGGCGCGAGCGAGGAGCACTGGCGCGAGCTCGCCATGTCGATTGCCAAGTCGGCCGACGACGAGAAGGCGCAGATCCTCGAGGCGCTCACCCGGATGCGCGAGGAGCTCGACAGCGCCGGCGCCAAGGTCGACGAGCGCTCCAACGAGATGCTCGAGATGCGCGACTCGGCCGACGCCGAGAAGGCGGCGGCCAAGGCGGCGGCCGAGCAGTGCGACGGCGTCATCGTCGCGCGCAACCAGACGTCGGCGCTGCTCTCGGCGGCCGACGAGACGCAGGCGCAGACCGAGCGCGAGTTCGCGTCGGCCGAGAAGGACTTTGAGCGGATGGCGACCAAGCTCAAGAAGGCGGCCGACGAGGAGGCCGACTTCATCATGCGGCTGAGCTCCGAGGCGCTCACGTACGAGGCCAAGCTGACCGAGGCGTACGAGGCGCACCGCTCGGGCGTCGAGAAGGCGAGCTGGGAGATCGGCCAGATGGAGGAGGAGGTGCAGCAGGGGCAGCTCGCGATGCACCAGTGGCGCTCGCAGTGGGAGGAGGAGCTCACCGAGAAGAACTCGATCGACGCCGAGCTGCTGACGCTGCGCTCCGAGTTTGAGAAGTCGTCGGCGACGTACGACCGCGAGATCGAGGGGCTCAAGGACATGCTCGACAAGGCGCGCGTCTCCAAGGAGGAGCAGGCCGCGCTGGCGCGCAGGGAGGAGGCCGAGGTGGCGGCCGCCGAGGAGTCGCTGCAGCAGCGGCGCGCGGCGCACGACGCGCTCGGCACCGGCATGGACGCCGAGTCGCGCGCGATGTCGAGGTCGGAGCAGCACCTCGCCGAGACGCTCGGCGCCGCCGACGAGTGGCACCGGCGGTGGGAGGAGGGCGTCAAGGGCGCGCGCGCGGCCGAGGCCGAGCTCGAGGGGCTCAGGGCCGTCGTCTCGAGCGGCGCGGGCGCCGGCGCCGGAGCGAGCGCCGACGAGCTGCGCCGGATGCGCGCCGAGCTCGAGCAGGCCAAGGGCGCGGTGGCCAGGCACGTCGGGAGCGCGACGGTGGCGGCGCAGCTCAAGCAGCGGCAGGGCGAGCTGGCCGTGCGGACCGAGCAGATGCGGCAGGCGCTCGTCTCGGAGGCGGAGGAGCAGACGGCCAAGCAGCTCGCGATGCAGACGCTGCTGAGCGAGGCCAAGGCGTCGGCGGAGCGCTCCGAGGCCGAGCTCGACAGCCAGAAGAAGGGCAAGGGCAACCTGCTCGACGAGGTCAACGCGCTCAAGAGCGAGGCGCACGACCTGACCAAGCAGCACGGCGTCGAGGTGCAGCGGCTGCAGGTGGTTGTGCCCCTCCCCGATGCCGATGCACGCCCAATGCGCACGCCCAATGCACACGCCCAATGCGCACGCCCAATGCACACGCCCAATGCACACGCCGGATGCACACGCCCGATGCACGCAGGAGCGGCTCGACGAGCTGCAGAGGCGGCACGACGAGCTCGACGCGGCGCTCGCCGAGGAGGAGCAGCAGTTCGGCTCGAGCATGGAGGGGAAGCAGGCCGAGCTGCGCGCCAAGTTCGCGGCGCAGCAGGAGGAGATCGTCGAGAACGAGAAGAAGGTCAAGGAGGTCAAGGCGCTGCTCGAGAAGGAGCGCACGCAGCTGCAGGCCGAGACCAACGAGCGCGTCGCGGCGGAGGAGGCGATGAAGGAGGCGCGCGAGGACGCGCAGGCCAAGGCGGACGAGCACGGGGAGCGCGAGGGGCGGCTCACCGAGCAGCTCAACGACATCAAGGCGGAGCGGCAGCGCATCGAGGCCGAGGCGGCCGAGGAGGGCTCGGCGCGGCGGATGCAGCTCGACCGGATGCAGTCGGAGCACACCGAGTGCGCGCGCAAGCAGAAGGAGGCGGCCGAGCGCGCCGCCGAGTTCGAGAAGCAGTACGTGCAGGAGGCCAAGCTGCGCAAGGACCTGCACAACCAGCTGCAGGAGCTCGTCGGCAACCTGCGCGTCTACTGCCGCGTGCGGCCGCTGGTGGGCGCCAACGAGCAGCAGGGCAAGATGTGCGTCGACGTCGAGGCGAGCGACCGCGTGACGCTGCGCGACCACGAGAGCGAGCGCGCCGACAACAAGCACTTTGAGTTCACGCAGGTCTACGGGCCGGGCACGCCGCAGGAGGACGTCTTCCACGACACGGAGCCGCTGATGACGTCGGTGCTCGACGGCTTCAACGTGTGCATCTTCGCCTACGGCCAGTCGGGCACCGGCAAGACGTTCACGATGGAGGGGACCGACGAGAAGCCGGGGCTGGTGCCGCGCGCGATGGGGCGCGTCTTCGAGGTGGTCGCCGACCGGCAGTCCAACTACCAGCACGAGTGCTTCCTCTCGATGATCGAGATCTACAACGAGAACATCCGCGACCTGCTCGCGCCCAAGGACGCCGACACGTCCAAGAAGAAGTACGACATCATGCGCGACGCGATGGTCGGCATGTACGTCAAGGACCTCACGTCGGAGCCCGTGCACACGGCGTCGCACTGCAAGGCGCTGATCCGGCAGGGCAACACGACGCGCTCGACGGCGGCGACCGGCCTCAACGACCAATCCTCGCGCTCGCACTGCCTGGTCACGCTGACCGTGCGCACGACCGACCTGAACACGGGCGACCACTACGTGGGCAAGCTCTCGCTCGTCGACCTCGCCGGCTCGGAGCGCCTCGCCAAGTCGCAGACGACCGGCCAGGCGCTCAAGGAGACGCAGGCCATCAACAAGAGCCTCTCGGCGCTCGGCACCGTCATCGCGGCGCTCGCGACGCAGGAGAAGCACGTGCCGTACCGCGACTCGAAGCTCACGTACCTGCTCTCCGACTCGCTCGGCGGCAACTCGAAGACGCTCATGTTTGTCAACTGCGGCCCGTCGCAGTTCAACTTTGCCGAGACGCTCAACAGCCTCAACTTTGCGTCGCGCGCAAAGGCCGTCTCGCTGGGCAAGGCGACCAAGAACCGCGAGGACTCCAAGCCGGGCGGCGGCGGCGGCGGCGGCGGCGGCGGCGGCGGCGGCGGCGGCGCCAGCGGCAAGGCGTCGACGACGATGGCCGCGGCGGGGCAGCTGGGCGGCGGCGGCTCGGGCGGCGGCAGCGGCTCCAGCCCAGGACCCAAGAAGAAGAGGTGATGAGAGATCCGACTGAAAATTAGGCGAGTGCCAGGTGTCTGGTGGTGGGGGCTGTGTGTCAAACGACCGTTTGCAGACCGAAACACACACGCATGCGACATGGTTACCAACGTTGTGTCATGGAGCCTTTGCGCGGCATGCCGTCAGCCGCCCAGGACCAGCAGCGCGAAGGCGGCGCTTGCCAGCACGAACGCCAACAAAACGAGGACTGCGTAGGGCGCGAGGTAGCCAGCAAAGCTCGTCGCCTCTTCTGGCATGAGGCCCAGCGATTCGACAGGAGGCATTAGGATCTTGAGCCCGCTGTCCGCGCTGGCTTCGTCGCTGTCTCGCAGGTCGTCCTCGTCCGATTGCGTGCAGCAGCGTGGGTGCCCGCGCCGCTGTGTCGATAGGAGCGGCAGGCCTCTAGCTGGCGCGGTGAGAAGCAGTGCCGAGCTGCACGAGCTGACGATTAGCAGCAAGGCGATGCGCAGCATCGCGAAGGAAGTTTGAGTTTCGGCATCTCGGCGAGACCGAGACGCCCATCGACCACCGCGTCACATGCTGGCTCTCCTCACGACCGGCACCTCCTTCGCGCCGCCCAACCAAGCCCCCCGCCTCGTCCACCCCTGCTTCGACCCGAGCTGCCCGCATTGGAACGATACCAAGGGCGAGCGGATCGAGGCGCACTCGGCGGGCCTCCTGCAGTCTCCTACCGACGGCCGCTGGTACTGGTACGGCGAGTCCAAGAAGACGGGAACGGCGCACCTCGCCGACCACGGCGTCAACTGCTACAGCGCGCCGGACATCAGCGGGCCGTGGACCTTCGAGGGCCAGGTCTTCCATCAGTCCGACATCACTGTGCCTGGCAAGTCGGGCCCCTTCATCGTCGAGCGGCCCAAGGTGCTGTACAACGCGGCGACCAAGAAGTTTGTAATGTGGTTCCACCTCGATGACGACGGCTACAAGTACCGACACGCGGGCGTCGCCGTCGCCTCCTCGCCCAACGACCACTTCACCTTTGTGCACGCGCTGCAGCCCGACGGCATCCCGTCGCTCGACATGTCGCTGTGGCGCGACCCGGTCGACTCGAAGGCGTACTTCATCCGCTCGTGCGACAACTCGTACACGGGCATCTCGCGCCTCACGCCCGACTACCTCAACTCGACCGGCCTCATCTCGCGGCACGACGTCTTCGAGGGCATGGCCCTCTTCCGACACCCGAACGGCACGTACTACTGCATCGGCTCACACCTGACGGGCTGGAACCCCAACCCGCTGATGCTCTTCCGCGCGGCGGGCGCGACGCTCGACGACCCGCAGTGGGTCGACATGGGCAACCCGACACACGACTCGACCTCCTTCAACACGCAGCCCACCTACGTCGTCTCCTTCACGCCGACCACGGGCGCGCCGTACTTTGTCTACCTCGCCGACAACTGGGAGCACGGAGGGCCCAACGGCCTCGTCGACGCGTCGTACGTCTGGCTGCCGCTCAAATTCGGCGCCAACGACGTGACGCTCTCGAGGAGCGAGGCGTGGGACCTCGACGACCCGTTTGGCGAGGGCGCGGGCGTGGTGGAGCAGGAGGTGCTGTCGAATCGATCACTGTCGTAGCCTACTTTAGTCCACGCATGGAGCCAGACGGCGGTGTGTGATTTTAGAATTCAAACTCAAACTTGTCAGGCCAGCCGCACACTGACCACAAACTTCAAGCAAACGCCAAACCCGCTCGACGGTCCATATCTGTGCATGCGCCAGCCTGCTCCGTTGCCGGGTTGCGCGACGGTGCGAGCGCTCTCGCTCTCGCGACGTGGCCGGTGCTGGAGCGCCAAGCTCCAGCATCTCTGGGGTGGACGCGCTCACTCCTGCTTCTTGCTGGCGCCGCGCACGGCGTCCCAGAAGGCGATGAACAGCGCCAGCGAGCCGCACATCGCGGCGGCGACCACCTCGGTCCACGAGAGGGGGCGCGGCAAGCTCGCGTTGCTGAGGCGCTGCAGCGCCTTGCCGTGCTGCTCGAACACGGCGCCTCCCGCCCGCGCACTCTGCACCGCCAGCGCCGGGCCTCCCGCGATCCCGCTCAGGCTGTGCGCATCCTCCGCGTCCTCGTCCTCGTCGTCAGGCGCCTCCGCCTCCGCCGCCTCGTCCTCCTCAAGCAGGTACCGCGCGTGCACCGGCCTCCTTCGTGGGATCGGCACGGCGACGGCGGCGGCCTGGAGCGACGAGGCCTTGAGCAGGGCGCGCTCGCACACCCACTCGCGCTCCTGCTCGATGCGCTGCACGCGCGCGATGCCCTTGCAGCGCTGCTCCTCGTCGCCGTCCGCGAACTCTGGCCTCGATCGGAAGCCGTCCTCGAAACCACGCAGCGCCTCGCTGACCTCGTCATCCAGCCATGACTGGTGCGCGACGATGGCGCGCTCGGTGGGCGAGTCGCTGAGGACGTCCTCCGCGCGGAGGCTCGGCACGATGATGGGAGCCGGCAACGACAGCTCAGCGACGACCTTGTGGGTCGGCCGCCGCGGCACCGCCAGCGGCGGTCTCGGAGCCGGCAGGGGCTTGGGCGAGAAGCTGGGCGTGAGATCCCCGAGCACCGACCGCGGTTTCGTCGGAGTGGACCCGAACGTCTTGCCGAAGGTCTTGGCTGCCGGCTTTGTGGACGCCGGCTCGATAGGCTCGGGCGCGACGACCTCCTCGGGCGCAATCTGCTGGGTGGTGGTGTCGATATGGTCCATCCACGCCTCCGGGCGCGTGGCGTAGCCACGCGCGCCGTTCCAGAGCACGACTGGGCCGCCAGACATGCCACGCTGTGGCGCGGGTTGAACTCGCAAGCGGGTATTTGTGTGCGGTGTTATCGCCTGGACGCGTTCGGAGTTTTCCGCCGCATCGGCCAGGTTCCAGCGTGCCTGGCCTCGTGCTCCAGCCGCTTGGCCGCAGCAGCGCGGGCACGCTCTTCACGTCGCACTTACCGGGCACGACGATTTTGTACGATACGCATACACCGCCCCACTCGACTGTCATGTCCATCCCGGGGAAGAGCCCGTCCGGGATGGTGAGCGTCACCGGGGTCATGCCGGCCGTGGCTGGCGGCGGCACGCTGCCAGCGGACGGCAGCTCGACTGTGACCTCCTGGCCTTTGGCCCAGATGCACGCTGCCACTCGCGGACCCTCATTCTGCTTTGGCCATTCTGCTATCTGACACCCTATTCTGCCACCAATTCTGCTAGCAGAATTAGCAGAATTGGTAACCTCATCGAGGTGAGCTGAAGTGGATCACGTAGGTATGTAATCCGGCCAACTCACCTTTTTCAATTGAGTCACAACATCGGGGGC
>Ga0209713_10001854_pt1 | contig 12866 bp, 8 predicted proteins | sample ArcOceMetagenome_3_FD_187444 | JGI IMG/M metagenome (GOLD analysis project Ga0209713, IMG submission 187444) | Marine eukaryotic phytoplankton communities from Arctic Ocean - Arctic Ocean- Svalbard ARC20M Metagenome (SPAdes) (version 2) | ecosystem: Environmental > Aquatic > Marine > Oceanic...
GAGGACCGTGGAGGCGCCCGCACTGCGTCGGCGAGCTGCCCAAGGTCGGTCAGCAGCTCGCGCGCAGGCGCGCCGGGGCTGGCGAGCTGCGCCACGAGAGGCAGCGCTAGCCAGAGTTGCGCCATGGCCAATCTAGGCAAGCGGCTTCGCCGAGGAGACACACCACGAAGTGGAGGAGAAACCAACGATTGCAGGTGCGTTCTAACAACAACACACGAATATAATAATACTAGTCCACACAACTAGAAAGCTATGCAGAACTTGCACGCTGTTTTTGTCTCGGTTGTGTTTGCTGGGTAAGAGGAGAACTTGGCGTTCGATGTTCTGCGCCATCTCGCTGCCGGCCGTCGCGCTGACGACTCAGCCGCTCTCTAGACGCTCGGCGCTCGCTACTGCGGCTCTACTCGCAGCGAACAACCCTAACGCAGCCATCGCCGCAGCGCCGCCGTCGCCGCGCCGCGTCTACGTGGCTGGCGCCACGGGCCGCACCGGCCGACGGGTGCTCGACGAGCTGCTGAGGACGCCGGGCATCGAGGCGATCGCCGGCGTGCGTGGCGAGGCCGCGATCGCGCGGCTACCACCGGCGACCGAGCGGCTTGTGTGCGACCTCACCGCGGCCGACGCGCTGGCGCAGCTCTCACGCGAGCTGCTCACCCGCTCCGTCACCGATGTCATCTGCACGGTCGGCTTCTCGCCCACGTTCCTGCCCGAGGAGGATCGACGGCTGGCGCGCGCCGTCGACTACCTGGCGACCGTCTCCTTGATACAGGCGTGCGAGGCCGCCAAGCTGCCCGGCCGGTTCGTGCTGGTCTCGTCGCTGGGCGTGAACGCGACGGGCAGCAGCTCGGCGCGGCTGCTGGACGAGTCGCTGGGCGGCGTGCTCGGGCAGAAGCGGCAGGCGGAGGATTCGCTGCGCGCCAGCCGGCTCGAGTGGGTGATCGTGCGGCCAGGGCTGCTGCAGGGCACGGACAGGGCGCAGGGCGGCGTGCTGCTCGGCCCGGCCGAGCGGTGGGTCGGCGACGCCGAGGCCGACCGCGCCGGGCTGGGCGGCCCGGTCAAGTGCGCGTCGCCCTTCTTGGCGAGCAGCGGCGCCGTGTGCGCGGCGACGCGGCTGCAGGTGGCGCAGGTGTGCGTGGCGGCTCTCGGCAGCGGTGCGGGTGCCACCGACGACGACGGCTTCTCGCGCCGCGTGGTCGAGGTCGTCGCCCGGCCCGACGTGCCCCAGGGCGAGATGCGCGTGGTGGCAAGTGTAGGAACTTAAGCGCGGCCACCGCAAACCTAATTCTCGTCAATGTTCACTATTGGAAATGTCACCTGGCTCTTCAGACTTGAGGCTGAGACGTCACGCGCTTGGCACGCGCGCTGCCGAAGCCTCCGAACTGCGCCGCGAGCACGAGCGCGCTCAGCACGGCCGCGAGCGCGCGCGACCGAGCGCCGCGCAGCATGCCGCGCCGCCACGCGCTCACGAGCAGCACGAGCGCGGCGAGCGAGCCGACCAGCGTCCTGGACTCGACCAGCAGAGAGGCGACGCTGCGCTCGTCGTCGTCAGCGACGCCGACAACGGGGCCGCTGGTGCCGCTGACGCCGCCAGCGCCACCGGCGCCAGGCTCCTGGATGAACGGGCAGCCGCCGCCCGGCAGCCGCCGCTGCGTGCCGCGCACCGTCCCAGCGGGCGCGCCCGCCACCAAGTTCCGTTGGTGGGGGCCGCCGTTGCCCTGCGGTGGCGTCTCCGGCTGCAGCTCCGGGTGGCGCTGAGGCTGCAGCGCGAGGGCACCGAGGGCGCTCGACGCGCTGCCGCTGCGGCTGCCGCTGCGGCTGCCGCTGCTGCTCCCGCCGCTGCCGCCGCCTCCGTTGCCGCCGCCTCCGTTGCCGTGCGGCTGGTACGGCGAGCCCATCGAGTGCGTGCGCGGGCGGTGCACGTGCGCCGCGGCGGTCGCACCGCCGCCACCGCCCTTGCCTCGGCTCGCGCCACCGAGCGACTGGCCGCTCCGCATCAGCAGCTGAGGTGCGCCGAGGTCGTCGCTCGTGTCGCCGCCGCCACCGCCGCCACCACCTCCGCCGCCGCCAGCACCGCCGCCGCCCGCGTCGGTGTCGCCGCCGCCCACGTGCGTGTCGAGGCCCACGTGGAACGAGAGCGACTTTCCCGCGCGCAGCGAGCCCCACTTGAGCGACTCGAGCAGCGCCGAGACCGCCGGCTGGTCGTCGACGTACCAGCCGGCGCGCGACGCCTTCTTGCCGACGGCGACGCCGAAGACCGAGGGCGGCGGCAGGCCGTCGGCGGGAGGCGGCGGCAGCCCGTCGCGCCACTCGTCGAGCGCCGCGAACGCCGGCTCGTCGCTCGCGTCGTCGCCGAGCACAAGCACAAAGTCGGGTCGACGCAGCGACGACGAGTGGGCGGCGGACGTCGCGGTGGCGCCGCTGCCGGTGCCCACGTCGCTGCCGGTGCCGCCGTCGCTGCCGCCGCTGCTGCCGTTGTCGCTCTCGCCGCTCTCGCCGCCGCCGCCGCCGCCCGCGCCGGTGCCGCCGGTGCCGCTGGCGCCGCTGCCGGAGCTCGCCGACGCGCCGCTCGGCGTGTGCGCCCTCCTCGTGGCGGCCGGGCTGCGGCTGCTCGGCACCACCGGGTTGACGCCGTGCAGCTCCTCTGAGGCGAGGCACTGCCGGAGCAGCCCGCCCTTGTCGACGCCGCGCGGGAAGACGCGCAGCTCCGCGCCGAGCTCGTCGAGCGACACCTCGAGCGCCGCGAGCGACGTGCCGCCGCCACCGCCGCCGTGTGGGCTGCCGCCGCCGTCGTGGTGCGGCGGCGGCGCGGGCGGCGCGGGCGGCGGCGGCGCGCGCAGCATGTCGCCGAGGTGCGAGTGGAGCTCGCGCGCCTGCATCGCGCCAAACTCGGGGTCGGCCGCCGCAAAGTCGAAGAGCACGCCGTTCTCGGCGGCGCGCGCCTCGGCGCCGTTGGTGCGCTCGGCGTACATCTCGACGACCGACAGCACGACGTCGCGCCAGTTAGGCGCGAGCCCCGCGGTGGCCGTGGCGCGCGCGGCGGCGCTCGGCTCCCACCCCTCCTGCCCCGCCATCCCCGCCCACCACAGCCACTGCCCGTTGTCGGCGCAGAGCGAGCAGCCGGCGATCGGGCCGAAGGCCGCGTGCAGCTCGGCGCGTGAGGCGCGCGACACGACGACGACGCTGTTGCGCGGGTCGGAGCACAGCACCTCGAGCGCCGAGCGCACCGCCGCGCACGGCGCGGGCGGCGGCTGCCGCGCGCTGCCCACGCCACCACCACCAAGAGGCGCGGCGGCGGCGGCGGCGGGCGTGGCGGCCCCGACGCCGAGGAGGACGCCGTCGGTGAGCGGCGACGCCCACGCATGGGCGCCGCGCGCCGGCGACGAGCCAAACGAGCCCGACGACGAGCCGATGGGCTCGCGCGCGTCGGGCGGCGCGGCGAGGGTGCCCTCCCAGTCCAGCACGATCAGCCGGCGCGACGTCGCGCGGTACGCCGCGAGCACCGCCTCCTCGCGCAGCGGACAGAAGCCGCCGCCGCCGCCGTTGCCGCCGTTGCCGCCGTTGCCGACGTTGTGTCCACGTCCATGTCCGCTGCCGCTGCCGCTGCCGCTGCCGGCGTGGCCGTCGAAGACGCCGGCCGGGCCCATCCGCCACGAGAGGCCGAGGCCGAGCCCGCCCGCCGGCATCGTGCCCGCGGCGACGCCTCCGCCTCCCCCGCCCGGCGTCGCGTCGTCCTCGCGCGACGCGAGGCGGACGTCGCGGAGCAGCCGCCCCGCCCACGCGCTCGCGCTGTTCTGGTGGACGAAGGCGACGTCGCGCGCGGAGCGCTCGGCGCGCTCGGCGGGCGAGAGCGCGAGGGCCGTCTCGATGGCGGCTCCGACCTTGCGGATCGACCACGGGTTGCACAGCACGCCGCCGCCGAGGACGCGCGCGCACGACGAGAACTCGGAGAGCACGAGCGCGCCCGGCGCGGCACCGCCGCCCGGCTGCGCGTTCTCGCGCGTGAGCAGGTACTCGAACGGGATGAGCGAGACGCCCTCGCGCACCGACGAGAGCAGCAGCAGGTCGGCGACCACGTAGAGCACGAGCCGCTCGTCAAACGTGAACTCGGCGTGCTCCTCGAAGCGCACCGCGCTGGGGAAGGTCGAGTTGATCCGGCCGATGAGCCCGAGCACCTCGCGCCGGCACGCGTGGTAGTCGTCGGGCCGCGCGTCGGGCACGATGCCGTGCAGCACGAAGACCGTCGACGAGGCGCGGTGCGGGTGCGCGTGCAGGAACGACTCGTACGCGAGCAGCTTGAGCGGCACGCCCATCAGCCCCTCGAGCGTGTCGACCGACGCGACGACGTGCTCGACGTTGGCGCCGAACGAGCCCTTCATCAGCTGCGCCGCGCGGTGCACCGAGCCCTTCTGAAGCTTGGGCAGCAGCAGCGACGGCTCGATGCCGAGGTGCGAGCACGTGATGGCCACCTCGCGGCCGTGGTAGCTGAGCGCGAGGCCGCCGCCGCGCTTGGCCTCGTACGTGCACTGCAGCAGCCGGCGGCAGCAGATGAGGAAGTTCTTGGCCCACTCGAAGAGCGGGAAGCCGATGTGGTCGGCGCACAGCAGCCCGCGCAGCAGCTCCTCGCGCTTGGCGAGGCAGCGGAAGATCTCGGACGACGGGAACGGCTGGTGCAGGAAGACGCCGATGTTGGCGTGGCGCAGCTTGCGCTGCAGGTAGGCGGGCAGCAGCATCAGGTGGTAGTGCTGCACCCAGATCAGGTCGCCCTCCTTGTACTGCTCGACCACCGCCGCCGCGAGGCACCGGTTCACCTCGCAGTAGGCCGGCCAGCACGTCTCCTGGGCGCCGGCCGGGTTGTAGCTGCGCGGCGCCTGCCACCCCTTCTCCTCCTGCTCGCCCTTGTCGGACCGGCCACCGAGGATGCGGTCGGTGTCGGTGATCGTCCCCACGCTCGCCGGGTTGTACACGTCGATGACGTTGTGGAGGATGGGCCAGAGCGCAGCCTTGCAAAAGCCCTGGTAGAACTGGTGCGCCACCGAGGGCTCGTGGTAGACGGGCACGGCGTTGAGGCCGGCGTTGGCGATCGCCTGCTCGACGGCGGGACGCTCCGACCGCGGCACGAAGCACTGCGGGCTGCCGATGAAGAGGCTGGGCACCTTGAGCCGCCGCACGCCCATCGCCACGTACCTGGAGATGGAGAGCTCGGGCCGCGCGACCGCCTCGTCCCAGCTGGCCTGCCAGCCGCCCTCGGGCGTGCGCTCCAGGATCACGGGGAGGATCGAGGAGACGACCACCACACGCGCGATCGGGCGGCCGCCCTCGGCCGCGGGGCCGCCGGAGCTCGTCATCAACCTGCACGAGGCTTGCTCGCCTCCAGGTCGTGCAACCCCATAGGGGATGAACCACCCACGTAACGTTCACCTTGGACCGCTCGCGAGGCCGCGAGTCCGGCTGGCTCGGGATCAGTGTATCCCCGCGTGGGCCCTCCTGACCGGCGGCTTAGGCAAAGCAATGATCTAAAGTTGTTTAGAGAACCGACATGAAGACGAGCATCGAGCGCCGGCCAGCAGCAGAGCAGTGTGTGTGTGTGTGTGTGGCCCTGAGCCTGGCCATCGAGGAGATCTAAAGTATCTAAGGTAGAAAGGTAAAGCATGCCAGTTACAGTCAGTCAGCCAGTCAATTATTTCTCACCCCATCATCGCCTCTGCTGCCTCGCGCGTGAGGAGAGGCTCACGCATGTGGACAAACACGCCGCCGCGGTTCCCGCGGGTGATGCGCATGTCGTCGGAAAGGTAGGTCCTGCCAGAACGCCGCAAGGCCCACGTCAGGAATCGCAGGGTGCGAGGGTCCACAGGGGTACTGGGAGCGGCGTACACGTCGAGCCAGCCCACCCCGTTGAGCGGCAGCGGGACGCGCAGAGGCTTCCAGCCGAAGCGCCGGCCGAGGCTGAGCTCGAGGCGCGCGCTCTTGATGGTGCTCGGCAGCCTGTTGGGTGGCTCGCGCACGCCATCGGGCAGGTCGTAGGCGACGTCGAACGTGACGCCGACACGGTTCTTCGTCACCTGAACGATGTTCCTGAAGATGGTCTCGCCGTCGGCGTCGACGATGAAGTTTTGGTAGAGCTTCTGCGAGACCGGAGACAAGGCCTTCTGCGAGGCGGTGCCCTCCTTGGCAGTCCGCTGCCAGACCTGACGCCACTCGCCGTCGAGCCTGCCGTCCACCGCGACCGTCGCGGCGGCTTCCTCCTCAGTCTCAACAATGAGCGCCTCGACGGCATCGTCCGGGAGCGGAGCCGACTCGGGCAGGGCCGTTCGGAGCTGCAGGTAGCGCTGCAGCAGATCAGCCTTCGTCTCGGTCGTGGGCGCAGTAGCTTTCGTCTCAGTCACGGTGGTGGGCATGACAACGCTGTCGTAAGCCGCCAGCCGCGTGCCAGCATCGTACCACGACTTCACCGACGCGACGGCACTCATGCGCACGTCCGTCCGACGGGAAAGCGGGGCATGATAAGCGGTGAAGGCAGTCGCGGTCGCCAGCATCAGTAGATTCTCAAGTTTGTGCATGGTGGCACGCGCGCCCTAGTCCAGGCCCTGGGGTAATCGCTGGCAACGCGTCGCCTCAATAGCCTCAATAGCCGAGTCGCCTCAATAGCGTACCACAGCGGAAGCGAACCCGCGGCGCCCTGCTACAAGGTAGGGCGGCCGCGGGTTCGCTTCCGCGTTCCGGCGTGTCAAAACGCTCCGCGCCGTGTTGACATGACAGCAACAGGTTTCAAAACGGCGTCGGGGTGTTAAAGGAGGGGGGGGGGGTGTCAACAGGGCTTTTCTTTTTACTTTTTACAGTACTGGTTATAATCGACACCTGATCAACACACACGGCACACGGGTCACGGGAGGCATGGTGCACAAACCTTCACACCAGGTCCTCGTGCACCCACTCCACCAGCCTCCACCTGCCTGCGGCTGACCCACTCCACCTGCCTTCCGAGGTCAGCCGCTTGAGGTACGACGACTTGGGCGCGCCGCAGACCGGGCACACCCACGAGTCGGGTAGGTCCTCAAAGGCGGTGCCGTTGCCCTCGTGCGCCGCGTCGTACACGTGGCCGCAGCGCGCGCACGCAAACGGGCCGCTGCCGTGGAAGCACTCGGCGTCGCACGCGGCGCGGCTCTTGGTGCCCGGCGTGCCCAGCGGCATCGCCTGGCACTGCTTGGTCGCGAACGGCGTCTGCGACGTGTCGTTGGCCCCACTGTAGCCCTTGGAAGACGTGCAGAAGTAGCCGGGCTGCCCCCTCGGCGGCGGTGCGACCGACGTCCAGTTGAGGATGGCGGCCGAGATCGACAGGTTGCCCATCGAGGTCGCGACCGCCACGCGGAGGGCCACCGCACCCGCGTCCGGGCCAGACGCGGGCGCGCTCCAGAACATCTCGACCTTCGGCGCGGCGCTCCTCATCGAGGCGCGCGTGCCGCTGCACTGCGACTTCCACCCACTCGCGGAGGGTCCGCCCGGCAGCATCGAGAGCTCGCCGACGCCCGCGTCGACCAGAAACCACGTCGGTGCCGCCGCCTTGCCCGCTGCAGGCGCACCCGGCAGAATGGTCAGCCGGTACGTCTCGCCCGCAACGTACTGTGTAGCTGGCTGTCCATCGAGCAGCAGCTGCGCATTGCCGGGCCGCGCCGCGAGGGCGTCCACGAGAGAGGTGTGCGAGGGCATCGGGTCGGCGCCCGAGCCCACGCACACGTCGTTGGGCGCCATGCAGTGCTCCGTGCACGTGCACATGGTCTGGCTGCAGTTTTGACGGGCTCCCTGCAGCACGCAGTGCTCCATGCACCACTCGAAGGACGTCGGAGGAGTCGGCTCGCACAGCAGCGCCATGGACGGGTGCGTGTTCGGACGCTTCTGCGCCTGGCCTAGCTCCGGGAACGTCGAGCAGTCGGTGTAGAGCGACGGCCAGCCGGCAGAGCCGACAGCGGCCGCGATTAGGGTGAGATCTCTGAGCATGGCCGCGCTGACTAGTCAGTCGTCGCTTCAGCCGCGCTGATTACACATACCAGTATTCACAACTCGCGGAAACGCAAGTTCGTGCATGCAGCTGCGTGACGCGTGACCGTCCTTGTCAAAGCTAACACCGTCAACGGGTCATGCACAGGCTATGCACGCATGGCCTCCACCGTGGCGTTGCCGCCACGGCGTGGGCCCGGCCGTTGTTGCCGTTCGCGCGCCTCATGAGCAGCAAGAATGGGCTGTCTCTAGCCGACCCGGACGAGGCTATCGCCCACAACCTGCAGACGCACGAGATGCCGCGGCTGATGCAGCGGCGCGTGGCGGGTCTGGACACGCTGCAGAACGAGATGGAGGCGCTTGAGCAGGCGCACGAGCGCCGGCTGCGCGAGCTGGAGCGGGCGTTCCACGAGGACAGCCAGGGCGTCCTCGAGCGGCGGCGCGCCATCGTGACTGGCGAGGACGAGCCGTCAGACGAGGAGGTGGCGGCATCGAGCATCGCGCCGATCGACGCGGACGCGTCCGATCCGACGGATACCGGCTGCCCGCCCGGCATACCGGGCTTCTGGATGACGGCAATGATGCAGTGCGACGCGCTGCACGATCCCGACAGGCCAGTCTTCAACGACAACGACTGGCTCGTGCTGCAGCACGTGGAGGACGTGCGCGCCGAGCCGTGGACTCCGCCGGCGCCCGCGTTCGACGACGGTCTGTTCGACGAGGACGGCAACCCCGCCTTCCCCGACGACGACGGCAACGACGACGACGGTGTGATGGCGGACGACGAGGAGGACCGCGACCACGGGTTTGCGATCCACTTCACGTTTGCCAAGGACAACCCGTTCATCGACGCCGATGGGCTCGAGCTCTCGGTCTACTGCTACAGCCACGGCGAGGTGGCGCTTGTCGCGCCCGACGTCATCCCGTGGCGCGACGGCGTGGACCCGACGACGCAGACGCGCATCAAGAAGAAGCGCAACAAGCGGACGGGCCAGACGGTCGAGCGGCAGGTGCATGAGAAGGTGCCGTCCTTCTTCAACATCTTCACGCAGTTCGACCTCGACGATCCGGAGGAGCTGGGCGGCGGCGGCGGCGGCGGCGGCGGCGGCGGCGGCGGCGGCGGCGGCGGCGGCGCGCAGATGGACGACGAGCTGATGGAGGCGACGGTCGAGCAGCAGGAGCGGATCTGCCTCGCCATCCGAGAGAACCTCGTCCCTCACGCGACCGCCTACTACATCCAGGACCTGATCGACGACGGCGACGGCGGCGGCGACGGCGACTTTGATGACCTGGACGACCTGTCGGACCGACGCTGACCGAATCGATCGACGCGTGTGCGCTCCGCGCACGTGCCGCATCTCTGCAAGCAGTGCGGCGCGGGCGGCCGCCGCCCGGCCGCCCGCGTCGAGGTCGTTTTTGCTCAAAACCTTAAATTTTGCTCACTCCTTCGCTACGGTCGACTCACTCGTGTTTTTTGCCGCCGCCAGACCGTGCCGGGACGCCCGAGACGGTCGTGCGCCTCGCGCTCGCGCCGTCGCTTTTCACTGCTGCTGCTCCGCCTCCATCTGGGCCGCCATCTCCTCCGCCTCGCGGCGCACCGCGGCGAGCGCCACGAGCCCCTTGGACGAGAGCGGCTCGACGCCGGGCCCGACCGCCGCCGCGCCGCCGAGCTGCGTGCCCGCGGCGTCCAGGAGGCGGTCGATGGCGGCGGCCTCGCTCTCGAGCTGCCAGCGCTTCTGCTCGACGAGGGCGGCCTCGCCCTCGAGCGCCGGCGAGCCGGCGCCGGCGCCGTCGGCCTTCACCTCTGGCCAGTAGCGCGGCGGCGCCTGCATCGACGTGCCCTCGTTCTTGATGATCATCTGCGCACGTCGAGGCAGGCGGACGAAACGGTGGCATCGCAGGGACGCCGGGGCGGCGCACGAGCGTGTCGTGGATGGGGGCAGGGGCGCGGGCGTCGTCGGCGGCGGGAGCGAGGGAGCGGAGCGCGCGCCTGGATGCCGCAGCCGACCGGCAGTTGCGCCGTCGAGACGGACGTCATGTTGGGCAGCGTCTCGTGGAGGGCCTCCATGGCCTGCTGATCCTCGACAGTCGGGAAGAGGAGCATCCCAAACATGATCAGCAGGCCACCGGGGCGCAGCAGCCGCAGCGTCGTGTTGATGTACTCGGCGTGGTTGACCTTGTCCGCGTCGAGCGACACAAAGTCGAATCGGCGACCCTTGGCCTCGAGCTCGGCGAGCGAGTCGCGCGCGTCGCCCGTCATGAACTCGACGTTGCGGCCCTGCAGCAGGTCGCCCGCCAGCGAGGTCCACTCGGGCTCGATGTCGAGCGCGGTGAGCTGCGCGGCCGCGGGCAGCGCCTCGAGGATGGCCGCCGAGGTGTACCCGCTGAAGCAGCCGACGTCGAGGCACTGCCGCGGCTGTGCCAGCGCGACGAGCGTCCGCAGCAGCATGGCCTGCTCCGGCCCGCAGATGTAGCAGGCCTGCTCGTAGGGCACGCGCTGCATCGTGCTGTTGTACACGTGCTCGAGGAGGGGCGTCGGGGGGCTCGACGACCCGATGATGAAATTGCGCAGCTCGGTATCGGGAGTCAGCGCCAGCTCCTGGCGCTGCGTGTCGTTCATCCGCATCCCGTACTCGTACATCTCCTCGATGTACTGCTGCATGTTCTCAGCGCGCAGCTGCGTTAGCCGCTCCTGCTCAGCCGACTCGGTCGATTTGCTCTTTGTGATCCACTCCTGCTCGCACGACGAGCAGTCGGGCCGCCTCACGAGCTCCTCCATAAGTTGCTGCTGGTCCACCTCGGCCGGCGCAGTCGACACCACGGGCGAGTGCCGAATTCTCCTGTGCTGGATCGGCGACGCCGCGCGCGTGCTCGGCTGGGCGCCCAGAGACGACGCGCGCGACAGCGCGTAGCCCGCGACGCAGGGCAGCACGCAGAGCACCGAGGCGACGCGCATGCTGGCCGTCACGAGCTATCTCGAGCTCCTGCCATCACGAGGTCGTCCTCGGGAATCCGGCCGCGGCCCGGGGACACAGGGCGTCTGCGTTCTTGATTTCGACCCACCATTACGAAGCGAACTTACATGTGGGCGCATTCGCATGCCGCCTTCCTTCCCTTGCCCGCGCAACGCACCCCTCCCTGCCCTGCCCGCCGAGCGCCGAGGTGTGTGCCGGCGCGCAGTTCCTCTCGCGTTCTCTCTGTCACATGGCTTCCCACGCGGCGATGAGAAACATCCAGATGGAGGACGACCGGCACCAAAAACACCGACAGCAACGACTCGAGCAAACCCGTGGAGAGAGACAGCACCCCGCCACTCGACGACGACTCTCGACAGCCACGACCAACTCGACGACGACCAACCACCGGACAGCACCGACTCGACGACCCATCACACCTGCAGAGCACCCTAGTTGTCGGGCGGTGTCTCCTTTGCGCCGGCCTCACTGGCGGGCGGCGGTGGGGCATCGCCACCTCCACCTCCGCCTCCGCCGTCGCCACCTCCACCGCCGCCACCGCCGCCCCCGTCTGCGCCGTCGTCGTCGGTGCGCTGCCGCTTGACACCCACCGACCCGTTGGGACCGCCCGGCATTCCGCCGCCGCCGCAGTTGCCGCCGCCCATCATATCGCCACACGCGCCCATGCAGCCCATCGGGCCGCCCATGCCGCCGCCCATGGCACCGCCCATGCCTGCGCGGACGATGCAAATCCGTGTGAGCATGGCGAGGGTTTGGGAAGGAGGTTCGGGGTGTTGTGGCCGGCGTACCGCCCATGCAGCCGCCCATGCCGCCCATGCCGCCCATGCAGCCGCCCATGTCGCCCATGCCGCCCATCGGGCCGCCCATGCCCATGCCACCCATCGGGCCGCCCATGCCGCCGCCCATGCCGCCGCCCATGCCGCCGCCCATCTGCGCATTCATCATCGACTGCAGGCGGAGCTGGCCCAGGAAGGTGACGGCGGCGCCCCAGGGGTCGGGCTCCGACATGAAGGAGGCGACAAACTGCAGCGCCTGCTCCGCGAGCTGCTGCTGGTTGTTGCCCATGCCCGCGTTGTCGGGGCGCGACTCCTGGCAGCGGTTGCAGTTCCGCCGGAACGAGAAGTTGATGTTGTTGCAATTCGGGCACCGCCAGTCCCCGGGCCCCTGCCCGGGCAGCGTGTGGCCGCCGCGCCCGCCACCGCCGCCGCCGCCGCCGCCGCCGCCACCGCCGCCGCGCCCACCACCCGGAGGCACGCCCTCCGCCACCACCTCGGAGTCGGAGCCGCGCACGCCACCGCAGCGGTTGCACTGCGTGCGGAAGGCAAAGTTGACGTTGTTGCACTGGCCGCAGCGCCAGTCGCCTTCGCGGCTGCCGGCGCCCTTGCCGCCGCCGCCCTTGCCGCCGCCGCCGCCCTGCATCATGCCGCCGCCGCCGCGGTCGCCGCCGTAGCCGCCGCCGCCGCCGCCGCCGCCGCCGGGGCCGCCCCCGGGGCCGCCGCCGCCGCCCCCATAGCCGCCCTGCATGAGGTTGGTCGCGCTCTCCTTGGCGATGGCGTCGGCCAAGAGAGCCGACGACGCGAGGCCGATTGACGCGAGGCTGAGAGCTTGCGTGCGGTGCTTGTACAAGGCGTCACGCATTAGCTAAAACAGAGTCACTCACTCACTCAGTCGCAATCGGGGATACATTCTGATTTTCGAAAGCAAGCCGACCTCAGAACGGCGGCGCGCGCGCCGCGGTCAGCGCACGCGCAATGACTCTGGAGGCGTCAGGCCTACGTGCCTAGCGGTTCTAATCGCACGTGTGAAAAATGCATACAACGTCGTAATTTTTAATACGAGAATTGGTGACTTGCGCGCCACTTGCTGGCGCTGAGCCAGAGCACTTTACCGATCGTCCAG
>Ga0209713_10001855_pt1 | contig 12866 bp, 8 predicted proteins | sample ArcOceMetagenome_3_FD_187444 | JGI IMG/M metagenome (GOLD analysis project Ga0209713, IMG submission 187444) | Marine eukaryotic phytoplankton communities from Arctic Ocean - Arctic Ocean- Svalbard ARC20M Metagenome (SPAdes) (version 2) | ecosystem: Environmental > Aquatic > Marine > Oceanic...
CGCCGCCCTCGCTGCCGCCCTCGCCGCCACCGCCCTCGCCGCCGCCGGGGGTCGGGACGCCGAATGCGCCGCGCCCCCCAGCGCCGCCGCCGTTTCCGCCGCCCCCTCCCGGGACTATTTGCGAGGATTCATGCATTGGGGACGCCGACGCGAGTTGCCCGATTGGTGTGACCGACAGGCCATGCATCAATTTCAACGACCAAGTCTGTCAGGACGGCGGCCTCAATGATTCATGTGTCAACGGAACCGGTCATAATTCCTGTACTGCCCCCTATGTCGCCGTCTGCGCTGTCGGCACGGACTGCTCAGACTGCGGAGTGCACTATTACACCCCCCCGCCCGCGCCGCCGCCCTCGCCGCCGCCGCCCTCGCCGCCGCCGCCCTCGCCGTCGGCGCCGCCCTCGCCGATGGCGCCGCCGCCGCCCTCGCCGCCGCCCCCGACCCCGCCGCCGCCGCCGCCGCCGCCACTGCCGGACTACTGCTACTACAAGTGCTACGGCTACGACATGATGGGGCTGAAGACGGTCCGCCTCTTCTCCACGGACAACGACTACTTCTCAAAGGGGACCTGTGTTCTCGAGCAGACAGATGGGTACAAATGTGGCGCAGTGACGACTGGGAACAACCTGGTGTGCGAAACGAGCACATGCAAAATTTCCCCGCCGCCGCCGTCGCCGCCGCCCGCGCTCCCCTCGGCGCCGCCGGTGCTCAGCGGCTATGCTGATGCTGGGGCGTGGGATGTCTACACATGGCCAAAGAGTCAACCAGTGGTGCAGCAGACCGACGGCACATGGTCATGATGAGATCCTGTCCCATGCAGCAGACGTGAGCACGTGAGGGGGCTCTGCTCTCATGTGTATTAGGGATTTTAGTCATGACAGTGTAGCGATTTTTACACCTCGACGTTTGGCTCGGTCGCGCGCACTGTCCACTGACAAGAACCCGCTGCCAAACAAGGCCGTCTTGTCGATGGAGCTTCTTCTACTGTAGCTGCCACGCCTGCGCTCATGACACCTCCTCACCGCTCGAGCAAGCGTCGGCTGCTGGCGTTACGAGTAGTGCTGGTGTGCTGCGTCTGGGCCTTGACGCTCGCCAAGGAGGGCGACGACGTCAAGCACCTCGAATGGCTCGAGAGCGCGGCCGTCGACCTACCCGAGGAGCCGTTTGAGCAGTGGCCAAACGGCCCGTACATCTCGAGGCTGCGCGTGCGATGTGACGACTGCTCGCCGCAGGAGTGGAAGGGCACGTGCAGCTGCCAGCGCGAGTGCCGGTGCGCGGCCGGCCAGTCGCCACACCCCGCGACCTTCAAGAGCGAGCTCGACGCCAAGGGCAAGCCGGTCCGCACGTGGCGAATCAGGCAGACGGTTGGGCCGACGGGCGAGCTGTCCAACCCGACGTTCATCGGCGCGCCGCCCTACGGCGAGACGCCGCCGCCCGGCACCGAGGGCGAGACCTTCTCGCCGCAGCGGCTGCCCCGCTCCAATGCCAACGACGCGCAGACCGTCAAAAACTACGATCTGCCGTCGGGCCGGCGGCTGAGCGGGATGCCGGGGCGCGTGCGACGGCGCTCGCACCTGCTGGCCTACGAGGGCGCCACGCCGCCGATGGAGGAGCCGCCGCCGACAACGCCGCGCCGGGACGCGGAGCCGGCCGTCGGGGTCGCGCGCGGCGGCAGCGGCAGCGGCTTGAGAGGCCTCTCGCGCACCGACATGCGCGAGCTCACGGGCTTCATGGCGCTGCAGCTCGGGGAGGGGCTCGATGCGCGGCTCGGTCTCAACCTGAGCGCGACCGGCGGCGCGCGCGTCCGCAGCCGCGGCAGAGGCGGCGCTGGCGTCGCCGACTTGGTGGAGGATTGGGCTGCGCTGCAGCCGCCACAGGTCGACAGCGCCGCTCGCACGCTGCGGCCGCAGCCACTGGAGCCCCGCGCCGCCAGCGGCAGCGGAGGGAGCGGTGGCACCGCCATGACCAGCGGCGGCGGCGGTGATGCGTCGATCGGCGAGATGCTGGCGAGTCAGCTGCAGGGCTCGGCCGACCGATCGTCGGTGCGGCTCGTGCCGCCGGGCGGCGCGGCCGACGGCACCGGCGCGTCGAGCGCCAGCCTCGTTGCGTCGGCGACGACGCCGAGCGTGAGCGGGCTGCGCGTGCCGCCGTCGGTCACCTTCGAGGGGCACGTGATCAAGCAGTGCGCGTGCGACGTGATCCGGTGCAACTGCGAGCAGCAGTGCAACGAGTGCTACGAGATCACGCTGGCCGACGAGGTCAAGAAGATCAAGCAGCAGATCACGCTCGTCTGGCGGCAGCAGTTCGAGCTGCCGTGGTGGGAGCGCGACTGGCACCACCACCACGGGCACCACTTCCTGTGGGGGCGGCGGCGGCCCGAGTCGTGGACGGCCATCCGCGCCGCGTACGCGTACGAGAACCGGCAGCGCGCGCCGCACTCGCTCGACCTGCGCGCCAACGCGATCGCGCAGCACGAGCCGCTCGTCTCCGAGGGCGGCAGCGGCGCGTGGCCGCAGATCGGCGACTCGGCGGGCGACGTCATCTGGCTCAAGGCGCCCGACGGCGGCCGCGGCGGCCACACCGACGCCGTCAAGGAGTGCGCGTCGCGGCTGCGCGCGCCGCTCTGCCGGCGGCGCGACATCTGCCCGGGCGTGGTCAACCTCAAGGTGGGCCTCGGCAATGGCCCCGGCGGGCAGGTGCGCAACGGCTACAAGAACGGCGACCAGTGGGTGGCGACGCTCGACGACGCGCCGTCGAGCGAGGGCAACCTCGTGCAGGTCGGCGGCAAGGACGGGCGCACCGACTGGCCGGCGTGCCTGCTGTGGTCGGAGATACTGCAGCTGCCGCCCGCGAGCGCCGCCGACTCGCCGGCGCCCGACCAGAACAACGCCGAGCAGCTGGGCAACGGGCTGCGCGACCCCGCCTCGATCTGCAACACGGGGCACTGCGCGTACGTCGCGTGCTGCCCGACGGAGCAGCCGCCGCTCGGCACGTGGAACTACTCGGCGCTGACGGCGCTGCGCATCAACACGCTGTGGCGCAAGGCCCAGGCGCTCACGGCGCAGTTCCCGACGCCGTCCGACCCGAAGATGGCCGCCGAGCAGAAGAAGATGGCGCGCGCAAAGTACCTGCTCAGCCACCAGCTGCCCGCCGACGCGCCGCTGCCCGAGAAGGGCTTCAAGCCCGGGACCGGCGTGCGCCTCGACGGCCAGCGCGGCTCGTGCCTCTACCTGCCCGGCACCTACCCGCCGCTGCAGCAGTGGACGATCGAGTTTTGGATCCGGCCGTCGACCAACAACCGGTACCAGCACGTGCTCTCGATCGGCCGCTCGTGGTGGCACATGATCCAGGTGCACAACCGCGGCGAGCGCAACACGTGGGAGATCGAGATCAACACGTACGGGTGGCGGTGGAAGGCGCACGCGCGCTTCGCGACGCGCGCCGGCAAGTGGACGCACGTCGCCCTCTCGGTCTACGCGCCCAACCGATGGTGGTACTCTGGCAAGGTCTTCCTGTACCTCGACGGGCAGCTCTCGGCGGCGCGGTGGGTGTGGCCGTCGCCGTACTGGGCGCTCGGCGGCATGATCGCCTTTGGCCACTCGTACCACCAGCCGGGCTGGTGGCTGCGCTGGGCGGTGTCGCGCCGCTGGCACGTGACGTGGTACCAGTGGTGGCTCGCGTTCATCGACTGGATACGGTGGCACCCGTGGTTCCGCTCGTGGTTTGCCGGCTCGATCGACGAGGTGCGCATCTGGGGCGTGCGCCGCTCGCACCGCCAGATCTGGTACAACCGGTGGCGCTCGATGTACGGCCGCGCGCACGCCGATCTGATCGGCTACTGGCCGCTCGACCAGCAGTCGTCGTACTACAACCGGTGGAGCGGCCGCTACAGCGGCGACGAGTCGCTCTACCGGATGGCGGCGGTGCGGCTGTACGGCGGCGCGCGCTTCCGCCCCGACTCGGCGTCGCCGCTCGTCGCGCACGAGGCCAACGGGTGGGAGTCCGAGTACGAGGCGGCGGTGCTGCACGCGCCGCCCGGCCGCTCGCTCCACCTCTCGTCGACGTGCAAGGTGCGGCTGCCGTACTGGCGGCCGTGGGCCGACGAGTGGACCGTCGAGCTGTGGGTACGCCTCACGACCAAGAGCGAGATGTGGTCGCGGCTGTGGGAGTTTGGCGGGCGGCGCGCCGGCGCGAAGATCTTCTTCACGCCACGCGCGTGCTGCGGGCGCGGCTTCGGGCTGTGGGGGCGGTACGGCTCGTCCGACCCGCAGTGGCACACGGTCTCGTCCAACGTCGAGTGGAGCCGGTACAACGAGTGGGTGCACCTCGCGGTGACGGTGCGGCGCGAGGGCGGCTCGCAGGTCGCCAAGGTGATCGTCGACGGCGTCGAGGTGGCGAGCGGCTCCTTCCCGGTGACGATGAAGCAGGTGGTGCGCGCGCGCAACTACCTCGGCTCGTGGTCGGGCGCGCCGCAGGTCGACGGCCTCGTCGACGAGTTCCGCGTGTGGGGCTACCCGCGCTCGGCCGAGGGGCTCGCGCTCGCGTCGCAGCGGACGATGCTCGGCACCGAGGCGGGGCTGCTGCTCTACCTGCGCTTCGACGAGGAGAAGAGCGCCGCGCAGTTCGACTGGTCGCGGCACAACCTCGTCGCGTACATCTACGGGCAGGGCAAGTGGTCGCAGGACACGCCGCCGCACCTGCTCGCGCGCTGGGACGGCTGGCTCGCGCGCAACAACTCGGACGAGTGCCCGCACGAGTGCAACGGCAAGGGCAAGTGCGTCGACTGGCAGTGCGTGTGCGACGAGGGCTACGCGGGCGCCGACTGCAACCTCGAGCGCTGGCGGTGGACGTGCGGCTACGAGGGCGCCACCGAGCTCGTCGAGTGCACCGGCCCCATCGGCGACGTCGAGGCGGCGCTCTGCGTCGTGCCGCCCGTCCGCGACGGCGACGGCCTCGACAAGCAGTGGTGCACCGAGACGCGCCGGCCGCCGCACGAGTGCCGCGGCTTCCGCCGCACCAACGTGCGCTGGCTGCAGGCGATGATGCGCTGGATGGGCTTCCCCGTCGGCACCGACGGCCTGATGAGCGGCCTCACCAAGTACTGGCTCTCCAAGCTGCGCGCCGCCCTCGGGCAGGGGCCGAGCGACGGCTTCGGCGTCGAGGGCATCAAGCCTCTGCTGCGCAAGCTGCCGGCGATGCGCGAGGGCGAGGTGGGCCACCACGTCAACTCGCTGCGCGTCGAGCTCGGCTTCAAGTACAACACGCCCGGCCTCTCGACCGGCCGCGTCGACTACAACGCCTTCGTCCGCCGCGCCGTCGCGAGCTTCCAGCAGGAGTACGAGCTGCGCCACTCGTCGGTGACGCTCGGCGAGGTGGGCACGCTCACGTGGGCGGCGCTGCTCTCGCAGTGCAAGTTCCGCTCCTTTGAGAGCCAGGGCGGGGCCGCCGTCGACGGCGGCGACCCGGACTCGTGGCAGGCGGCGGCCTCGGGCGGCGCCATCAGCGACACCGCCTCGAACCCGTCCGAAGACGATGCGGCCTCGCCCTCGCCGCCGCCGCCCTCGCCGCCGCAGGGCCTGGCCAACACCGATGCCGATGGCCCGATGCCGGTCGCCGAGAAGTCGCCGCCCGGCAACTGGTGGTGGTGGCGCGCGCCCGCCGACGCCGAGTGCGGCTTTCGCTGGGGCGGCATCTGCAACAAGACCACGCCCCAGGCACTCCCGTATGCGGGATGGCCGCCGCTCCGCCACCGCGACGAGTGGGAAAAGGCCATCCCGTCGGCGGCCGCGTTGCTGCAGCAGCCCGAAAACGAGCGTCGCCTCAACGGCTCCACGACAGTCAGGTCGTGATGAGATGCCGGGGCACGCGGCACGGCAACAAGCAACAACATACTTTATAGTAGAAGAGTGTACTACTTTAGTCAACTCAGAAGTCGGTACCTAAAATCCCTAATACACATTTCAAATCTATCGAATATTATCTCAAAATCAGATGCCTGAGCCGCAGCGCGAAGGAAGAGATTTGTGCGCGAGTCACGACAATGCGTCGCAGAGCCCCAGCTCATAGGCCGCCCCTTGCCGCGTGCGCGCCAGCCTCAAAGAGTCGTTTGTCGAGCGCAGCAGGACCCTGCCATCCGCTTCACGCACGCAAAACGGCCGCCCCCCAAACGGGTTGGCGACGCTCAGCGGGCTGCCGGCGAGCGAGACAAGCGCCACTGGCGAAGCGACGGTCTTGCCGTCCCACTGCGCCGTGATCAGGAACCCCGCCGCGCGCAGCCGCTCGAACGACGCCGGGCTGCCCGCGGGCCAGCTCGGGAAGATGATGAGCGTGCCATCGGGCGAGGTCTGCAGCAGCAGCGCCTGAATCGCCGCTGTGCCAGCAATGAGCTCGAGTCCGCCGCCGCTTGTGCCAAAGTAGCCGTTTGGTGAGGTTTTGTTATTGGCATGCACAACCCTCGCGAAGTTGGCGAGCAGCGCCCGTGACTCGTTGCGCCGCGCCATGCGCGAGCCGGCCGGCCACCCGAAGACAATCATCTGTCCGGCGGCGTCTGAACCGCTTGCAGCGAACATGGCGTCGATCGTGGCACGCGCCGTCCGTTGCTCGTTGGGTGGCGACCACGTTCCAACCACCTCCGCTGGCCAGATGGCTGCCAGGTGGGCGATGGCATAGGCCTCGTTGCTCGACGGATAGGGCATGCTGCCGTTGGGAAACTCGGACTCGGCCCACACGCGCACGCTCGAGGTGTTGTCGCGCGCCACAGTGGGGAACGGTGGCAGCACCGCCAGCATGCGCTCCCAATCGGCACGCTCCGCAGCCGATGCACTGAGATTGTGCACGCCATCGCCGGCTGTGTACTGCAGGAGCCTGCCGCAGGCCATCCGCGCGTACGCCAGGTCCTGGTGCGCGTTGTTCAGGGCGACCCCCACCTCCACAGTGGTGTGAGGGCCAAACACCGCGCCCTCGCACCGCTCGTTTGCGCAGGTATACGGCAGCATGACCTCCTCCACGGTTTCCTCGACGGTGCGGGAGGGGACACTGTAACTCGTGTAGAAGTCGGCAATGTCGCGCAGGAATGGCGCGAGCTGTTGCTGCAGGAAGGTGGCGTCGCGTGTCGCCTCGTAGTACTGGATCAGTGGCGTTGCCGTCAAACCTGCCACGTACCGCTCGGAGTCATCCGAGTGGAAGGCCATCCCCACAAATGGCCCGGTGGCGGCGGGCATCTCGACACCCTTGAAGCCTCCAAAGCCTTTCGGACAGCCAGCGTCAAGATCCCAGCCGTCCCAACCACGCTGGCCGCAGTTCATTCCCGACATCTCCCCTCCAAAGTCGTCCACCCAGCTGCCGGGCGACCAGTCGGGGAGTGCCGCACGCTCACGGGCGAGTGGTACGAGCGATAGAACAGTGTCAATGTAAGGCATGATCACCTCCGGGTGGTTGGCGACCGCGGCGCTCCAGTAATTGGCCATGAAGTTGTAGTCGAGCGTCATCTGGTCGCCCCAATCGGGAGTGTCGGTGACGCTCCATGGCCCCCAAAGTGATGCCGGCACGCTGCCAACACGAGTGCTTCCCCGGAGAAGGTAGAACATCGTGTTGTACCAGTCCTGCAGCTCGCTCCACTCCTCGCCGAGATCAATGCTCGGGGCCGCCCACCAATCGGCCCACCACCGAGCCGTGGCCTCACGCAGTGCGCTGGTGTTGCGCCGCGCCGCGGCGTGCTCGTGCAGCGTGTGGTTCAGTCGGGGCCGGCGGCCGCGGCGGCACTTCCCACCTCGGAGCGGCCAGCGTCGCGCTCCGTCGCAACGCTCAGCGTCAGCCGAAGCGGTCTGTTGCATGGCACACCAACCCGCGCGCTGCTGCCATCCGCAGCCAGCGCGCGCACGGCGACGGCGGCACCGGTGTCGGCGTTGCTGGCGTCACTGCCGATGTCGATTGACGCGACGACGGCAACGGCATTTGACACGTGGGGCGGCACAGCTGCGAGGCAGCGATCCGTGCCGACGAGCTGCAAGAACCCGTTCTGCAGCAGGCTCCAGCGCAAGTGCTGCGTCGCGTTGCGGGTGGCGCATGGCAGAGGGCCGACGCGCCAAGCCAAGGAGCGGCAGGTGGCTATCGATGCGATGGAAATGCCGCAATTGGTGTTGTTTGTGAAGGTCGCACCAAGGCAGCTCTCCGGGTCCATCACGCTGACGAGCTGCTGCTGGTCGGTCAGCTTCCATTGAGTGGCGGCAGCCGAGCAGCCGTCGACTTCCGTCGAGACGTTTCGTCCATCCTCGCTGAGCCGCAGGCAGAGCGGCGCGGAAGAGCCATTACGCACATGCAACATGCCATCCGTGAGGGCAAAGGTGCGCAGCGTGTTGTAGGCGATCATGTTGGTGCTGCAATTCACCAGCAGCGGGGTCAGCGAATGCCGTGGCGCGTTCTGCTTTGTCAGCGCGAGCGAAAGCTGCGCAGCTGCCACGTCGACGTGAGGGCGCGTGGTCGGCATTGCGCTCCATGTGGCGGTGTGAGTCGGCAGGTCCAAGGGCCTCGTCGAGCAGTGTGACGTTGAGCTCGACGGCGTCGGTGCCACTTGGGCACGACGCGACAAGCTCGCCGACGATGACGTTATGGTCGGCGAGCACCTGCACCTCGCGCGCCACCAGGCCGTACCCCGCGAGCTGCGAGCGGAAGGATGCGGAGAGTGTGGCATTGGCGAGCTGCTGGCTGCCGCTGAAGCTGGCGTTGGCTGCCCCGCCGCCGGGCAGCGCGAGGCCGACGCGCAGCTGCCCCGGAGAGAAGTGGTTGAACGTGCTGTGCCAGTCCATCTTGCCCGTCCAGCCCCAGAAGTCATTCTTGCCGACCCCGATCACCAGGTCCTCGCCGGCCTCGGCACCAAGCGCGACGCCCAGGTCGCCGTTGGCCGCCATTGGGCCAGTCACCAGATCGATGGTGTTGGCGTTGGCACTGGGGAAGTCCGTGTCGCTCCAGTGGTACTCGGGCAGGCCGAGCGCGAACGATGTCGCGAGCATTGCGTTCTGATGGCGCTTTGCGACGGCGGCGGCGTGGGGGGTTTACCGCGCGGCGGTCTGGTGTCAAATCTAAACATCGCCAAAACACCCCACTACAGTAAGTGGCATCTTGGCCACGCCCAAAGAGCAAGGCGTACGGTACTGAGGACTCCGTTGCCTAACTTGGCTGCGATCTCTGATCTTCGGCAACGATGATGACGGAACTCAACTTCCGACTAGATCATCCGTCGCCGACAGGCACCCCGTCGCGTCGGCGCACACTAGACCCCCCGAAATGGAGCTGGAGGAGCAACGCGAGGCCGAGCCGGAGGAGAGCAGCACGGGCGACGTGCCGAGCGTCGAGAGCAAGAGTAGATTCGCCAAGAAGGAGCGCATTCGCAAGCTGCATGAGGCGGCAGAGGCCGAGGAGGCCCGCGGCGCTCAGGAGGGTCTTGATGCGGCCCGTGATCAGGCCGCCGCGCAGCCGACGGGGAGCGAGCCGGAGATCCCTCCCGTGGCACCCATGTCGCCCGACTGCGTGATCACCCTGATGCCGGGAGAGATGCCCGCGCTCAAGGAAGAGGTTTGTGCGCCGTGCGCATGTGGAGGTGCAGTGGAGGTGCAGTTGAATGCCGCGGCGGCCGCGGCGGCCGCGGCGCCGCGCATGCATCTAAACGAGAAGACGCCTGTCGCTGAGCCGCCCACGCTCGAGGAGTACACCTCGATCGAGGAGGCCAAGGCCCTTGCGCGGCACATGCTGGCGCCCGGCCTCATCAAGCTCAGCGGCAAAAAGGGCAGCCACCAGAAGATGCGGTGCTGCTTCTCCTACGCCGGCGAAGTAGCCGTCGCGCAGGTGCATGCCACCGCCGCCGCTACGACCGCTCGGCACACGCTGCCTTGCGAGCGGGCCTTCCGGTCACCCTCGGTCCCCTCTGCCCCCAGCCTCCCCCCTCGCCGTTGGGGTGCCAGCCAGCTCACCCCGCTTTCTCGCTCTCGCGTGCGCGCAGCTGGCGGTGCTGCTGGCTGAGACGTCCAACTACAAGCGCAGCCGCTGTGAGTCGCTCAAAGCTGGCGGCGTGTGCCCGTACGGCGAGCGCTGCCTCTTCTCGCACGGCCAGTCGGACGCGCGACGCGACCCACTCACCGCCCTCTACGCGCCCTTCCCCGACCCCGACGTGTACCCCGTGGGGCGCGCGACGACGTCGACGTCGCTCCTCTGCCTCACCAAGGTCGAGCTCGAGAACCACCCGCTGGTCCTCCTCCGCGGGCTGCGGCGCAGCGGTCCCCCCTCGCACCTCGCGCAGCAGCACCAGCTGCGCTTCGCCTCCGCCGCCAAGCAGAGCGACCCGCGCACGTTTGAGCTGACGGTCGCGGCGAAGCTGCCGCACACGCGGCCGCTGTGCGACGCCTCGCAGGGGCGTTTCCACACGCCGCTACCGCTGGCGCGCTTTGTCCAACCGGCGGGGGCGGCCGGCGGGGCCGCCCCCGGAGCGGCCAGCGGCAGCAGCAGCAGCAGCTTCAAGGGGCTCAACCCCGGGGCGCGTGAGTTCAAGCTCAACCCGAGCGCGGCCTCGTTCACCCCGCGAGCGGCGGCCGTCCCCGCCGTCCCCGCCGCGCCCGTAGAGGAGGAGACCTCCGACGCTTGAGACGTCGCGAGGGCAGAGATCGCATGCCGCCACATCGTTGGGCCGGCGGGGGGTGCCGCAAGGCGCCACGCCCCCGTCCTCCACCGAGACGTGCACGCCACCCATCACGGCATGCAGCACACACACACACACACGCACGTAGCTCACGCACGCTTCCGACCGCCATTCCTTCCTTCGCCCCTTCACACGAGAAGCTCCACTGAGAAAAGCACATCGGGACACACCTCCCACGGAGCCGAACGATGGGAATGTACTTTACCGAACGGCGAAAGCTGGCTTTGTGTGAGTGGAGCGTTTTGGACTGTGAGGGCCAGTGGGGAAAACGACAGGAGAAACAGGCCGCTTTCTAGAGCCAACAGCTAGCGCGAAAGCCCCCTCCCTACATGTCTGAAGTCTTTGCCTTTACCCACATGCATCGCCATCGCGCATCGGCGCAAAAAAACGCGAGAGTGACGAGAGACCACGCAATTCGACACGGCACTTTCGCGACGCGCGCGAGACGTCCGACCCCTTAGCGAGAGCAGGCGCGAGGCTACACCGAGGACGATGCCACGACCGCACTCATCCATGCGAAATCAGTACTGCTGGCCGTCGCCGTCGTCCGTCCTCGCCTTCATGTCCTTCTTCATATTCTGCAGGTCCTTGGCGCTCTGCGCCGCGCGCGCCGCCTCCTGCTGGCGCGCCTCGTCGCCCGCGGCGGCCTTCGCGTCGCGCGCCGCCTGCACGGACAGGCCGTCGGCGGTGATGTCGTCGGTGATGTCGTGGTCCGTCCTCGACCCCGTGTTCGCCTTCATGTCGTTGATCGTCTTTTGCCGGTCCTTGAGCATCGCCTTGTGCGTCGCCTGCTTCTCCATGCCCGCCGCCGCCTTCGCGTCGCGGGCGGCCTGGAGGGCGCCGCCGTCGTCGTCGGTGATGTCGTGGTCGGTGACCGCCTTGGCGTTCGCCTTCATGTCGGTGAGCGTCTTCTGCCGGTCCTTGAGCATCGACTTGTGCGCATCCTTGGCCGCAGCCGACTCGGCCGCCTTTTTGTCGCGCAGCGCCTGGACCGCACCGCCGTCGTCGTCGGTGATGTCGCTGTCGGTGATCGCCTGTACGTTGAGCAGCTTCTTGCTCATCTGCTTGTTCTCCATCTTCAGCCGCCTCTGCTCCTCGTCCTTCTTCTGCTTGCGCGCGTCCGCCGCGTCCTTGCGCGCCTGCAGCAGCTGCTCGTCCATCTTGCCCGGCGGGTCGTCCTTTTTCTTCTCCGCCATGATGCGCGCCTTCATCTCGGCGTTCTCCTTGCGGATCCGCTCCGCCTCCTCAGCCTTCTTTCTAGCCTTCTCCTCCGCAATCTTTTTCCTTGCAGCCTTGGTCTCATCGCTGAGGCCGGACGAGGTCTTTGCGCGGGAGAGCGTCGGCTTCGGGGCGCGCTTGCGTCCTCGAGCGTCATCGATGGCGGCGTTGTAGAAGCCCTTAAACTCATCAAAGCTGCGCGGCGCGTGGGGACAACCGGTCAGTGCGTGCCGCTGCGTGCGCTGATACACATGCAGCGCCTCCGGCTCGCGTGCTCCGCGGGTGGCCTCGCAACAGCGGAGCAGGCCGGACGCACCTGAGCACACCGTCGTCGTTGGCATCGTACTTGACGAACATCTCGGCGCAAAAGGTGATGCGATCGGTCTTGAGGTTTTTCAGCAGGCCCATCTCCTCCATGATCGCCAGGATCTCCTCCATGTCGATGGTGCCCGAGCCATCGACATCGAATTTGTCAAAGAACGAGCGCACCTCGCGCTCCCGAGCCTCCGCTATGCGCAGAGCCTCCTCGTAGTTCTGCGTCACACGTGCAGGGCCGGTACGGTGGGTGGGCGGGACTAACAGAGCGGCGGCTCGTGGGCGAGCACGGACCATGGCTGCGGTGGCTCCTGCGGTGCCAGCTTCGGGGAGCGTTACGCGGCGCGCGTGCGGTGGTCAGTGCAAATCTTTTCAAGGGCATTTGCCGCCCAACGAAGAGCGCCTTCAGCCTCAAACGGCCTCACCATTTACCTCCCTGTTCCAGCATCGAAGTGCGAACGTGGGCAGTAGCTCATGTACAGCTCATACTCTACATACTTCGCCCTGCCACTCCCTGCGGCACTTTTTGCAGGCTGCTAAGCGCGCCAAAGCCAGCGTAAGTCAGGGGTTTCGCGAGCAAGCGTTCTACCCGAAGCAGCTGCCGGGTCAGTTATCCGATGGCGATGCTGCTCTCGCTCGTGACGTC
>Ga0209713_10001857_pt1 | contig 12863 bp, 9 predicted proteins | sample ArcOceMetagenome_3_FD_187444 | JGI IMG/M metagenome (GOLD analysis project Ga0209713, IMG submission 187444) | Marine eukaryotic phytoplankton communities from Arctic Ocean - Arctic Ocean- Svalbard ARC20M Metagenome (SPAdes) (version 2) | ecosystem: Environmental > Aquatic > Marine > Oceanic...
ATCGCACATGAACTTTCCAAAAGTCTATCTAGCCTCAGGTTCACCACGGCGTAGTGAATTATTAATGCAGATGGGCGTAACATTTGACATATTACGATTAGAAATTGATGAAACATTACAAGAAAATGAGTCTTCCATTCATTATGTAGAACGAGTGGCTATGGCTAAAGCACAGGCTGGTTGGAAAGCATTAGGTAGTGAAAGTAAGCATCCCGTCATTGCTGCAGATACATCAGTTATAGTTGATCATAGAATACTAGGCAAACCAGATAATGATGAGGAGGCAAGAAGTATGTTGCAGCTTCTATCTGGAAGACAACATCAAGTTTTAACTGCAGTGACCGTAGTCGAAGACAAGAGAGTGCTTTGTAGGCTAAGCAAGAACTATGTTACATTTTCAGTTTTGACACTAAAAGAGATAGATTGGTACTTATCAACAGGTGAAGGTCGCGACAAAGCAGGCAGTTATGCTGTCCAAGGTTTAGCGGCAATGTTTATCGAAGACATACGAGGAAGTTATTCTGGCATTATGGGGTTACCGATTCACGAAACACGTGAGTTACTAATGGAAATAAGTCAACCTTGTTATGAGTAGTGAAATTCTGATCAATGTGACACCGAGCGAAACTCGAGCCGTTTTAGTGGACAATGGTGTCTTGCAAGAAGTCTTCATTGAGCGTGCAGAATATAGAGGCTTAGTTGGTAATATCTATAAGGGTAGGGTGTGTCGTGTTTTACCAGGTATGCAGGCAGCTTTTGTTGAAATAGGACTTACTAGAGCTGCATTTTTACATGCTTCTGACATTTCAATTCCACAAGGGCAAACAGGGGATTTACAGGAAAAAAAAGTGCCTGCCATCACATCTTTATTACGAGAAGGTCAAGAAGTTTTAGTACAAGTGATAAAGGATCCGATGGGGACTAAGGGGGCACGTTTAACGACACAATTGTCGGTATCCTCCAGATATTTGGTATATATGCCCGAGATCCATGGTGTAGGCGTATCTTTGAAAATTGAAGATGAAAATGAGCGTGATAGGCTCAAAGGATGTTTGGAGTCTCAACTTAGCCTTGATAACGGCGGGTATATTTTGAGAACTGCCGCAGAAGGAGTCCAGGAAAGCGAGTTATTAGCTGATTTACAATTTCTACATCGCCTTTGGGAAAAAGTGAAGGATCGTAAAATGACTGTGAAATCAGGTGAAACGTTACATGAAGACTTACCATTACCTCTGCGGTCATTGAGAGATTTATTTTCTCCGGATGTTGAGAAAATACGAATAGATTCTAAAGAAACATTCTATAAAGCTATTAAGTTTGCAGAAGGATTTATGCCTGAATGTGCATCACGATTAGAACATTATAAGGGGGCTACTCCCTTATTTGATTTGTTTAATGTCGAAGATGAAATACAAAAAGCTTTAGAGAGAAAAGTATTACTTAAATCTGGCGGCTACTTAATTTTTGATCAAACTGAAGCTATGACAACAGTCGATGTCAATACTGGTGGGTTTGTGGGTCATAAGAACCTAGAAGAAACGATCTTTAAAACGAACCTTGAGGCTGCACAATCCATTGCTAGGCAATTACGTGTCCGTAACTTGGGTGGAATTATTATTCTTGATTTTATTGATATGGAAGAAATAGATCATCGTGATCAGGTGCTACGCACTTTAGAAAAAGCAATGTTGGGGGATAAGGCAAGACACAATATATGTGGGGTCTCTGAGCTCGGTTTAGTTGAAATGACACGAAAGCGTACTCGTGAAAGTTTGGGCCATGTATTATGCGACCCTTGTCCAGCATGTGATGGTAAAGGCTATACGAAAAGTATTGAAACACTATGTTATGAGATTTTTCGTGAAGTACTTAGAGAGGCTAAACAGTATGAGACTAGTCGTTTAATGGTGCTAGCATCCCAAGATGTTATTGATAGGTTGAATGAGGATGACTCTACCTATGTTGCTGAATTAGAACAGTTTATTGGTAGGCCTATCTCTTTCAAAGCGGAACATCAATATGGACCAGAACAATTTAATGTCGTATTAATGTAGTTTACCAGCCTAATAATAGTAAGCTAAAAGTGAGTAAAAATAATGGTCTCTTTAAATAGGAAACATCCGGCATAACCCGGCGCTAAGATTTATGATTAATTTCAAACATAATAACGGGTCTATGATTAGATCTTTCAGTTACTTGCTTCTAATAATATTTGCTTTGGTAATGGCAGTATTTTATTGGGGAGCATCTATCGTCGAGAAGCAGCAAGAGTCTATTACGTCATGGGTGAGTACAGAGGTTGGGTACCCAATCGAAATTGCCGATATAAAATTGTCATGGGTGGACATTTCACCGCAGCTGGAATTCAAAACGATAAAAGTGATGGCTAAAGATAATTCAGCTGAACTACTGAGCCTAGAAAAATTATATTTGGATCCTAATGTATTAAGTAGTATTTGGTTTTCAAATTTCATGTTGGATGAGGTTACAGTTATTGGTCTTAATCTCACTGTTGCTAGAGATTCTAATGGTGATTTTTATATGCAAGGGCTTAAGCAAAATAGTGATTCAACTACTTTATTTTCAGACATCATAAAACATGCAAATAATCTCAATAGTTTTAATCTAAAAGCGGTCACTGTTAATTATAATGATCAGCAACAGGCCAACATATCAGGTCGATACCAAATAGAGAATGCTACTCTTAAACATAGCGGGACTAGTTGGCATGCTGATGGCCAAGTTTTTTTACCCATATCATCAGGTGACAACATAGAATTCTCGACGAACTGGAGATTGAATCAACAGAACATGAATCTAATGGAATGGGAGGGAAAGATAAAGACAAATAAGGTTTTCATATCCCCTTTATCGGATTATCTTAACTGGAAGAATATTACAGTTGAGAAAGGCCTTATTAATTCAACTATTGCAATTGAAGGGGTAGGTCTTGAGGTGAGAGAGGCCAAGTTAGATATAGAGTTATCGCAAGCCATGCTTGCATCAAAGGAAATGGGTAATATTTTAATACCCATCGACGTTGAATACTTCAGTGGTGATTTTCACTGGATAGAACAAGAGGAGAGTAGATCATGGATCTTGTCTGGTAATGATATTAATTTATCTATAAAAGGAGAAGCTTGGCCAGAAACAACATTGTTAGTGAACAAGAAACCTGAAAAAGTCATGATTAAAAGTGATTTCTTTCGTATTGAAAATTTAATTGATGTAGCAGCACTATCTGGCCGGCTACCTGAGCAAGTACTATTACAAAGTCTTGCTGGGGATATTGAAAAATTAGAAGTAATCTATCTGGTTGAATCAGGCTTGAAGGATGTTTCACTAATTATAAAAAAAGGCCAAGTTGCAACATGGAGTGATTATCCTGGGATAACAAATCTTGACGCGAGGATTAATTTTTCTGAGCAAGTCGCAAGGGTTAAAATAGCGAGTGAAAAAGTGATGGTTCACCCGGCAAACAAGCTAGATGATTGGATGTTTTTTGATACGGTTACTGGGGAATTAGAGTTTGAAAAAAAAGACAAAGTATGGCGCGTGCGAGGTGATGAACTCAAAGTTAAAAATGATGAACTAACTCTCGAGTTTAATGGAAGTATTGAACAAAATATAGCTGGTGAAATAATTAATGATATTGAATTATCATTTGAGAATGTAGCCATGACTCAATGGCAATCTTATTTTCCTGAAAAATATTTGAGTGCCGAGTTTAAAGAATGGTCTGAAGATGCATTTTTAGATGGGAAAATTGAGTATGGAAAAATAAAGCTTCAAGGCGACATAGCGGGCTTTCCATATCAAACAAAAGCAGAGAAATTATTAGGCAGTTTTGATATGGCGCTAGATGTTAAGGGTGTTGTATTACACTATTCAGATTACTGGCCTGACCTATTGAATGTGACAGGGTCGATTACAGGGCAAGGTAACGATTTAGTGATTAAAAGTCAGGACGGCTTGGTGGCGGGTTTTATTTTTGAAGACTTTGAAGCTAAGGTCAACGGGCTAATCAACGGAAAAGCGATCTTGACAGTGGAGGGAAGTTTAAAAGGGAAAAGCCAGCAAGTACTAAATTTTTTGCGGACTAGCCCATTAAAGAAGAGGTTTGCTAGTGTTGTTGAGGGGGTCTCAGCCAGAGGGAAAAGTAATATTAACCTGGGTATAAGAGTGCCATTGAGCGGTACAGGTGAGGCTCAAGTGAAAGGTGATATCAATTTCATCGGTAGTGATTTGTATCATAAAGATATGGCTGAGATCGGTTTGATGCAAGTAAATGGAATGGTCCAGTTTGATAATAAAGGTATGACGGCTAAGAATATTAAAGGTCAATTATTAAATCAAGATGTTGATATTGATATTTACCCGAAAGGCGACAGCACGGTTTTATCTGCTGAGGGGATATTCGTGTCATCGAGCATGCCTAAAACATTCCCTGACTTTATAACTGGACAATTTCCTTATCTATTTGATGTGATTATATCAGAACAGAATAAAGGTGACTTTTATGTTGATGCCTCTGTTGTATCGAATTTGCAGGGTGCTGAGGTTACGCTACCAGGCTCATTTTATAAAGAAGTTGATAAAAATAAAAATATTAAGGTCACTCTTAAGCAATCAAAAAACAACCCGATTATCAATATTAACTATGATGATATTGTAAATGTTGAGTATGAATCACTGGGAGATGAGCGATTTTTTGATAATTCAAGATTGAACATTATGATGTCGGAGCTTGATGCCGAAATGTGGCTGTTATGGTATGAAAAATATAATATTGATGACATTCTAGTAAGTGGGGTAGATCGATTGACGATCGAAACTGAAAAGCTACTTGGCTATGGACAACAATTTCCAAATATTAAAATTACAGCAGTCAAAGAAAGAAAGAATTGGCTCGTATCAATTGTTGGTCAAGGGATAGAGGGGGAAGTTTCTGTTCCTGAAAATATAACAAAAAAAGATACCTTAAAAGTTGACCTAGAGAGACTTAAGTTAGTATTACCAAAAAAAATAAATGCTGAAGATAATGTGGGTAAACAACACGCACTTTGGCCTTCAATGTCGATTAATGTGAATGAGTTGATCATAGATGATATTACATTAGGGAGCCTGGAACTAATCAGTCATAAAGACACTAATAAATGGGTAATTGACTCTGCAAACATAACTTCTGAATTATATAGTTTAGAGGTGTCTGAAGGCATTTGGACCCAATTCCCATTAGCTGTTAAAACAGAATTAGCATTTAGAATAGATAGCCATGATTTTACGAACTTAATTGAAAAGTTTGGCTTTGAACCGCGAGTTGAAGCAGAAAAATTAAAATTATTGACATCACTCTCATGGGAGGGTGGGCCTATGACTTTTTCAGAAGAAGCAGCAAAAGGGACAATAAGCTTTAAACTGGAAAAAGGTAAGTTAAAAGATGTTGAGCCAGGCGCAGCAGGTCGCGCTTTTGGGTTGTTAAGTATAGCAACAATACAACGTCGCCTATCTCTTGACTTCAGTGAGTTATTTTCTCAGGGCTTGAACTATAGAACAATAAAGGCATCTTTTGAGATTAATGATGGGCTTGCGATGACAAAAGACTTTTCATTGGAGGGCGGCAGTGCCGATATACTCATTGAAGGAGTTGTTGATTTAGTTAACCAGCAATATAATCAAAAAGTAAAAGTGAGGCCTAATGTCTCATCTACATTACCTTTAGCAGGTGCAGTTGCTGCTGGACCGGTAGGGCTAGGTGTAGGAACAGCTATCTTATTAGCGGACAAATTAGCAGGTAGACTTTTCGATAAAGATATTGTGAATCTGATTAGCTATGACTATTTACTCACTGGCTCATGGCAAGAACCTGATTTGCAGATGATAAAACCTTTTTTACCAGGCTTATAATCACAAGAGATAGAAGTAGATTTCTGATACAATTTGATATTCTATAGTCGTAACTAGTAAAAATATATTTATGATAGATAAGACATACCAACATGTGAGTCAGCAATTGTTAGTGCCTGCTGGTTTAACAGAGGCTGATTTAGAAAATGCGCTGAAGATGACAATGGGCAGAGGGGTTGATTATGCTGATCTCTACTTTCAACAGTCGCGCCAGGAAAATTGGGTACTCGAGGATGGCATCATCAAAGATGGTGGCTATCACATTGAACAAGGTGTTGGCGTTCGTGCCTGCAGTGGTGAAAAAACTGGTTTTGCTTACTCTGATGATTTAATTTTACCGGCCCTTAATGAAGCAACTAAGGCAGCTAGAGCTATTTCTCGTCATGGTGGTAATGGTACTGTTCATGCTTGGAAGCGGACACAATGCCCTCAGTATTATGGTGAGTCAGATCCTCTGGCTAGTTTATCAGTTGAACAAAAGCTTGCCTTACTGCAACAAGCTGATGAGGTTGCGAGAGCCGCTGATCATAGGGTGACAAAAGTTAGTGCAAGCTTGATAGGAGAGTTAGATACTATCCTTGTCGCTGCAAGTGATGGAACTTTGGCAGCGGATATTAGACCTTTGATTAGAATGAGCGTTAGTGTCATTGTAGAAGCCAAGGGACGGAGGGAGCGGGGCAGTGCTGGCGGCGGTCGTCGTCTAGATTATCGTTACTTTAAGGATAACGATATGGCGACAGATTATGCTAAAGAAGCAGTACGCCAAGCTTTAGTAAACCTTGAAGCGATCGACGCACCAGCAGGCAATATGACTGTTGTTTTAGCATCGGGTTGGCCTGGCGTGTTACTACATGAAGCTGTAGGCCATGGCTTGGAAGGCGATTTTAACCGTCGTGGTAGTTCTGCTTTTTCAGGGAAAATGGGAGAAATGGTCGCATCATCCTTATGCACGGTGGTTGATGATGGTACTTTACAAGATCGTCGAGGTTCATTAACTGTGGATGACGAAGGAGTACCAACAGAAAATACGATGTTGATTAAAAAAGGTAAATTGACAGGCTACATGCAGGACAAACACAATGCACGATTAATGGGGACTCGAAGCACGGGTAATGGTAGACGTGAATCATACGCCCACTTGCCGATGCCAAGAATGACCAATACATACATGCTGCCGGGAAAACATAAAGCAGAAGAAGTTATAGCTTCTGTAGATAAAGGTATCTACGCTGTTAATTTTGGTGGTGGTCAAGTAGATATTACGTCAGGAAAGTTCGTGTTTTCAACTAGTGAAGTCTATTTAATCGAAAAAGGCAAAATCACTCAGGCAGTGAAAGGCGCAACATTAATTGGTAACGGTCCAGAAGTTATGAGTCGTATAAGTATGGTCGCAGATGACTTGGAACTAGACACTGGTGTCGGTAACTGTGGCAAAGAAGGGCAAAATGTACCGGTTGGTGTAGGACAGCCGACATTGAAAATTGAAGGGTTAACGGTTGGCGGCACAACATAGTGGCAAAACAGCATAAAGCTATAGCTCTTATTTCAGGCGGCTTAGACTCTATGTTGGCAGTGCGAGTCATACAAGAACAAGGTATTGAAGTAGAAGGCATTAACTTTTACACTGGTTTTTGTGTGGAAGGTCATACTCATGCAATTCGTAATGAAGATAAACAAAAAAAAAACGTAACAATGCTCTTTGGGTTGCCGAACAATTAGGGATAAAAATTAATATTGTTGATGTTGTTCAGGAATATAAACAGGTGCTACTAAACCCTAAACATGGCTACGGCATGAATATGAATCCATGCCTAGACTGTAAAATATTTATGGTTAGTAAAGCAGTTGAATGGATTAAAAAAAATCATGCGGATGGCTTTGATTTTATTATAACTGGCGAAGTGATTGGTCAACGTCCTATGTCACAGCGTAGGCTAACAATGCCAATTGTTGCTTCAGAGTCAGGTGCTGATGATATTCTACTCAGACCACTTTGTGCCAAAAATTTACCAGCTACTAAGCCAGAACTAGAAGGTTGGGTTGATCGAGAAAAACTCTATGATTTTAATGGCCGTGTGCGAACTCCACAAATGGTGCTGGCAGAAGAATATGGTTTTACAGATTACGCCACACCAGCAGGTGGCTGTTGTTTTTTAACAGATAAAAGCTATTCAAGTAAATTGGTTGATTTATGGCAAGGGCGGGGCAGCCGTGATTATGAAATTGACGACATTATGCTGCTTAAAGTTGGACGACATTTAAGACCAAAAGGTAACTACAAACTAATTATCGCGCGCGATGAAGGTGAGTGCCAATATCTAGAAGGTTATCGAAAACAATATACCTCTATTCAATCTGTTAGCCACAATGGTCCATTAGCATTGATTGATGGAAAAATTGAACTGGAAGACTATAATCACGCTGCTAGTATTGTGGCTCGTTATGGGCAAGGGCGCAATGCTGATAACGTGGAGATGACATTCGCCTTACCCAATGCTAGAGCGCAAAGTATTATGGTTCAGCCACTAACAACCGATCAGGTACTTAAAGAGTGGCATGTATAATGCGCTTCAAACTAGATGCAAGGCGGATGATGTGTCCTATGCCAGTTATAAAAACACAAAATAGGATAAAAGAGTTAGCTGTTGGTGATATATTAGAGGTCGTTTGTACCGATACAGGGGCATTGAGTGATATACCAGTATGGGCTCGCATCCATGGTCATGAGATTGTTGAAACAGAAAAAAAAGAGGGCGAGGTTATTATCGCCGTTAGAGTGAAAAGTTAGAGTCTAAAATGGTGCGTGATTGTACTTGGCGCACCAAAAAAGTGCGGCGCGCGTCAGCACCAGATAATAACTTATTGATTTAATAATTATTTTATATTGGCTCATTTTATGCTTTACCTGATGAGTTTTACCCATAACACCCAGTAATTTTAAAATTGGAGAAAATTTAATGTCTGTTGAAAAAGTGCTTCAAATGATTAAAGATGAAGAAGTCACATTTGTTGATTTCCGTTTCACTGATTCTCGCGGTAAAGAGCAGCATGTCTCTTTTCCTGCTCATTCTATTGATGAAAGTACCTTTACAGAAGGTAATATGTTTGATGGTTCATCGGTAGCAGGTTGGAAAGGAATTAATGAGTCAGACATGATTCTTATGCCAGATTCAACAACTGCGGTGATGGATCCCTTTATGGATGATAATACTTTAATTATTCGTTGTGACATTATTGAGCCTGCTACTATGCAGGGCTACGAAAGAGATCCTCGAAGTGTTGCTAAACGTGCTGAAGAACATTTAAAAGCAACAGGTATTGCTGACACAGCATTTTTTGGTCCAGAACCAGAATTTTTTATATTGGATGATGTTCGGTGGGGTACTGATATGTCAGGCTCTTTCTATAAAATCGATTCTGATGAGTCATCATGGAATACAGCTAAAGTCTATGCAGACGGGAATAAAGGTCATCGCCCTGGTGTAAAAGGGGGTTACTTTCCAGTACCACCGGTTGATTCTTTACAAGATATCCGAAGCGCTATGTGTTTGACATTGGAAGAAATGGGCCAAGTAACAGAAGTCCATCACCATGAGGTTGCCACAGCAGGTCAGTGTGAAATAGGTGTTAAGTTTAATACATTAGTTTCTAAGGCAGACGAAGTACAAGAATTAAAATATGTTGTTCACAATGTCGCTCATGCTTATGGAAAAACAGCTACATTTATGCCAAAACCTCTAGTTGGTGACAACGGAAGTGGTATGCATGTTCATATGTCACTTACTAAAGATGGTGATAACTTATTTGCAGGTAATAAATATGGTGGTTTGTCTGAAACAGCTCTTTACTACATTGGCGGCATTATTAAACATGCACGTGCATTAAATGCGTTTACAAATGCAAGTACAAATAGTTATAAGCGTCTGGTACCTGGTTATGAAGCACCTGTTATGCTTGCTTATTCAGCACGTAATCGAAGTGCATCAATTCGTATTCCATTCGTTAACAGTCCTAAAGGTCGTCGTATTGAAGTGCGTTTTGGCGATCCAACGGCTAACCCGTATCTCGCATTCAGTGCGATGTTGATGGCTGGTCTTGATGGTATTAAAAACAAGATCCATCCTGGTGATGCTATGGATAAAGATTTGTATGATTTGCCAGCAGAAGAAGCGGCTGAAATTCCAACAGTCTGTCACTCATTAGATCAAGCATTAGATGCCCTTGATGCTGATCGTGAATTCTTAACAGTTGGTGGTGTGTTTACTGATGATATGATCAATGCATATATAGCTTTGAAGATGGAAGAAGTGACTCGAATTCGAATAGAAACTCATCCTGCGGAGTTTGATATGTACTACAGTGTTTAATTTATAACTTATAATCGAGATAGAAAACGCCTCCTTCTGGAGGCGTTTTTTTTTGTCTTACTATTGCACTTCATCAATCTCTGGCTTACTATTTATTTGATAGTGCACCATTACAGTGCGTGGAAAGGTTTGTATGATATCTATATGCCCTTGTTGGAAAAAATACATGACTTTTTAAAATATAGATGATTTTAAGCCCCTGTGTATAAAGAGATTTTTAATTTTAATAACGTGGTTGTGATAGTTTGGAGCGGTTATTGCTAATTGTATTTGTAATCATGGCAGAGGCTTAGTGAGAAAAATGGATCAAATTTCTTATCAAAATATAATCGAGAATTTAACGAATGCTGTCATTATTCTGGATAAAACTTTTAAAGTGAGGTTTATCAATTCCTCAGCTGAAGTGTTATTTGATATTAGTCAGCGTCAGGCTGAACTGATTCCACTTCAAGCTATTTTACCGGGCGAAGATAATTTGTTTAAAAGTCTTCTTAAAGTGATGGAAACTGGACATTCATCTCTTCAGCGCGAAATCAAACTTTATATTCCAACTACCGGTGAAATAAATGTTGATTGTGCAATAAAGCTACTAGAGTTAGAAAGTAATAAAAATTTTATTTTATTGGAGTTTTTTCAATTAGATAACCAGCAGAGAATAAGCCGAGATGAAAGTTTACATGCGCAACAATTAGTCGTACAAGGTTTAGCGCATGAGATAAAGAATCCATTAGGTGGTTTGCGTGGTGCTGCTCAACTATTAGAGCGTAAATTAGACTCTGATGACTTAAAAGAATATACAGGCATTATTATTACTGAAGCTGATCGATTACAAAGTTTAATGGATAGTATGCTTGGGCCATATCAAGAAACTAAAGCGATTCAGGTTAATATTCATGAGGTACTTCAACGGGTGAGACACTTGGTTAAGACAGAGGTAGATGGGCGTTTATCATTTAAAGCTGACTATGATCCGAGTATTCCAGACTTAGAAGTAGATTTGAATCAATTAGTGCAAGTTTTTCTCAATATTGTTCGTAATGCTGTGCAAGCGATGAATGGTGTCGGTAATATAATATTGAAAACCAGAATAAAGCGACATGTAACAATTGATGATTCTCGTTACCGCTTAGCTGTAAATATAGAAATTGTTGATGATGGTGAGGGTATCCCTCTATCTTTACAAGAGAGTATGTTTTATCCATTGGTAACTGGACGAGCAGAGGGAACTGGTTTAGGCCTTTACATTTGTCAAAGCCTTGTACATCGTAACAAAGGTGCTATCAGTTGTACCAGTCGCCCGGGCCATACGGTATTTTCAGTAGTTTTCCCATTGGAGCAAGAGAGTGACAGATAAAGCAGAAGTATGGATTGTCGATGACGATCGGTCTATCAGGTGGGTATTAGAAAAAGCTATGGAAGTTGAGGATATAACTGTACGAACATTTGAAAATGGTCACGCAATTATAGCTGAACTTGAAACCAGTTGCCCTAACGTAATAGTGAGCGATATCAGAATGCCTGGCATAGATGGCCTAACACTTATGGCTGAGATTAAGCAGATTGCCCCTAAACTACCAATTATTATAATGACGGCCTATTCAGATCTCGAAAGTGCTGTTTCTGTATACGAAGGTGGAGCATTCGAATACCTCCCCAAACCTTTTGATATTGACGAGGCAGTTGATCTAGTTCAGAGAGCCATAAGTCATAACAAAGAAAACAGGCCAGTAGAAGAAGTACTTGATTTAAAAAGTGAGATTATAGGTGAAGCACCTGCCATGCAAGAAGTTTTTAGAGCTATTGGTCGGCTGGCACGTTCTAATATCACAGTCTTGATTAATGGTGAGTCGGGAACAGGTAAAGAATTAATTGCCAATGCTTTGCACAAACACAGTCCAAGAGCATTACGTCCATTCATAGCATTGAATATGGCTGCTATCCCAAAAGAACTAATGGAGTCTGAATTATTTGGCCATGAAAAAGGAGCCTTTACAGGAGCTCACGCTGCTCGTAAAGGTCGCTTTGAACAAGCGGATGGTGGAACATTATTTTTAGATGAAATTGGAGATATGCCATTTGATTTGCAAACACGTTTATTACGAGTTTTATCAGACGGGAAGTTTTTTAGAGTTGGTGGACATACTCCAGTCGAAGGTGATGTGCGAATTATTGCTGCTACTCATCAAAATTTAGAAGAATTAGTTGAGCGAGGTGAGTTTCGTGATGACTTATTTCACCGCTTAAATGTAATACGTATTCATAGCCCAGCGTTATCTGAGCGTTATGAGGATGTACCAGCTTTAGCGAAGTATTTTTTAAATAAAGTTGCTAGTGAACTTGGTGTTCAAGTAAAAACGTTGTCAACAGAGGTGGAAAGCTACCTCTGTCAATTACCATGGCCGGGTAATGTAAGACAGTTGGAAAACACTTGCCGTTGGCTAACTGTGATGTCTCCCGCATCAGTTGTACAGATTGATGATTTACCTCATGAATTGAGTCAAGGTATAGATGAAGGGAGATCTACAGGAGAAAATTGGCAAGCATTATTTAAACAATGGGCTATGCAAAAGTCATTAAGTGGCCAAGAGG
>Ga0209713_10001861_pt1 | contig 12855 bp, 2 predicted proteins | sample ArcOceMetagenome_3_FD_187444 | JGI IMG/M metagenome (GOLD analysis project Ga0209713, IMG submission 187444) | Marine eukaryotic phytoplankton communities from Arctic Ocean - Arctic Ocean- Svalbard ARC20M Metagenome (SPAdes) (version 2) | ecosystem: Environmental > Aquatic > Marine > Oceanic...
AAGTATCTCTGAGCCCTTTACACTTACGCGCGAGCGCCGCCGCGGTGCAGCCGCCCGCTTCCACGCTGAGCACGGCCATGGAGCCCTCGTCGGCAGAGGCTGGCACGAGTGGCGAGGCCGCGCTTGATCAGTCGGTTGAAGCTGGCTCCGAGGGAGCGGACCTGGACACGGCTATCGCCGTCATCGCTTCCTACTCTCCTGCGGAGATCGTGCTTCGGTATGCGCTGCAGCCAGAACCGATGCCTCCGCAGAGCGAGGAGCGGGAGGATTTTGACTCGGCCATTGGGTTTGTCGACGTCTCCGGCTTCACCGCCCTCTCCGAGAAGCTAAAAAAGGATGAGACGCAGCTTGGGCTCGGCTCCGAGCTGCTCAATCGGTGCGCGAGCCGCGTCATACGCTCGGACGCGCCGCCCCCAGCTGCACACTGGCCTCCCAGCCCCAGGCGCTCCATCGCGGTCACTGCCGCCTCGTCCAAGGCCCCTACGCGTTGCGCTGGGTCAGGGGGTCACCTCCGGCCGACGCATGCATCCACCGCGGCAGCCAGGCCTTGCACGCCCCACGCCATCGGGCGGGCGTACGGTCCAGCATGAGCGCGCGTGGCGTCTCGCGTGGCAGGTACATCAACCAGTACTTTGAGGGCCTCATCGAGGTGCGCGGCAACCTCCCATCCAAGCTGCCCGCGAGGGCGCGGGCAGGCCAGCCACACGCTCGCCCCGCACCGCTCAACCCTCCCCCCGCCGCTTCGCAGGGCATCTCCAAGTACTCCGGAGATGTGATCAAATTTGCGGGAGACGCGTTGCAGGTGACTCGCCACACCGCGCCCCTGACCCCACCCTCCGAGTTGCAGATCCTCGCCCGCTCTCCCGCCGCCGCGCCCGCGTCAACTCCTGCTGCTCACCGCCCTTCACCCCTTGCGTGCGGCAGGTCGTGTGGCGCAACCGGAAGGATCAAAAGGAGATGGACGATCTTCCCACGCTCGTACTGCGCGCGTCGCGCTGCTGCCTCGAGCTGCTGCACGACCTCAACAACTTTTCGCCCGTCGAGGGCGTCTCGCTCACGCTGCACATGGGCGTCGGCGCGGGCAAGCTCTCCTCCTTTTACGCGGGCGGCTACAACAGCAAGTGGGAGTACTTTGTGGCGGGGCCGCCGATCGAGCAGATGTCGGACGCGGCGGAAGAGGCGACCTCGGGCGAGCTCGTCCTCTCGACGCATGCGTACGAGCTGCTCGACCGCGACGCGCGGCTCAACGAGCTCTACTCGTTTGAGGGGCGGCTGCTCGAGTCGACGCAGTTCCTGCTCACGGGGATCGCCATCCGGGCGGGCGACCCGGGTCCGAGCTTCGAGAACGACCCCGAGCGGCGGACGCGCGGTCTCGAGGGGTCGGCCGAGCCCAACCTCTTCCGCGACCTGCAGCCGTACATGAAGAAGCCGCCGGGCGGCGGCACGACGCGCCAGCTGCTCGACGTGCTCAAGTGCTTCGTGCCCGACCTCGTCGAGGAGCGGCTCGCGACGGGGCAGAGCGGCGCGTGGGTGTCGGAGCACCGCAAGCTCGTCTCGATCTTCATGAAGATCCTCGGGCTCGGCCCCAAGCCGTGCGACGTCGAGGACCTGCAGCAGATCCACCAGGTCGTGCGCGCCGTGCAGATGGCCATCCACAAGCTCGACGGCACCATCACGCGCCTCATCTGCGACGACAAGGGCGTGCGCTTCCTCATCGCCTTTGGCCTGCCGGGCCACCTCCACGAGGACGACGAGCGCCGCGCCGTGCTCGCGTCGCTCGACGTGGTCGCTGCCCTCTCGAAAATCCCCGGCTACGGCGCCGACCCCGCCGCCGGCAACAACGCGACGGTCGGCTGCGCCATCGGCGTCACGACGGGCCGCGTCTTCTGCGGAGAGGCGGGGTGGGAGCGCTACCGTGTCGAGTACACGCTGGCGGGTGCCAAGGTCAACCTGGCGGCGCGGCTGATGCAGGCGGCGTCCAAGGAGCGCGATAAAGCCGCGTCGTTCGGCGGCCGCTCGGGTGTCATCTACGTCGAGCACGAGACGTACCAGGCGGCGGTGAGGGACGAGACGTGCGAGTTCCTCGCGCTCACGCCGATCAAGGTCAAGGGCAAGGAGGAGCTGGTCAAGATCTACGAGCCAGTCCCGCTGGAGGACCGCGCCGCTGCCTCGAGCCGCTTCCGCAATACGAGGGGGCCACTCGGCCGCAACACGCCGCCCAACCTCGGCCACTCGGGCACCATCAACGCCGGGCTGCTCGACGAGGCCTCGAAATCCAGCGGGCCGTTCGGCCGCAGGTCGTTTTACGGCGGCGCGTCGGGCGGCGGCTCGCGCGCGACCGGCCCGCGCCCCACGCGGTCGCGGTCGGAGACGGCGGAGCGCAAAGTGGCGCAGAAGACGCTCGGGCGCGTGGCGGAGCAGGCCAAGATCAAGGAGGTGCTGCTCTCGATGCGCGACGAGCAGAACAGCAACGCGATCATGCTGTCGGGCGAGTCGGGGATGGGCAAGACGCACCTGGTGGGCGTGCTTCACGAGCTCGCCTCGCAAACGCTGTGGGACGACGCGCCGTGCGAGGTGGGCTACCTCTTCAACGCGTCGAAGCCGATCGAGCAGATGACGCCCTTCTTCATGTGGCAGGCCATCTTCGGCCGCCTCTTCTGCAACGAGACGCTGCTCCGCCTCAAGGAGCTCTCGGCGCAGGTGACGGCGGCCGGCTCCAAGCCCAAGGAGCCCGCCTTCCCCGCTGGCCTCGAGTCGAGCAAGACGATGGGCGATATTGTCAAGGCGGCTGAGAGGGCCGAGAGGGCCGAGAGAGAGAGGCCGAATATCATTGACAAGGTGCGCCAGCACGAGGGCGGCCGCAGGCGCGCCTCTACCGAGGACAGTGTCCTCCCGCCGGCGCCGATGGGCGCGGACAGTGCATTCGGCGGGATGCGTGGCGTGAATTCGGTGGACGGGACGCGGAGGGGGCCGACATCGGCGGCGTCGGAGTCGAGCAAGGTGCGGATAACCGACTCGGGATCACGCGACGGCCGCGGCTCGATGGCAACGCCGTCGATGCGCAAGAGCTCTGAAGCCCAAGGGCTCGACGTGTCGTCCAAAGGTCTCTTCTCGCCGCGCCGCCTCTTGCCCGCGCATTCGCAGGCGACCGCCGCTGGCGACGGGATGCTCGACGAGCACGCTCCGCCGCCGTCGCCGCTGTCGCCGCCGCCGTCGCCGCCACCCTCGCCGTCCTTGCCGCCCTCGCCGCCGCTGTCTCCTCCGGAGGACGGCAGCGGCAGCATTAGCGGCTCGGACAAGCCGCCCAAGAAGAAGGAGGGCTTCCTTAGCCGACGCTTCTCTTTGAAGGGCAAGAGGGACAAGGACAAGGAGCCGGCCTCGAGCTCCGAGAAGGGATCGTCCGTCTCGGCCAGCGCTTCGGGCGGAGCTGGCTCGTCTTCTGGAGACATGGGTGGCGAGGAGCGCTCCACTGTCGAGGCGAAGCAGCCCGAGACGAAGCGGAGCTCGCTGAAGCAGTCTGGCCCAGCAGACATGGCCAGCAGAGCAGCAGACACGGTCAGCCACGGCAAGCCGCATCACGTCGGGGACAAGCGGGGCTCGCTCAAGTCGGCGCTCAAGTCGGAGATGAAGCAGGTCGCCATCTCGGCGCCGCAGCCGGCGATCGACTCGTCACAGCCGCAGCTGCACGCACGCTGGCACATGAGTGGGCCCCCGGCCGGAGGCCTCGGCTGCCTGGGAGCCGGCTTCCCGGTTCACACATCGATTGGCCCGCCACCCACTTTTGCCCGCCTTCTGACCCCGCTCGACTCATTTCGAATCCGCAGGGAGAAGGCCGCGAGCGCCGAGCAGGCGGCTGGCCCATCGTCCGCGGGCTCATCATCGATGGCGAGGCTTGATGAGCAGCCCGCAAAGAGCGCGATGAGGTCGGACGGCGTCTACACGCCAAATATTTCAAGGCAGCCGTCGAAGCCCAAGAATTGGCCGTGGCACAAGTCGTGGACCGAGGCGGTCGCGACGGTGCTCGCGTATCAGCTGCCCGAGAGCGAGCAGGACGGCCGCTTCTCGATCCGGCCGGGCGTCGACGATGACCTGCTGAGCGACGAGGATGTGATCAACCTTGCGCCGCTGCTGTCGCCGGTGCTGCCGCTGCACATCGAGGACAACGAGGTCACCAAGAACATGGCGGACGATGCGAAGATGGCGACGCGCATCGATCTGATGGTCAAGGTGCTCAAGGCCAAGCTGGGCGGCGCCATGAACGTGCTCGCGCTCGAGGACGTGCATTGGATGGACACGGGCTCGTGGGCGCTGCTCAAGAAGGTGCTCGACGAGGTGAAGCCGCTGACGGTGGTGTGCACGTCGCGGCCGATGGACGCGAAGAAGACGCCCAAAGAGTACAACGAGATCCTCAAGGGCAAGCGCAACACGCTGATGCAGCTTGAGGGGCTGCACAAGAAGGATGTGCAGGACATGCTTTGTAGCATGTTCAAGGTCGACGAGATGGAAGAGTCGATCGTCGACATCGTCAACGACAAGTCGAGCGGCAACCCCCTGTGGACCAAAGAGTTTGCGCTGTCGATGGAGGAGGGCAGGGTGATTGAGATCTCGGAGGGGCGCTGCAAGGTGGGCAGGGATAGCAATGGCAACAAGCTCGAGCTGTCCAAGATGGACTTCCCGTCGTCGGTCGAGACGCTGATCACTTCGCGTATCGATCGGCAGCCGCCCTCGCACCAGATGGTGATGAAGGTGGCGTCCGTCATTTCCACCGGGAACGCGTTCACGTCGGCGGTGCTGCGGACGATGCTCAAGGTGGGCGACATCAAGATGGGCGCGACGGTCGGCGGCACCGACTCGATCAAGGTGGCGTGCGAGGCGCTGTGCGCGGCGGGCATGTTGATGCGCGCCGAGGGCTTCAAGGAGGGGGACGCGCGCTTCGAGCAGTACCTCTTCAAGCACATGTCGATCAAGGACGTCTCGTACTCGCTGCTGCCCGAGGAGCTCAAGACGAAGCTGCACAGGGCGGCCGCCATCTACTACGAGGACAAGCGCAAGGCCAACCGCGTGCAGAGGCGCGGCTCGGTGACGCGCGAGAGCATGATGCCTCAAGGCGTCAAGTCGAAGAGCACCAAGGACGACGAGCTGGTGCTGCTGCTCGCGCACCACTGGACGCGCGCCATCGGCGTCAAGAAAGACAAACAGGCGGAGGAGGCGACGACGCAGGCCGTCTCCTACCTGACGCTGGCCGGCGACCGCGCGCTCGAGACCAACTCGGAGATCGAGGCAGGCAAGCTCTTCGGCGAGGCGCTCGGCCTCGCGATGAAGACGGACACGCTCGTGGGGCAGCGCGGGTCGCTGCAGAAGCGCCTTGGGTGGTGCACGCTCAAGAATGGCAAGCTCGAAGAGGGCCGCGAGCTGCTGATGCAGGCGGTGATCAACATGGGCGGCGAGGCGAAGGTCGTGAGCCCGAGGACGGCGCAAAGCATCTCGGACGCCGAGCCCCCACCACCCGACCTCAAGTGGCGCTACCGGCGGCAGTTGATGGAGCAGTACCGGTTGCGGCTCGCCGGCGTGGTGCCGACGCGGGCGCGCAGGCGAGACGCGGACGACCCCGAGGCGCAGGCGATCGAGCTTGCCGAGGCGTATGCTGCGTTGGGGAAGGCCTTCTTCGACGACCATTTGGTCGAGGAGGCGAGCTATTGCGTGATGCGCGCGCTCAACCTCGGGCTGCGCCTCTCGACGGTGACGCCCGTCGTCGCGCGCGCCTACGCGTCGCTCATGCTGATCGCGGCGAGCAGCATCGGCGGCGGCCGCTCGAGCGCACGCCGGTACAAGCGCAAGGCGCTCGAGAGCTGCCGCAACCTCGACGAGCTGGGCAACCTCGGGGCGACGCAGATGGCGGCGGCTGTGGTCAGCGCGGGGCAGGCGACGTGGGCCGACGCGGTACAAAACCTGGCGGAGGCGACGCAGATCTGCGACGACCTGCACGACAAGCGCAGCTGGGAGGAGTGCGTCTCGCACTCGGCGCACCTCGAGTTCTACCGCGGCAACTTTGCGCAGTCGCGCGAGCTGTACGAGAAGGCGATGGCGTCCGGGCTCGAGCGAAACGACAAGCAGATCATCAACCGCTGCCAGGCGGGCATCGCCGGCGTCCTCCTCGCGACCAACGAGCTCGCCGAGGCCGTCAAGATCCTCGAGAAGACCAACTCGAACGGCCAGTGCGCCCTCGGCTACCTGCGCTCGGGCCGCCACCAGGAGGCGCTCGAGAAGGCGCTGATGGTCAAGGACAAGTTCAAGGGGCGCCGCACAAAGTACTACGTGCTCAAGGCCTTTGCGAGCACGGCGGAGGTCATCCTCAAGCTGCTCGAGCTCGCGCGCGGCCTCGAGCGGCGCAAGCAGCGCGCCGAGCGGAGCGGCATCGGCGGCGGCTCGTCGGGCAAGGGGTCGGGCGGCTCGGATCGCAAGAGCAGGGACAGGCACGCGTCGGCGATGGGCACCTCGCCCGGCCGCCTCTCGAGCTGGTCGCAGTCGATGCGCTCGATCGTCGACAACGTCGCCGAGGGCGCGAGCACCAAGCGCGTCTCGCAGGTGTCGGGCTCGACCAACGACGCGGTGCGCATCGACGACCTGCCGAAGCTGACGCTGATTGCGCAGGAGTGGATCGACAAGCTGCTGCAGTTTGGCAAGGTCTACGCGGTGGCGATGCCGCGCGCGCTGCTGCTGCGCGGCCAGCTGCTGATGCTCACGGGCCGCGGCACCGGCAAGGCGCGCGCGGCGACGGCGCAGCTGCGCAAGTCGCTCGCGTGCGCGCGCAAGCAGCAGATGCCGTACGAGGAGGGGCTCGCGCTGTACGAGCTGGGCAAGCACGCGGCGCACCCGAGCGACGCGATGCGCTACCTGTCGCAGGCGCTCGACAACTTCACGCGCACCGGCGCCGTCTACGACCAGAAGCGCGCCGAGCAGCAGATCGCGGGCCGCCGCGCCAACAAGTCGTCGTCGTCGCTGCTCGTGACGCAGGCGCTGCAGGACGGCGTCGAGCAGCACAACGAGGAGCAGGAGGCCGACGAGGGCGAGGCCGGCGCCGACAACGGCGAGGGCATCGGGCCGCTCGCCTCCGAGCCGGGCGCGCTCGGAGCCACCGACACGTCGGAGGCCGGCTCGCTCGGAGCCACCGACGCGTCGACGTCGTCGGCGCGGACGCCGCACGCGTCGATCAGCCTCGAGCCGGCCGCGCCGAGCGGGGTGGCGCGCGACCAGCCGAGCGTCAGCGTCGACTCGGCCGGGGCCAGCGTCGTCGCGCCAGGTGGGCCGGTGGGCCTGCCCACGCGCACGCCGACCGCCTCGATAGACGCCGCCGATTCGACGACTCCAGCCTCGCAGCAACAGCCCATCCCGAGGACTGGGTCGAAGGTGTCGTTCAGTTCGTTGACAGACGGCAACGTCCGGATCTGACGATTTTTTGGATAGTGCGCGCCGCTAAGGCCGCGCGTAAACGGTCGTGATGTGACCGAGTTTATGTCGGTTGAGCAACACAACACGACTCGTTGTGTCTATTGTAATTGAAAATCAAACGCTCCTCGACTTTTTTTCTCTTTTTTGACGTGAGAGAGCCTCAGTTCGCCGTCGGCCGTGAGATGCCCGTCGGCGTCCGCAGCTCAATTCTTTTCGCCGACGACGAGGGCGCGTGCGTGCCGCGCGGCGCGTACTCGGCCTCATCCCTGCAGAGCTCCACCGCCACCACGTACGCGGCGGGGGCGCGGCCGGCCGACGCGAGCGCGCGTGGCGTCCGCGTCGAGAACGAGCCGGGAGCCGCCATGGCGGCGGTGCGCGCAGAGCGCATCGCCTGCGCGGCGGCGCGCGTCGGCGAGACGGCGCGCGCGCCGCCCGACGACGGCGGCGCACCGCGCGGCGAGGCGCCGGCGGCGGGCGTCTTCTGCTGGCTCTTGGGCGGTCGCGGCGTGTCGCGGCGCGACGGCGTCGGGATGGCCGAGGTGCGGCGGCCGCCGCCCGCGCTGCGCGGCGTCGGCGTGCCGCCCGCGTCGGCCGGCGAGGAGGCGGAGGCGGCGTCGCGCGCCTCGGCGGCGATCTGCCGTCGCACGCTGCCCTCGCGGCCCGACGGCAGCGGCGCGTAGAGCAGCCGACTCGCCGTCTTGACGCGGCCCGGCGTCTGCTCGCGCAGGCTCGAGGCGTCGACCATCACGTGCGCCGGCGCCATCAGCCCGGCGCCCGCCTCGCCCTCGACGACGCCGTTGCGCTTCCTCTCGACGAGCTGGCAGAGCGCGCCCGGCGTGTCGAGCCACCGCCCCGTCCGGAGGAACTGCCGGCAGCTCTCGGCCGCCCACGACGCCAGCGCGTCGTCAAGCGTCTTCTCGTGCGACGGGCTCGTTGCGCTCGGCTTGGCCGCCGCCTGCGTGCTCGCGGTGCCCCTGCCGCCCGCCGCGGCCGATGCGGGGCGGCCGTTGCTGCGTGGCGTCGTCGTGGCGACGCCGAGCGCCGTCGCCGCCGCCGTCGCCTCGGCCGCACTCACCGGCTCGGCGCGCGTCGCCTTGCCGTTGGCGGCGGGCGTCGCCGGCGCCGCCGCCGCGCCGGCCGAGGCGGGGCGCGCGCGCGAGCGGACGTAGGCGGCGCGGTGGGCGGCGGTCTCCTGCTTGGCGCGGCGCAGCTGGTGCTCCTCGGCGACGCGCCGCTTGTAGTGCGAGCCGAGCGAGAGGAGCTGCCGGCGCAGCGCGTACCGCTTCGGCTCGCTCGTCGCGCCGTGGTCGAGCTCCTCCTCGAGCTGCTCCATCGCCAGCTGCAGCGTCGCCACCGGCAGCAGCCCCGCCGCGTCGCCGCCCTTGGAGAGCGCCGCCAGCGCGTCGCGCGTCGCCTCGGCGCGCTCCTCGTCGGCGCGCGCCGCCGCCGCCGCCGCCTCGCGCGCCACCGCCGCCTCGGCCTCCGCCATCTCGAGCTCGTCGCGCGCCGCCGCCGCCTCGTGCCGCGCCTGCTGCAGCCGCGCCGCCGCCGCCGCCGCCGCGCCGTGCGCGTCCGTCGCCGCCGCGTGCGCCTCGTCGGCGCGCCCCACCGCCTCCGCGACGCCGTCGCCCCGCTTGGCCGCCGCCGCCGCCGCCTCCGCCGCCTCCTCGGCCGCCGTCTCCGCCATGGCCGCCGCCGCCTGCGCCGCCTCCACCTCCGCCTGCGCACGGGGCAGCTCCGCCTCCGCCGCGCGCGCCGCCTCGGCGAACGGCGCCACGTCGACGCCGATGCTCGCGTCGTCTGGCGGCGGCTGCAGCATCTGCCTGGGCGACGCGCCCGGCTTGGCCCCCGCCTTGCCACCGCCCCTGACGACGGCGCCCTTGCGCGCGGTCTCGATGGCGGCCCTGTGCCTCTCGACCATCATCACCTGCAGCTGGCGCAGCTGGTAGCGCGCGCGCATCACGACCTGCGCGAGGCCGTGCCGCCGCTTCTCGAGCGCCGCGTTGGTGCCGCCCTGCGCGTCGCAGTCGGCCTCGGCAGCGGCGAGCTGCTCGGTGAGCGCCTCGAGCTTCTCGCGGTGGAGCGCGGCGCGGCGGTGGAAGTCGCGCCGCAGGTCGCGCACGCCGAGGTACTCCCACCGCAGCAGCATCACGCGCACGCGCGCCTGGACGAAGCGCGCGCAGTGGCGGAGCCGCGCGAAGCGGAAGCGGAGCAGCTTCGAGCGCACGAAGCGCTGCACGGCGCTCGCGCCCGCCTCCATCTGCTTCTGCCGCCGCATCGTCAGCGTCAGCAGCCGCGACGAGCGCGCGCGCATCGCCGCCTGCAGCCGCGTCGCGCCCTTGGCCTGCTTCACCTCGGCGCGTGCCATCCTGCCGCGCACGACCTTCTGCATCGCGAGCGACGCCCTGGCTTGCCGTCGGTACGCCGTCTTCCAGAAGCGCTGCAGCCGCAGCAGCGCCGCGCGCCGCCGCTCCGCCTCCTCGCGCGCCGCCCACCCCTTGACCACCTTCTGCATCCCCACCGCCGCCACGCGCTCCCGCTCGTCGGTCGCCGCCTTCTCGGTCGCCGCCTTCTCGGCCGCCGCCTGCTCGACCGCCGCCTTCTCGGCCGCCACCGCCTCGATCTTCTTCGACGACTCCTTGCGCGCGAGCCTCCCCCTCGCGAGCTGCTGCAGCTGCACCGTGGCGCCGCTGCGCGCGCGCAGCGTCTTCTCGGCGTGGAGCAGGCCCTTGGCCGACAGCGCGAGCGACGTGTTCTGCAGCAGGTACTCGCTCTGCCTGACGCCGAGCGCCTGCAGCAGCCGCGGCGCCTCGAGGTGCAGGTTGGCGCCGTGCACCGACGCGCCGTGCGTGTGCACCAGCAGGCCGCCGTACCGCTCAAACCAGCGCGGCAGCGGCGCCGCGTACGGGAAGCCGCGCAGCAGCTCGTCGGCGGTGGCGGTGAGGCCCAGCGCGTCGGTCTGCTCCTTGACGGACACGTCGGGCGAGATGCACGCCACGAAGCACGGCGTCGCCTCGTGCACGCGCCGCAGCGCCCCCACCGCCGCGCCACAGCGCCCCTCCACCTCGAGCTCGGGCAGCAGCCACGGCGTCGCGCGCTGCCGCGCCGCCCGCGCCTGCTTGGCCACGCGCGCCGCCTCACTCGTCGGCTCGCACAGCGCCGCGACGAAGCGCGACGACGAGCCGCGCAGCAGCGAGAGCGCGCGCTCGCCGCCCTCCGAGTGCAGCCACGCGCGCGCCGCGCCCTGCAGCAGCGCGCCGCGCGCGCCGCCCGCGTAGCGCACGGGCTCGGCGCGGCCGTTGTGGCGCGCGAGCAGCACCAGCCGCTGCTGCTGCTGCGCCGCCTTGGCCTTGTGGCGCGTGGGCTGCTCGGCCGCCACCACCTCCTCCTCGTCGGCGCCAAACTCCTCGTGCAGCGCCGCCGAGCACCTGTCGAGCGCCGCCCCGAGGGCGTCGGGCGCGGCCCCGGCGAGCGGCGCAATCCCCTCGAGCAGTGCGGTCGCGTCCTCCATTGGCCAATCGGGCGGGTCCTGGGGTGAGCCGCCAACCTGTTTGGCCTTTGCCGCGGGCGCCTTCGCCGCGGGCGCCGTCGCGAAGGCGAGAAGCCCCGACCCCGCGTGCTCCTTGGCGCTGGCGCGCCCCCCCGGCGAGGCGGCGGCCGTCGCCTTGCGCGCCCGCAGAAAGTCGGCCGGTGGCACGGCGCGGTGCATCTGGCCGAGGAGCCCCTCGAGCAAATAGCTCGCCATCAGCTCGTCGAGACCGCCCTCGGCCTCGCCCTCGTCGCCAGCGGCCTCGGGGGGGTCGAGCACCAGCACGTCGCCGCGCTTGCCGCCGCCGCCGCCCTCGTGCGCCGCTGCGCCGAGGTCGAGCATGTTCTTGGACGACTTGCGCGCCGGCGGCTGCTGCTGCGCCAGCAGAGCGCGCGAGCTCGCCGCACCCGCCGCACCCGCCGGCTTGCGCGACAGCTGGCGGGCCGCGGGCGCACCCGATGCTGGCGCGGCGGACGTGCCGGCGGCGGCGGCGGCGGGCGGCGGCGCGTGCTTGAGGAACATGTTGACGTGATCGACGACCCACTTTAGCAGCCGCGCGTACAGCTCCTGCGCGAGCGCGATGGCGGCGAGGCACGCGGCCTCGTGGTCGGCGCCCACACCGCCCTGCAGCGTGCCGCGCAGCGCCTTCTCGTCGAGGCCGAGCGACTGCGCCGCCGCGCGGCACGCCTTCTGCGCCGCCTCGTTGGCGAGCTCGGGCGGCTTGTCGGCCGCGGCGGCCGGGTAGAAGTGGAGCTCGCTCAGCCGCGCGATGGCGCCGAGCGTCGCGACGACGCTCTCCTGCTCGACGGGCGCCATCGCCGCGCGCGCCATCAGCCGCTGCAGCGCCTCCCTGCCGTCGGTCTGCGCCTGCCGCATCGCCGACTTGCCGCCCGAGAAGCCGCGCTCGCTCGGCGTCTGGAAGAGCCACAGCGCGTGGCATCGCACGTCGGCCGGCGCGCCGTCGGCCGACGGCGGCAGCCGGCCGATCGGGCTGTAAGGAAGCTCGAGCCGCACGCCCGTCGGACGGCCCTCGGCGTCGAACGAGACGCGCCACTGGTGCGCGCACAGCGAGGGGCCGCCGCTCGCCGCCTTGGCCGACGACTCGCACGTGAAGGCCGACACGAGCTGCACGCACAGCGCGGTCCGCTCGGCGAGCCCGCCCTCGGCCGGAGGCGCGTCGCCGCCCGCGCCCGGCCCGGCGACCAGGTGCTTGAGCAGCGCGCGCGCGACGATCCCTCGGCCGGCGCTGCGCTCGCCGAGCAGCACGAGCGCGTGCTGGCCCGGCTGGTCGCGCCCGTCGCACATGGCCTCGCGCCGCGCCATCTCGGCCAGCCGGCGCACGCCGGCGTCCTTCTCCGCCCAGCGCTCGCCGCTGTCCGAGAGCACGACTGCCAGCCCGGGACCCAGCCGCGCGACCCGCGAGTGCCGCTCGCCGCTCTCTGAGCGCGTCTTGACGAGCGCCTGCAGCATCTTGGGCAGCGCGCCGGTCGGGTGCGTCACCTCGGGCTTGGTCGCCGCCTCGAGGAGCAGGTCGTCGTGCGCCTCGATCGGGGTGAGCGGGTCAGTGTGCAGCGACCACATATTAGCCTTGTGCGCAGACCGGTGCGCACAATCGACTTGCGTGTGACGCTTCGATGCACGCCAAAGACACCCGCACGGTTGACCCACTGGCGGCAGGCCTACGTGCCTGGCGCTGGTCCCTCAGAGAGGACTCGCGGGGGCAGCGCTGCGTGATAATGGAAGGGCCAAACCGGCACGGGGAGGTCGAAGCACTAGACCAACCCATTCTGGGGTGGCCACGAGACCTCGAGACGGTCACAGCAACAGATTGACAGATTGTCAAGAAGGGGGCTTGGATGCGGGAGTCACGAGGTTGT
>Ga0209713_10001862_pt1 | contig 12853 bp, 9 predicted proteins | sample ArcOceMetagenome_3_FD_187444 | JGI IMG/M metagenome (GOLD analysis project Ga0209713, IMG submission 187444) | Marine eukaryotic phytoplankton communities from Arctic Ocean - Arctic Ocean- Svalbard ARC20M Metagenome (SPAdes) (version 2) | ecosystem: Environmental > Aquatic > Marine > Oceanic...
CTACGGCAGTTTCCATAGTGTCTGCGGCATAACCAGCGGCACCCAATGGATCGCGAAGGTAGGGTGCACGGAAGCGCCCATGCGCCCAATTATCACCAAGACCTGATTGATCGGCCACACCGCCGTGATTAGCGCAGTGGTCAAGAGCCAGTTGGTGGGCTGTTTCACAGTGACGGGCAGATCCAGTGACGCCTAGTGTCATCATTACTTTACCCGAACCAATGCCTTTTTCAGCAAGCGCCTGTTCCAAGGCAGCTACGCCGCTGCTATCTTCACCGGCACCCATGTACAGCAGGCTAGTGGTTTCAAGTGGGTTACTCAGGCGCACCATGGACAGGGCTACTCGCTGCTGGATGAGTTCTCTGGCGACATTAATGCCAACTTCCCAAGAGGGGAAAAATACCACCTGAAATAACTCTTTCTCCGGTAGCGGTGTGATGCGCACTGTGACCTCAGTAATTATGCCCATGCGGCCCTCAGAGCCGAGGATCATCTCTCGAACATCAGGTCCTGCAGATGAGGCTGGAATAGTCGGTATATCTAAGGTGCCAGCGAGGGTTTCGATGCTACCACCCGCAAACAGATTCTCTATTCGTCCGTAGTGTATGGATTGCTGGCCACTTGAGCGACTCGCCACCCAACCACCCAGGGTAGAAAGCTCCCATGACTGCGGAAAGTGACCGAGAGTGAACCCATGCTCATTGAGTGATTTCTCTAATGCCGGACCGGCAATGCCAGAGCCAAAAGTTGCCAGCTGACTCTCTTTGTCGATATGAAGTAGCTTATTCATCTTGCCCATATCAATGGTCAGTACTGGCCTTTCACTTTCCTCAGGATTGATATGCCCGACCACTGAGGTGCCGCCGCCATAGGGAATGACCACAATACTCTCAGCTTTGGCATGATCTAAAAGTGTACGCACCTCAGCGGATGATTCTGGAGTGGCAACGCCATCGGGAAACGTATTGACATCGCCACTGTGCATGTCCAGCCAGTCGGGCAGACTCTGGCCGCGTGCGTGGCGCACACGAATCTCCGCATCGGTATTAATCAAGGGGTGCGTGGCCAATCTTGTTGGCGGGACTTTGGCGACAACATCACTTAAAGTTGCCTGTGGCAGTGCTGTCCCAGATCCAACCAATGCCTGTAATAGCATGCGTAAACCGCTATTCAGCTCCATGTTTAGATCACTATTTTCATTGCCCCAACCATTCCACAATCGCATTTTTACCACCCTATATAATGTTACTTTTATAAGTATTAATATTGACCACTTTGACGCACACAAGTATAGCGTTTATGGCAGCGAAATCCTCAACTGTTGAGGTATACTATTGCGGTTATAGTAACTTCTGACGCACCGACAGTCGCTGTCTAACTCCGACAGTCCGGTCACAATTTCAGTCATTGAGTAGGCGCGAAGAAAAGTACATGGATTTAACACAGAATAGTGGTCTTGCATCGGTACCGGCGGTCACCCAATACCTGCGGTCTGCTGAAGCATGCGGTGTGAATTACTCGCCACTGTTAAGTCAGGTGGGAATTGATGCCGAGACATTAAAAGATAACACCAAACACGTCTCCAACCAGTCAATGGAAGATCTTTTAGCATTGTTAATCAAGGCCAGTGATGATCCCTGTTTTGGACTTCACTCGGCGCAGTTTGTAGAACCAGCGTCTTACAGTGTACTGGGTTATATTTCGATGAATTGCTCAACACTGCGTATGATTCAAGCAAAAATACCCATTTATGAGAAAATTGTGGGTGATATGGGGGTGACCTCCATTGAGATTGCCGACGGTTTTGCCCTGCAACGATGGACTTGCCAGTTTAAAAACGCAGTGGTGCGCAAGCATGAAGTCGAAAATGTACTGGCATCTTGGTGCCTGTTTGCACGACGTTTTCTTAACTTTGAGGGTTGGCATAGCGTTTGGTTTGAACACCAGGGGCCAGAGGATCCAGTCTTAATGGCTGACTACACCGAACTGTTTGGTTGTAAGGTTTTATTTAATCAGCCGGCCAGTGGCTTCCGATTTCCTGAAAGTGCTTTAGACGAACTTTTCCCTCAGGCTAATGAGCAGCTGCTGCAGATGCTGCTAGATCATGCCACCACCATTTTAGGTGGTTTAGATAAGAAACAACTGGTGGCCGACCAAGTAAAAAACCTTCTGCGTCTGGTACTTAAGCAACAAACCCCCTCCAGTCAGATGATTGCTGAAATGCTTGGCATGAGCAGCCGTACTCTGCAGAGAAAGCTGGACGAGGAGGGCACCCGCTACAAGGATCTACTCAACGAATTGCGCTTAGAATTAGCACTTTATTATCTAAAAAATACCAATCTATCACTCGACTCAATTGCCTACCAGTTGGGTTACGCAGAGGCGCGTTCTTTTTATCGCAGTTTCAAACTCTGGACGGGTCGCACTGCGGGCTCTTATCGAACCGGGCTTACTCCTGAGGCTTCGGCATCCTAGCTTCGCTGGCTTTTTCTGCAGCGCGCCATACGCGAATAAAATTGCCACCCCAAATTTTGATGATGTCGTCTTTGGTATAGCCGCGTTTGAGCAGCTCGACGGTAACATTTAGCGCCTCACTGGCGTCATTGAATCCAATAATACCGCTGCCATGATTAAAGTCGGTGCCAATACCAACGTGATCAACACCAATGCGCTGAGCAATATAGTCAACATGATCGAGCATTTCGTCTAAACCGATGGGCCCGAGCAGCGCGCTGGTGCGGGTTAAAAAGTCTTTCCTAATAGCTGGGTCATCAATTTCCCAATACAGTTCAAAGGGATATAAATAGTCTTCCTCTATGCCGGACTCTTTGCGAACGGCACGGATATTTGTATCCATGTCTGGGTCTGCAGAGTCAAACAGGTAGCCGCGAAATGGTGCTATATGAATAACACCGCCAGTCTCGCCAATCCGATCTATTTCTGGGTCAGAGAGATTGCGGCTAACACTGGTTAGTGCGCGCACGTTGGAATGACTAGCAATGACGGGAGTACTGGAGAGGGCCATAACTTGCATGGCGGCTTCAGTGGATAACTGTGAGATATCCATAATGCCACCGAGGGCGTTAATTTTTGCAACAGCCGCTTTTCCTAAAGCAGATAAGCCACCATGTTCAGCATCCGGTTCACGAGTGCCTGTGTCACCGTCAAACAGAGTTCTTGATGAGTCTGCAAAGTCATTGTGGCCCATGTGTGTTAGGGCAAATACTCTAGCCCCTGAATTATATAGGCTGTCGACACCGCCGACGTCTGTGCCCAAGATTAATGCATTTTGAAAACCAAGAATCAGCGCAGATTTACCCTCAGTGTGCGCCGCACTTAGTTCGGTTGTACTTTTTACAATGACGGTATTGTTGGCCGGGTCTGCTGCCAGTGCATTAACCGCGGCGAGCTTAGTTTGTGCCAGTGCTTTGGCCGCTGCATAACCCTCTGCATTTCTGGGCATAGGGCCCACGGCTAAGGACATAACCACTGCGTCTAAGCCGCCTTTTTGCATTTTCTGTGGGCTCACCTTAGAGAGACCATCAGAACCGACATACATTGAAGGCTTGCCGGGTATTTCAATGTCGGCATGAGCATCTATGGTCAATGCAGAGGTGTGTATGGCCTGTGCTTGCGCCATTAGATTAGCGTTTTGATCTGTGCTTCCCTCTATCTTAGATTCGAGACTACAGCCGACTTGGCTGATGATGAAGATGAGTAGCGGTACTAATAATCTGGGCATAGAGACAACCTTGTCGTTAAGTAAGATTTAGTTTTCGTAAATAGCATAGATTTTTTGCGTCGGCTCTATGACTTCCCACTCGCCTTCAAAGCCGGCGGGCACACAGATTTTGTCCCCGGCCACGACGGTTAATTGATTACCCTCGGTGTCGCGCAGAATTGATTTACCACTTAAAATATGGAAATACTCATTTTCGGTATAACTGACTTTCCAACAGCCAACCTCTGCACCCCATTCTCCGACAAAGAACCGATCATCGGCCGAAAAATGAAGTGTATTATTTTGCTCAGGATTACCTTCAACTAAGCGATCCTGAGGGGTTGCATAGCGCTCTACTTGCGCAGTGCTTTTTGCAAGCGTAACCAGGTCAGTAATATTTTTATGCATGGGAGGTTCCTTTGGCATCCAGGAGATACCATAACCATCATTTGCCTAAAAGACCATTGTCTGCAGCCCATTGCTTGGACCGTTCCATTCCTTCGTCAAATGGCATTTCAGGCTTCCAACCAAGAATTCGCTCGGCTTTCTTTATTGAGAACCAGCTCTTGGTGGCAAGTTGAGCCACGGTTGCCGGAGAGGCTTCATTGAGATTACCCATAAGACTGGCAACTTTTGAAGCTACGGCGGCGACTCTTAGCGCAAGCTTAGTTGAGACAAGCATAGGCCCTTTTTTGCCCAACCACTGATAGTGCGGAGCAAAATACTCTTTGGTGGTCATGTAGCCTTCACAGGATAGGTTAAATATCTCGCCAACAGCATTTGGGTGTTGGGCGGCAAGTACAATGCCTCTGACTAAATCATCAATATAAATGGGCCTAAAGAAACCTTCACCTTTGGCTGGCAGCATAAATTGATTTTTAGCAATCGCCTCTAAGGGTGCAATAATCCACGGTCGGCTACCGGGGCCATAGGCATCGCCGGGACGCACAATAACTACCTCAATGTCCCCATTCGCGGAGGCTGCCAGCACGGTATGTTCGGAGGCCAGTTTGGTCAATACATAGCTGCCACCATCGGCATGTACGGGGTGGTTCTCGTTGATCTCACCCTCGGCAGCATTGCCATAGGCAACGATGGAGGATATCTGTACAAAACGCCGCACCTTATATTTTTTTGCCGCATCGATTAAGTTGCCGGTGGCCAGTACATTGACTCGCCACATATCACTGTCTTCCATAGCGTTTGAGACCAGTGCCGCGGTGTGGATGATGACGTCGCACTCTTCCAGCAAATTAGCAATACTCTCAGGTTTAGCAATATCGCCTTCAATAATATCTGTACCATTGCCAACCAGATCAACGCCAACCACGGCTTGATTGTTCTGTTGGTAAAAACGCATCAGCGTATTGCCAATAAAGCCATTAGCGCCGGTGATTAGTATCTTTTTGATCGTTTGCTCGTTCATAAGTACCTCAAAGGTCCATTAATTTTTAGTGTATGGGGCTAGCCCATGTTGTTGCGATAAAAGCTGCCCACTAGTCTGGTGAGTCGCGCTTTAGAAAATAGTCGAGTAATAGCGGCGGTCACTTTGTTAGCAGCACCGGGAACAATCGCGCTTTTACCTGCGAGACAGCCCTTAATGCCTGCCTCTGCGACTTCTTTTGCAGACATCATCATGTTGGGGGCAATACTCAGTTTCGCACCTTGATCTGGGTTATCCATCATTTTGGTGGCGGTGTAGCCGGGGCATAGTGCGGATGCTACGACGCCACTGTTAGCCGCTTTCAGTTCATCCGCCAGCGCCTGTGTAAATGACAACACATAGGCTTTGGTGGCTGCATAGACATTCTGATTAGGAATGGCCATCCAAGCGGCCAGGGATGCCACATTAAGGATGTGACCCTTTTTTCTAGAGGCCATATCATTGGCATATAAATGGGTCAATGATGTTAAGGCGAGTATGTTGACGGTAATCATGCGCTCTTGTTCAGCAAGGCTTAGTTCAGTGAAAAACCCGTTGTGTAAAAGCCCCGCATTGTTGACCAAAAAGTCAATTTGCAGGTTTTGATCGCAGGTGCGTTGGAAAAGCGTTTGGGCGGCCTGTGGTTCAGATAAGTCAGTGGCCATAACGGTGCAGTTAATGCCGTAGGTCTGACTGAGTTTTTCGCCAACCTCATTCAACTTATCTTCACGTCGCGCCACTAAAACCAAGTCATAGCCCTGAGCGGCCAGAATGTCGCCAAATTCTAGTCCAATACCGTCGGATGCGCCTGTCACTAGTGCGGTTTTATTACCCATAATGTATTCCCCTAATGTTTAATAGTTAGTCTTATTATTGCTTAAAGTCTACAAAGATGGGCGAAGACCATGCTTGTTGGCTCAGAGGTTGTTGGCAGTTGTCTTGTTCAGGCGTGCGGTAATCACCGAAGCAGGGGTCGGTGGTAATGGCATTACCTTGGTCATCAAAGCTGGTGCGTAAATTGCCACCGTTGATGGTTGCTATAGGTTGTTCATGCGCACGTATGTAGTACAGAGCATCGCGGCCCTCGGCGGCAAATTCGGGGTCTTCAAATTCAATAGTACAACCCTCAGCAGATGGAAGGCATTCAAAGGTTCGCCAGGGATCTTCAATCAGCGGTGGGACTTCTTCACCGGCGTAGGATTGAGGGCGTATTTTGACCACCTCAATACTATCAATAAGGTAGCGTTCATCGGAGGGGTTATAGCACTCACCAAGAGACATTTTCTGCAAGCGTTTTTGCTCCAGAGTCTCTACGACATAATCTGGACAGCCGGGTAGCTGCTTGAATGAGCCAACAACCTTCGCGCTAAACTGTGGATTACTAGCCATGCCGACACTGCTGCCCATCGGTAGCGATTGGTTGTTATTGTTAGCATTGAGCAGATCAAACCATACTAACATCCTATGCCCACTGGTTCCGTAGACCTCACGGCGCTTCATTGCATCCCAAATGGCGTCTCGATCACGGCCTTGAGCGTGTACCGCAGCTATTCCTCCGGTATTTAAAAAAGAGTTAGTACGTTCAAATTCTGAGGCAAATATCTTAGCGCTTACCGGATCAATTTGATCAGCGGTTAACGATCGCGGCGCTGGTTTTGAGATCACGGCGGTGCTGGCGAAAACAGATTCCCAGAAGCCATCTCGAACACCAGTTGCATCGGTGCTATTAATTCTATCCAGTTGTTTGAAACCGTGACCTGCTCGCGCTGAATGGGTATCCGTTGAACCAATAAAGCCCCAGCGATAACGCAAGGGATTCTCTGGGTCTTCAAGGTTCTGAAGCGCTAAGCCATACTGCACCGATTTGCGAGGTTTGTAGTTAAATGCCGGCAGGAAAACATCTCGTGCTTGGCCGGCGTCGAGCCATTCCTCTGGGGTGCTGCCGGGCACGGTCATGAAGCCATAAATGGTATCTAGTTGAACGAAGTTGTGGCGCGCCTCTGCTGCACGAGCACTACATTCATCTGGGTCAGTACCATCGGCTAAACAACGATCTTCAATAATCTCCCCTGCTTGCCAACAAGCGGGAAGATAATTAGTTTGCGGCGCCGGACAGACCCATTCACCCTGATCATTACGGGTTCTTACCGCGAAGTCTCTAAATACTTCCGAGTTACCATGGCCGGAATAGACCTCAATTAAACGTGTTTTATCAAGATCGCTGTTCGTCTCGTTTAACTGATGGGCCCAGTTAGCATTAGGGGGGGTGTAAAAGCCCCAGCTAGTGCCGTGAGGTACCACAATGTTATCAAAGCCCCACTCATCGAGCTTTTTGAACAGCTCCCCGGGTGTGGCGACACTTTCATAGCAGTTGGCTGGAAGTGATGGGCTGGGCAGAGATGGGTCACACACCGGTGTTCCGGCCATGTTGCCAACCCAGGTGTTGTAGGAGGCGTAATAGTCTTTGTGGCGTGGATCAAGGACACCTAAAATACCCGATTGCTTACCATCATTTGAGCGTGCGGCAATGGTGGCTACACCAACACCCACTGAGGCAATTGGATGGCTGGGTAATTTTTCTGGGTCATCATCTTTAAACAGTACATTGTGATGCCCGTAATGATTCTCAGCCACGGTGCCGACCTGGGTCCACTCCCAACCGAGAAAAGCGACGATGTCTGGGTTCATTGGGTCACCGGCGGTACGGTTGCACTGACGTACCGATTCTATGCCGTCGCGCCACTGGCCCAAGGTGAAACTCTCGGCGTGATCAGTGAGAAAGTAAAAGTCTAACTGTGAGACGAAGCGTGCGTAGTCACAGGCAAATGCCGGTGGATAGGCGCCAGAAGCACCATGCATCATGGGTAAGCTGTACATAAAGGCATCGGCAGAGTTAGTGGTGTGCACATGAGTATCACCAAAAAGAATCTGTTTTTCAGGTGCATCCTCATAGTTTCTGCTGTTGGTGCGAGCGTCTATGACCGCTTTTGGCAGTCGTTGCTGGGTAATGGCTTGTGGTGTTAGGGGAGAGTTTTCCCAGGCGAGATTGGGGTCTTCAAAGTAGCCAGGAAAAAGCCTATACACCGATTCTGGTGCATTATTAGTCAATACGAGGGAGATAATGGCACCTATAACAGCCATAGCAATAGCAAACTTTTTAAACATTTTGAACCCCATTTTTATTAGATAATTCCATAACTTCGCCCGATAAACCAGTATAAACCTAACCCACAGAGAGCTGCTGAGACTAAATCAACGGCTAACCTTGTGTCATTGAGCAGTCTAGATTGTCTTATTTGTTGTAACAGCACCCAGATAGCAGTGATGATCGCTATTTGACCCAACTCAATGCCAAGATTAAAGCCAAGTAGGGCAGGGACTAGCTGCGCACTGGCTAAACCCGTTTCGGTCAAGGCGCTGGCAAAGCCAAAACCGTGAATCAGCCCGAATACAATACTCGTTACCAAGCGCAGGTTAGCTGACTCTTGCTCGTCGGTAGAATTCCATAAATAGGCGAGCGCAAATAACGCCAGTCCAAGGCCGCTCAGGACGCTAAGTCCAATATTCCAGGTCAAATTGATTAGCACGATCAGTAATAGAGCGGCCACAGAGAAATAGGTAATTTGACGATGATTGCCCGTGAGTACAGCGATGTTCTGCGCGGCGACCAGAGCGATGGTAAAGCCAATGGCAGCCTCAACTATATCAAGGTCAGGTATCACCCAGCCCAGCGCAGCCAACGCCAGGGTGATGCTATGACCCAGCGTGAAGCCGGTGATCATCCAGATTAAGCCCTTTAAACTACGCAAAAGCAGTAAAAGTGCTAGTAAAAACGCGATATGGTCAATGCCGCCAAAGATATGTTCGACGCCAATAATGACGAATTGGGTGACGCTGACAAACCAGTGACTGCGGGATACTAGTTGATCAGTTATTTCATGTTGTCGTTGTTTGTTGGTAAATAGATACTGATAAGAAGGCTCTCCATTGAGGGTCACGTTTGCATAATGAACGTGAGAACTAGCGGCATTGAAAAAGCTATTAATGCCGATGCTTAGATCACCCAAGGACGTATCACAGTCGAATACTAGCTTGACTCGAACATACCCCAGTGCAGAAGGCATGGGTTTAGCTGTCTCTGCACGTGAACAGGGCAGGCTATCTTGAGACACGCTGATCGAGCTAGTTAGATGGTTTGCCAGTAAGGTGTCTAGAGATTGGTTGGTCTGGGTTTGAAGTCGAGTAATTTCTCTGGATTTAGCGGTAAAGATTGCCGTTGCACGATTGTCGGTTATTTCCCAGTCAGAAAAAGACTGACTGCGATTATGGGCGTGAGCCTGTGATGATGTTGCGATAGCGCCCAATACTAGCAGTATGGCGACAGTTATTTGGATTAACCTCACCATTATTGACCCGCCTGCGCAGCGGTGGGCTGCTGATTGAGCCATTTGATGGTCGCTGTATGACGAAGCTGCTCGATATACCCTTGAAGCGCCTTGCCATTTGACTCGGCATTGGTGCCATTGGTGGCTATAGATTCACTTTGAATACTGTCGAGCATAGTTTGTAATGTGCGTTGACGGATGCCGAGGTTATTGCGCAGCGCACCATCTGTGATTGCCTTTTGCACTAATAATTCTTCTTCTATCAGCCGCTCTAATATAAGAGTCCTGTCCTGCGGGTTAGTGGGGCTCCGTTTCTCCTGGCTGTAAAGGGCCAGAGCCTGACTATATTGAGCTTTTCCAATGGCGGTATCGTTGACCCAAGCGACTACTGTAGTGTCATCGGTTACTGACACATAAGGGTCACTTACAGCGACAAGGATACCTAGGACTGAGCCACAGATTAACAAGGTCAGCGATCGTTGATTGGTTGTCAGTGCTGAACGTGTTTTCATCGCTATTGATCAGTACTCGCTAGTTGCTCAAGCAATGCTAAATTGAACTGAATGCTAGCTTGCTGTTTGAGTTCTGCTAGCGTCGTTGCCAAACTATCACGCCGCTGTCGGATTTTTAATTCAGTCATCGCCGTCTCTCGAACCTGCTCTAGAGGCATCAATGTTGTCGGCTGGTTTTCAAAGACCTGCAGGAGATAAACGCTGTCACCTCGAATAATTGGTTGAGAGACCTCCATAGTTGAAAGTGTTAGAGCCAAGTCGGTCAAGGATGCCCCGAGATAGCGTATTAGTGCATGCTTTGGCAACGGCGATAGAGGTATGGGCAACATTTCAGCCCCCGTACTAGAGGCGGCTTTTTTGAGGCTTTGCCCGAGTAAAACCGCTTTGCGAGTTGTGTTGGCCGTTTCAACGTCATCAAATTGTGCAGATTGAAGGGTTATTCGCTGGGGTTGTTGAAAGACGGCTTGATGGTTGTCGTAAAAGGCGACGAGTTCAGATTCCGTGACAGGTAAGGCTTGTGACTTGCTTACAACAGTTTCAATAGCTGATCTCGCTAGCAGCTTACGAATACCGGGATCTGCCTGCAGAATGCCGAGTTCCTCGGCACGCTGTAATATCAGTTCATCATCGATGAGTCGTTGCAGTAGCTGTTGATCTCTACCCTGAGCAGATATATCTGCCGTAAGCATGCCAGAGCGCTGACGGGCAACACGCAATGCAGTTTCTGTCACCGGTTGTTGATTAACTAAAACAATTGTATCTGCGGGTTGATGTAGCCAGTTAATCTGTGTGTTCGAGCCGGCTAACAGCAACAACAAGCCGAATAATCCAATGGATGCTCGTGCTATATTATTTGAGTTAACGGCGATTTTATTCATCAGTGCCTGAATTATTAATTATAAATACAAGAGCACCATCATAGCGCAGACACTACTCTCTACACTGTCCTAATATGACAGTGGACTCACAAAAACGGACAGCCCACATTTTGATATCCATCTCTTTATCCGTAAACTGCAACACATGCCTCGGCGGATGTTTTATCTGCCAATCGAACTGGCTATTGAGTTCTCATATTATATCAATGAAAACTCATTAAATTACTGATGGTTTAATTGGAGTGTTGCTATGTTTCAGAATATCTTGGTTGCTGCTTATATGTTGATTTTTCTCACATTTTTAGTGAGTTTTTTGCATGCTTATGTGTCGGTGAAACTGACTGGACCCAATCAAAAATGGGCCAAGGGTATACCTCTAATGCCTTATCCGGATGCACCGGAGAATTTAAAATTGATAAAAAATAACATTCAAAATTTATTTGAATTTCCGGTTATCTTTTACGTATTGTGCGTTTTTTACTTTATCCAAGGGATTCAAGATCAGCTTATAATTGCTTTGTCATGGAGTTACGTTTTACTGAGATTGGTACATAGCTATTTGCATCTCTTTGCACAAAATACGCTCCTGCGAGGATCTACTTTCCTGCTGAGCAATTTAGTGTTGTTTGTAATGCTGCTGGCCATATTGAAGGCCATGTATTAGATGTTCCATCAGGCACAAAAAAGGACGGGCAAGCCCGTCCTTTTTTGTGGTGCTAGTGTTCTAAAATATAGACTAAAAGTTGTAGTTAACCGTTGCACCCCAGACGCTTCCTGGAAGGGTGTAATCGGCAAAGGCACCAGATGCCAAGGGTATGTTGAATTTACCAGAGGCAGTAAGCTCATCAAAAACATTCTTGCCATAAAGCATTACAGCCCAATTGTCGCCCTTTAACCCAGTTCGGAAGTTAGTTTTAGAAAAAGCATCCTGATAAGTACGAGGATCCACAGAGCCACCTATATTCTGGTAGCCGTCGGTGAAGTTAACGTCCAAGCTGGTCATCCATAGCATGCCATTCATGACAGGTCGGACGTAATCAGCAGTCAGTGAACCGTTGTAATCAACGCCCACCTTGTCGCCGGTTCGATCTAGGCTACCACTAGTATTTTGAGACCCGTCACCCTTAAAGCTTGCTGTACAACCCTCGAACGAAATCACAGGGGAATCAGCAGTCAATGGCCCTAAACCAAGTAGCCCTGAAGCTTGCTGTGCTGTACAGCCCGCTCCTGGATAGCTGCCGAACTCACCATCATTTAATGCAAAGCTCGCACCCAGTTTCAGATGGTCAGTTGCTTGCCATTGTAGATCAACTTCAAGACCGCGGATCTCTGTGCTGGCGGCGTTTGTGACAATAAAGCCAAGGCCGACAAAGGTAGAGACCTGCTGGTTTTTATAAGTACTGTCATACAGAGCCCAGTTCAACGTCATACCTCCATCGAGTAAGGTATGTTTTCCACCTAATTCTATTGACTCGGCATTCTCATCATCAAACTCAAAACCTGGTCCTGGCACGGTACGTTGGATACCCTCAGCCGTGAAGGCTGGGTTTTGATCATCTACAGCGTTAAATCCACCACTCTTGAATCCCTCTGAGTAGCTTAGGTAGAACATGCTGTCATCTGATCGTGTCCACTCAATGTTGGCTGCCGGCAGAAATTGGTGGGTGGATCGACTTTCATTAAATTCATGAGCATAGGCATCAAATAAAGAGCCCACCAGCCCAGCCAATAAAGGATTATTGTTCGGTGTAGCATCTCCAGTAGAGTTAGTCGTCAGAGCCATCATGGCATGTGCTCGTTTTTCTTCTTCTGTGTATCGAGCACCGGCAGTAATAGCAACCGAATCCGTCAGATTAAACGTCCCTTGGTAAAAGACAGCCCGCGAATTTGTATCCTGAGTCCAGTTCGATATGCGACCTGCACGTTGGAACTTT
>Ga0209713_10001863_pt1 | contig 12850 bp, 4 predicted proteins | sample ArcOceMetagenome_3_FD_187444 | JGI IMG/M metagenome (GOLD analysis project Ga0209713, IMG submission 187444) | Marine eukaryotic phytoplankton communities from Arctic Ocean - Arctic Ocean- Svalbard ARC20M Metagenome (SPAdes) (version 2) | ecosystem: Environmental > Aquatic > Marine > Oceanic...
TCGCTGTGCGGCGCAGAAGACCTCGGACATTGCGGAAGAGGAAGATGGCACCTTCAGCTGTTCTCTGCCTACTTCTCATCACGGTACACACCACGCTGGCACTACGCCTGCCGACGGGCGACCGCCACCTCACGACACGCCGTTCGGTGCTCCACACCGGCCTGGCCACGCTCGGAGTCAGTGCAGCCTCTGCCCGCCCGGCGCTCGATGGCTACAGCCCTGCCAACGCCGTGACCATGCCGAGCAGCGGCCGCAGCTACTTTCCGACGCTGACGCCGCCGTTTTTCAATCGTGCCACCGTGCGGTATGAGCTTGGGCGCAACTGCTGGGCGCTCGAGCAGCTGCTCACCTTTGCCAACGTGTCAGCGACGATCCGGTCGGTCGTCGTCAAGCTGCAGGACGGCACGCTCTGGGTCAACTCGCCGCAGTGGCCGACGGGCGAGTTCTGCGCGCTGCTCGACGAGCTCGGGCCGGTCGGCCACGTCGTGCTGCCCTGCAACGCCCTGGAGCACGCGGCGCCCGTCAAGGCGTTCACGAAAAAGTACCCGAAGGCGAGCGTGTGGATCACGCCGGGCCAGTACGGGCCGTTCGGCGAGTGCGGCTTCACCGCGGCGTCCGCGAAGATGGGCTACCGCGTCGACGGCGTCCTGCCGGTCGGTGTGCCCACCGCCACCGACACGCTGCCACCGTGGGCGTCCGAGTTTGATATGCGAACGCTCTACGTCTCGCTGCCCGAGAACGCCGGGCCCGTCTCGGAGGCCGCCTTCTACCACCGGCCCTCGAAGAGCCTCATCGCGACCGATGCCGTCGTCTTCATCCCCACCGAGGCGCCGCCCATCTTCAAGACCTACTTTGACGCCGCCACCGTCGACGCGGCCGACTTCTGGCCAAAGAGCGTGCTGCAGGCCGTCTTCTTGCCGCTGCGCCGAGGCGACCCGTCGGCTGCCGCGGCGGACGGGGCACGCTGGCCCGCCTACAGCGCAGTGAGCGAGCGGCTGCTGCGCGCGCCGATCCTTCGCGCCTTTGCCGACGCGCGCGCGCCCGACGCGATCCGCACGTGGGTCAAGAGCGTCGCCACGATGGGCTCCTTCGACCGCATCCTGACGTCGCACTTTGCGTCGCCCATCGCGGCGACGCCCACCGACTTCGAGGCGGCGTTCACGTACCTGTCGGGGCCCACGGCGGACCCGCCGATCGCGTGCCGCGACTGGGAGCTGCTCGATGGCCTCAACAACCTCATCGAGACCAACAAGCTCGGCGCGCCCGTCGTCTACGACTTCAAGGCCGGCTGCCCGCCGGCGTGATGTGGTTGAGGCTGTTGGGCGTGTAGCTAGTCTAATTCTTTTGAATGAGAAGACATCATACGCGCAGCTGTATCCGCTGGTGCAGCCTGCGCCGCCTCAGGTGCTGGAAGCCCACCGCGCCGACACCCGCGATCATCACGGCGAAGACGGTGGGCAGCCCTCGCGCGATGAGCTTGTCCGTCATCCCCATCTCGCCCGTCTCGCCCGGCGGCGGGTACGGCGCCGCGGGCGGGCCGCGCCGCCACGCGTCGCGGGCGGTGTCGTCCGGGCACGCCATCGTGTAGCGGTTGCAGCCGCCGCCGCCGAGCGTCGGCGGCGTGACGAGCGTCGAGGTGAGCGTGTACGTGGCGGCGATGTCGGGCAGCGCCTGCACCGACAGGTACCACGCGCCGACGCGCCGCTTGTCGGCCGAGAGGCCTTGCCCCGACGGGATCTGCACCTCGCCCTCGCTCGTGTTGTACAGCACGCCCGAGTAGCCGCCGCGCGTCGCCAGGAACGCGAGCGCGCAGAAGCCGCGGCAGGCGCCGATGGATTGGTCGACGTCGGTCGCGCGCGGGCAGCTGTTCCACTTGAGGTAGATCGCGCGCACCGTGCCCGACGTGACGTTGATGCGCAGGTTGAGCGCCCCCGACTCGGGCACGTCGGCGACGCGGTAGTTGCGCGTCGCCTCGCAGCAGACGTAGCCGCGGCCGGGGACCTTGGTCGTCACGTCGGAGCTCTCGTTGTAGAGCGACTCGGGCGGCACGACGGGCACGTCGAGCATCGCGACGGCGCTCTCGAGCGTCGACGTAAACCCAAACTCGGCGGGCGCGACGTCCTGCGTGTCGGCGTCGGCGAGCTCGTCCATCATCAGCGCGACGTGCCAGACCGTCGAGCGGACCACGTCGCACGGCGTGCCGGAGACCTCCGTGATGTCGGCGGGCGCGCGCACGTCGAAGAGCTGCGCCGTCGGCGTCGCGTCGGCGCGCATGTACACGTGCGAGACGCGCGACGTCAGCTCCATCAGCAGCGACGCGTCGCTCGCGCCGCTCGTCGTGATCGTGAAGTAGCGCCACTGCCCGTACGAGAGGCACGTGGGCCGGTACTCGCCCGACGTGAGCTCGCCGGCGTAGTAGGTCTTGTGGTGCACGTCGAGCTCGTAGTTGCCGTAGCCGGGCTGCTGCTTGAAGGCGCCGCGCGAGTCGCGCGGGTGGAGCGGGTAGTGGTCGGGCCCCACCATCCCCTCGCTGTCGGCGTACCCCTGGTTCTCGTAGAAGGGCCCAAACTCGTCGGCGGCGGCGATCGCGAAGCGGTAGGTGCCGCTCGTCTCGGCGGTGGTGCAGAAGCCCGTCGACGAGACGGTCTCGGTGTACTCGTGGATCGACGCGTTGACGTCGTTGTGCGTGCGGTTGGGGCACTCGCCGCCGCGCGTGCGGATCAGGTGGCCCTGCATGCCGTGGCCCGCCGTGAAGAGGTTGTTGCACACCTGCGCCCTCTCGAGCTCCGTCACCTTGCAGCTGTACTCGGAGATCTCCGAGGTGAGGTTGTTGCCCGTCCGCGTCACGTTGACCTGCACCACGTCGAAGTCGCCCACCTCCACCTTGAAGTGGTGGATGGCGTTGTCCTTCTGCGTGTCCGACGGGCCGGCCAGCCCGTTTTGCAGGTCGTACGAGGGCACCGAGTCGTCGTTGCCCATCGTGCCGGCCGGCGCGATCGGCAGGTTGGCCTTGTACCCGTCGTAGATGGTCTCGGGGATCAGGTGCGCGCGGACCGTGAACGCGCACTGCCGCAGCTTGAGCACGGCGAGCGACGGGTTCCACGAGCAGTAGACGCCGATGTTGACCTTGTCCTTGAGGCGCGGCTCGCAGCTCTCCGTGTGGTTGCCGTTGTAGCCCAGCGTCATCGACACCGACTTGCGCGCCCTGTAGTACCGGTACATCTCGCCCGCGCCGTCGCCGCGGTAGTAGGCGGCGAACGACCCCTGCGGGTACGGGTCGGTCGTGTCCCACGGGTGGAGCGGGTCGCCGTCGATCACCAGCACGTCGACCGTCGTGTAGTAGTCGCGCACGGTGCCGCCCATGCTCTCGCAGTCGGACCACGGGCAGTGCGAGGCCTGCACCGTGAACGCCACCGCGTGCTTCTGCTCCACCGTCCGCGTCTTCCGCGTGTACACGGCCGGCCCACCGTCGGCCGGCTGCTCCGTCACATAGTACGGCACCTCGTGCGGCTGCACGGTGCTCAGCTGGAACCACTGCCAGCGCCCGCGGCACAGCCCTGGGTTGGTCCAGTTGATCTGCTGGCCGTTGCCCAGGCAGTCGGGCAGGTCGTCCGACACCGTCTGCAGCGTCCGGCAGAACCACGGCCGCGCCTTCAGCTCCGCCTGCGTGGGATCCAGCGTGCAGTCGTCCTGCGCGGCGATGCGCGAGACGAGCAGCACCACCAGCAGCAGGCGAACTGAACGCTGCGTCAGGCGGTCGCCGGAAGGAGGGGTGTCCAGCGCTGGCGCCGCTCTACTGCGCATGGCTGGAAGCGCGGAGCGAGTTTAGCCGGCCGGCTTACGCGGGCGGGGGCCGCGCCAACCAAAGCCAAACGTCGTCACAACAGGGGTGAAGCCAGCGCACGCGGCTACGCGAAGAAGCCCACCATGCCAAGCAAAGCCGGGTCAGGCTAGGCCGGGAAAATCCCACCCTAACAGCGATACCCCGGTCAGTGGAGAGCCGAACAACACAGGGTGATGGGTGATTCGCTTGAAGGCCAGCTCGCCGCCAACCTAGGATGGGTGCTCACCAGGAGAACATCCGAGCTCGCGTGTTTTCTCACCCGTCTGGCACTCGGCTTTTGCTCGCGCTCGAGCAGCCGGCGGCAACCCGATGGAGCTGGTGCCCGACGACACGGCATACCCGACGCTGTCGCTGGTCGACGGTGCGGCGTCAACGGTTTTGGGTCGCAAGTCCACAGCGCAGGCTCCGGTGGACGTGGTGCTCGGGCACAACCAAAAGGTGAGCTCGCGGCACTGCAGCATCTGGTTTGAGGACGGCAAGGTGCTGCTGCGCGACGAGGACACGGCAAATGGCACCTTCCACAATGCGATCAGGCTGGCCAAGGGCGACACTGTCGAGCTCAAGCCCGGCGACACCGTGAGCTTCCCGGCGGTGCCACCGGCCAAGGCTGGCAAGCCTCCTCCGTCGTCGACGTCGATGCCTGTGTACACTCTTCAGAGCTTGCCCGAGGCCTCCGACGCTGGCTCCGACTCGAGGACCGCGTGCAGCCCCAGCGGCACATCTGCAGCCGCGCCAGCAGCCGCGCCAGCCACGGCGGACGACGGCGGCGGCGAGATCGTGCTCAAGCGAGGCAAGAAGTGGGGCGCGGAGCTGGAGACTGACGATAGCCCGCAGCTGAAGCGCAAGCCGTTCGACAAGAGCACCGGTGGGGTGGACGACGAGCCTGGGTCATCGCACGGGCTCCGACGAGCCAAGTTTCCCGACCCGGAGCCCGCAGCGGGCGACGCTTCGGACGGCAGTGAGGCGATGGACATGTCCGAGCCGCCCGTCGTGCCGCAGAGATCGAGCAGTGGCGGCGGCGGCGGCAGCAGCAGCACGAGCGGCGTCGCCAACGCGTTGGCCGACTACGATGCCCATTTGAGCAAGAAGCACGGTCTGGAGCCCGCGGTCGTCGCGCCCAAGGCGTTCGTCAAGGAGGCGCCCCAGACCATCGAGATTGCAGACTCGGATGAGGACGATGTGCAGGAGGTGGACAAGCCGCCTTCTCCACAGCGCAGACGCACGCACCGCGACCTGCCGCCTTCGGGCGACGGCACTGCGGCGTCGCCTGGCCGGAAGGGTCGCGCGCCGGAAACCTACCTCGACCCTCTCGAACGACTCGCGGCGAAAAACGGCGAGCGAGGGCCGCGGAAGGCACCGCTCGGCGCGGCCGGCAGCTCGCAGGACCACAATCAATTTGCGGAGTTTGGGTTTCAGAAGCAGCAACCAGCTGCCTCGGCCGGCGGCGACGACGGCGGCGGGTGGATGATGAAGCGTCGCAACAGAGCGCCAGACGACCCGAGGGAGCAGCAGCTCAAGAAGAAGAAGCAGCGGGGCGGCGGCGGTCGTGGCAATGGCAAAGTGCAGATTGACGGCGGGCGATCGAGGCGCTCGGCGAGGCAACGCGAGGACGACGAGGACGACGAGGGCGACCTGGATGGCTTCGTGGTGGACGACGACGACGAAAACGAGATGGATTCTCCCTCGCCGCGCCGGCCTGCGCGTGGCAAGCGCGCGAATGGCAAGGCGCAAGGTGGGCCGGCGCGTGGCGGCGCGAAGCCACGGCGGGGCGCCGTCGAGGAGAGCGAGGAGGAGGATGAGGAGGCGTACGACGACGACGACGACGACGACGACGAGAGCGACGACGACGACGAGGTCGTCGAGGTGGACGACGAGCCTTCGCGCGGCAAGGCCAGACCGCCTCGGGCGGCAGCCTCCCGCGCCTCCAGCCGCACGGCCACCGCGACGGCCCGCGGCTCCGCGAAGCGTGGTGGTGCGGGACGCTCTTCTCGGAGCAAAGCAGCCGCGCCACCAGCAGCAAAGGGCCGCCCGTCGCGTCGCGGCACGGGCGACAAGGCCGCGCCGGTGGAGCTGGAAAGCGACGACGACGACGACGACGACGACGACGACGACGACGAGAGCGACGACGACGACGACGACGACGACGACGTCAAGCCGTCGGGCGGCAAGGCGACGAGCGGGCGGAAGCGAGGGCGTGCGACGAGCGGGCCGAATGGGGAGGAGGAGTCCGAGGGTGCGGGTGAGGAGGAGGACGAGGCAGAGAGCTCGGAGCACTCCGACGACGACGACGAGGACCCTTTCGACGACGCGGGCGCGATGGACGACAGCCTGAGCCAGGGCTTCAGCCAGAGCGACGGCTACCGGCTGTCGAAGCGCGACGGCGGCGACGACGCGACGGTCGAGCTGAACAAGGCGCTGATCAGGTGCGAGCAGCTGAGCGCCAAGATCAAGGACGCGCTGCACGGGATGAGCTCGGGCGCGCACGGCGCCGAGGAGCACTGCCTCAACCTGACCAAGGGCTCGGGCGAGATGCTGACGCAGCCAAAGTGCATGGCCGCCTCGACGCGCAGCATGGTCGAGTACCAGCTGGTCGCGCTCAACTGGCTGCACGTGATGCACGGGCTGAAGCTGAGCTGCATCCTCGCCGACGAGATGGGCCTGGGGAAGACCGTCGAGGCCATCTCCCTGATCGCCGCGCTCAAGGACGCCGGCAGCGACCGGCAGCACATGGTCGTGGCGCCCGTCTCGGTGCTCGACAACTGGGCGCGCGAGTTTGCGGCGTGGTGCCCCGGGCTGCGCGCGCGCAAGTACTACGGGCCGCAGGAGACGCGCATCGGCATGCAGAACACGCTCGACGACGAGGGCTTCGACGTGCTGATCACGTCGTACTCGTACTTTGAGGGCGACTCGCTCGCGCAGCAGAAGGACCGCAAGTGGCTGTGCGGCCGCAAGTGGGGAGTCGTCGTCTTCGACGAGGCGCACGCGCTCAAGCGGACCGACTCGTCGCGCTTCTCGCGGCTGAGCAAGCTCGAGACGACGCAGCGGCTGCTGATGACGGGGACGCCCGTCCAGAACTCGATCGGAGAGGTGGTGGCGCTGCTCACCTTCATGCTGCCCGACGTCTTCACGCCGATGGTGCACGACGCCTTCGTCGACACGAGCGGCGCGCGCGGCGGGCGCGCGCAGGCGACCGAGGCGCAGGTGAGGCGCGTGCGGCGGCTGCTGGCGCCGTTCATCCTGCGGCGCACGAAGCGCGAGGTGCTGCAGCAGCTGGTGAGCAAGACGGAGGAGGAGAAGATGCTCGAGATGACGACCTCGCAGCAGCAGATCTACTCGGCGCTCATCTCGGGCGCGAGCCTCAAGCAGAACGCGCAGCCGCAGCCGGGCGGCAAGGCCGCCGCCAGGAAGCCGTCGACGCCGACGCAGGCCAAGCTGAAGCTCTCGCAGCAGGACGCGCGCTCGCTCTTCACCGACCTGCGCAAGTCGGCCAACCACCCGCTGCTGCTGCGCCGCCTCTACACCGACGCGCAGCTCGACGCGATCGCAAAGGCCGCGACGGCGTGCGAGACCTTCGGGCGCGGCGCGCGCCTCGCGATGGTGCGCGAGGAGCTGGTGAAGAGCTCCGACTTTGTGCTGCACCAGCTGTGCGAGGACCTCGGCGAGGAGGTGCCGTCGATCGGCAAGATGCGGCTGACGGGCAAGGAGCTCTTCGACTCGGCGAAGATGCGCGAGCTGCGCGCGCTGCTGCCGAGGCTGCACAGGGAGGGCCACCGCGTGCTGCTCTTCTCGCAGTACACGACGATGCTCGACCTGCTCGAGGCGATGATGGGCGCCGAGTACGGCGGCCTCGGCCTCAAGTACGTGCGGCTCGACGGCCAGACGAAGCAGGAGCACCGGCAGGGGCTCATCGACGAGTTCCAGGCGGCCGACAGCGACCTCTTCGCCTTCCTGCTCTCGACGCGCGCGGGCGGGCAGGGCATCAACCTGACGGCGGCCGACACGGTCATCCTGCACGACCTCGACTGGAACCCGCAGCTCGACCGGCAGGCGGAGGACCGCGCGCACCGGATGGGCCAGACGCGCGAGGTGCGCGTGATCCGGATGGTGACGCGCGGCACCGTCGACGAGAACATCTACGCGATCCAGAAGCGCAAGAAGATGCTCGACGAGAAGCTGCTCAAGGGCGACGACAAGGCGGGCGGCAAGGCCAAGAAGGCGGCGGCGGCAGCTGCCGAGGAGGAGGGCCGCAAGCTCCGAGCGCGGCCTGAGAACTACAAGGAGGGCGAGGGCGAGCCCGACTTCTCGATGATCTCGTCGATCATCCTCGAGCAGCTGGCGGCGCAGCAAGGCGGAGGCGACGCGTGACGCCTGGAACGGAGAGGGATGGGGAGCGAGCGAGAGAGAAAGAGAGCGAGATTCGAACAGGGTGCCTCTTTTGCGCACGAGCAGGCAACTCCCTTTCGCACGCATGCCGGGACGGTTGTTCAATTATGGGTCGGGCAGAGAAAGCCTATACGTTTTTGTTTCTCGCGCGTTTACAAGCTACATTGAGCTAGTCACAACACGGTGCGAGCCCAATGCCTTTGCGCCTCGCGTGAGCTGAAGCGCGGGGCGTGGGCCGCTGCTCGCCGCCCGCGTCTGTTGGAACTGCGCCCGTCGCCAGTGGGAGACGCTCGAGCCCCCGATCCCAATAGCCGAGTTGCAGGTCGGTGCTGCTGCGCCCGTAGAGCAGCGGCTCACTCTCAGGCGGCGGCGGCACAGCGGGTGCGGACAAGTCCTGCGCGCCGCGCGCGTGGCGCGCAAAGAAGGTCGTGTCGGTCGCAGCGAGGCGGAAGCTGCCGGTCTCGGCCGCGTCCTGATGAGCGTCTGCGGGGCGGACGACGCGAGCAAGGGTGTGAGGGGGAGAATGAGGGACGGGGACGGGGATGGGCGGCGTGGCCGGCCGTGGAGGCGCTGCTGTGGCGGGCACTGCTCGACCCCGGGCGTCACGAGCGCGGCGGCGATTCTCGGCAGCGTGCCGCGGCGTCAGCTCGGCGATACCGACGCCGAAGGCGTGTGCGCCGAGCGCCAGATGAGGCTCGTAGGTGTGCGGCTTGTAGGTGTGCGCGCGGTCCTGGTTCTGCCCCTCGCCGCCGCCCACCACGTCCGTGCTGCCATAGCGGTGGCTGTTGCCGTGGCCATCCCGCTGGTGGCCGAGGGAGAAGCCAGGGGGCGGGCGCTGCGGTGGGGCAGCCGTGATGTGGCGGCGCTGCACTGGATGCTCGGTGTCTACCCCGCCTCCCTCCATATGCAGCCGCTGCACAAGGTCGACGCGCCCGCGAGGCGAGGGCGCCAGCGGCTCGATGCGCCTCTGGGCCCTCATCCACTCCGCAAAGTGCTGCTGCCGGCCAGCGTAGGCATTGCGCTCGAGGTCCTCCTCTGGGGGCGTGAGCCAGCCAGCGATGTGCGCTTCCGGGGGCGGCGGTGTAAGACCCCGAAACCGAGGCGACGCCACCTGTGGCGCTGCCGGGTCGGCCAGCCGCCCCCAAAGCTGCAGCTGCTGCGCTTTGGGAGCTGGGCCGGGTAGACAGGGTACGGTGCGGCCGGGACCGGTGGTCCGCGCGCACCACCACTGCCACTGGTCATCCTTCCCTTGGAATATTGCCATGTAAATTTGTGAGACAGCTCGGGGCTTGGTATTGAATGGCTTGGTGGTCGCTGTTTGACGGAGCGCCCGGTGTAACGGCGCCACTATGCAATCCTATGTTTGAGTGTGCGGTGGTTGTGCCCCCGAGGGCATCCCATTCGCGAAACGAACTCTCAAGCGACGGCCCTCGGGAGGAAGCGCTTCCCGTTGGCGCGCTCGACGCGCTGCCGGAGCGCGGGCGCCTCGTCGAGCAGCCGCTTCAGCGCGTCGCGTCCGCTCGCGAGGGTCTGCGGCTCGCGCATCTTGCCGTCCTCGGGGTCCTTGCCGCAGTGCATCAGCCCGCCCACGAGCGCCTCGACGCCGTGCGGGTCGGCCGCCGCCGCCCGTGCGCCCTCGTCCGACGCGAGCACGAGGGCGGCGAGGGCGGCGGCGCCGTCGCGCTGCAGCTGCGGGAGGAGGTCGTGGCGCTTGAGCACGGCGCACACCATCGGCACGGCGCCCGCCGTCACCATGATCGCGCGCACCTTGTCGTTGACGGCGGCGCACGCGCGCAGCGTGCCGACGGCGGCGGCCGCCACCTCGACGCGCTTGATGTGGCTGCGCGCCGCGAAGAGCAGCGGCTTGACGCCGCCCTCGCGCACGACCGCCTTGGCGCGCGCCTCGCCGCCCGCCGCCAGCCGCGCGAGCGCCGCGCACGCCGCCGCCTGCACGTCGCCGTCGTCGCGCCGCGCGCGCATCAGCCCGAGCAGCGGCGCCAGCGGCGCCAGCAGCGCCTTTTCGTCGTCGCCGCCGCCGCCGCTCGGCCTCGGCGGCTTTGCCGCGGCCGCCTCCGCCTCCGCCCTCGCAGCGGCGGCCGCCGCGGCCACCTCCGCGTTCGCGTCCGCGTCCGCCTCGCCCGTCGCCTGGCTCTCCGGTGGCACCGGCGGAGGCCCGTCGACGTTGGGCTCGGGCTCGATGGGCGGCCGAGGGGGAGGGGCGGGCAGCAGCGCCGCGAGCAGGCCGACGCAGGCGCGCTGCAGCTTGGCGTCGGTGGGCGCGGTGGCGGCGGCCGGAGTGACCCACGCCGTAACCTCCGCGCGCTGCGAGACGCTCAGGGCGTACCGCAGCGTGTGCCGCAGGGCGGAGCCGCAGAGCCGGGGGTCGATGCCGACCGCACCGCCAGGCCACTCCGCCGTCGCCACCGCCATCTCCTCGCCCGCCGTCACCACCACCTCGTCGTCCTCGCCCTCGTCGAGCAGGGAGGTCCCCGTCGCCTCGTCGTCGGCGGCCGAGTCGGCGGCCAGCAGCAGCTGCGCCACCAGCTCGGCCGCGTCGCGCGCCATCGACGGCGTCGCCGTCGCCGCCGGCCACGCGCGCAGCGCGGCCACCGCGCACGGCAGCGCGCCGTGCGCGAGCATCGGCGCCGTCGCCGCCGCGCGCCTCGCCAGCAGCCGCAGCGCGCGCAGCACCCGCGCGAGGGCGCCGTCCTCGGCGGCGCCGCGCCGCGCCAGCACCCGCAGCAGCACCGGCAGCGCCGCACGCAGCACCACCGCGTGACGCGCCGCCGCGGCGCCGAGGCCGTCGCCGCCGCCGCCCTCACCGTCGCCACCGCCGCCGCCCTCGCCGTCGCCGTCGCCGTTGCGCCGCAGTCGGCGCTGCTGCTCCTCCTCCAGCTGCAGCTCGTGCGCTCGGCCGAGCGCCGCCGCCAGCAGCGCGCAGCCATGCATCAGCGCGTGCGCCGGCAGCCGCGGCCGCCCCAGCAGCCGCATCAGCCGCGCAAGGCCGTCGAGGCGCTCGATGGCGTCGAGCGCCGCCGAGGAGGCCTCGCCCGCCTCGGCCAGCGCCGCCGCCGCCGCCGCCGCCGCGTCGGTGTCGTCGCTGCCGAGCGCATCGACCATCGGAGGCAGCACCGACAGCGAGAGCAGCTCCTCCGCACCCGCGGCCTCGCCCGCCACGCCGTCGCCATCGCCGTCGCCGTCGCCGCCGCCGCCGCCGCCGCCGCCGTCCAGCTCGCGGTGGCGCCTCAGACGGCGGCGTAGCTCGTCGCAGCAGAAGCGGAGCAGCGGCGCGCCCCCCTCCGCGCCCTCCTCGCCCTCCTCGCCCTCCTCCGCGCCGAGCAGCGCCGCCGCCACGTCGGCGGTGCTCAGCCGGCGCACGTCCTGCGACAGGTCCTCGTCGCCTCGCTTGGCCAGCCAGCCGAGGGCACGCCGCGCCTCGTCGCGCATGCGGAGGACGTCGGGGTCGGCGGCGGCGTCGGCGGTCGAGTGCCGATGCGCGGAGGCGGCGGCGGCCAGGCTGGGCTCGATGCCCGCAACGTCGAGCAGCGGAGCCGCCGGCCGCGTCGCGGCCTGCGCGATCGCCAGGGCGTGCAGCGCCTCAGCGGCGGCGGCGCCCACCACCGCGCCCGCGCCCGCGCCCGAGCCCGCGCCCGCGCCCGCCTCGGCCGCGAGCGCGAGCGCGAGGGCGAGGGCGCGCTCGACGGCGGGCACGGCGTGCGCGGCAGCCAGCTGCGCGCCGCACGGCGGGTGCCACGCGCACAGCCGCGCGATCGCGCGCAGCACCGGCGCGGCGACGGCGGCGCTCTCGGCGTGGCGGCGGAGCGAGAGCGCGAGCGCCGGGATCGCACCGAGCGACGCGAGCTCCGCGGCGGCGGCGCGTTGGGCGACCACCGTGGCCGCCGCGTCGGGCGCGGCTGGAGGAGGCATCCGCGCGTCGCCCACGGGCAGCAGGCGGTCGAGCGCCGTGCGCTGCTCGGCCGCGGGGGGCGCGTCGGCCGCGGCGGGGGGCCTCGCGGCGGCGTCGAGCAGCGCGAGCAGCCGCGCGGCGGCGGCGGCGTGGAGCGCGGCGTCGTGCGGCCGCTCGGCGATGCGGAGCACGCACGCGGCGGCGGGCAGCGCGGCGAGCGCGGCGCAGTCGGCGTCGGACGACTCGAGGGCCTCGTCGGCGCCGCGCGCGAGCAGCTCCTCGCGCCGCGCCGGCGCGCCGAGCGCGAGGTTGGAGAGGGCCACCTGCAGCTCGCTCGACATGCGCGCCGACGTCGCGTCGAGGCCGCAGACGACGGCGTCCTCGTACATCTCCGCCAGCTGCCACGCCAGCGGGTCCGAGCCGCCCGAGCCGCCCTGCGGCGGCGCGGCCGTCAGCGCCTCCCAGTGCCCGGCGGCCGTGCTCAGCTGCGCGAGCGTCGCGCAGAGGCGCAGGCTGCGCTCGCCGTGCGACGCGTCGCGACGGAGCGCCGCGCCCACCGCGCCGTGCACGCCGTGCGCCACCAGCGCCGCGCGCCGCGCGTCTCCCGCCCGCGCCATTCGCTGCAGCACTTGCAGCGACACGTCACGCACGCCGCCGCCGCCGCCGCCGCCGCCGCCGCCGCCGCCGCCGCCCAGCGTCTGCTCGACTCGCGTGGC
>Ga0209713_10001866_pt1 | contig 12843 bp, 10 predicted proteins | sample ArcOceMetagenome_3_FD_187444 | JGI IMG/M metagenome (GOLD analysis project Ga0209713, IMG submission 187444) | Marine eukaryotic phytoplankton communities from Arctic Ocean - Arctic Ocean- Svalbard ARC20M Metagenome (SPAdes) (version 2) | ecosystem: Environmental > Aquatic > Marine > Oceanic...
ATCGTGTTTTTCTTTACAGGCGCTGTTGGAGACGTTGACGGGGGCGCTGGAGCGGTGCGCGGCGCACAGCTGTGCGATCGACGGCGACGTGGAGCTGTGCCGGCGGCTGTGCAGGGCGACAGCCGCGGCGGCGACCGCGGCGGCTGAGCGCCCGTCCTTACTGGAAGGCGTCGTGAAATCCATGGGGAAAGGCGCGTCGTTCCGGTTCCTTCCGGATCCGCCGCTCGTCGCGCTCGAAGTTGAAGCTTCGCAGGCGGCGCTCGCGGTGTTACTCCACCTGCACACCGCTGGGGACGTGGACACGAGTTCGACGGGAGTAACTTTAAAGGAGGGGAACGAAGGGACGGGGGTCACGAACGACAGAGCGCAGAGCGAGGCGCAAGCCGCCGCCGCCGCTTCGTCCAGGGACAGGCTGGCCAGTCTGACGACGCGAATCTTACGCGATTTCGCCAAACTTGCATCCGGCGAGGGCGGCGCGCTGGTCAGCGCGCAGGCGCGGGACGAGCTCAACGCCCGGGCACCGCTCGCGGTGGACGCCCTGAAGGCGCTGGCGAGGTTCAAGGATGACTTATTCGCGGAGAAGGTGAGCGAGGTGTTTCCCGCGTTGACCGCGCTGGTGAGGTGCGAGCACGCGCCAGCGGAGGTGAGCAGGGTGCTCGGCGAGGTGTTCACCGCTAAGATCGGGCCGCTCGTGGTGAGCTCGCTGGCGGATAGACACAAGTGACCGGTGATTGGGTGCCACGGGTAACTAGGGAAGACGTGGAGATCGATGATTGAAATTGAATTGCTCGTGTAATATCACAAAGACGTGTGTCTTTCTCTCGTCGTAAATGTGTGTCAAAGCAGGCTCCCGGCGCCGCTACACGACGCGGGTCGTTCACTAATGTTAGGTACTAATCAATTGTAAAGAATGATGTGTGGGTGATACAGGTAATAAAGAATGTTCGTAAGAATGACAGGGCACCGTGATGGTAACGCCGATGAATGCGATCCGAGGCTCGCCGACTTTGGTAAAAAGCCGCCTCTCCGCACTGAAGGGGTTCCGCATGAGTGTGCGCGTGGGTGTGTGACCGTTCCTTTGGGGCGGCGTGTCGTCGCGCTAGGGGATCCGTGGCTGGATCTCTTAGCGCGACGACACTGGTCTTGTTTCGTCGCCCCGGTCGTAAAAATGATGATAGTGGTGTTGTACAGAGTCGGTGAGTGATCTTGCGCGGTCACCTAGACTCTCCTGGGGGGTTGCTTCTGTTGCCGGTTGATATTTCTGTTGAGGGTCGGGAGAAGGATAAAATGGGTGGTCAGCGAAATGCCAAAAAGAGCGACTTTTTTCAGGTCGAGTTGAACCGAGAACGGAGGTTGAAGATCCGACTGAAAAAAACCCAAGACTCCCGATCCCGACTCCTCTCCTCCTGGGTGGTTAACCATACGGTTAACCACCAGGTTAAAGCGAGCGGTTGAACCGAGAACTGATGGTTTAAATCCGGGGTGTCGGGGCGCGCTCGCGAGGCGCGCGCGACGCCTCGATCGATCTCAAAAAGCCGGAAACATCACGAGGCGGGTCGGTACATCCCCGATCGGCGTCAAGGGACCGACGCGGACGCGGGAACACGCCCGACCCGGCGACGAACGGGAAGCGGAATTCGCGCCAGAAGATTTCTTGTGCCCGAACCAAAGGTTCGGGTCGGGCCCGTTAATCGCGTAGTCTCTCACCTCTTGAAGTGCCGGTGCCCGCGGGCGTACGGTATGTCGATGGCGGTCGATGCGGTGAGCATGTGTAGCTCCAAGTCCTCCTCGCGGTTCCCCTGGTCGCTGTCCGTCGACGACATCGTCGACATGATGTTTTCGTTGCTGAGCGACCGCGACAAGGTGTCGTTGCCGGAGTCGCCCGAGCTGAAGGACCGTCCCCACAGCGAGTCCCGTGCATCTCCGCCCTTTCCTCCCTCCGCCGGTAACGAGAGCAGGCGCGCGAGCGGGCTCGACACCAGCGGCGGCGAGGTGAGACTGTTAGTCCGCAGCTCGTTGCTGTGCGTCGACGCCTCGAACCCGATGACCCGCAACGCCGGCACGCTCTCCACCCGCCTCATCGCCGTCCCGTCCCAGTACGACTCGCCCGAGTCGCGTCGTGTCGCGAGCATTTTTTCCGCGATCCGAACACACCCCTCTTTGACGCTCAACCTCTCCGAAGCGCGACCACGACGCACGTGCGTAGACGCGCGCGCGAGACAACTAACACGACTCGCGAAAGCCTCGGTGACGAACGAACAGCGGAGGCGTCGTCTCGGGCTTCCAACCTGCGTCGGCCGAAGTGATGAAGGCCTTCCGGGATGAGTCTCTCTTCTCACTGCTCGCTGCGAAAAGTGAAAAAAAGCGAACGTCGCTTTCCAGTGCAAAGTGTAGGTGCCTTTCCGTCAGTCTGATTGGTCAGTTACGTCACGTTTTTCTTATCGTTTTTGGCAAATGACCAATGACATTCTCGCGAGCCCTGCTCGTTTGGTTTTCCCGGTTTTTCGGTCCAAAACGACGCGAAATCTTCGTTGAATCCACCCGTCGCGTCAACTGTAAACCGCGCCAGTTGCGTAAATCACTGGCTCGTCCCTATGGCCAATGTTGGTTCGGAACGATCTGATTGGACATCGAGGCGAAAAGCGCAGTGGCAGTCCCGCGGGGAGTCAAAATTCGTTCGAAATCACCTTCGGCATTAATTTCTGAGGCGCTCAGAGCTCGTATGATCTTTTCATCTCGTTTTTTCAGCTTTTCATCACGTTTTTTTTTCAGCTCGTTTGTTCAGTTTTAGCGATGACGCTAATTACTATTAAGAATTTTGCGGGAACGTGAAAAGATCATAACAGATATTCAGGATATATCCGAGTTTCGGTGGCGCGAAAGGTGTGAGTATCTACCCTGAACCGCCAAAAAATGGCTGGCCCAGTTAGCAGTGGGGGCGAGGAGCCTGCTGGATTTTTTTATTAGGGCATCGCATCTTCACCCGCGGGCGAACGCACGAAACAGGACCATCCCGGGTAGCAAGATCACCACGCCATGTCGGTCTCGCAGATCCGGGGCGGGATGGGGAACATCACGAACTTCGGCCGCATCGTCGCCAAGCGCGTGAAGGAAGGTTTATACGCGGGGCGAAACATCGGGTACGGCAACAACGTCAGCGAGGACGGCGGCAACAAGACGCGCCGACATTGGAAGCCCAACTCGCACCGAAAGCGATTGTACAGCGAGGTACTCGATCGGCTGGTGTCCGTCAACGTCACCGCGCACGCGTTACGGTGCATCGACAAGGCGGGCGGCCTGGACGCCTACCTACTCAACACACGGCCCAAAGATCTCATGTCTAACAAAGCCATGGAGATCAGGCGAGAGATCGCGGCGGCGATCACGACGGGCGCGGGGCCGGGGCACGTGGTGGGGATGCCGCCGCGGGCGGTGCAGCGGGCGGCGGCGATGGCGGAGAAGGCGGCGGCGGCCAAAGGGGGGCAGTCGTGAGATAAGGGGTATCAATCACAGCACTTAGCGTTGATATACGTAGTAGCAATTCGTAGAGCGATTCGATTCGTCACTGTCTGACCGCCAACCCGATGAAGTTGGTGAGCCTCGGCGGCGGGTCCGCGACGATCTCCTCCTCCTCCTCCTCCCCCTCCTCCACCTCCCCCCCCTTGAGTCTCATGTACACCGCGCAGTGATCGCTCCCGAAGAACGCGGCGTCCGGCCGCTCCGCCAGCGGCCCGACCCCCGTCCCATCCGTCGCCTGCTCGCACACGTCGATCTGCCCCGCAATCGCCGCCTCCACCATGAAGTAATCAAGGCGCATGCCCTTGCCGCGGTACTTGCCCACCGCCACCACGCCCGGGTGACCCACCCACGTCATCGCGTCCTTCACATCGCCGTGGAGACGTCGGTACGCATCCACCAAGCCGCGCGAACGAACGATGTCGTCGAAGCGCTTTCGCTCATTGGGCGTGAAACCTGTACACAAAACACGACGTCAGCAAAATTGCCCATATGAAGATTACCAAAAATAACCAAAAATAACCAAAAATAAACTCACCTGGCTGGCCGAAATCGTTCGGGTCGCTCGGCGGGGGCTCGGGCGGCTTGCCCTTGCGTCCCTCTGGTTTCTGCGTCGCGAAGAAGCGAGGGTGCGTGACGTCGATGTCCTTGTGGCACACGTTAAGGTCCCCGGTCCATATCAGCGGCTTCAAGGTGCCGTCCGGAAACGTCGGCCGAGGCGCTCTGTTCGACGAATCGATCTGTCCGATGAACGCTGTTAAAAAAACACGTCGTCAGTTACATTGCCCATACGAGAATGAAAAGAAACTCACCGTCCACCTCGGCGTCCCACCGCCGGCGCTTGGCGAAGGACTCCGGACTCCACCCGTTGTTCTGCGCGTACGTGTTCAGAAGGACGAAGTGTTCGAACTCGATCACGAGCACCCTGCCCTCGTCGTGCTGCGCTTTGGCCGCCAAAGCACCCACGAGACTCCGCGACACGGATCGCACCGCCAAATCTTTCTTGACAAACACCGCCGTGCCCGCTCGTTTGATGTCCGCGCACGCGTAGTACGGCGTGTACGCACTGAGGGGTTTCTGGCGGAAGCAGAGGTCGAGTAGGGCCCTGTCGTCCCGGGCGACTTTGGTGTCGTCCTTGAGCGTCCCGCGCCTGTGATTGAACGATTGGGTGGTGGTCAGCGCTGTGATGGATTCACTTTTATTAGGTGCCAAAGATCTAATCTGTGGGGTGCCAAGGTCGTACCTGTTGGGCCCCGCCGCGGGCAGCCACGTCTCCTGCACGCATATCACGTCCGGCAGGTCCTTCCGACGGAGATACTCGAACAGCGCGTCCTTATCGTGCGACTTGCGAAGCCTTCCCAGCAGCGAGTTCGCGTTCCAGGTGACGAAGCTCAGTGGATCTCGCCCGCGCGTCTGGGCGATTGATGCACCCGTGCCCCCACCCGCACCCGCGTCACCCACTTTGGGTCGCTTGCCAGGGTCCGGCGCGGCCGGTTGGAAGAATCGCTTCATGCGCTACGTTGGGACGCCGGAGGCGGGGTTGAATCGACCGGAACTCGCGTCTCGTCCGCCGTCGCGCCCCGATGTGCGCCGGCGTTTCTCCACCGAGCAAATCACATCAGTTTGCCTTTTGTGTGGAGAGGTTTCCCGTTGACGGTGGATCATTCTTTCAGACGCAGCGATGGCAGAGAGCAGACGAGAGCATACGCGCTGGCTGACGACCTTCGCGCTCGTCCTCGCGGTCCTCGCGACGTTCCGCGTGGCCGACGCCGCGCGTTCGTCGGTGGGCTTCCGCGACGGCGGGCTCCACCACCCCCACGGCGGCCTCGACCGACGCGCGGGTTTGAGGGACGATGGGGCGCTGGGAGCGGGTGGGCGGCTTCAAGGCGGCGACGTCCACGGCGACGCGTTCGTGGACAACGGCGGCGACGGCGGGTTCAAGGATGCGTTCCTGAGCTCCATCTCCATGATCCTCGTCTCCGAGCTCGGCGACGAGACGTTCATCATCGCCGCCATCATGGCCATGCGGCACCCGAGGGTCATCATCTTCGCGGGCGCCATCGGCGCGCTCGCGGTCATGACCGTCCTCTCCACCGCGCTCGGGCTCATCGTCCCGAACCTCATCTCCCAGGACGTCGTCAACAAGTGCGCCTTCGTCCTCTACACCTTCTTCGGATGCCGCCTGCTCTACATCGCGTGGCGGGCGGACCCGAACGCGAGCATCCAGGAGGAGATGCAAGAGGTGGAGACCAAGCTCGAGGCGGGGCCGGGGTCGGGACGGATGATGGGACGCGTGCGACGTCTCTGCGGGCGGGTGTGCACGCCCATCTTCCTCGAGGCGTTCGTACTCACCTTCCTCGCGGAGTGGGGGGACAGGAGCCAGATCACAACCATCGCGCTCGCAGCGCACAAGAACCCGTACGGGGTCGCCGTCGGAGGTACGATCGGCCACGCGTTTTGCACCGGGCTCGCCGTCGTCGGTGGGAGGATCATCGCGCTGAAGATTAGCCAGCGGCTGGTGGCGGTGGCGGGCGGGCTGCTGTTCTTCGTGTTCGCGTTCCACGCGCTGGTGTACGGCGCACCGGGGTCGGAGCTGGGCACGTTCCAGTGATGACGGGGGCGAGTCGAATCCATTAGCTGATTTGATTATGTGTTGTTCATCAAGTACCTATCATATCCTCGGGCGTCTTACTTACGCTCGGTGCATCAAGGTGACTCGCGATGTTTCGCTGATCTCGGTATTAATAATTCAATGCGCGCGTGCTGCCCTCCGACCGCGCGGTCGGAGGGCGTCTACTATATCTCTCCTAACCATCCCACTCTATGAGGGGATCTATGACCAAACACCCGTCGACTCCGCTTCGTCTTATCCAACTTTGATGATTGAATCAATTCACTTGGTTCGAGACTGAGGGCTGGGACGAAACGATCTCGCCGTTGACCTCCCCCTTCTCCTCGTGCATCACGGCGATGACCTTGTCCATGTAGTCGACGATGACCTTGGACTTCTCGTACTCGTTCTTGGCATCCTCGGAGACGTCGGGCGCGGCGACTTCGTCCCGCAGCATGGCTTCCACGAGCTCGTACTCTTCCCTGATGAAGAGTAGGCCGGCTTCGGCGACGGCGGCGGTGGCGATGAGCGAGGACTTCTGCAGCATCGGTGGCAGGCGACGGAACTTGCCGTAGATGGAGCGGACGAGCTCGACGTCGTCCTGGATGATGCATTCGGCGAGCATGCGAAGGTGCGTGTCGATGATCGTGGTGCACTCGTCCAGTCCGCCGTCGTACGCCGCCTGGTACACCTCGACGACGGTGATGTCGTCGAGGGCCTCAAACGTCTTCTCCGCGTTGAGCTCGGTGGCGGCCATGATGCGCGGGTTGACGCTGCTGTCGCCGATGTACTTGGAGCACATGGCGAAGATCTGCCGGTCGATCTCCTCCCAGGACGACACGTCGTCATCCGTGATCTGGTTGGCGGAGCTCAGAGTGGTGTCGGGGGCGCCCTTCATCGTGGCGGCCTGGGACACGCGGGCGCCGCGGGTGGGCATGGTGGCGCGGGTGGCGCGGATCGCAGTGGGCCGCGCGGTGACTGCGGCGGCGGTGATCGTGAAGGCCGCGGCGGACATGGTCCAACGCTGCGTCGCTCTAAGAGTGACCGCGGCCGGCGTTATCCTCTAATCTTTTGGTACCACCAGCAAGAGACAACTGGCAGGAGAACTTTTTGCTGAAAATTCTGTTCACACGCGCGGCGCTAATCGTACGGTTGACATTCTAGAAGCTCTGGAACTCCGGCTGCGGGCCGTGCCTCGGCATCCACTCCTCCTTGAACCAACTCACCGTCTTCGCCCAAGCCTCTTCAGCTCCCACGATCGGCTCGTACCCCAAGTCCCGTTTACTTAAACTCGGGTCGAACCATCGGTTGATCAGTAACATGCGAACGCTAAACGTCGTGAGCTTGAACTTCTTACCCAACAAGGCGCCGATACTCTCCACGCAATACCCCAGCGGGTACATGAAACCCCACCCGGGGAGCTTAAACTTGGAAAACAGCGACGGCTGACCGAGGACGTCCATCAACGCTCGGTCGATGAACGGCCACAGCTTCACCGGTTTCCCGTCTGTGCAGATGTAAAAGTTCCTCAACGCGGGGGATCCGGGATAGAGCGCGCGTTCACCTAAGATGAGCCCGTGGCAGTAGTTGTCGACGTAGCAGACGCTGACCAAGTTTTCCCCGTCGCCGAAGACACGGAGGCGCTTGGCGTTGAGGAGGAAGTTGTGGAGGAAGAGCATGTCGCGGGGTCCGTACACCTGATGGGGCGCCACCGCCACCGTCAACAGGTCCTTGCCGTCGCACGCCGCCATGCACGCCTCCTCGCCCTTGCACTTGCTCTCCGCGTACGCCTGGAGGAACTTCTTTGGGATCGTCAGCTCCGTCTCTTTCAATCCGTTGATGTCGTTGCCGTCGAACCGCGTGGACGGCGACGACGACATCACGATCTTCTTCACGCCGTGCTTTTTACACGCGTCGATGACGTTGACGGTGCCCTGGTAGTTGACCTTCATGTACATGTCGAGCGCGTGGTAGGGCCCGACGAGTGCCGCGATGTGCCACACGCAGTCGGCGCCCTCGCACGCCTTGTCCACGTCGTTTGCGTTGGTGAGGTCGCCTTGCATCCAGACGATCCGCGGATCGTCGCCTGCGTCTTCGGGTTTGGGGGCGATGTCGAAGGCGACGACGCGCTCGGCGCCGCGCTCGACGAGCATCTCGACGAGGCGGCGACCGACGAATCCCATGCCGCCGGTCACGGTGCAGTTCTGTGTTCACGATGGAATGGACGGGTGGATGTCAGGAGGTGGTTGGCGATCTGGATCCGGTGGTTGGGATGAAAGATTTGTCTTCGCACCTTGGGTACGGGCGGGTAGGACGGCGCCATGGTCAGCGAAGTCTTCGCGAGCGCGATGTGAGTCGGAATTACGGGTGGGCAGACGTCGGAGACGAGTCCGCACACGGCTTCTTGGCCCTCGTGAAGACGACCGCAGGCGCAGATGGGGCGTTGGCGACGGGTCTGCCTCACCATTCAATGATCAGACACGCTGGCGCTCTCACCGATAATCAGCCAGAAGATCTCAGAAGATACAGCAAGCCCGCGGCACTTCCCCGCGCGCTTCCCCACGGCGAGGCGGACATGAGCAACCAGGGAGAGGGACCCCAGTCCACCGCGGATCTCACCGCATTTGTGAGTGCCAGCCCAATCCCCTCAGAGCGCGCGGACGGTCCCCTTCGCAAGGACCGTCCGCGCGGCTCACCCCCCATTTCCTCCTTTTCAAAGTCGTCCCCCTCTCGAGCCAAGGCCTGATCCCTCCCCCGCCCGCCCTCCCCACCATCGCAGGTCCAGAACCTGCTGACGCAGATGCAGTCGCGGTTCCAGACGATGAGCGACAGCATCATCACCCGCATCGACGAGATGGGCGAGAGGATAGACGACCTGGAGAGGTCCGTGCAAGACCTGGTGACGCAGGCGGACGGTGCCGAGGACGGGAGCGCCGCTCCCACAAACGCACTCGCCAAGCCGGGGCAATAGAGGGACACACACACGATAGGGCGGCGAAAGAACACTAGACTCGCGATGTAAAACAAGTACCACCACAACAGCTACAGCTCCTCCTTACCGTCGCACCCGCCGAACCCGGCGCACCCGAGCCCGGGCGTCCCACTCGTGTCCATCGCCTCGGGAGGCACTTCGCCAAACATCTCATTCCTCGCCTTTTCCCGCGCCGCCTCCGCCGCCGCCTCCGGGCTCAGCTTCTTCACGCGCATCTCCCACGGCTCCGGCTCCGTCAGCACGTCCTCGCACTTGATGTCCGACCCGTCCACGCACTCGTAAGGCATCGCGTCCTCGTCCGCGTACAGCCGCTCGGTATCGTCCGGGTTGGGCCTGTGAGAGTCATCCGCATCGGGTGGTGACGCATCATCACCGCCCGACTCCGCCTCGGCCGCTTCCCGTTTCCGCCTCACGTCCGCCGCGACGCGCTTGATGTCCTCGTACTCGAGCCCGCCGAGCACGTCGATGTGCTCCACGTCCACGTCGCCGTTCCCACCGGGTCCCACCGCCGCGTGTTGCAACCGAACCGATAACCGCCCCACGGTGAAGAATAACCACGCGAGCACCGCGCAGACAATCACCGCGTACGCCTTCTCGAACACGTCGTCCCATCCGCCTCCCTTTCCACGTCGCCTGGACACCACGGTGCAGCACGCGGACGCGTCGGCGCTGCCGCTGAGTAACACGGATCCGTCGGGGGAGTACGCCATCGTGGTGACGAAGATCATGTGACCGCCCTTGACGGTTCTTTTCACTCGAAGCGTCTTCGCGTCGACGAGCACGACGTGACCTTCGCAGTTGCCGACCGCCACCGTGGCGCCCGTGGGATCGAACGCCATGGCGCTGATGGGCTCACGCGTGACGCGGGACGTGCTGACCACGCTCCACGTGTCGCACGCCCATCGAACCACGTGTCCCTCGCCGCCGTCGTTGAGCCCCGTGAGGACGTGGCTCCCGTCGGGTGAAAAGCCGCAAAATCTGTACGCGCGGCCCGGCTTGTTGGGCGCCGTGCCGTCGATGAGCGTCGCGATCTTCGTCCCGGAGCTCGGGTCCCACACCGCGGGACCCCGCCCGTCCTTCACTGTCTCCGCGCTGGTGGTCACCACGCATGTGCCGTCGGGGGAGAAGGCGACTCCGTTGACGGCGTCGGAGTGCGATCCTAGCGTCTTGATCGGCTCGAGGCTCGGCCATGTGAACGTGCGCACCTCGCCGTTCTCCAGGCCCACCGCCAGCGAGGCGCCGTCGGGGGAGAACGCCGCGCACTTAACGTCGCACGTCTCCTCGAGGGTCACGCGTTTCAAGACGCCGTCGGAATCGACGTCCCGCGGCGAGATCGTGTACGGGGCGGACGCCTCTGGGGATGGCGCGTCCGATTCCTCCGTCTCGGCGAGCTGCGTCGACGCGTCGTTGGCGGTGATGACGTACACGGCGACGTCGCCGCTGAACGCGACGAGGAGCTCGGCGCCGTCCGGGTGCACGCACAGCACCTGCGGCGCGGTCTCGTCGGTGTGTACGGAGGCGAGGGGCTCGGTGAGCTCGACGCCGTCGAACGTCGCTAGCATCACCCGGTTCGGGATGCCGCTGCTCTTCTTACCGCCGCCGCCGGCGACGAGCGGGACGCGATCGTCGATCCACGCGGACGCGTAGAGGGGCGCGCCGAACTTCTTGACGTTCGGGGCCGGGGGTTTCCGTCGGGCCATGGCGTCTCGAGTGCGTTGGCGGGCGACGGTGAAGTGAGGCGACGGGGGGGGCAATCAGGCGTAATAAAATACGATATTTTTTGGCATTCTCGAATCCCTAGCAGATCGGTGACGCGCCGTACACGATCATGCCGGCCGCGGATGCGGGTTCCGGCCCCAAGCGCACGCAGTTCGCCGCGAGCGACGGCAAGTACCAGCTCGCCCGTTCCTGGTCGCACCCCAACGGCCCGGTCCCTTTCAACCCCGCGGGAGGCGCCAAGGTGACCATCGCCAAGCTGCCCGCCCCGCGCGGGCACCACAAACCCCCCCGATACCTCGTCTTCAACGTCAACGACACCCTCCTGGTGTACGATTACGACAAGCCGTCCACCGCCGCGACCGACGCGGTCAAGCGCTCGTCCTTCTACGGCGGCTACGGCGGCTACGGCGGCCTATCCAAGGCGACGGAGAAGAGCGATGGGGAAGATCCCGACGCGGTGAAACCGGCGGAGCCCATCAAGACGCTGCAGTTCCCCGGCACGCTGGTCACGTGCCACGCCTTCCGGGAGCAAGGCGGCGGGCACCAGAACCAGAACGACCTTTTGATCGGGCTCGCCAACGGCGAGGTCGTCCTCACGTCCTTACGCGCGCTCGTCGGCGAGCGAAACCTACCGCCAATCTCCTCCTCGGACGCCGCCGCAGACGGCGAGGGCGGCGAAAAGGCCAAGTCGTCCTCCTCCAAGCTGCCCCACGGCTCCCTTCGGTTCAACACCGACGGCGGCGGCGGCTTCGGCGGCAGCGAACGCGCGCGGCTGGAGTCACCTGCGAACGCGGCGCGGTGCCACCACGTCGCGTGGTGCGGCAACGGCGGCGTGGATCGGCTAGGCGGGTTCGTGTCGTGTCACGGCGACGGTAACCTGTACGCGTACTCAGTCTCGAGGGACGCGTCCGTGGACCCGTGGTTCCCGCCCATCGCCGGTGACGCGTCCGCACCGTCCGTGACGCCGGGGCGGGTGGGTAAGGATGGCCAGGCGCTCGCGAATCCGTTCGCGCGTTGGCATCTCGGCGACGGTCCAATGGCTTGCGCATCGTTTTCGCCCGACGGGCAGTTCCTCGCGGTGGCGGGCGCGAGGGACGGCATCTGCCGTATCCTCGACGTGACGCACTGGGAGCTGCCCAAGCTCTGCGGCGGGTTTAAGAGCTACTACGGCGGTTTGCGGACCGTCTCTTGGGCCGGTGACGGGCACTACTTACTCGCGGGTGGCGAGAGCGACTTGGTCGAGGTTTGGAACGTCGACGCTCGTCAATGCGTGGCGTGGGCGGAGGGTCACGCGAGCTGGGTGACGTGCGCGTGCGAGGACGCGCACGTCCGGGACGACAGCGACCACGAGCACGACAGCGACCACGACGACGACGATGAACAAACCGATGTGAAGCGGGTCAAATCGCCCGGGCCGGTGAAGCGCGCGGAGACGTCGACTCCCGGCGGACAAAACAACGTTTCCGGTGTCAACTACGACGATCTGCTGGTCACCGACGACCGCGCGGAGACGCTTCGGTTCGGGAGCACCGGGCAGGACTGCCAGCTGTGTCTCTGGGATTTGCCTTTGGAGGGTACGAGTGGCGTGGTTGCGGAGGCGGGCGGCGTGAACATCCCCGGGTCGGGGTCGAAGATGAGCGTGGACGGGTTCGACTCGGATGGATTCGAACCGCCGCCCCCGCCGCCCCCGCCGGTTCCCCTCCCGGTTCTCCCCGCCGGCACCGCGCCGCCCAACGCGGGCGGATCGTCCATGCTTCGCTCGCCCTCTGGGATGATCAGGAGCGCGAGCAAGAGCATGCTGAGCAGCATGGGCAGCATGGGGGTGAGCGGCGGCGGGAATAAGTCGGGTCTGAGCAAGTCCGCCAAGGGGGACCCGCGTGAGGGTAACGTCAGCGCCAACGTCAGCGCCGCGAGCTCACCCGCGGGATCCCCCATGACGAGCAGGCGGACGTCACTGGACGCGGAGGCTGCGAACGAGGCGGAGGCCGCGATGGCTGCGAACTCA
>Ga0209713_10001869_pt1 | contig 12837 bp, 8 predicted proteins | sample ArcOceMetagenome_3_FD_187444 | JGI IMG/M metagenome (GOLD analysis project Ga0209713, IMG submission 187444) | Marine eukaryotic phytoplankton communities from Arctic Ocean - Arctic Ocean- Svalbard ARC20M Metagenome (SPAdes) (version 2) | ecosystem: Environmental > Aquatic > Marine > Oceanic...
ACAAACGCGCGGGCGCACGCACACGCCGCACTCACCTCGGTTCGGCGTTGCCGGCGTACCCCATCTTGGTGTAGCCCGTGCCATTGTCGATCACACACGTAGGCCGCTGCATGGTCTGCGACGCCGCTCGCACCCGCCGCCGTCAATTCCCCCCCGCCTCCCCGACCCACCTCCACTGCAGCTGTCGCACTCTCTGTCTCCGCGTCACCACTTTTTTCTTTTCCTTCCAGATTTTGGTACACCCACGAACCCTGAGCCACGCTTGATGTGTCATACGTACCCGCGCCCCATATAGGGTTATCGCAGGAGGTGAGGCGGGGGGGCTTGCTTGGGCGCCCGGAGGTGCGAAGGGCGCGCCGCCGCCGTCTGCAGCGTGTGACGTCAGTTGGGCGGACGCACGCGCCACGTTCCCATCCGGGTCCGCGGCTCCGCACGGCGTGGCTCCCGAACTGACTGGGTGCGGAAGGGGTGCAGGCGTTGCTGCTGAGCCCGAGAGCAGGCCCAGCGGCGTCGGGGAGCCGTCCGGCGCGGCGATCGCCTGGGCCGCCCAGTGCCAGGTGCATGCTGGACCCGCTGCTGCACGCAGCGGCGCTGCCGTGTGCGCCCGGCGCGCCCGCGGTCACAGGGTGCGCGCCGGTGGCTTGCCACTGCCATGATGCCGCTGCTGCCCGCAACGGGCTTTGGACTGCCCGCTGCCGGCGGAGCGCGGGCCCAATCAGCCGTGCAGGCGAGCGGTGCCGCACGTGGCGGCGTCGCGTGCCGCCTTGACGCGCTTCGCGTGCGTGCTGTCGCCTGCTGTCGGCGTTTTTTTGAGCTATTTTTGGTCGCGCAGGACTGCGCGACACAATGTCGCAGTTTCGGAGCGAGGAGATGAACCTCGTGCAGCTGTTTGTGCAGAGCGATGCTGCACATGACACGCTGCACGAGCTGGGGCAGATTGGGGCGATCCAGTTCAAGGATGTGCGTGCCCTCAGCCCCGCCCAGCCCGCCCACCCTCGCCGTGGCATCCGCGCGCGCGTGTACGCCAACCTGCTCCGACGCGCCGCTGCGCGAGGCAGTATGCGCTCTGTGCTGACCGGCGGGTGGCGATGTGTTCGGCTCTGAAACAGCTCAACAAGGACAAGACGGCATTCCAGCGCATCTTTGTCCAGGATGTGCGCAAGTGTGAAGACATGCTCCGCATCGTCCGCTACCTCCGGGGTCTCCACGCAAAGGTATCTTTCTTTGCTACGCGTGTCTGGGGGGAGACGAGGTGCGGCAGCACTGTCCCTGCTGGGGTACGAAGTCGGGTCGTCGACCACATTGCAGTTACGCGATGTGGCACCGGAAATAGACAAGAATGGGGCTGGTTGAGCGGGGGGAAGCCGGTGGGGCTGGAGTGCACCGTGGGAACATGGCTCGCCAGAATGACACGCAGATGGAGTGGATGCATGGATCTGGGCGCAGATCTGTGCGGGGTGGAGGAGCGCTGGGCAACCACTTTGGACGTCAGTGAGGGCCTTGTGCTGACTGGTGGGTGTGTTGCCGTGTGCGTGTGTTGGTTGGCGCGTCGTGCTGTGTGCGTGATGCAGGAGAAGATCAAGGTCTCAGCAGACGAGCCCGCGAACATGAGCTCGCTGCAGGAGCTTCACGAGAAGCTGCAGGAGGTGGAGAAAGAGATGAAGGAGCACACCGACAAGTACTCGCTGCTCGTAAAGCAGCGCACGGAGCTGGACGAGCACCTGCAGGTGCTCAACAAGGCGTCTCAGTGGTTTGGGCAGGTGAACCGCGCCGGCATTGAGTTTCCGGCGTCGACGGCAGAGGAGGGGCGCAACGAAATGTCGATGCTGCTGGAGGATGGAGGCGAGGGGGCCGGCAGCGGCGCGAAGCGGCTGTCGATGCTCGGGCACCTGGCTGGTTGCATTCCCACGGCCAACCTCAACGACTTTCGCATGACGCTCTTCCGCGCCACGCGCGGCAACATGCACTTGCAGCACCAGCCCGTGGACCGGCGCGATCTGTCTGGGGACACGGACGAGCTCAAGTCTGTGTTCATTGTCTACTTCAGCGGCGAGCGCTCCCGGCAGAAAATCGCCAAAATCTGCGACTCCTACGCGGCGACCACCTACGCCGTGTCTGACAGCGCGACGCTGCGCGACCGGGAGGAACAGGGCGTCAAGGAGCGGCTCCGGGATCTGGAAATTGTGATTCGGAGCACCGGGGATTATCGGAAAAATAAGCTGCGCAGTATCGCGGGCTCCATCCTCCTCTGGGAAGCGCACGTCATGCGGGAGAAGGTGTGTGTGTGTGTGTGTGTGTGTGTGTGTGCGTGACGCGGATGTCCAAAGCGGAAATTGAGATCGCTGTGGATCTGGAGGGATGTCGGGGTTGGTCTCTCCAGTGTGTCAAGTGTGGGCACTCGCTGTCAAATGTGGTGTGTGTGCCAACGCGCCTTGTTTTTTGTCCACCTCCTTATTGAACCCCGCCTTGCGTGTGCAGGCGGTGTTCCACACGCTCAACCTCTTCAACTATGATGTGACGAACAAGTGTCTCATCGCCGAGGGCTGGTGTCCCACAATGATGCTGCCTTCAGTTCGTGACGCGCTGCGCAAGGGCACGCTCAAGAGCGGGGCTGCGGTGCAGTCGGTGATCAACATTGTCAAGACCAACGAGATGCCGCCGACATACTTCCGGACAAACAAGCTGACCAAGGGCTTCCAGAGCATCGTGGATGCTTATGGCTGCGCCAAGTACCAGGAGATGAACCCGGCCGTGTTCACGGTCATCACGTTCCCCTTCCTTTTCGGCGTTATGTTTGGCGACATTGGACACGGGTTCATGATGACGTTGGCGGCAGCGCTGCTGTGCATGTTTGAGACCAAGCTGGCGCACTGGGCCGACGATGAGATGCTGGGCACGGTCTATCACGGGCGCTACTGCATCCTGCTCATGGGGTTTTTCGCCACGTACTCTGGCTTCATCTACAACGAGCTCTTTTCCGTGCCTATGGAGCTGTGGGGCTCGACGCTCTGGTGCTCTGGAGAGATGAATGACCCCGAATGTGCTGCCATTCCGGGCACCAGCCCCCAGCAGCTGCAAAAGTGGCCGCGCACCAATATCAACAAGGCGTGGGACTTCAGCGCCTCGGCCGGCGGCTCGACGGGCGAGGAGGTTGTGTGGGATAATTACCCCTTTGGGTCCGACCCTGGGTGGGCGCACACGGCCAACAAGCTCAACAGTGCCAACTCTTTCAAGATGAAGTTTGCGATTGTGATCGGCGTGGCACAGATGGTCATGGGTGTGTGCTGCAAGCTGATGAACACGCTCTTCTGGCAAGACATGATTACCCTCTACTTCGTCTTCATCCCAGAGATTGTTTTTATCAACTCCATCTTTGGCTACCTGGTGATTCTGATCCTGACCAAATGGACCACGAACTGGGACACCAGCTTCATCCTGAACAACTACGAGATCGTGACCATCCCGCAGATCTACTGCAAGGACGACCTCTCCAACGTTCCGTGCTGGACTGCGCCGTTCCAGGGCGACAGAGCGCTGGTGCCCGGGTATGGCTCGCAGCTCGAGGAGTTGCCAGAGTACCAGTGGTGCATGAAGCCCGGTGCGCCCACTGCCGGGTGTGCGGTGTACAAGTACAACGGCAAGCTCATCGTTGAGTCCAACTCCTACGGCAATAGCTCTTACGTCAACCCCGCGCACTACAACCCCGGGGCGTGCGCGGCTAGCCCCGACGGATGCATGCTGTGGAAACAGAGCCCGCCCTCGCTGCTGGACTCGCTCATCAAGATGTTCATGGAGCCAGGGTCGGTGCCGATCGAGAATCAGCTCATTCCGGGACAGGGGCCGCTGCAGGCTCTCTTGATCCTGGTTGCGCTTGTCTCAGTGCCGATGCTGCTCTTCCCCAAGCCCTTCCTCCTGAAGCGCAAGCACGAGGAGAAGATGGCTCAGCGTGGCAGCTTCCAGCCGTTGACGTCGTTTGGGCATGACACTGACAGCGAGGCTGGCGGCGACCATGGGCACGGGCACGGGCACGGGGATGAGTTTGAGTTCGGGGAGGTGATGGTGCACCAGATGATCCACACGATTGAGTACGTCCTCGGGTGTATCTCCAACACGGCCTCATACCTGCGCCTGTGGGCCTTGTCCCTTGCTCATGCGCAGCTGTCCGAGGTGTTCTGGGAGAAGACGGTGGTCGAGGTGGGCATGGAGTCGAGCAGCCCGATGCTGCTCTTCATCACGATCGGTCTCTCCCTCCCTGTGTCTTCCCCCTCTGAGAGAACCAGGAAAGTGAGAGGCAGGAAGACACACAGTGCACGTGATCTGACACGCATGCATTCGCTGGTGTGTCCCTCCCTCACATGCTCGCGGGCGCAGGTGCTTGGTCGCTCTTCACGGTCGGAGTGCTCATGGGGATGGAGTCGCTGTCAGCTTTCCTGCACGCTCTCCGTTTGCACTGGGTCGAATTCATGAACAAGTTCTACGACGGCACCGGTATCGTATGTGTCTGTGTGTATGTCATTGGCTGTGTGCGTGCCTGTGTGCGTGCCTGTGTACGTGGCTGTGTGCGCGGAGAACACACACCACTCGTGATCATCCGCAACTAGCATCTTGTTTTGCCGCGGTCGGAAGGTGACCTGCTGTCTGCCCCCTTGATCTGTGCAGGTATAGTGTTCAAGCCCTTCTCCTTCGACAGCACGCAAGACGAAGATTGAGGTGTGCACGTGCGTTGCGGACATGGACCCGTGCGAGCCTGAGGGTCGGTGTCAGAAGCTTGGTCTGCCGCGTGTCTTCCTGGAGGCTGCATTGGGTGAGGATATACGGTACGGCCGCTGGGTACTGCTGCAGAGCGCAGGTGTTGCCACGCGACACCCACACTTGGCAGCAGCCTTGCCAACGCAGCATGTGCAATCGACGCTGCATTGAGCGTTTGTTTTGAAGGTTGAAGGTTGAAGACGCTCATGTCCTGGGGTCAAGTCTATGAAGTGTGTCATAAAGTGGAGAGTGCGGGGCCTTCCTCCGGCTTGGCGTGGACACGGAAAATAAACAAGCTACACACGCGTGTTCTGAACATGTTAGCAACATGAGCGTGTAAAGCTGCGCAAGACTGTACGTGAGAGAAGGGCTGCCTAACATTGCTACATTCTGTGGATGTGCCTACCTTATCGTGCCTGTTCAGACTCTCTCTCTCCCTCCCTTTCTCTGTCTCTCTGTGTGACCAATGCCCAGACACGAACGTCGGGCAAGTGTCGTGCTATGTGCTTCAGGAGGTGGAAGTAAGGAGGAAGAGGAGCAAAGGAGGCGGGCTGGGGGTACTTTGGCCAGAGGGCCGGATTTACCTCGATATTTATTAGAATTTTGTTAGCATTTCGTTGTATAAACTGATGATGATCGAAAATGATGAGCGTGGACACCACAACGGAGCGCACGTGCGTACGTCGCGCGCTGTGCGAGAGTCACACTCGCTCTAATAGCACACATGATTTGCAGAGAAATGAAGACGCTGCTGTCTTCTGTTTACAAGGTACACACATAACTTCCGATACCTTCCTAACAGTGTACGCGTATATTTTCCGATACCGGTAACTTGCATAATTTCCGATAACGTCCTAGTGACAGGCCTAGTGCACCCGTATAATTTCCGACAACTTCCTAATGTACACGTATAATTTCGTATAAGGTCCTAGAGTACACATATCATGTCACATCCGTTGCTGGGCCGTACGCCATCATCCAGCATGATGGTGTACCCACGACACCAAGGCATGCACACACACCATCACAACGTGTTCGTGTGTGTCCTTATGTTTGCTCATCTCTCGTGTCTGACAGCTCCTATCATAGTCTTCCCCCTGTAAAGAGAATACAATCTATAGTAACAGAACACATTTCTATAGTAAGAGAACACATTTCTCTCGTGTCTGGTAGCTCTCGCACAGTCTTGTACCGAGCGCTGCTGTTCACCAGTTCAGAAAGAAAGAGGATTTCTTGCCACTGTGACGAGGGGCATGATCCAGGATTGAGCTTGGCACCTGAATTTTTTGTGCCAGCCTTAGGGAGTGAGGAGTTTGCGTGCGTGTGCGTGTTCGCGCGTGTCCGCACACGCGCTCGTCCCAAGCTAATCTCTTGATAAAAGCAAGAGCAAGAGCGACACTTCTCCTTCTACACATGCGTGTCCTGCGCCCTCGCCCTGCGCGTGCCATCCCGCGCCTCGCCATTGTGCGATCCACGCAGGGCGGGCATTGGGGACGGAAAACTCAATGAACGGAAAACGAAACAGAGATCCGTGAGTCATGTCGGCCGCACGTGCACAATCTTACCACATTTATGGTCTGGGGTTGCAACGGCACCATATTGATTCTCTGCTCAGAATGCTGCTCTGCCCTCCATGTCTGTGATTTGGCGTGCGCGTGCCGCGTCACGATTAGCTTGGACACTCGAGGGCGCTCTACACGCAAACTTGGCAGGAACCATGGCATATATGGTAATTCCATGCTTGCGGGGGGGCGTGCGTGCGCGTTTTCCGAACCTTTTTTGGTTTGGCGGCGAGGATTTCCGAAACGTCACGCAGCGCAGCGTGTCTGGCTGCTGCTCTCGCGACCTTCGCCCCCGCGCTTGCTTTGGCTGCGGCGTCTTGGGGCTGGATTAGAGGGGGGAAACAAAGAGCATGAGGGTGGCGCAAAGGCAAAAGCAAAGCATCTGTGTGCGGATGGTTGTCAGTCATGGCGTGCTCACACAACGACCTGCGAATGATCAAGCTTCTTGCGCAATGCGCTGACTACATCGTTCAGCGTCTGCGCCTTGGTCTGCGCCGTGTTTGTCTTCTGCGCCACCGCTTGCGTGTTTGCGCTCTTCACGAGTCCCTGCCAGAAGGGCTCCGTGCTGCGCGTATGCGCGAGTGGGCGATGCGTTTCAGGGGGTGTTGGCATACGTGTGCGCGCATTCACAGGATGGTGAGACCAGCGGAGAGGGCCCGGGCGACGGGAGGGGAAGGGGGTATAGTATGGCGGGATTTGGGGAGCAGCTCGCACAAAGTCGCCATACCCGGCGGGATTGTTCTTGAGCGTGACACAGATGACGCACAGCACGAGCAGCGTCACACTCACGATGATCGCCGCGCCCCGCGCGTCGGCCTTGGCCCAGCTCCGGCCCTGGCGTTCGCGATGCGCGAGGAGGGTCAACAAACGGGCCTGCGTCCGCGCGGGGCAAGACGGGAGGGAAAGGGGTCCACGTGGGAAGCACCTGGTTTGTCAGGGGCTCTGCAGAGCCGGAGCTCACTCGGGTGCTCGGCAGGTCCGTGCCTTGCTGCTCGTCCGGGTGCGTTCCCCAGCGCGTCCCGTTCAGCTGGCACCGCGCCTCCCCTAGCCCCTCGAGGTCCGCGGCGGCCTGCTCCGGCCACAGGTCGACCTTTTCCGCCGGCGGCGAGCGCACAGAGAGCGACCCGACCGGCATCGCGATTGAAAAGACCCAGGCGGACCTGCCGTCTCGCCTGCCCTGGTAGCGTTCCCCCGCACCGCCGTCTCCGCCGCCACGGCCGCGGGCCCAGTCAAATTTCGCGGGGCCGGGGCGAGTGTAAAGTTGACTAAAAGTGACTTCGCGCGAAGAATCGCCCGCAAAAACAAAGGGTTTGGTTTGCTCGCAGCTGTCTCCGACACGCGGTCAGCGTGCAAGATGGAGGCGCCCATCGCCACCCTAGCAACGGATGACAGCGGCGACAGCGACACCTCGAGTGTGGCCAGCAGCTACCTCAACAGCGACATAACGCGCGCCACGCTGGTCCGGGACCCGCCGCGAGCGCGGCTGGACTTTGTCGGTCCGCAAGCTCACATCTGTGACACGCTGCCGGGTGTCATCGCCCTTGAAACGCATATGGTCCGCGTGGGCCGCAGCCCTGCTGGAGAAATAGTCCTGGACTCCAGTGCACAGCCGCGCATGATCAGTCGGGAGCACGCCATGTTCTCTTGCGCATCCGGCGGGCGCTGGCAGGTATGGCGATCCGGGGCGATCGGACGATGCATGCTCCTCCGCTGCTGTGCGCACAAGACCGGCACGCCCCTTGAATTGCTTTGGCGATGCTGCTCGTTGCCTGGCCTCAGCCCCCGGGCTTGCGGCACGTTGGGCAGCGCGCACTTATGCGTGTGGTCCCAACGTGTGTGTGGCCCCACTCAACGCAAGCGCCTTCTGCAACGACCTGCGCGTGTATGCCCACTTGACGTGCAACCACCTCTGGCACATCGGCGGGTATGCAGGTGCAGGACATGCAGTCTACAAACGGATTGCTGCGCAATGGGACACGAATTAATGTAGCTGTACTTGAAGATGGAGACCTCATCACCTTCGGTGGGGCCAGAGGCACTGGTCTGAACCAGGCTCCTGCCCCTACTGCCGAAAGAAGTATCTACGAGTATTGCTTCTCCTCTGATGCGTCCCCGCCGACTCAATCCCAATCGCTCCCGTCTGACACGTCGTCTCTCGACCAGTCTCAGTCCCAATCTCTCCCGTCTCTGGACCCGTCGGAGTCCGCATGACCTGCAAACCAGCTAGCATGGCCGGCTGATCTGTCCCTCCGCTGTCATCCACACAGCCCCGTCGTTCTCTGACACGCGCTGGAGAAAAGAAGGGGGGGCAGACGGGAAGGAAAGAGCATGGCAAGTTCTGAAGACCCCGTCCCAACCATTCGGCCGCCACCCAACGTTGAATCTTGACCTTTCTTTATTATGATTAACTTTCCTTTGTTAATTGATAGGTTTCATTGTACACATTCCCATGTCCCGCACCCTCGTGCTGTCAATGGCTGCCTAGCCGCGCCAAAAGGCGCTGACTCTTCTCGAAGGCGCCCGTGTGCAAGGCTGCAGAGGGCGAGACGAGCCCCAAGGCCGTCTGAGCACCAGACCGTGCTCCAAACGCCGCCTCCATCGAACCCCGGGCACCCGTAGTAGCAGTGCGTTGTGCATGCTGTCGATGAAGACCGCCGGTGGCGCGCAAGGCAGTACTGAGCCTTGGCAGCGCGACTGCATCGGTGTCCTCTTCCTGCTCCTCGCCTAGAGACAAGTCCCCCTGTGTGACAGCAGTGCCAAGCCGCTCAAAGGTAGTCCCCTCGCCCGCCAACCGCGTATCCTCGTTCGCACCTCTGGACAAGGACCGCCATCCGATGCCAAGCTTCCCTGCGAACGCCGACTTGCTCTTCTTCCGCGCCTTCTTGGGCCCCGACGCCCGCAGGTCCGGAATGCCAAGCACGGACCGAAAGTGGCCGAGGCGGTCTTGCACCATGTGTTCGCCGCCTCTGTCCCGGTACTTGCTGCTCATGGGCGGCAAGACACGGAATAGCGTGAGCTCGGGCGCGTGTCGCACGTTGCGCAATGCCCCCGTTGGCGTGTGTTACGGCCAGAGTGGCGCCAGGCACCTCATGCATCGCACCCACACGCTTGCACCACGCTGCGCCCTCTGCACACGCGTGCACACTCCAACACCCAGGCACCTGGCATCGACCGTGTACCGATCTTGCTTGGTGCCCACGAGGTCTGCAGCTCCCAAGGCCGTGCGGGCGCTCCTGGCCGCGCCAGTGCGTGGGCCCTCACCGTGCGCCTGGCGCACCGCATGCCACTCCGCCACGTCATCGGGCAGAGTCTTGGCGAGTGCGCTGTCAGGGTCGTGCTTGGTGCCATGGTCCTTGATCACGCGCGGAGGAAGCGGGTCGTGCAGGTCTTGAATGCGGTGCCGTGCGCCTATCTTCACCTCAACAGAACTGCAATTCAAGTCCGTCACCGGCACTGGCAGCGAGCTTGCGTAGTAAGAGTCCGCATGCATGCGGCCCACGCCCATCTTGTTGACAATCTTGTTCGAGGGCAGCACGCCGAGCACCCACTGCGTTGCGTCCAAGTGAGACAGCGTCTCCTCGGCCACGGACTCGCGCGAGCGCACAGAGTGCGCCTGTGCGGTGCCAGTGTCGAGGCGCTGCGCCTTGTAGCACATTTGCAGCCCGTCATGGCGGTGCTCTGTTGCGTGCCGCGCTGCCTGCAGGTCACCCATGGCGTCGCGCTTGAGCGCAGCAGGGCGCGGCGGCGGGTCCACCCACTGGACACCGCCATGCTCGGTGACCTCGCAGGAGCGGCGCATCGTCCTGGCGAAGGCGCTCTGCAGGTGCTTGCGTCCTTCCAACTCCTTAAACCAGGCGAGTGACGTGCCTTCATCACGCGGCCCTGCTGCGGCGTACGCGGCCCCGGATGGCGCCTGCCAGTGCTCATCGTCGTCGTGGTACTCGAGGGACTGAGCGCTCAGGAGCGCGAGCGTGCCATGCGAGGCGCCGCCGTTCGCGAGCACTTCGGCAACGACCTCGCGCATGCTTTGCGCTTTATACTTGCGGCGCACGTGCGGCACTTTGAAGTGTCGCGCGAGCGTCTGCTCCAGCGGCCGCAAGTCGCCGTTCGTGAGCGCGGTCTGCGCACAGCTGACCAGCTCCTCGTGGCGCTCCTGCACCATGTCCTCCATGTACACCGCCCACTGTTGCAGCGCGGCGATGGCCGCGGCGTAGACGACGCGCATGCGCATGCGCTTAATGATTCGCAAGTGCCGCGCCGCCTCTGCTGCCAGCGTGTGCCACTCGGCAAACGCCTCTACCATGGCACGCTTGAGGAAGCGCGCGATGATCGGCGACTTTGCGGCCAGCGCACGCTGCTGCGCGTAGATGACATCCATCACCACCTTGTTCCACAATTCCAGCGCCACCGCCGCCGGCCGCCAGCGGATACGAGCTAGCACCACGCGCACGCGCACCTCCTGGTCCCTGTTGATGCGAAAGCCTAGCAATGCCCGCTTGCTGCGCGACCTGACCACCCGCAAGAGGCCCTCCGCCACGAGCTCCCGGTGCCTCCTGCGGCGAGTCGCGTACAGCCAGAGCGAGCGGAAACCTGCTCTCCGGCCCTTGTCTATCCACATGGCCAAAATCTGCTTGAGCACTTTGCGCATGTGCACGCGTTCGGCCACCACATCCCGGTACGCCTGCAGGACCATGATTTCCGCGCGGCGCTCGATGCGCATGCGGATGTTGCCCAGCAATTCCCGCTGCCGTTTCTCCTCCCGTGCCAAGCCCTGGTGCCCACAGCGTGCGCATTCTCAGAGACAGAGACAGAGACAGAGACAGAGACAGCGGCAGAGGCAGAGACAGAGACAGAGACAGAAACAAGGACAGACACACACACACGCCGTGCACACATGTGGTCGCACCGACACACACACAGACATACAGACACCTTCCAAGAGGAAAGACACATGTAGAGCGTGGAATTGACGAAACGCGCACGTGCACGACGGTCTTTGAGCACGGACGCCGACCTGCATTTTTCATGCGCACGCCATACGTCATGTTGTTGCCACGCCTGTGTGCGTGCTTGTTCTTGCGCGTACACAAGCGTGCATGCGTGTGTGTGCGTATACAGCATGTTGGTGTGTGCGTGTACCATCTGCACATAGCGTGCGTGCATTGTGCGCACATGCATGTGACGCCATGCGCGTGTGTGTGTGCGTGTGCGTGCGCGTGTGCGTGTGCGTGTGCGTGTGCGTGCGCGCGCGTGTGTGAGTGTGCGTGTGCGCATGCACTCTGTCCGCATGCATGAGATGCAATGTGCGTGCGCGCACACACACGAGACCATGCATGAAAGCACAAGTCGCGATAAGCTCCCTTCAATCGCGCTGCCACCCCCTTGCATTTCTCCTGCACCTGGGCGCACAAAGCCGAAACGTTGAGCGCCGTGTGTGTCGTCCATGCGCTTGCGTGCAGCGTGTGCTGTTCATGCGTATGGCGCACGCGTGTGCGCGTGCGTGCGTGTGCGCGTCCGTCCGTCTGCCATCTGCCTCTGTCCCTATAGACATACCCATACATGGGCATGCCCATGTACGGGCATACCCATATAACGCTCGTCCGTTCGTCAGCCATCTGCCTCTGTCCCTGGCTCTGAACGCCACAGATCAGACTCCACCGTTTTGCCACGCTCTTTTGCTGCCAATCTGTGGCCTGGGCTATGCGATCCTCACCCTAGCGCTGTTTACGGGCATGCACATATATGGACATACCCCTATGTGGGCATACGCACGTATGGGAATACGCATACATGGGCTATGCCTCCCTCAACTAGCGGCGGGAGTACCTCTGCGTAGAGCTGCCAACGCTCGGCACACATGCCCGCCCACAACTGAAACATGTGCACGAGCGCCGCGTGCGTCCAGCGCCGGAGTGCCTTCTTCTTCTTGCGCGCTAGCTCGCACCACTCGCGGAAGATGAGACCCTTGAGCACCTTGCCCGCCGCCATCAGGGTGCGCCCGAGCTTGCCCTCGAGCTCAGCCTCGAAATCATGTGCCGCGTGCACAAGCTCCGCCCACGCCCCAAAGGCCCAGAGCAAGGTGCCGTTAGCCCAACGCGAGAAGGCCCGCTTCTTGTTTTGCACGATGCGCTGCCACGCCTCGAAGACGGAAAATACGAGCTGGTGCGAGCCGTTGGCCAGCGCCTTGAAGCGCGAGGCCGTCACCTGCTTGCTCAGGCGCACCGCCTGCCGCCAGAGCCTGAAGCACTCGTCGCGCATCGTGACAGACTTGGAAAAGAAGGCCGTTGCGTTTTTGAGCTTGACGCGCATCTCTTTGTTGAGCGCGCACTGGTCGCGGAGGACGGTGATGACTTTGAGTTTCAGGGACGACGTCGAGTTGAAGCCGATGCGCTCGCCAATAGCGCGCATTTGCTTCGACGTTTCCGCGTGCTTGTACAAGAGCATCCACGCCTTGACATACATGACGGAGCGCAGCAGCGCGGACGCGCGCATGAGCTCATTTTTGCCGAGGAAGGCATCGTTGCTG
>Ga0209713_10001871_pt1 | contig 12831 bp, 3 predicted proteins | sample ArcOceMetagenome_3_FD_187444 | JGI IMG/M metagenome (GOLD analysis project Ga0209713, IMG submission 187444) | Marine eukaryotic phytoplankton communities from Arctic Ocean - Arctic Ocean- Svalbard ARC20M Metagenome (SPAdes) (version 2) | ecosystem: Environmental > Aquatic > Marine > Oceanic...
CGACGAGGGCGGAGCTGGCGGCGGCGCAGGCGGAGGCGGCGAGTGTGGCGCGCGGCAACGAGGCGGTGGACGCGGCGGCGGCGAGGACGCTCGAGGCGCGGCGCACGGAGGTGGAGAGCGCGGTCGCGGCCAACATTGCGCTCGAGCGGAGCAACGCGGCGCTGCGCGCGGAGCTGGAGGCGGCGGCGCGCGAGGCGGAGGCGGCAAGGGAGGCGGCCGAGGCGGCGGCGCTGGAGGCGCGGGAGGCGACGGAGCGGGCGAAAGAGGAGGCGGAGGCGCGCCGGGTCGAGGCGGCGAGCGCCGCGCTTCAGTCGGACCTGGCCGCGTGGACGGACCGGGCCAACCATCTGGCGGCGATGGCCGTCCGCGCGACGCGCCCTCATGGCAGCCGCCGCGCCGCGCGCAACGCCGAGGCCGTGGCCACGGGCCCACTCGGTGCGCCGAGCCACGACGAGCTTCGCCACGCCGATCTGACGGCGGTGGCGGAGGCCGTGGAGGAGGAGGAGGAGGAGAAGGAGGAGGAGGAGGAGGAGGAGGAGGAGGCTGCGGGCACGCCGGCCAAGGCGGCGGAGACGGCGGAGGCGGCGACGTCCCCCATCGCCGTCCGCTTCGCCGTCGCTGAGAATGCGGAGGGCGACGACGACGACGACGACGACGACGGCGAGAGGAATTTCACCGTCAGGGTGGAGGTGGTGGTGGAGGCGCCGCCAGAGTCTGCCGAGGAGGAGGCGGTGGCGGCGCTGGTGGCGTCGCGCGCGCGCGTCGCGGCGCTCGAGTTTGCGCTGAACGCGCAGCGTACCGAGACGCGCGCCGCCGCCGCCGCGACGCGCGAGGCGCGGGAGGCCGCGGCCGCCGCGCAGGAGGCCATGGAGGCGGAGGCCGCGGCGGCGGCGGCGAGGCTCGAGACGTGCCAGGCGCGGATGGCAAGGATGCGCGAGGCGCTCAAGGCGGCCGACTCCCTCGTGAAGCTCGACGTGTCGCCGATGCTCGGCGGTACATTTACTGCTCCGTTCAGCGCCGGCGCCGCTTCGAGCGTCGCATCGAGCGCCAGCAGCGGCAGCAGCAGCCGTCGCAGCAGCAGCCGCCGCAGCAGCCGTCGCATGAGCAGCCGCCTCCACACCGTCGGAGTCAGTCCCGCTTCCGCAGTCAGCCCCGCCTTCGCCGCTTCCGCCTCCACCGCCGTCACGCCCGCTGCTGCCGTGGCGGCGAGGCCGGCGGCGGCGCACGCCAAGACGCCCAACTACTCGCTGTTCTCGTCGGCGATTCTGGAGCAGCTCGCGGCGCAGCACGCCGAGGAGGAGGGCGACGAGGAGGATGACGAGGCGATCGAGGCGGCGCCAGAGGTGGCGGCGGCAAAGGGAGAGGTGGAGGCGGAGGCAGCCGAGGAGGCGGAGGCAGCCGAGGAGGCGCCGACCACGGGGCCTGGTTCGGAACGGGCGTGGGGACGGCGCCGGCGTCGCCACCACCGCCGTAGCGGCAGCGGCGGCGCAGTCGAGGCGAGCTACGCCGACGGTACGGTGCTCGAGAGCAGCAGCAGCGAGCGCCGCGTCAGCTGGCTGGCGGGGGCGACCCACCGCGTGGAGGCGGCGCCGCTGACGGCGGTGCTGGTGGCGGCGCGCCCGGTGCGGGTGGCGCCGGTGGTGGCGGAGCGGGTCGGCGGGGTCGGCGAGGCGACCGCGCAGCACGCCAGAGAGCTGCAGAGCGCGGCGGAGGCGGTGCAGCGTGCCGAGCGGCGCGCGGCGGCGCGGGTGGAGGAGACGGAGGCCGAGGCGCGGGAGGCTGTCGCGGCGGCCCACACCGAGGCGCGGCGCGCGCGCGAGGCGGCGCGGCAGGCGGCGCTCGCGGCGGCGACGGTGGCGGCGGCGGCGCCGCGGGTGGTGACCGAGATGCACACGAGGGAGGTGGCGGCGCTGCGGGCGGAGCTGAGGGCCGCCAGGGCCGCGCTGGCGACGGCCGAGGCGGCCGAGGCGGCGGCGGAGGGCGAGGCTGCCGCGCCCACCACCGCGGCCGGTGGAATCAGCTTCGCAGCCGCTGCCACCGTGGCCAGGACGCCGGGTGGGCTGTCTGTCTGGCGCATTGCCGGCGCTACGCCCACCCCGGCGAAGCCGACGGCGGCGGCGCAGGCGGCGGCGCTCCGGGCGCGCCTCAGCGTCACCCCCGCTGCTCCCGCCACCGCCAACGCCACCATCCCCGCGCCCGGCACCGCCACCGCAGCTGCTCCTCCGCTGCCGACGCCGCACCTGAACGCCGCCGCCACGCCCGCCGCAACGCCCGCTATCACTCCGGCCGTCAAGCCGTGGTCGGCGCTCGGCGCCTCCGTCAGCCCGGACGTGTCGCCGAGCGCCGCGGCGGTGACCGAGCAGCTGCTGATGCTGGAGGCGGTGGCGCGCGACGACGCGGCGGTGACGGCGCAGGCGGCGCAGCGGGGGCGCGTCGCGCGGAGGCGCTGCGCGAAGCTGCGAGCCGCCCAGACGAGGCGCCAGAGCCACGACGGTGCCGGCGATGAGGAGGACGAGGACGAGGAGGCGGAGTTTGATGAGCCCGTGACGCTGGCGGAGGCGGCGGAGATGGCGGCGGCGGCGGCGGCGGCGGCGGTCGCCGGCGGCATCGGTGTCGGCGGCGGCCTTGCTGCCGCAGGCTCATCGCGCCGCAGCAGCAGCCTCGGTGGCATGCGCAGGAGTGAGTCGGGAGTGACCAACCACCGCCGTCTGACGGAGCTGAGGAACGAGCTGCTTTCGCCGACGTCGCTGGCGCTGCTCTCCCCTCCCGTCCTGGCCAGCAGTGGCGGCAAGCACGGCAAGCATGGCAAGCACGGTGGAGGCAAGGGCGCCTCGCCGCCGATCATCTCCGTGCACCTGGGCGAGAGGTCTCACCGCCACGCGTGCATCAGCAAGCGAGGCGGCGGCCACGGCGGCGGCCACGGCCACGGTGGCTCGTCGCGGATCCTCGCGACCAAGGGGAGCCGCCGCAGCTGGGCGGCCGTGCCGGCAGGCCTGCCGCCGACCACCGTCCCTCCGCCCAAGGAGGCGGAGGCGGAGGCGACGGCCCCGGAGGAGGAGGCGTCGGCCTCGGCCATGACGGACGTTGGGGTGATGAAGGCGGCGGAGAAGGCGGAGGCGGACGAGGCCGCCCTCGAACGCGCCGTCGCGGAGGTGATGGCCACCGCCGCACCGCCGCAGCCGACTCAGACGTCAGACGAGAAGGCGGCGGCGGAGGCGGAGGAGGAGGAGGAGGAGGCGGATGAGCTGGACGAGCTGCCCGAGGAGTTCTCGCTGGATGTGGCGACGGTGGCGCGCTTCCCGAGCTTTGCGCCGCGCGGCCGCGGCCTCGCCGCCGCGGCTGCCCCGGCTGCCGGCGCAGCCAACTTCCGTGCCGCCGCCAGCAACGCGGCTTCTTCGACGCGCGTGCGTGGCGGCGACGCCACCGCTCAGAAGCCACTGCCCGCCAGGCAGACGGCGGCAGCAGAGGAGGCGGAGGAGGCGGAGGGCGGCGCGGAGGAGGGCAATGATGGCGGCGACGAGAGCGGCGACGACATCATTGAGGAGCTCCCCGCCGAGTTCCTCACGCGCGCCTCGTCGTCCGTCGTGATGCTCCAGCACCGGCACGACAAGGCCAAGGCCGTCGGCAGCAGCAAAGCGGCGCACCACCCCGCCGTGACGCAGGTGCGCAATCGTGGCGGCGGCGGTGGTGGTGGTCTGAGGCCGGCGTCGCCCTCGACGCTGAACACGCGTGGCAGCCCAGCGGTCAAGCGCGAGCGAGGCGCGGCCACCGCCCACAAGGGAGGCAAGGGCGGCGGTGGTGGCGGTGGTGAGATTTGTGACGAGACAAGAGGTGAGGCGATTGCAGCTGTGGCGATATGATGCTGCCGGACAGCAGACATGAGAGGATGAACGATGCCATGCCGTTTCACGCGAGAGCGCGTGCGCGCATGCTTGGCGCATGAAAACGCGAATGCGACTCGGGTCGCGTTTGGAGAGATGAAGTCGACCGGCGATGGACACCCCCGGGCCCGGGGAATGAGACGGTTTGATTGCGTGTGTGTGCCTGCGCGTTTGATCTACACCTCGATTTACTGAAACGACTACACCCCACCGCAAAGCCCAAACTCCTCTCGCCCACGCAGCTCAAGACGCCGCTGCGCGCTGCACCAGGCCCGTCGTCACGTAAAGTGCGGCGCGAGGTCCTCGGCCAGCGCCGTCACCGGGTACATCATCGGCTCCTCCCCGTCGGACCAGTCGGCGGTGATCGCCGGCACGCCGCAGCCCTCGAGCACGACGACCACCGCGCCGAGCGAGTCGTCGCCCATCGCGTCGTATTGGCTCCACACGGAGCTGACGCAGTCGACGACGCGCGAGAGGTGCCGCACGCAGCAGGCGCGGTCGTCGTCCGAGAGCGCCTCGAGCCCCTGACAGGCGACGACGATGATCACGTCGCCGCCCAGGAAGGCCGGTGCGATTGCGCTCTCGAGGTCCTCGCGGTGCTCGGCGCTTAGGCTCTTGAGCGGCCGCCCGGCCTTGAGCGCGCCAGAGATCTCCGCGGCGGCCGTCGCCTCGACGGTCCATCCGGCCGCGTTGAGCAGGAGCACCTGCGCGAAGCCCATCTTCCACAGCTCGGCCGTGGTGAGCGATCTCGGGAAGCCGAAGAGCCACGGGTCCTCCTCGCCCGGCGGCGCCTCTGGCTTTGGCGGCAGCTTCGGCGTCGCCTGCTGTCCCTCTCGAAGCCGAGAGAACGAGGGGTCCTCGGCCTTGGTGCCGCGCGGCGTGCGCAGCGAGGCCGACTGCGGCCGCCCGACGCGAGCCATCTGGCCCGGGCTGAGGTTGGGCCTTATCATGGTGGCGGGTTGGCTGGGTTAGCTTTGCACGCTGGGTTAGCTCGGCACGCAGCGCAAACTATGATAAGTTTCGATGCAGGACGCGCTGCGGTGGCGCACACAAGGACGATGCCCATACACTGCCCCACTGTTCAGCCTCCCGCGGCTCCCATTGCCACGCTCATACCGATGGACATCCGCCTCCCACCACCGGGCGACGATCGTCGCGCCGCCCAGTTGCAATTAATCGCCCGGCTCACAGCGCAGACACACGTCGTCGTGCACACGGACGCTGAGTATCGTGACGTGGTGGAGCACGAGCTTCCAAACGTGGTGGCTGCGCGATACACGGAAGACGAGCCGGGCCAGCCACCCATGCCGCAGCCCAAGAATACCGTGCAGTGGTGGCGGCTCCGCAAGAGCATCGCGCTTCTCGACTACTTTGAGGCGTTGTGTGGGCTGCGCCACGCCTTTGTCTTCAAGGTACGGACTGACCTCGTGCTGAGCAGCGCAAGCTCATTGCGTGGGCTATACCAGGAGCTTCACTTGTTTATGCCCGAACCCGATCGCACGGCCTTCGCCTTCCAAGACATGCTCCTGGGTGCAACGCCGAGTGTGATGCGACGAGCCTTTTCCTCGCTCTTTGACGCTCCCGCCTACCGCGAGGGCCGGGGCATGTGGGGAACATGCGGACGGTGCGCGGAGATGAGCCGGCTCGCGAAGATCGGTTACAACCAACTGCACGAATGTGCGCTGGATAGGACTGTGTGGCAGCTCGGCTGCAACGCCAGCTATGCGCGGCATGCGCCGCTCACGTCATCGCCGATTCTAGAGCAAGGGCTGAACGTCGTGATGCAGCGCACACTCACTGGAGACAACTCGACGTCGTGCAAGAAGCCGCAAGTGCATCGCTCTGTTGCAGGTCATGAGGTCGGCTTCCAGGTCTGCGTCTTTGATATTTTCTGGCAGGTGCCAACACGCTTCGCCTCCGAGGCCGTGATGATGCATCACCTGCTCATGCATGGTGTCGAGGTGAAGCCATTCCCTTCAACATCTTGGCCGCGGAGGGCATGGGGGCCTGAGCAGCAAGCTCCGCTCCACAAGTGGCGAGGCCGAGTCGACTTTGGCAGCAATTCGGAAGAGTGCTCGCACCCAGGGCCAAAGCCGGTCTTTTGCGCGTTGCGCCAACCGACTCGAGGCACTGCATTGGACGAGACGGCTTTGGCGACTCGTCCTGATGAGTTGTCTCCTCAGCTGAAGCATCGCAGGCAGATGTTGGGCCTACTGCTGGACCGCCTGCGTGCACCATCTGAAGTTGTATGGAATGGTGGCAGCAATACGTCGACATCGCCACTTATGGACGCGTTCTGGGTCCAGTTTCCCGAGACGGGCTCGTCCCTCGCGTCTACCATCACAATGAACGACTGCGCCCATGCTGGCAACATTCCTGGCTGGAAGAACGTGCCATTCCTTACGATGACGCACAGTGAGCTGGATGTCAAAGGATGGCTCCAGCGGTGGCCAGTGCTACGAGGGATGCCCCTGGGGGCGAACATACCGGAAACCTTGGCGGTCTCCGCGCCGGCGCTGACGAGCGCGTGCACGGGCACGCGCCGCTCACCCCTGCAGGCGACGGCCGAGCCGCTCGCTGGGCTGGGCTTCGGCTACCATCACCATGTACCATGGCTGCGAGGCCTCGGGCAGCCGACTTTGCATCCGCGCGTAGGGAGTGTCGTTGCCGTGTTTCGCGACCCGCTGCAGAGGCTGATCTCGGCACACCGGTCGATGCAGCAAAGTCCGCTCTGCTGCAGCTTGGACTGGGGCCTCGGCCCACCCAATGGCACGCGCCGCCGCTCCTTCGACGGTGTCTCTGCGGCACAGTTCGCGCGCATGCCAGGCATCGGTGGTTGCCAGACCAAGATGGTTCTAGGTTGGGCCTGCGCTCGCGAGGTCCAGCTGACTCAGGCGGCTGTGGCCCGTGCCGTTCACTTTGTGGAGCACTCGATGGCCTTTGTCGGGCTCCTGGCCGAGTGGGAGACTACCGTATGCCTTTGGCACGCCCGATTCGGCGGCGCCCTGTACTCGGCAGAACTTCAGGCCTTCACACGGAGCAAGCGCGAAGCCACTCGCAGGCTGCCCACCAACAAGTCGTATGCTACGGCGGAGTTGGATGGTTTCGAGGACATCGACGCGGCGGTCTACGACACGGCCGTGAGGCGCTTCCAGCGAGAGGTCGCGGAGAATGACGTAGCGATCCGAGAGTGTCTGCAACGAGTCGGCGCAAAGCGGGCAGGTGCCTCATGAGAATAGAGCGGCCTTTGATCGAATCTTGATGAGTATATAGAAGGCGTTGATATCACTCGCTATAGACATGGAAATCACAACTCGCACACACTCATATATCAGCACTCTCCCGACACCACGTGCCCGACACGCGACACGGGTCGCCATCGTGTTCATATTCCAGATTGCCTCCTCGGGATTGAGCAGATCAACAAACGAAAGTGGCAGGCCCATCAATCGAGCTCGATCGGAACGTCCGCGGACGATCCCGGCTGCTGCATGGCGGCGGCGTTGGCCGCCGAGGGCGCGGCGGCGGAGGACGGAGAGGACGCACCGGCGGCCGAGGCGAGCGCCGACGGCGGCAGCGATGGCTTGGTGTCGCGGCAGGCGCGCTTGGCGCCGCCCGCCGCACCGCCGCCGCCCTCCTCGGCGGCAGCAGCAGCCTGGTGGTCGCGTGTCTCCTGGTCCTCCTCGGCCTTGGTGTTGTGGGCGATGCACTCCTTGTAGCACTTGATCAGCTTCTCCTTCATCGTCGACAGGTCGCCGCGCATCTCGAGGCCGAGCGCGCGCATCTCTCGCTGCGCCTCGGAGCACTCCACCCTCGCCTTCGGGTCGCTCAGCAGCTTGATGCGCTGCTTCGCCTGCGCCGTCGTCACCGCCGCCTGCGCGGGCGGCCTCGCCGCCGCCGCGGGCGCCGCGCGCGCGCGCGAGCGGTGTGGCGAGCGCGAGCGCTTCTCAACACGCCCAGACGACGACGACGACAAAGACGATGGCGCGCCTCCGCGCTCCGCCTTGGGCAGCGAAGGCTTGGTGTCGCGGCAGGTGCGCTTGGCGCCGCCGGCCGCGCCGCCGCCGCCCTCCTCGGCAGCAGCAGCAGCCTCGGGCTGCTGGTCGTCGCGCGCCTCCTGCTCCTCCTCGGCCTTGTTGTGGGCGATGCACTCCTTGTAGCACTTGATCAGCTTCTCCTTCATCGTCGACAGGTCGCCGCGCATCTCGAGCCCGAGGGCGCGCATCTCTCGCTGCGCCTCGGAGCACTCCACCCTCGCCTTCGGGTCGCTCAGCAGCTTGATGCGCTGCTTCGCCTCTGCCGTCGTCACCGCCGCCTGCGCCGGTGGCCTCGCCGCCGCCGCGGGCGCCGCATGCGCGCGCGAGCGGCGTGGCGAGCGCGGGCGCTTCTCACCCCGACGCGCCGGATCTGGGTCCGTCTTCAGCGGAGGCATCGTCGGCGTCGGCGTCGAAGCCGGCCGTGGCGGAGGCGGGGCAGCAGGCTCCACGGCGGCAGCAGCGCCGCCACCGCCGATGCTCTCGCCAGACGTGGCCGTCGCCAGCGCCGGCGGCAGTGGCACCGCCGCAGCCGCCGTCGTCTCAGACGCCTTCTCCGTCTCCATCGCCGTTGCCCCGTCGACCACGGTGGTCGTGTCGACCACCACCAGGTTGGACGCCTTGAGCGCGAGCGGCCCCGCTTGGCCCGGCAGCTCGACCGCCCACCGGACCACGCCCGACGACGTGGTGTTGCCCTTGCCGTCGCCGGGCTGCCCGCTGCCGTGCAGCTCCACGACGGTGCCGCGAAGGCCGTTGAGCTCGGGGCGCGCCACGAGCCCCTGCACCTCGACGGTGGCACCGGTCGCGATCGCCGCCGCCTCCGCCGCCCCCGCCGCCTCCGTCGCCGTCGCCGCCGCCTCTGCTGGCGGCGGCACCGACGGCGCTGGCGGTGGCACCGACGGCTGAGACGCCACCGCCGCCGCCGCCACCGCCGCCGCCGCCACCGCCGCCGCCGGCGCACCGCGCGACCCCTCGAACATCTGGCGCAGCACCTCCGCCTGGTGCTTGCCCCCGTCGTGGTAGCATGCGAAGCCCTTAAGGCGTTCGAGCACCGTCTCCGCCGGACGGAGCCCGAAGCCCTCCAGCACAGCGAGCTGCTGCTGCTTCAGCTCGTCCACGTTGTCGCCCTCGACGCCATGCAGCGCATCCAGCACGGCCGCCGCCTGCGCCTCTGGGCTGATCGGTGGCGGCAACGCCTGCGGTTGCGACGCCTGCGGTTGCGGCGCCTGCGGCTGCGGCTCCGGCTGCTGCTGCGACTGCGCAGGCGGCGGCTGCGATGGCGGCTGGGCCGGTGGCAGCGTCAGCGACGTCTCCAGAGACGTCTCGTCGTCGGTGGCGACGGTGGCGGCGTCTTCCTTCTCCTTCGCCTCGTCGCCCGACGGCACCATCGCCTCCGTCTCGACCTCCGACGCCGCCCCGTCCCTGCCCACCTGCACGTCGCTCAGCCCGTAGACGATCGACTCGGCGTCGCTGGGGACTTCGCCGCCCTCCACCTCCACCTCCACCACCTCCACCACCTCCACCACCTCCACCACCTCCTCCTCCTCCTCCTCCTCCTCCTCCTTCATCGGCGTCGGCGTCGCCGCCCGCGAGGCCGCCGCTGCCGCCTCGTCCTCGTCCTCCTCGGTGTCGTCGTCGTCGCCGCCGCCGCCGCCCTCCTCCTCCTCCTCCTCCTCCTCGGCCCCGTTCGCCCGCTGCACCGCCTGCAGCTGCGCGCGCGACGGCGCGTAGAAGGCGCGGCGCGAACATGCGCCGCAGCTCTGCGACGACGGCGAGATCTCGGCCTTGCAGATCCAGCAGCGGTTGACACTATCGTCGTCGTCGTCCTCCTCCTCCTCCGTCTCCATCGCCTCGGCTGCCGACGGCTGCGACGTCTGCGACTGCTGCGACTGCTGCGACTGCAGCGGCTGCGGCGCGCCCGCAGTCGACTCGGCGTCCCTGGGGACCTCGGCAGCCTCCTTCTCCTCGTCCTCCTCGTCCTCCTCGTTGTGCGGCTCCGTCGGCGTCGGCGATGGCGTCGCCGCCCGCGCGGCAGCCGCGGCCTCGGCCGCCTCCACCCTTTGCACGTCGACCTCCGCAGCCTTGTCGTCGTCCGTCTCCATTGGCGCCGCCTCGACTGCCGCCTCAACTGCCGCCTCGACCTTTGCCGCCTCGGCCTCCGCACCCGCCGACGCCGCAAGGGCGGCAGCAGGGGCGGCAGCAGGGGCGACAGCAGCAGCAGGGGCGGCATCGGCAGCGGAGTTGCTCGACGGCCAGAGGCGGGACGCGAAGGCCCCAGCCCACGAGGTTCGCTCCGCGGGAGCTGCAGGGCGAACCGCCTGCCCCAGCTTTTGGTCGAGGCGGGCGGCGGCACTCTCGCGCGCCGAGACCCGCGACGTGTTGGCCAGCGGGGCGCGCTCGCGCCCTCCATCGCGTGAGACCTCGGTCAGCGCAGATGGCATGGTCGGCCGCGCGGTAGCAGGGGGCGAAGCGGCCGCTGGCGGCGCGGGCTGCGCGGGCAGCGCGGGCGGCGCGGGCGCCGCCTGCGCCGCGGGCGCCTCCTGCGCCGCGGGCGCCTGGCCAAGCATCGCATCGGCCTGCTTCTGCTGGAGCTGCTCGATCGCCCGCTTGACGTGCGGCTTCATCGTCAGGTTCTTCTTCAGCAGCGGGCACACGCTCGCGCCCCGGTTGCACCGCTCCAGGCACGCGTGCATCGACGGCGCGCAAACGTGGCACGGCGTCTTGAACGCCTCGGACGCCGAGATCTTGAGCCAGTGCAGCTTCTGCGCGCTGCGCTTGAGGTTGCTGCTGCCCAGGAAGGTGTTGTAGTAGCGCGCGGGCAGCCCGAACCACATCGCCCACTCGTCGCCCGGCACCGGGTAGAAGTAGAAGATCGCGCCGCCCTCGGCGTCGTAAACGACGTCAAGCTGCTGCTGCTGCTGCTTCAGCCAGTCGTGGAGCCGGATGAGAGCAGTCTCATCGACGAGCCCGCCAGTTTCCTCGCGGAACTCGCGCATCGCCGCGGTGACGCGGTCCTCGTTGCCATCGACCTTGCCGCCGAGCGCCGAGATCGACGGCAGCCACTGCTTCGGCCCGTCCGGCATGTCCTCCTCGCACAGGAGCAGGGAGATATCGTTCGACGTGGGCTTGCTGTGCGTCGGGACGACGAACACCGACTTGACGCGGAGCGAGGGCGCGGTGCGCGGCATTAGCACGCTCCCCTCGTGTGTCCGACCCGCGATGTAGGCTGGGGCGAGTTCACGCCTCGTCAACCGGCTAGGCAGGCAGCCAGGTGGTGTTACCCCTCCAGCGTGCCGGCGAGCTCCTCCTGGTGGCCGACGAGGGAAGGTGCATCGCCGACGAGACACATGCTGAAAGTTGCGACGCCGTCCCCAGCGTGCACGCGTGCACGAAAATTTAGATCTGATTATTGCACATCGGCTGCGTTGTTTGGTGGTTGAGCCTCTCGTGAATCTGTGGAACTTGCAAAAGTCACAAAGTCTGGCTTTCACTTGAAAGTCTGCCTGAATCAGCCTGATCGATCCTAGTGCGCACCGGCTGACGTCTGATAGATGGACGAGTTCCGCTCTGGCTTATGCCGGTCGTCGCGCATCCCACCGCCGGCGCAGTGCGTCGCGCTGCACAGCGTGTGCTTCGAGCGGGAGCAGCTCATCCTCCACAGCAGCCGCGCGGCGGAGGAGAAGGCCGCAGTAGAGCACCTGCTCCTCAAAGTCCCGAATCTCTTCGACGTCAAGCAGGCAGGCCGCTACGCCTCGACGCACAATACGATCCTCGTCGCGGCGCCCGGCGAGCCGTACGAGTACGTGCCGCTCGCCGTGAGCGCGCGTGCTGCGCTTCGTGGCAAGAGGCCGTCCGACAACCGCAGCCGCTTCCTCGTCAACGCGACGCAGCCACAGGCGCCGCCGCCCGAGAGCTTCGTCGCGGCGACCGAGCTCACGGCGCTGGCCTTCCTCACGACCTGGGCCAACGCGTGGCAGGAGACCTTCCACCGCGCCACGATCCAGCTCTTCGAGGCGTGGTGTGCCGCCACCGCCGAGCGCGAGCGGCTGGCGGTGATGCCGTTTGCCTTCGGCAGCACCTTCGGCAGCGCCAACGCGAGCGCCGAGGTGGAGCTGTGGCTGCGGCCCTTCTCGGCCGCGCCGGTGCGGCCGCTCTCGCTCATGCCGCCGGAGGAGCCGCTGCAGCAGCAGCTCTTCGGCAACAAGCCCTGCGCCGACGACGCGTGCTTCGGCCGCTGGCTACGGCTCTCGGCGTCCTTCTTCGCCGCGCGCCCGCGGCCGCTCTGCTACGAGCGCGCGAGGCTGTGCAACTACGCCTTCACGCCGCGCCACGGCCGGCCGTGGGCGACGGTGCAGGCGGTGCTGGCCTACCACGTCGGCCCGCCCGACGCGCGCGCGCTGACACCGTCGCTGCTTTCTGCTGCTACAACGGGTGGCGGCCATGCACGCACCCACCATCACCACGCCGAAGCCACCGCCTCCGACGCCGACGCTGCAGATGCTGCCGACGGTGCGGGCGCCGCCCACAGTCGTGAGAGGGCGCCGACGCTGCGCGTGACGTTTGTGCTGCGCGCGACGCGCCGCCGCCTCTCCAACATCGACGAGCTGCTCGCGTACTGCCGCAGCTGGGTGCCGCCGCATCCGCATTCGCACTCGCACTTGCTTCCGCATTCGAGCAGCAGCGGCGGCGACGACAGCGATGGCGGCGGTAGCAGGAGCGGCGGCAGCGGCGGCGGCGGCGGCAGCGGCGGCAGCGGCGGCAGCGGCGGCAGCGGCGTTAGCAGCGGTAGCAGCGGCGGGAGCGGCGGGAGCGGGCGGCCGACGCTGCTGCGGACGTCGTGCGCGGCGGTGAGCTTCCGCGCGGGGTTCGTGGCGTCGGCAGCGGCCATCCGCCGCGCCGACGTGCTGGTGGGGCCG
>Ga0209713_10001872_pt1 | contig 12831 bp, 2 predicted proteins | sample ArcOceMetagenome_3_FD_187444 | JGI IMG/M metagenome (GOLD analysis project Ga0209713, IMG submission 187444) | Marine eukaryotic phytoplankton communities from Arctic Ocean - Arctic Ocean- Svalbard ARC20M Metagenome (SPAdes) (version 2) | ecosystem: Environmental > Aquatic > Marine > Oceanic...
GTTTCCCACTGGATCAGCCTTGTTTGGTGTACATTTGGGCATGAAATACACTGTTTCGGAGCTCTCTCCTGCTCGGGAGGGGGGGCTCCACCCCCCACCACACGAGTCGCCCTACTGCCCCGGGGGCTCCGCACCCCCCACGCCACCGATTGCGCGTCTGGGGGGGGAGGGGCCGTTGGGCTCAGAAGGGCAGGGGGGGTACCATGCGATTTGCAACTCCTCTCGCCTTGCCGCAGGACGCGCCTTCTTTGGCGCCCTTTCCAGATCTACACAACGTAAGTACGTCTTATCTCCTGTTTTGACACCATACCGCCCAACACCACGAGTAAGATGCAGCGACGAGTAACGCGCGCAGCGGCGGCGCGGCTTCGGCCGCGCCGGGCGCTGTGCGGGCCCGGGAGGAGCCCGAATCCTTCCAACCAAAATCCGCACGTGTCATGGGCCGGTAGGATACGCGCGGCAGCGGCGTCGGCATGACGCCCTAGGCTGGTACTGACCCAGTGCTGGTGTCCCGGGGAGGATAGTTGGTGACGGTGTGCCTACTAAAAACTCCGCGCGCGTCATAGACCGGTAGGATGCGCGCGGCAGCGGCGTCGGCATGACGCCCTAGGCCGGTACTGACCCAGTGCTGGTGTCCCGGGGACTTAGGCGCCGGATAGGTGGTGACGGTGTGCGTTCTAAAAACTTCAGTCAGTCAGTCACTCAGTCAGTCAGTAAAATGCATGCCGCATGCGATACTTCGTGTTCAGGTTGATATATAATAGCTGCACAGGCTCGCGCGACACGCGTAGCGCAGCGCCCTTCAGGTTAGCTGCGCACTAGCTGATAGCACCGATGGCCGCCCCGGCGCCATCAACGGCAGAGATGGACGGCGCGCAGAGCTGGTACTACCGTGACGACTCGGGCACCGAGCAGGGTCCGTTCCCCGCGGCCAGCATGCGCTCGTGGCTGCTGCACCAGATGCTGCCGGCCACCACGGCGGTGGCGCCGTCGTTTTACGGCGAGGTGCCGGAGCAGTTCTGGCCGATCCACGAGCTGTGGACGCCGCCCACCGACGCCTGGGCCGCAGCGGACGCTCAGCTCGCTGCGTCGGTCGTGGAGGCGCCGGCGGCCGCCAGCCGCGGCGACGCGCTCTGGCAGGCTAAGGTCGCCGAGCTCGCGGCGCAGCACCAGAGCGAGGGCGACGGGCCGGGCCCCAGCCGCAGTGGCACCAGCAAGGAGCCGCGCGCCACTCCGTACGACCGACCCTCGGGCGGCGGCCTGCAGCCGCTGAGCGGCAAGGGCAAGGGCGGCAAGGGCGGCGGCAAGGGCGGCGGCGGCAAAGGCGGCGGCGGCGGCAAGGACGGCGGCGGCGGCAAGGGCGGTGGCAAGGGCAAGGGCGGTGGCAGAGGCGACCCCGACCGGGCGCTCCCGCCGCATCTCTCGAGGATCCGCGCGATGGCTGCGGCCGCGGAGAGCGGCTCGGGCTCTCGCTTCAGCGCCGCGGGCAACGCCAAGAACTCGTACTCGTACGGTTCCTGAGGGAGTCTTGGATACACGGTCAATTCATTCAGCGCGCGATAAGCGCACGACAATATGTTACAAACGTAGCCAGTGACGGCACTTATTCGTCAAAAGTCCTCCAGCCCGACGACGGTCTGCGCGCCGCGCGCGGCGATCTGCTCGCATGGCGGCATGGACGGCATCGCGCCCTCCACCTCGACCGAGCAGGCCGCGGCGGCGGCCGCCCAGCGCATCGCCTCGGCGATCGGACGGCCCTCGCCGTATCGCATGCCAACGTACGAGCCGCGGTAGCAGTCGCCGGCGCCGGTGGTGTCCTTTGGCCGGCCGTCGGGCGTCGTCAGCCCGAAGCGGCCCATCCGCGTCTCGTGCGCGCCGCTCGCCTCGCCGCCCTCGGGCGTCCACTCCGGCCCAAAGTGCATCGACCCCTTGGCGCCCAGCGTGACGAGCACCTCGACCGCCGGGTTGCCCGCGGCGGCGAAGCGCGCGCGCAGCGCCGCGACCGCCGCGCGCACGAGCGGCTTGCGCACCTCGCCGTCGGCGTCCGTCGTCGGCACGCCCGAGATGAAGGTGAGCTCGCTCTCGTTGGGCGCGACGACGCAGATGTGCGGCATCAGCGCCTCGTCGAGCGGCGCGTCTGTGCCGCCGACGTCCATGAAGACGGGCACGCCGAGGCCGCGCGCCAGCCTCGCCGTCGACACGTTGACGTACGCGGGCACCTCGCGCTGCAGCATCACGCAGACGACGCCCTGCAGCGCCGCGTGCAGCGGCCCGCCCGGCGCCTCGAGCTCCGTCTGCGGCGGCCAGACCTGGTTGGCGCCGCCGATGAGCAGGATCGCGTTGTCGTTGTCCTCGAAGAGCAGGATGTACGCCGTGCCCGTCGGCTGGCCCGCCAGCGTCGAGGCGCGATCAACGCTCACCGCGCCATAATGCGCCAGGTCGCGGGCCAGCGCGACGTTCTCCTCGGTCGACAGCTGCCCCATGTTGCCCAGGAACTCGCAGCGGAACGTCTGCCCTGCCGCGGCCGCGGCGTTGGCACCCTTGCCCCCCGTCTTCTGCACAAACGGCCCGTCCATCGTCAGCACGAGGGCCTCCTCCTTGCCCTTGCAGTCGCCCGACAGCTGCGAGGCGACCTTGGGCGTGGCGACGAACGAGGCAGCGGGCAGCGTCATGCCCTTGATGGGCGTGAGGTCGACCGGCTTGCCCGCGAAGGCCACGGCGCCGCCCTTGGTCCTCTGGTAGAGGTCGACGTTGATGGAGCCGACCACCAGCACGCGGCGCCGCCGCTCGAGCCTCCGGCGCGCGACGAGGAGCACCGCGGCGGCCACGCCGAGGTTGACGAGCACCACGTAGCCCATCGAGAGTCGCGACGGGTGCGGGCTACGAGTCGTCCTCGCGCCCGAGTCGCCCAGCGCAGGGCGGCCCCTCGACGGGCGCGCCGAAATGCTGATGTGCGGTACTTCACCTACGCTGCTTTCCTGCGATGAGGTACTCCAAGACGCGTCTGGATGGCGTCGTGAACCGCACTAGCTACACATGGGAGTCCCGCAACCTAGGCTACACACGCGAGTCCCGGCTCGAGGCACCCAGGGACCGGCCCATCCCATCTCAGCGCTCTGTTAGCGCCGAGGCCAGCCCTCACTCAACCTGGCGCCCGCCGCCGCCGCTAAAATGCAACCAAACGCACATGGAGGTTGCCGATGAACGATGTAGGTGCTAATAACCCCACTGCTGAAAAGCAGCAACTCTTCGCTGAGTGAGGCGGCTCCGACCTCAGGCGCGGGCGCCGGCGGCTCGCCATGCGCATCCAATTCAGACGGCGGCAGCAGGCCGTGGACACCCAGGTGCGTGCCGCCCCGCGCGTGCGCCAGCTCCAAGTTTTCAGCGCTCCACGTGCCCACCCGACCTCGTGCCTCTCGCAGAATGCCTGGCGGCCAGTTTGGCGCGAGAAGATGTCCCCTCAGGCGCTGATGCTGAAGGGTGGCGCGCTCTACTCCGTCATATGCTGCGGCCTGCTGGTGCTCGTGCACGCCTTCCTGCTGCCGTACCGCGCCGCGTGCGACGCCGCGTGGTGGGGTGAGTCTGGCAACCAGCCTGCGCGCGATTTTTTGAGGTCTCGGCTCACCAGGTACCTCTGCTCGCTGTATTTGATCGACGCCGGGGCGATGTTCTTCAGCGTGCTGCCGCTCCTTCTCGTCAGCAAGCTCAGCTTCTGCGAACGGATGCGTATATGGGCGAATGCGGTGTCTGTGCGCTCCCCGGCCAAGGCGCCCGAGGGTGCAGCCCCGCCGCCCAAGCACTGGTTCAAGGTGACACTCGCGGTGGTCGAGGTCTTCTTCAGATGGCTGGCGTGGTTCCCTTGCGACGCCATCGTGATCGCGGGTGGCGGCTCGCTACAGTTATGGAGCCGCGTCTCGCTGTTACGGCTGCTGCGACTCCTGTGGATGCTGCCGCCGACAGTGCGCGGTCTCTACCTGCTGCTGCGGTACCGGCTGGACATCTCGGTCGGCTGGGCGCGGATCGCCTCCTACGTACCCTGCTACATTCTGATGTCGCACCTCGTCGCGTGCGGATTCGTCGCGATTGGCCGCATGCAGCCCGACAACTCTGGGTGGGTGTACGCCGACCCTCTGCTCGAGGGGCGCGAGCAGGAAGCGAACGTGCTGTACGCACGAGCCATCTACTGGTCGTGCGTCACGATGACGACCGTAGGTTTTGGCGACATCATCCCGATCACGTGGGAGGAGATGCTGTACACGTCGGCCGTGATGTTTCTGGGCGCGTACACGGCGTGCGCCGCCATCGGCCTGCTGATGGCGGAGCTCGTGCGCGCCGACGGCTTCCAGGCCAGCTGGCAGAAGCGCGTCGAGCTCGCCGACGCCTTCATCAAGAAGCGCTCGATGCCGGTGCTGCTGGCACGCCGCGTGCAGGAGTACCTGCAGTACCAGTGGGCCTTTCTGCACGGCGTCGACGAGTCGACCTTCTTCGCGGGGCTGCCGCCGGTGCTGCGCGCCGAGGTGCTCGTCTTCCTCAACGGCACGATGCTGCGCCGCATCCCGCGCTTCGCCGACGCCGACGCCGAGCTGATCTCCTCGCTGGCGTCGCTGCTCTACCCGGTGCTCTTCCTGCCGGGCGAGGTGATGATCGGCGCGGGCGAGACGCTGCAAAACGCCAACGGGCGCAGCTCGACGCGCGGGTCCAATCCGACGCTCGGCGCGCAGGTCTGCCACAACGCCTACCTGCTCGTGCGCGGCAAGGTGCTCGAGTACACGCTGCAGAGCCAGCCGGCCCCGGGCGGCTGGGGCCGTGCGCTCCGCCGCAGCATCAGCGAGCTGGCCGATCGGGGGCTCGAGCGCCGTCCCAGCGCCACTGAGGGCGACAGCGAAGACAGAGGGTTCTTCAGCTCGTGCGCGTCGCTCGCCGAGAGATCGTTCGGGCGGCACACCTCCGTGGAGAGTGGGCGGCACACCTCCGTGGAGGCCTCTGTGCCGCGGCGACGCCGCACTGCCAAGTTGGATGTCGGGGCGGCGGCGTACACAGCCACCGAGACGTCCACCCCGCCGGCTCTTGGTCCCCTCGAGATGCTTGGTCCCCTCCAGCGCGCCACGCCCCCGGCCAGAGGCTCGCTGCTTTCGCCCGTTTCGTCGCCGCGACGCGCACCCCACAGCAACCAGCCGCCGCCGTCGCTCGCGTCGACGGGGATGCGCAGCCCCTCGGGCCTCTTCAGACGCACCACGCTGGGCGGCAACAACGAGTCGTACAGGGCGCCGCCGCCGCAGCTGCGGCTGCAGCGCACGTACGGGGAGGGCGACTGCATCCTGCCCGACGCGGCGATCGCGCCGATCCAGGTGACGTCGACGATCGTGGCGGCGACCTTCGTCGAGGTGCATGCGCTGCACTCGGCCGACGTGGCGGCCGTGCTGAAGGAGCGCGAGCTCCGTCGGAAGGAGCAGGGCGGCGCCTGCTCGCCCATCTCGCCGCGACGGCTCTCGGCCAAGATCGTCGCCGCCGCCGGCGTCGATTACGACGAGGCCTCGTGGGATCAGGTCATCGAGGCCGAGCGCAAAGTCAAGGAGCGCAGGCTCGCGAAGAGGGCGTCGCTGATGGAGGCGGCGGCCGCCGCGGGCCCGTCTTCGGACAACGGCACGCTCGCTCCGAGCCCTCCACCGGGGTCCCTCCGCCGGGGCTCCTCGGAGGAATCGCTTGGGAGCCCCGGCAAGCTCGCCGCCATGGTGGGCGTCCGCTTTTCGACGTCGATCCGCACGGTGACGGCGGCGCTCCGCCTGCAGAAGGCGGTGCGCGGCGGCGGCGGCGACTCCCTGAAGAGGACCCCCAAGCGGGGCGGCTCCCCCGGGCTGACGGTGGAGGTGGAGGCGTCGGGGATAGGAGGCGAGGCGTCGGCGATCGACGAGCTGCCCAACGCGAGCTTCGACCTTCCGGACGCCTCGCGCGACGACGCGCAGGGCTCAGGCTTCTTCTTCCGCCGCTCCAACCCGCACGCGCTCATGCGCTCGATCTCGCAGGGCCTCGTCTCGCCGGCGGTGCCCCCCGGGTCGCCGCAGCTCACACCCGTCGGAGGCTCCTGCTCCTCCGGCAGCATCAGCATCGACGCGGGGGAGGTCTCGCTGCTCTCGCCGGGGCTCATCTCGCCGGTGTCGCACGCGCACGCGTCGCAGGGGCCCGCGCAGGTCTTCAAGCAGGACTTGGAGGGCCGCTTCGGCGCCTCCTCCGACGGCGCCGCCGCGCGGAGGCTGCGGCTCGCGTGGCTGACGGCGCGGCTGCTGTCCCTCGGGCTGATCGCGGTGGCGCTGCCGCTGCGCATCGCGGTGGCGCCGCGGCTGATCTCGTACGGCTGGCTGCCCGTCGACCTCTTCGTGCTGGGCGTCGCCGTGGTCCAGCTGGTCTGCGAGGCGCTGCCGCAGCTCGGGCTCGGCGTGCTCGCCTCGTCCAACCTGCGGATCATCGCGCAGCTGCGCGTCGCGCACGACGCCGTCGCGCCGAGCGACGCCAACGCGCGCTCGCTCGACGGCCGGCCGATGGTCGCGACGCGCCGGCGCCGCCGACTGCTCGGCTACCCCGACGTCGAGGTGAGGACGCCGTCATCTCGCAACTCGGCCGAGCAGCGGCGCGAGCTGCGGCGCAAGCGCGCGCGGCGGTGCGCGCTGCTGGCGCTCGACGCGCTGGCGTGCCTGCCGCTCGAGCTCGGCTGCTACGTGGTGTCGCCCCTCCCCGAATGGCTGCCGCTCGCGGTGCTGCCGCGCGTCCTGGCGCTGCGCCACGGCTCGGCGTGGCTGGGCGAGCTGCAGGAGCTGATCCACGAGCGCGCCTCCGACTACTACGCCGAGCGCAGCTCGCAGCTCGCCGAGCACGCCGCCGCCGACGACGGCGGCGTCGGCTCGTGGCTCTCGCACCGCCACGCGCTCCGCAAGGTCGTGTCGCTCTCGGTGATGGTGCTGGTGGTGTGCCACTGGGGCGCGTGCGGCTGGCTGCTCGCCGCCTACGGCTACGCCAACCGCGGCGACTTCTGCGCGTCGTGGCTCGCAAACGACGCTGTCCTCGCGACGCTCGAGCCGTCGTCGGCCGACGACGAGGGCTGCGAGGGCGAGGGTGGCCCGGGGCGCGCCTCGTGGTGGGCCGAGTACCTGCGTGCCGCGTACTGGATGTTCGTGGCGGTCTCGACGATCGGGTTCGGCGACATCGTGCCCGCCACCGTCGAGGAGACGGTCTATGCGACGCTGATCGTCGAGTTTGGCGCGCTGATGTACCCCGCCGTCGTCGGCGCCATCGCGACACTCGTGGTGGCGGCGCTCACGGCGCAGGGGCAGAAGCAGGCGGCGGCGCGCGAGTTCGTTCGCACCGCCAAGCCAACGATGCCGCCGCACCTCGCGCGGCAGATCATCACCTTCAACGCGCTCGGCCAGGCGGTGCGCGAGGAGACGCACCTGCTCCGCTCGCTGCCGCCGAGCCTGCACCTGCAGCTCTCGGCGCACCTGCACGCCGACATGCTGCGCAGCGTGCAGTGCTTCTCGGTGTGCCCCACCCACTTCCTGCTCGAGGTCTGCTCGCTGCTCGCGACGGAGCTCTTCGTGCCCGCCAGCTTCATCGTGCGCACCGGCGACGCGTCGCAGGCGGTCATCTTCCTCGCGCGCGGCTCGGCGCAACGGCTGCTCCGCGTGCCCGAGAATGCGCAGCAGAGCGGCAGGGGCGGCACCGACTTCGGAGGCAGCCCCCCCTCGAGCAGCCGGACTCCCGGTCGGAGCGGCGGCCGCCGCAGCTCTGGTGCTGGTCGCGACGACGCCGACGACGAGATCGGCGCCGAGCACAGCTCCATGTCGAGCGCCTCCCTCTCCTACTCCGGGGTGACGGACCGCACCGACCATGACCATGCCACCGATGGCGGCGAGAGCGTCGGCTGCACCAGCGACGCCGTGCCCTCCACGCCAAACAACACCCACGACTCGACCAAGTCCGACGACGCCAACTCCTCCGCCTCCTCCTCCCGCCCCGCCGAGCCCGGCAGCCACGACCCTTCGTGCGAGTGTTTGGCATCGCCCGGCAAACAAACATACGCCGCCACAGCCTTTGGCATCTCGTCTGAGACGTCTGGCCAAACCCGTGGGCGAGGCAGATCGTTGGAGGACCTGATGGCCGCTGAGGCCTCCAGGTCTACGGGAAGGGCGACGGGGGTTCCGGCGAACGCGAGGCCGCCGCCGCTCGCGCCAATCAAATCCGGCCAGCCTGCCGAGCCCTCGTTTTCCGCCGAGCCGCGTACGCCCGCCGTCCCACTCGGCGTCGGCGTGCCGCCCGCCGTGCACGGGAGGGTGATCAGCTTCAACCCCGGCACCGCGACATGGAAGCGGCAGCACGTCGCAGTGAACCTGCTGTCCGCCGCGCCCGCCGCCCCGCCCGTCGCCGCACCCGCCACTGCGCCGCGCGCCGATGAGCGGCGTGCCTCGGCGTCCGCACCCCCGCCACCGTTGCCTCAGAAGTCGTCGTCTCGAGTCGTCGTGATCAGGGAGAGCCGGGTGCTCTCGGATGGGATTGAGTCGTCCGGCGGTTTGGCGTCGTCCTCCTCCGACGAGCGCGACGGCCGCTCGGGGCCGAGCAGCAGCAAGGAGATCTCCGAGCGCAGCGTGCCGCCGCCGTCGATCAAGCACGCCACGTCGGTCGAGACGGCACGCACGACACGCTCGACCGACCGCGAGAGCTCGTACTGCCCCGAGATGGACAGGGCCAACCGGACGAGAGGTCGCCGTGGCTTCGCCGCACCGACGCTGCAGCGCCACAAGGCGTCCGAGGGGCCGAGCGACGGGCCGCTCGTCCGCTCCCTCGCGCGGCAGGCGTCGATGGGCCGTGTCGTCGGCCTGAGCGATCGCTCGTGCTCGTGCGCGAGCTCGTGCACGGGGCGCGACGTGGCCGCCGTCCTCGCCGGCGGCTCCGAGTTCGGCAGCCTGCGCCGCATGAACCGCGACAGCCTCAAGTCTCTCAAGTCGCTCCTCACGTCGGCGCTCGGCGACGGCTCGTCGGCGGGCGGCGGCGGCGGCGGCGGCGGCGGCGGCGTCGGCGGCGCCGCCAGCGCGGCGTCGAGCGTGCGGGAGACGATCATCGCCATCAACAACAGCGAGCGGATCGACCGCATGTCGCTCGCGGCGATGCGCTCGTGCTCGTGCATCGAGTCGATCGAGTCGAGCCGACGCGGCTCGGTGCGCTGCTCGGCCAACTATGACGCGATGCCGCTCTCGATCGACGACGACGAGGACTACTCGGAGGGCAAGTTCTTCGCGCAGCAGCTGCCCGGCCGCAACCGCACCGAGACGCTCACCGCGCCCGAGAACCGCGGGCTGCCGCGGCGGCGCCTCGGCGGCGGCCGCTTCTCGCGCGCCTCACGCACCGACAGCGGCGAGGCGCGCGCCTCGATTGGCGACAGGAGCTGGCGCGACAGCGGTGGCGACGCGACGGACGGCTTCGGCGTGCTGCCCACGTCGCCGTCCGCGTGCAAGGTCAAGAATCCGATGGCGCCGTCGATCCTCTCTGGGCTCACGCCGACCGTCCGCTCCACCGACAGCGTCGGCACGAGCAGCCCCAAATCGGGTCGCGGGCGGTGGAACGAGCTGCCTGCCGCATACCGCAAGCGCTCCGAGGGCGATCTCGCCGACCGCGAGATCTCATCGGGGCGCGTCCTCGAGCGCTCCTCGAAGTCCGAGAACGAGTTCTCGTCGTCGAAATCGGCCTCGCGCAAGACGCGCCGCCGCTCCTCGGGGGGCTTTGGCGTGCGGAGGCAGCGCAGCGAGGAGGACGACGCGGCGTACGACGGCGGCGACGACGCGCTGCCGCTCGAGGTCCTGCTGCAGGGCGACCACTTTGGCGCCGAGTCATTCGTGCTCGGCGTGCCGCACGCGCACGACCTGGTCGCGACCGACGTGTGCGAGTGCCTGCTGCTGCACCGGCGGCCGTTCCAGGAGCTGCTGCGCCGCTTCCCGCTGCTGGTGGGCGCGCTCAAGCGCGAGGCGGAGGCGGTGCAGCCGAGGATGGAGCGGCGCGACGCGGCCATCGTGCGCAACCTCGCGCAGCACCGCAAGGTCCTCGAGACGCTCGGCCCCGACGCGCACGTCAACACCGACCCGCACCCGCACGCCATTCCCGGCCACCGCTCCTTCCGCGCCGCCCACACCTCGACCACCGCCGAGGAGATGCTGCTGGCGAGGCTGCCGTGCCTGCGCCGCCTCGCGTGGCTCGGCCCCGCGGCCGCGCGGCTGCGCGTGCGCGCGGTGCGTCGGTTCTGGCAGCTGCGCCGCCGCGCCGCCGCGAGCGAGGCGTGGTCGGCGCTGATGCTGGCGCTGCTCATGTACCACCTGTGCGGCGGGCCGTACCGCGCCGCGCTGCCCCGGCGCGACATCCTCGCCGGCCCGAGGGACGCCGCCAACCAGACCACGATGCTCGTCGACCTCAACGCCACACTCGCCTTCGTCGCCAACGCGCCGCTGACGGTGCCGGCGCGCGCGATCCTGCTGCTGCTGCTCGACTTCGTGGCCGACTTCCTCCTGGGGTACGACCTCTGCTTCGTGCGCCACGACAGCCGCGCCGCCGCCGCCGTCGCCGCCGCAGCGGAGCGGCAAAAGGTGGACTGCGGCGGCGACGGCGGCGGCGGCGGCGGCGGCGGCGGCGGCGCGGCTGTCGGTGGCGTGCTGGGTCGGTCGTCGCTGCTCTCGCCCGGCGCGTCCAAGGGCCGCCGGAGCAGCGACACCCTGTCGCGCAAGAGCGTCTTCTCGCGCAGCACCCACTCGCGCGCCTCCGAGATGATGCGCAAGAGCGTCTCGGCCGTGTGGCGACGCACCGGCGACGCGCGCTCGCGCGACAGCGCGACCCCCGGGCGCGAGTCGTCGTCGTGGAACCCCTTTGCGCCGCGCATCGCGCCCGCGCCCGCCGCTGGCCACGGCGGCGACTTTGGGCGCGACGCCTCGCCCGCCGGGCGGCTGCTGCTGCGCGGGCCGCTGCTGCTGCTGCTCGTCGTGACGCTGCTCGTCTTCGACGTCGTCGCCGTCGGGCTCGCCGCCGGCTGCGACGCCGAGACGCGCGCCGGCGCCGACCCGTGGGGCGAGTGCGCGCCGGGCGACCTCGAGGCGTGGCTCGACCTGCTGTGGCTCGTGCGGATCTGCCTCTTCGTCGCGCTGCTGCCGTCGCAGCTGGCGCGTCTCGAGAGCCGGCTGCTCGAGACCTTCCTGTCCGTCGGCCTCGCACAGGCGCGCATCGGGCGGATGGTGCTCGTCGTGACGCTGCTCTCGCACCTCGCGTCGTGCGGCTGGGCCGTGCTCGGCTGGCGCGGCCTCTTCGAGCGCACCGACGGCGCGACGTGGCTCATCCACGACCGCGTGCTGCAGGACGGCACCGACGGCGGCGACGGCGGCGGCGACGGCACGTCGCTCGCCTTCCTGGCGTGGCTGCGCGGCGCCTACTACGCGGCGTCGACGTACGCCGTCATCGTCATCGGCGACATCACGCCGTACAACGTCGACGAGATGATGTACACGCTGCTGCTCATCCTCATCGGCGCGTCGGTCAACTCGTCGATCATCGGGCTCGTGGTGGGCGTGCTCGCGCGCGTCGACGAGGAGGAGCACGAGCAGGCGACCATCCACCGCAACGCCTCGACGCTGATGGCCGAGCACGGGCTGCCCGCGCCGCTCCGCCAGCGCGTCCACCGCTACCTGCACGCGCTGCACGAGCGCGGCGCCAACCGCGAGCGCGCGGTGCTGCGCGCGCTGCCGCCGCCGCTGCAGCTCGAGGCGTCCAAGCACCTCCGCCTCAAGCTGCTGCGCCAGAGCGAGCTCGCGCGCGTGCTCCACCCGTCGGCGCTCGGCCGACTCACGCTCGAGATGAGCGAGGTCGTGGTGCCGCCTGGCGAGCTGCTGCTGCTCGAGGGCGACGTCTGCTCCACCTCGATGTACATTGTCATCGAGGGCCAGCTCGACGTGCTCGTCTCCCGCACCGCCCCCCCCACCACCTCGGCCCCCGCCGCCGCGCCTGCCGTGCCGCCCGCGCCCGAGAGCAGCAGCGTCGCCAGCTTCTCATCCTCCACCGTCGGCGGCTCGACGCCGCGCCCCGGCCTCCCGCCGCCGCAGCCGCCATGGCTCACCTCGTCCGTGTCGCGCTCGTACAACTCGGCCGCCGGCTCGTCCGCGGCCGTCACGCCGACCGCCACGCCGGGCACGACGCCCGGCACGCCGCGGAGCTGCCCCGACGGCGGCGCCGCGGCGTCCGCGCTCGTCAACTACGGCATCAACGTCAACCCCCAGCAGCAGCGCGAGGCGCTGCCGCAGGTGGTGGTGGTCGCGACGCTCGGCCGCGGCGCGACCGTCGGCGCGGCGTCGTTCCTGCTGGATGACGTGCCGCCGTCGGCGTCGGTGCGCGCGACGCGCCGCTCGTACGTGCTGCAGCTCGAGCGCGCGAAGCTCGAGGGCGTGCTGTGGCGGCGCGGGCTGGCGCACGACCGCAACCACCTCGCGCGGATGAACCGCGAGCTGCGCCAGATCAACCAGGACTACCTCGAGGAGCACGCCGAGAAGGCGGCCGCCGCGGCGCGCTGCTCCGACGTCGAGGGGATGATGGGCGAGCAGGCCGAGCTGCCGACGTCGTTTCAACGCAACCTGCACAAGACCGGCTCGTATGGGCAGCTGTGCCGCTCGCGCCAGAGCTCGGTGGTGTCGTGCGACGGCGACGGCGACGGCGACGTCTCCGGCTCGTCGACGACTCCCAAGCCGCATTTCATGGGCTCGTCGGTGCCCGCCGCCCTCTATCGCAGCAACAAGGCGGTGGCCTCGACGGCGCTGCCAC
>Ga0209713_10001873_pt1 | contig 12829 bp, 6 predicted proteins | sample ArcOceMetagenome_3_FD_187444 | JGI IMG/M metagenome (GOLD analysis project Ga0209713, IMG submission 187444) | Marine eukaryotic phytoplankton communities from Arctic Ocean - Arctic Ocean- Svalbard ARC20M Metagenome (SPAdes) (version 2) | ecosystem: Environmental > Aquatic > Marine > Oceanic...
GCGATGGCGAGGACCACGGCTGGCCTCATAATGCCCTAGCGTGTGGCAATGAGGGCCGACACAGCTTGGGGCCCACAGCTTGGATCGCCGGCGCAATTGCTGCGCGGCGCGGAATTGGCGTTTTCGGAATTAGAGGTGCGTGGTTGCCGACCGTCACGTCGTGGGCCCCGCCCGGGCTAACCCGCCGCCGTCGCGGATGCCCTCCCGGCGCAAGAAGACGGCGGCCACGCCGCGCCACGGCGCCGCGCTCTTCTGCGAGCGCTGCGGCAACATCTACGAGAAGCCCGAGCAGCCGCCAGAGGAGCTCCATGGGCTGTGCCAGGAGTGCGTCTCCAAGGAGCGGGTGGCGGCGGCTGTCGAGCTCGCCGCGCACACGCAGCCCATGGGCGCGCGCGACGGCCGCCGCTCGGCGCTGCAGATCATCGACGTGGACGAGAGCAGGCATCGCATCCAGGCGCTCGCGGTGTCGCCGACGAAGCAGAGCAGGAGCGGCTCCCCCAGCAAGGGCCGGCGCAGCACGCGCTCGCCGCCCTACAAGGTCGACAACGACGCGGAGCCGCAGCTCATGTCGCGGATGCAGGCCTCCAACCCCGCCGACGAGTTCGTGCCGCTCTCGCCGTCCAAGGCGGCCATCGAAGTCGTCGCCGAGCGTGGCATCGTCGGCGGTGGCGGCGGCGGTGGCGGTAGCAGCGGCGACGGCAGCGCCGACGGCAAGGCGCTCTCGGCGCTGCTGTTGCTACTCCGCCGCGAGAACCGCGCGCTGCGCTCGCGCATCGCACGCGGACGCGACGGACGCGACGACCCTCAGATTGAGGGCGGCGGCAGCGGCGACGGCGACGAGGTGCCCGATGCGCCGGCCCAGCCGGCGGAGCTGAGCGCGCTGCGAAAGCGGCTGAATGCGCTGCTACGTGCGCCGCCGCGCAGCGGACGCGCCGAGGCCGAGCTCTGGTCGGTCAAGCAGGCGCTGACCGTCGTGAGGGAGCGGTGGGCGGCCGACCAGCGCTCGGAGGCGCGCTGGCGCGGCAGCGCGCACGTCGAGATCTCCAACTCGGCGGTGATGCAGCAGGAGATGGTGCTGGTCGAGGGGCTGGTGGCGTCGCTCTTCGCGCAGATCCAGCACCAGGCCGAGACGCTGAGGGGGTGCAGGAGGGAGGTTGCGCGGCTGACTGAGTCGGAGCAGCGGCACGAGCTGGCGCGCGCGGCGGCCGAGGCGGAGCGTGCCGAGGCGCAGCTGCAGGTCGAGATCGGCAGGGACGCGGCGGTGCAGCTGCACACCGACATGGACGCGCTGCAGTCGAAGCTGGGCAACCTGCACACGCAGCTGATCGAGTTCACGCACATGCAGCAGCACCGGCTCTCCGAGGAGCTGCGCGCGCGCGAGCGGCGCATCGCCGCGATGCAAGCCAAGCTCGACGCGGCCATCGAGAGCGGGCTGGTGGCGCGGGGGGTGGCCGAGGCGGCGGTGCCGGTGCCGGTGCCGGTGCCGGTGCCGGTGCCGGAGGGCGTGCCGGAGGGCGTGCGGGCGGCGCGGCGCGGCGCGACGCGGCCCAACGACCCAAAGGAGGCGGAGACGGTCGAGGGGAGGCAGCGGATGCGCCGGCAAGTCTCGGCGCCGAGTCTGCACGACGCGATGGCGATCCGCAAGGTGGCGATGACGGGCGCGTCGCTCGACCAGGTGGCGGCGGCGGTGAACGACAGCTCGCCGCCGGTGCAGGCTGGCGCGGGCGTTGGCGGCCTTGGTGGTCTTGGTGGTCTTGCTGCTGCTGCGGCTGCGGGCGCCGCCGGCGATGCGGGTGGCGGCAAGGGCCAGACGGGCAAGGGCCACCGCAAGGGCAATGGTGGCAGCCTCGGCAGCAGCAAGAACCTCAAGTCGTCGCTCGCGGCGGCGGCGGCGGTCGACGGCCTGGGCCGCCACGGGCAGCACGAGCGGACGCTCGCCGAGGCGGCGGCGGCGGCGGTCGCGGTGCGCGACGCGGGCGGCGACCCCGCCAGGATCGCGGCGGAGCTGTCGGCGGTGCTGGCGGAGGGGCTCGAGATGCAGCGCGGCGCGCTGCGCACGCTGAGCGACGAGGTGCGCGCCTCGGAGGGCGTGGTGCACTCGGCGTACGAGCGGCGCGTGCAGCAGGCTGAGAGGGAGCTGCGGCGCGTCACGACGGCGCGGTACGACTACTCGGCCGACGCGCAGAAGGCGGCGGCGCACGGCGCGAAGCAGCGCATGCTGCACATGGCCAACCTGCTGCAGGAGGCCATCGAGGCGCGCGACGAGACGGCGGGCCGGATGGCGGAGCAGGGCCGCCACGAGCAGGCACGGCTGGGCGAGGCGCGCCAGGCGTACAACGACGAGGTGAGGAGCGTGCGCTACCTGCTGCGGAGCCTCGAGGCTAACGACCACGAGGCGGTCGCGCTGCGCGCGCAGGGCGCGCTCGCGCAGAACCGCGGCAAGACCGACCACTTCAAGGAGAAGATCATGTCGGGCGTGCTCGGCAAGCTGCGCACCCGCTCGCTCGCCATGTGCTGGGCGGCGTGGCGCACGCTCGTCTTCCAGGCGCGGACCGAGCGCGCCGAGGGCGACGCGACGCGCCGCGCGCGCGGCCGCGCCGCCAAGCTCGAGGAGCGGCTGAAGCTGTCGGAGCGGCTGCGCACCGAGGCGCAGCAGGCGGCCAACGAGGAGCTCGAGCAGGCGTGGGCGGAGGCGCTGCGGTGGCAGAAGACGGCGGCGCAGCAGAAGGGGCGCATCGAGCGGCTCGAGGGCGACGACGCGTCGGGCGCGCGCGCGGCGCAGCGCGCGTCGGAGGCGGGGGCGGCGGCGCGCGACGCGGCGGAGCGCGACCTGCTGGTGACGCCCGCGCGGCCGTCGGCGCAGGCGCTCTTCAACCTGCGGCCGTCGGGCGCCGACGAGGCGTACCGGTCGGTCGAGCGTCTCGAGTCGATGCTCGCGGCGTCGCAGAGGGCGCAGGAGGGCTGGGCGCTCGAGCGCGACGAGCTGCGCGCGAGCAGCGACGCGGCGGCGAGGGCGCGCGAGGAGGCCGAGGCGGCGCTCGCCGAGGCCGACGGGCGCAACGCGCGGATGCTGCGCGACGGCGTCAAGAGGGAGGTGGCGGAGCGCGTCGCGGCGCTCGAGGCGACGGTGGACGACATGCGGCGAGAGAGCGACGAGGCGGCGGCGCGCCTCGAGCACGAGGTGCTCGGCGGCGCCGAGGCGCGGCACGAGCTCGAGCGGCTGCGCTCGACGCACAGCGAGGAGGTCGGCGAGCTCGAGGGGCGACTCAAGTCGCTCGAGGAGTACTGCATGCGCATGCACGCCGCCAGCTGGACGCTGCAGAAGACGAAGATCCAGCAGCTCGACAAGATCGGCGGCCGCGAGGACGTGATGCGGCAGCGGCTGATCCGCACGACGCTCGCACGGATGCGCTCGCGCTCGCTGCTGCCGTGCTGGCGCGCGTGGTGCGCCGCCGTCGCACAGTCGAAGCTCGCGCGCCAACACGCCGCGGAGCTCGGCCTCGCGAGCGGCGTCGGCGTGCCGCAGCGCAGCGCCTCGTGGCTCGCGTCGATGCCCAAGGTCAGCGTCTTCGACGCCGGCCTCCAGGGCCTCGGCCGCACCTTCTCGACGGCGAGCGGCTTCGGCGGCTTCGGTGGGGGCGGCGGCGGCGCGCCCGCCCCTGCGGCGCCGACGGGCACGTGAGCTCCACACGATACGGTATGATTATGGGCCGGCGTACCTTATGGCGTTTTTGTTGACTAAAACTGTTTGACCACTGACGAGCCCTCAGGCGCACACACACGTGAAGAACACACAACATGGTGAACAACATGGGGTTGGGGTTGGGGTTGGGGTTGGGGTTGGGTCAGGCCACCCCCCAGTGGGCCGCGAGCATCATCGACCCACCTGCGATGAGACGGGGTGCTCAGACCTTGACGGCGATGGGCGAGCAGAGCGAGTACTTCTGGCTCGTGACGCCCTCGTGGCGCAGGATCAGGCACTCGGTGCACGCGCCACAGAACATCGTGCAGCAGGCGTCGTCGCAGCAGTCGGGGCAGCAGCTGGGCTTGATCTGGTCGCGCGTGCGGATCGCCTTGCGAACGTTGCAGACGATGCAGCAGGTCACAATCGACGCGATGAAGAGGACAGACTCGGCGAGCTGCGTCTGCCACGGAGCCTCCATGCTGCTGTCCTCCCTGTTGGAATACCACGTGCCATCCTCCCCCTGGTACATCTGAGAATCGAATTGGTTGTAGGTACCGGTCGCCACGAGGATGTTGTGACCGACATAGCAGAAGATCAGGAGGAGGAAGACCGCCATGCAGCCCATGCCGGCAATCCGGTTGATCAGGTTGGCACGGACGGCCTTCTCGTAGATCTGGCCGGTCGTGACCGCGTTGCAGCAGCACACGGCGCAGCAGACCATGCAGTCGCCGAAGCAGTCGCACAGCCCATGGCGCCACTTCTTCGGCGCCTCGCCGATCACCACGGCGTCGCCCTTGAGAGGAGTCGCCTCCGCCATGAGCGCAGCAGAGCAAAGACGCACTTGCCAAATCCCGGCGCTTTCTACACCCCTTAGCCAAGAACAACAAGACCCAAGAGGTGGGGTGGTGTACGGCTGAAAGTTTCTTTACTTTTGACTACGACGGGTCGCACCGCAACCACCGCCGGCAGCAGAGCTCGCGGCGAAGCGGGCTCGACTCGCCCAGGCCACGGGCCACCCGGGGGAGGTCGGCGACGCGCTGCTTTTGGCGCTCGCGCATCTTCTCGGCGACGAGCGGTCGGCATGTCGTCACGCGAGGCGGCGTGAGCCTCGCAAGAAAGGTGTCCGCATGGTCTTCCACAAACTTCATGCGCCTGCGGGTGCGAAAAGCGCTGCAGTGGGCACCGGCGCTGCACCAGCAGCCGGCCTGGACCAAGGCCGACGTTTGACCATGCGTGCGCGCGACGGCTTCTTGAGGTGGTGATAGATGTGCGCAGGGAAGAGCGTGCGCCCGACCTTGCCGGGCGGGTCGTCTACGCTCCTCCTCCCACCTCGGTACTCGGACATCCAGGCATTAATGAGCGCGACCGACCCGTTGGCCTGCAGCAGCTCGTGCACGCCTGGCACGCGCAAAGGTGGCAACAGCGTGGTGTGGGCGCCTGCGGCGTCGCTGCCTTGGCAGATGGGTCACGTTTTGACAGTGCGGCCGCGCGATACGCGTAGTAGATTTCCTCCTTCATCTGTAGCTTTGACGGGTGGCGCCGCCGGTCTCTCGTGTCGTACACCATGACGCCCTTGAAGATGTTGAACAGCGGTTTACTCCGCCGCTCCGTGTTCACGTAGTGCTCGTCCTCCTGCAGCCCGTGCAGCGGCGCGGAAGCAGCTGATATGATCAACGTGGCGGCCTCGCGCGAATACGCGACAAATGGACCGGCCGCAAATGGAAACGGGCCGACCAGTTGCGGGTTGAGACACTCATTTCTCACAAGCGCGTCTGCCAGCGCGGAGGCGTTCTCAGGAATGGATGGCAGCTTGTCGAGCCAGTACCTCTGCTGATTCGCCCAGGGGAACCAGCCACCGCCGACGCCAAAACCATAGCACGATGTCTGCATGCCAATGGGATCCCACATGTACCACTGCTGAGTCGACCCGTAGACCACGTGCCTGAGCGTCGGCTGACGCGCGCGAAATTCCCACAGCAGCGTCGCAATCGCCGTCGCATTGTACAGCGCGTCATCATCGGCGCGCGCGACGAAGTCGAATGGCGGCGACAGGCGCAGAGCGTGGCGAAAGAAAGCATTTTGTAGAAAGTATTTCGTGTCGCGCTTTCGATCGATATCCGATGGCAGCTGCACTGGCAGCATGTCGTCCATGTGCTGTTCGGTGCGCAAGGCTTGCGCGGAGTCTTCGTTGCTCGTCGTCAGTGTTGTGTCGGATGGCACCACGAACAGGAGGGCAGCGGCTGGCGTGGGCGAACACAGCTGGCGGATTTTATTGCGGCGTGCATTGCGTCCGTCGAGGCTCATGCTCAAGACGCCCACCAGCAGCGTGCGGCTTGGTGGCGTGGGCGGGGCACGCGGCGCCTGCGAAAGGCCGCGACCGCTCACGTTGTCACCACGGGCCGATCTCAAGCAAGAACGTTGCGAGCACCAGCCTGCCCGCTGACGTGGCCGCGCCGACATGGTGGACCACGTTGTAATGCACGCGATGCATCTATAGGATAACTTCTCGCGTTCCCGTGTGGCGCGTGTTGTGCCATCCAATGCCGCAGCGTAGGTCGGCGCCAGAGCCGCCACCCACTTCACGCGTGCCATGCGAACCGGAGAAGGGCTGCAACCGCTTCACGCCGTGCGGCGTGCGTAGTCCGGTGGATGCTGAGGTGCCTGAGCAGCTGTACAGGCGCACAAGGCAGCTGAACGACGGCCCTGCTGTCGTCATGTCCTCCTCCTCACGTACCGGCATCGGCCGCGCACAGACGGTGCCAGCAATGGGAAGGGGCACGTGGGTCTCCAGCTCCTTCCTCTTCAACCCAGTGCCCAATGCTCCACAGATCGTCGGCGAGTGGCTGCGGCAGCGCTGGACCTCCCCTGTAGATCTGTCAGGCGCCGGCCTGCGCATCTCAGGCCCGCTGGGCGATGGGTTTTGGGTGCGCGCCATCTGGGTGATGGCACACGCGCGTTGGGCGGCCGTGATGGGGCTTCCGGTCTCGGTGGCGTATCGCTCGAGCCACGACACCTACTACGCGCCCGACCTCGCGGGCGACGGCTGGAGCCAGTACTTTGTCAAGATCGACAACGTTCCAAGGTCGGCAAAGCTGCTTGCGCTCGACTGCTTCGCCGCTGCTCGCGCGTGGGAGGACATGGGCAACTACGCGCTACGAAGCTACGCCAATTTGACCGCGCAGCGCGAGCAGCGCGCCCGTCTTGTCGCTGAGCTGCCCGTGAAGCCGCACAGGCGCTTCCAGCGGCTCGCCGACGACTTTTGGGCGGCGCACTTTTCGCCGGGCGAGCGGGTCCTTGGAGTTCATCTGCGTGGCACTGACAAGCAGCGCTTCCGGCTGCGCGTCGCCGCCTTCATGCCGCTCGTGCACGCGTTCCTGTGCCGCTGGCCCAATGCGTCCATCTTTGTGGCCACCGACGACTCGACGCAGCTCGAGACCTTCCGCCGGTCAGTCGCGCGGCAGGCGGAGCCGGCGCCCAAGGTGGTGGTGCGCGACGGGCTGCGCGGCAACGGCACGTGGAACGCCGGCGTGCACGCCAAGCGCCTGCAGCTGCAGTCGCAGGCGACAGTTCTCGGCACCGACGTGCTCTTGGACACGCTGCTGCTCGCCAAGGCCAGCTTCCTGCTCAAGGGCATCTCCGCCGTCGCCGAGTTTGCGCTATACTTTTCGGAGCACCTGCGCAAGCCGGGTGGCTCGTACGATCTCAACCTCATGTTCGACCGGGGGCAGCCGAAGCCGCCGTGGGCCGGCGCCTGCCGGACGCGGCAGATCAGCCCCGCGGCGAGGCGTGCCATCGAAGAGGAGCAGGAGTCGACACTTCGTCTGCACCTTCGAGGTCAGGGCGTTCGCTGGGATAACGCGGACTTTTGAGCCCCCTAACGCAATCACTTCGCTTTAGATTACTTCAGATCTTAGCTTCGCCTAAGCCGCGGGTGCGCATGCCACTCCCCTTGGGGGTGATCAGCACCGCACGCTTGAAAGAGTTAGCGCCGCAGCCAACGACAACGCCGCGCCACTATCCACCGCGACAGCAATGAACAACTGGCCAGACTCGCCCAGCGCACAGCCCGCACCCGCTGCGGCAACTGGAGCGTGGCCCGCGGAGCATGAGCTGCTGCTACAGATGCTCGCCGAGGCCCGAGGCTTCCGCCTGCAGAAGATGCCTACTTCGGCCTCCTGTACCGCCGGTACAGGAGGCGTTTGGCCACCGCCGCCCACGCAGGCGTTCGGCCTCGGCTGGCCGAGCACTGTGGCAACGCAGCCGCCGAGCGCCGCCAACAGCGCGGCCGCCAGCCCGGGCCGCGCCGCAACCGCCGCCATCGCCGCCGCCACCGGCGGCTCCGCCGCGGGAAGCGCGCCCGCCTCGCCGCCGGCGAGCATGTCGCGCACGATGTGGCTGCTCGAGGGTCAGACGCAGCAGACGGTCCGCGCCGAGGCGCTGCAGACCCACATCTCGCAGCTCGAGCTGCAGCTTCGCGCGCAGCTGCAGGCGGCGACGCGCGCGGAGCAGCAGCGGTGCGACGCGATCAAGCTGCACGCGGCGATGGCGCACGACCTGGCGGCGGCGCAGCACGAGCGCGACGCGCTCGCGGCGCGGCTCGCACGGTACGCGGCGCTCGGCGAGGACCAGGCGGCGCGGCTCACCGAGGCGGCGGCGATCAACGAGGCGCAGGGCGCCGAGCTGCAGCGCGTGCAGCTGGAGCACAAGGTGGTGCTCGGGCAGCTCGTCGCGCTCGAGGCGGGCGAGGCGGACACGGCGGCGCAGCTCGACGCGGCGCGCGACGAGAACCGGCGGCTGCTCGGCGACCTGCAGGAGGTCTCGCAGCTGATCGAGCTGCTCGAGGGCGAGAAGGGCTCGGTGCGCGCGCGGCTCGGCGCCAAGGACAGGGCGTACAAGCAGCAGCTGCGCGAGGCGGCCGACGAGATCGACGGGCTCAAGGAGCAGCTCGGCGCGGCCGAGCAGCAGGCGGCGGAGCTCGCGGGGCAGGTGGCGGAGATGCGGTCGCAGCGCGAGGCGGAGGCGGCGCAGCTCGAGATGATCTCCGGCCTCAGCGGCGGCCGCCGCGCCTCCTCGTGCGGTGGCGGCGGCGCGTGTGGCGCCGCTGGCGGCAGTCCGTCCCGTGGCGGCGGTCTAGGCGGTGGCGGCGGCTTTGGCGGCGGCGGCGGCGGTGGCGGCGGCGGCGGTAGTGGTGAGGACGAGCTCGAGCGTCTGCGCGACGAGAATCGGATGCTCGAGGCGCAGCTCTCGCTGCTCTCGGAGAAGATGTACGGCTCGCCGGCGCGCGGCGCGGCCGCGCAGCGCGACAAGCTGCAGGCGGCGCTCGAGGCGGAGGTGGCGCAGCGCGTCAACCTGCAGCGCGAGCTGAGCGGCCTCAAGGAGCAGCGCCGGGCGCAGGACGACCACACGACGGCGCTCTCGGCGGTGCAGCAGCGCCAGCAGAATGCGCTCGAGCGCACGCGCGCCGAGCTGCGCTCCGCCAACTTTGACCACGCCCTCAAGCTCAGCGGCGGAGGCGGCGGCGGCGGCGGCGGCGGCGGCGGCGGCGGTGGCGACGAGCCGTCGGCACGGCCGTCGCGCGACCCGATCCGCGCGCCGTCGTACCCGCCGCCGCCGCAGCCGGCGGGCGTGGCGCGAACCGGCTACGGGCTCAGCCGCACAGCGCACGGCGGCGTCCGCCCGTCGCCGTCGATGCAGTCGCTCTTCTCGACGCGGGGGCAGAGCCCGCAGCGCGCGCGCAGCGTCGGCGGCCGGGGGCGCTTCGGCACCGTCGACCGCGAGGACTGCTTCGATCGCGACTCGCCGCACAAGCTCAGCGCCGCGGTCGCGCGCGCGATGGCGGCGTCGGCAAACGGCACGCCCACCAGCCTGAGCGCGCTCGCCGGCGTCGGTGGCAGCGCGACGCCCGCGACCAACGGGCCCGGCACGCCCGCGTGACGGCCACTCGGAAACCGTCGGGAGGCGGGCTAGGCCGAGGCATACATCAGCGTGTGTCAGGTGAGCAAGGCAACAAAGCAGGCACAAGTTTCCTCTGAAGCTTGAACAATTTAGAGGCGGCGTTACTCGCGCGCTATTGAGGCTATTGAGGCGACGCGTTTGCCAGCGATTACCCCAGCACCCTGCAGGACCCGGTGCGCGGCGCTCCGAGTAAAACCACCGCAGCCGTGCCCTGCCTCCTGCCCGCAAGGAAGCACATCCTGCCCTGAATCTGCGAAGACAGTCGACGCGTCGCCCGCTCGCCCGCGCCGAGGCTAACCAGCAGCATGTCCGACTCAAAAGAGGTGGACCTGGAGAAGTCTGTCGAAGTGCCCTTCACGCTGGCGCTCATCGCGGGCGGCATTGCTGGAACGACCGTCGATGTGGCGCTCTACCCGATCGACACGCTCCGCACTCGCCTCCAGTCTCCCAAGGGCTTCTGGGCTTCTGGTGGCTTCTCGGGCATGTACACGGGCGTCGTCGCGACCGCCCTCGGCGCCTCGCCCGGCGCCGCCTTATTCTTCAGCGCCTACGAGACGATGAAGCCGGTGCTCAAAAAGATGAACGGCGGCGAGGAGAAGTGGTGGCAGGCTAGTGCGGCCTCGAGCTGCGGCGAGGTCGCCGCGTGCTTGGTGCGCGTGCCGACGAGCATCGTGACGCAGCGGATGCAGGTGGGTCAGTACGCCTCTTTTGGCGAGGCGGTCAGCAAGATCGCCGCGTCCGAGGGCGGGCTGATGACCTTTTACACGGGCTATTGGACGACCGTCGCGCGCGAGATCCCGTTCTCCTTCATCCAGTTCCCGATGTACGAGGGGATGAAGAAGTTCTTGCGGATGGCGCAGGGCAGCGACACCACGCCGGCGCAGGGCGCCACGTGCGGCTCGATCGCCGGCGCGATCGCGAGCGCCGTCACGACGCCGCTCGACGTGATCAAGACGCGGCTGATGCTCGGCAACCCGAGTCACATCTCGGGCGAGGCGTACGTGGGCACGATCCAGACGGCGAAGCTGATGGTCGCGGAGGAGGGCGCCATGGCGCTCTTCAAGGGCATCGGCCCGCGCGTCGGCTGGATCACCGCAGGCGGCTACGTCTTCTTCGGCGCGTACGAGAAGGCGCAGGAGGTGCTGTGGAAGACCAACGCCTGGGGCGACAAGTACGCCGTCGAGGGCGGCAAGTTCTGAGGTGGCCCGAGTGTGACGGGGTCAGCACCGCGGCTCTTGGTGTGCCTGCCGCCGGCCGCTTCTGGCGCGCTTGGCGCACCCTCGGGGGCTCGTCTTGCGTCACGGTCGCTGGCGGAGCCATCGGTCCGCTCTCAGTGGCTCTTGCGCACGGGAGGCTTTGTGTCGCGTCATTCTCTCTTGTCTTGCTCATGATTCTACGCGTAAATTAAATCTCACAGACACGGCGTGGCGGCCCCTTGCACCGGCGAGTGGCTCACCCACGTGTAGCGGTTCTCGTTGATGCCCACTGCGAGCGCGTACCCGCCGCTCGACGCAGGCTGGGATGAATAGGCTGGCCATGATGGTGACCGTGGTGGTGGAGCTAGCCAAATGGTGGTACTGGATGATCACCGCGCGAAGGCGCGCGCCAGCACGGCGCGTTTGCGCAGCTGATCGCTAGCTTGTAGTGCTCACGTCTGGCAGTCAGGTTGATGTCGCGTCTCACCAGGTCGCCCTCCCGCTCTCGCCCGCCGACGGTCCGCAGGAAGCCAACGTGCAACATCTGCTCCAGCCTCTTCCAGAAGGTCAATTATCTCAGCGCCAAGGAAGTGAGCTTCGGTACCGAACTCTGCAATAGCTGCTACGACTGGGACAGGTACAGACAGGAGGACACGCCCGAAAGCTATGGGGACAAGCTTGGCCCACTGCGGGTTGTCTTCTGCTACAAGAAGTCGAAGTGGGTGAAGCTGCTTGCGCTGGTGTGCATGTTCATCCGACCAGCTGTCATGACCTACATCAAGATGGGTCAACTGCCACCCGCCCGCCCGGCCACGGTTCCACGACCCTCACCACCACCACCACCACCACCGACACGCTGCTCCACGCAGCCACTGTCACCTCCACCTCCGAGTGCACATTCGCCACCTCTGACGTTACCGCCGCCTGCATCCCCACCCGAGACAAAACCAAAGCCACCGGCCTCGCCATGGCGTCTCGGGGCGGCAGCCGAGGGGTACCTCGTCGAGGGCATCATCTACTGCGTCGCGTACGGGTTCTGCCTCTTCTTCGTCGATCAATTCAAGTTCAAGAGCAAGCTGCCCGCGCGGTACGTGCAGTGCAACATCTGGCTGCTCCCAGACTGGGAGCGGGGCTATCTGCGCCTCAACCGGCTGTGGTGGGTGGCTCGCCACTTCGCATGGGTGGGGTGTGCGATGCATTCGGGCATATACTACGCTGGTGCCAACGCGATCATCGACCCGGTGCAGATCTGGCGCACGGCGATATTCACGCTGTTCTACGCACCGCTGTGGGGGATGCTCGCGCTGTGGGTGGGCAGCTGCGCCGAGCTCGCGTCGCGCGTGCAGAGCCTCACCCACCGCGTCAAGGGCTTGGGCAAGTCGCCCCAGCTAGACAATACGTCGAGCGAGTCCTCACCCCCAATCTCGCCGCCAGTCTCGCCCGGCTCGAGCGACGGCGGCTCGCAGCGCAAGGTGAGCGAGGAGGAGTGGGTCGACCTGCGCAAGGACCTGCGCGACCTGCACCAGGACGCCAAGAAAATGTCGGGCTGGTGGGCGCTCTACGCGCTGGGCGGGCTCATCGCCAACGCACACTACGTGAGCCGTCGCTTCCAGAGCCAGGTCGGGACAGACTACGACCTGCTGTCCATCGGTGGGCTCATCGGCAGCTTGCGCGGCGCCATCGGCTCCGATTGGCGGCTGCTCGTTGGAATGTCCCTGCCGCTCCTGCTCTCCTTCATGATGCTGCTCGCTTGCGAGCTGCTACCCAACGCGGCGCACGCCATCCTCGTGAGCAAGGTCAAGGAGGGCTTCCTGCGCCACGGCCACAGCGAAGAAGGCTGGTCGGGACTGCGCGAGAGCATCGAGCTGTGCACCACCACCTTCCGCTTCTGGCTGATCGGCCGGTACCACGTGGTCGCCGCGGTCAAGTGCATGCTCGCCTTCCAGGTGATTGCCTCGTCCAGGCCGCTTGAGATGGTGCAAGGCCTCGTCGG
>Ga0209713_10001874_pt1 | contig 12827 bp, 5 predicted proteins | sample ArcOceMetagenome_3_FD_187444 | JGI IMG/M metagenome (GOLD analysis project Ga0209713, IMG submission 187444) | Marine eukaryotic phytoplankton communities from Arctic Ocean - Arctic Ocean- Svalbard ARC20M Metagenome (SPAdes) (version 2) | ecosystem: Environmental > Aquatic > Marine > Oceanic...
CCTGAGATTAGGCTGTGGAGCGCTCGCTTGTCCTCAGCGCTGACGCGACTTCCAGTCTTGGCTTGGCTTGGCTTGGCTTGGCTTGGCTTGGCTTGGCTTGGCTTTTGTCTTACGCGTAAGTAACGTGTGTTATGAATTCCTAGTCGATTCCCAAATCGAGCGAATGGAGAGAAGTGTTTACGCTGCGCATGCGAAACTTTGTTTGCATGCGGTGTTTTTCGAGTTGATGGGGAGAGGGCGACACTCGCGCGAAATACATGACCGAGTGTGCAGCCTCCCCACCGACGCTGCTCACCCTCGAGAGGCACGGCTTCGCTGTGGTTGAGGCGCTCGGATGCGTGTACGCGCTCGTCGGTCTGGCGCTCGTCGTCGACTCGCACCTCGTGCTGTTGATGCGGCTGCTCATGCTGCGGCTCTCGCTGCCAGAGGACGTGGCGGGCGCCGGCTTCCTTGCGATCGTGAATGCTGCGCCCGAGCTCATCGTGTCGATTGCAAGTAGCGAGCACCATCCGGACACGGCAGTCGCGATGGTGCTCGGGTCGTGCACCTACAACCTCACGGTGACGGTGGGGCTGGCGGCGCTCGCGGCACCCAGCCCGCCGGTGCTCTCGCCGATCGCCTTGCGGCGCGACTGCTGCTTCTTCGGGGTGGCGGTGCTGTTGGTGGCACTCATCCAGCTATCGAGCGCGGGACCCGCCGCACTGGCATGCCTGCTGGCCACATACGTGGCGTACTGCTTCAGCCTGCGGCACCGATCGCTCTCTCAGGAGTACCCGGCTGTCGTGACGGTGGCCGCGCCTGTCGTGGCGGAGCACGCGCCGGGGCGACCGCACGAGACGAATTCGCTGCTGGGCTCGAGCGACGCGGGCAAGCGGCGCTGGTGCCGCGGTGCTCCGGTGGCGGCGCGGCGGCTGCGCGAGGCGGCAGGCGCGCTCGTCCCACGCCTCGCGTCGCCGTTCCACGCTGCGTTTGCGCTGACGCTGCCCGATCTGGCGGCGTGCCTCGAGGACGAGCAGCTAGCTTCGACCGAGGGCGCGACGCCACCGCTGACGCCGACGCCGACGGCGGCGCAGCTGGCGTGGCTGTTTGTGGGCGCGACGGCGTGGATTGCCCTTCTCGGGTGGGTGGCGGTCGCGATGCTGCAGCGGCTCGAGTGCGCGTGCAGCAGCGGCACGAGCGCGATCGTCGGCTACGCGCTGCTCTCGGTTGGCACCAACCTGCCCGACACGGCGGGCGCGCTCGTCGCGGCGCGACGCGGCCTCGGCGCGATGACCGTCTCGGCGTGCTTCGGCACCAACATCTTCAACCTATGCGTCAGCCTCAGCCTGCCCTGGCTCGTCTCGCACGTGCTCACCGGCCAGCCGGTCCGCCTGACGAACCGAAAGCTCCTCGCCGCATCGTCGCTCGCGCTGCTGCTCGCCGTCGCCGTCGGCGGCTCGATCGCTTGCCACCGCATGGTGCTCCGCCGCTCGCTCGGCGTCGCCTTCCTCTCCATCTACGCCGTCGCGATGACGGTCGGGACAGCGTTCCTCGTGTGAACGCGGGCCAGGCCGAAATACGATTACGTGCATGCAAAACTTATCTGCATGCAAAGTTTGACAGTTTCATCCGCGCAGCTCGCCCCTGCTCCGTAGGCACTAGGCATGACGAGCAGAACACCGCTCTCCCCGGCGGCACCATCGTCGTCGGCCGCAGACTTGCTATCGGTTGCTGCGACGGCGCTATCAGAGCCAGCGCAGTCCGCAGCTCCAGCGTCGGCGCTCCGCCAACTGAGGGCCGTGGGCAAGCTGGCGATGATGCGCGTGCTGATAGAGCAGACGCAGGAGAAGGTGGACAAGTGGGCGGAGCTCGAGCGGCGCAACAACGTGGCGTCCATCAAGCGCGCGATCGAGTCCAAGGACGAGAAGCTCCACCACGAGCTCGAGAAGGGCCGGATCCTGCGGCGCTTCAACCTGCCGATCACGCTCAAGGTGGTGCTGCACGACACGGCGTACGCGCCCGGTCGCGAGGGTGAGCACTGCTTCATGGCCGAGGTGCCCGACAAGGTCAGTCTGGCCGAGCTGCAGCAGCTCGTCAAGCAGCGCTTCTCTCGCAAGCTGCGCAAGGGCCGCAAGCTGCGTCTGATGTGGCTGACGGGCGACGGCCACTCGGTGCTCATCGACTCGCAGCGCGCGCTGCACCAGTGGATCGACGACAAGTGGTGCACGCACCCGGTGATCCTGCACGTCTTGGACGAGACGACCGCGACGAGCGACGCGCTCGACCTCGCCGACCGCGCGTCGCTCGTCTTCGAGCAGCACGACGTCAACGGCGACGGCACGATCGACCGGGGCGAGCTCTCGAGCCTGCTGCACGGGATGCTCTCGGCCAACGGGCCGCAGCTCTCGCCCCACGCGGTCGAGCACTTTGTCGAGGCCGAGTTTGCCCGCGCGGACACCGACGGCTCGGCGGGCCTCGACTTTGACGAGTTCTGCCGCTTCTACAACAAGCTCTCCGACTGGAGCCGGCTGCAGCTCGTCGCGACCAACCAGCACGTGCACGTGTACAAGATCATCTCGGAGCACTACCTCGAGGCGACGATGGCGCCGCAGCCGCTGCTGCGCTCCGAGATGAGCAGCTACCAGGGGCGCGGCGGCCAGCAGCGCGCGCGCAAGTTCGGCGTCCGGCTCGACGTGCCGCCCGAGGCGCTGCCGGGCACGCACGTCGACGCGGCCGACGACCCGCAGCACGGCCCGCAGGCGCGCTTCGCGCTGGGGACGCTGCTGCCGCACCGCGTCACGCAGCTCGCGCAGCCAGACGCAGACGGCGGCGCGCCGCAGCCCGACCAGATGCTGCTGAGCCCGATCGTGCAGCTCGACGTCACGTGGCCGGCGGGCTCGGAGCAGGCCAGGGCGCACGCGGCCGCCGTCGAGGCGGCGCAGGAGGCGGCCGACGACGGCGACGACGAGGCGGCGGAGGCGGCCTTCGAGGCGCGGCCGCGCTTCGAGCAGAAGGCGCTGCTGACGCTGCCGCACTGCCTGGCGGTGCGCGACAGCCCCGACGCCGAGCCGAGCCGCGACGCGCCGGGCCGCGTGCAGCTGCTCAGCTGCCCCGAGGGGCGCGAGACGTGGGAGGTCGTGCCGCAGAAGCACGTGCGCGTCGGCGAGTTCGAGGTGGCGGTGCTGGTGCGGCAGCCGGGGCGCTTCGTCGCCTACTCGCAGCCCTCCACCGAGGCGGCGATGCTGGTGCGGCTCTACGTGATGCTCGCGCCGCGGCTGCCGCCGTACCGCGCCTCGTCGCTGCGCGTGCACGCGTGCCCGCTGCTCGCGTCGCAGCTCGAGGAGGTCGAGCTCGAGGAGCACTGCGAGTTCGGGCTGGTGGCGGTCGCGGGCCACTCGAGGACGCTGCAGCTCGTGCCGGGGCAGGTGCTGCACGTCTCGGTGCAGGGCCACACCGAGAAGCTCATCTGGCTCGGCTCGCGCTGCCACTGTTGCCTTTTATACGACCCCCGGCTCGCGGCCGACGCGCGCGCCGCCGGCGCCACTGGCGCGACGACGACCACCAAGGAGGTGGGCACCGACTACGTGGACACGCTGCACGTCGCGTCGTCGATGGGCGTCGTCGGCAAGCGCTCGCAGTTTGCGGAGGCGGCGGCGAAGAACTCGGGCATCTCGACGGCCGGCTACGAGCTCGAGTTCCACGTGGCGCTGCACCGCTACTCGCCGCCCGAGGCGCCGCGCGCGCCGCGGCTGCTCGAGCGACTGCCGAAGCAGTTCACGCTGCGCTGGCAGCCGCCCCTCGCCACCGGCGGCTGCGCGGTGCGTCGGTACGCCATCGAGGTCGCGTCGACCTTCAAGGGGGGCGAGGCCGCCGAGCGGAGGCCGCCGGCGTGGCGCGAGGTGTGGGAGGGCGCCGAGCTGCGCGCCGTCGTGCCGCAGTACGTGCACACGGGCGTCGTGCGGCTGCGCTGCTGGAACGTCGGCTGCCCGCACCCGTCGCCCTACTCGGAGGAGATCGAGATCCTTGAGTACGACGGCGTCGTCCACAGCAACAAGGGCGGCAGCGAGGGCGGCGCGGAGGCGGCGACGTCGCCGCTGAAGGCGCCGCTGACGTCGTCGCCGTCGGCCAAGGGGGGCGACGCGGCGCGGTGGGGCAGCGGCGGCCGCCCCGGCACCGCGCAGCAGCAGCGGCCCGCGACGGCGCAGCGCGGTGCGCGGCCCTCGTCGGCCGCGCTCACGCGGGGCGCGTCGCAGCCGAAGCCAAAGCCAAAGGTGCCGACCACGTCGGCGGACGGCAAGCTGACACGCACCAGCACGCTGGGCAGGGACAGCACGGCGGAGGCGCAGGCGTCGAGGCGCCAGAGCACCTCCGACGCGGCGGCGCCGGCCGAGCGACGCATCCCTGCGTCGGTGGGCAAGCTGGGGCCGCGGGCGGTGGCGGCGGCGCACACGATCGCCGACTTTTACGACGAGGCGGGCGCCGAGACCAACGGGCGGCTGTACGGGATGCTCCTCGCGCACGTCGTGATCGCCGTCGCCGAGGGGCGCGCCGGCGCCGGCCTGGGCGCGCCCCTCAGCGGCCTCGCGAGCGTCGCGCTGCACGACGCGATCGTGCCGCTCGCGCAGCAGGCCGCCGTGTGCCGCGATGAGTGGGAGGTGGTCATCGACCGCTGCGAGGGCTTCATCGCCCTCTCGCAGAGCTTCTCCGACGCCGAGGCGGTCAAGGACATCCTCTTCGTGCTCGTCGAGCTGTACGAGACCGCGCGGCAGAGCGGCACCGGCGGCTACCTCATGCGGCACATCGGCGAGCCCACCTACGGCCGGCCGACGCGCGCCGCCCTCGAGGAGGAGCTGCAGGGCCGCCTCACCGACCTGTACTGGAAGATCTCGACCGACGTGCTCAAGATCCTCATCAAGCACAAGGCCGACGTCTCCGAGTCCGCCGAGCCGGCGTCGCGGCGGCCCAAGGCACCAGCGCTCGAACGGAAGCGCTCGTCGATGGAGGACTCGATGCGGGGGTCCGCGTAGCGGATGAGTACGAATACTGTGTGTACGTCGCTGTTGTAGAAAACGGTCTGTAGATAAGACGGGGCGCCCTATATTGAGGCTATTGAGGCGACGCGTTTCGCATGCGGCGGTAAAGCCGCGACTAAAAATGCATGCACAAGTTGCACAAAGCGCTTTTGTGCATGCAAGTTGCAACACTTCCAGCGGCAACGATTGGTCAATCGGTCATGTCGAGGCAGGCTAGCGAGGTCAAAAGCCTCGAGGCCGTGCCTATCGGAAGCCAGGTACGTGTCCGCCGAGTCGACATGCCGGAGCCCTACACGTACTGCACTGTCGTGAAGCACTTTCCGTGCCTCACCCGCGGTGACCTGAGCTCCGTTGAGTTTATGGTTGAGGGGGAGGCTAATGTCAGGAAGACGCTGGACCAGCTGAAGAAGCAGTGTGATGAGCAGCCGCTGGTTCTGCTGCCCGAGCCAGCTGCCGTTCGCCCTCCTGCCAAGTCTGCAGCGGCCAAGCGGGGACCTGCCAGCCGCCCACAAGCTACGCCAGCGGCGAAGCGGCCAGTGAAGCCAGCCTCAAAGGTCCCACCTTCGCGACCAACCCCGAAATCGCCACCACCAGCGGTGCCAAAGTCAACCTTTCCGCTTCTGGTGGGCGAAATCCGGTTCGATGCACTCGCCTTCTTGCAGCAACCGCACTGGAGCGCTGGCGACCTGAAGGCTGGAATGGCTCATCGGGTGTTTTTCAGGGAGACGTCTTCTCCTAACGACATGGGAGGGTGGGAGCTATGCGTGCTGCACCCTTCACAAATGGAGCTGCTGGGGTCGGGCACTAGCCTGGATGACCTGCTGCAGAAGCCGCTCGTTATCGTGGGCGTGGACCAGGCTGATATTTTGGAGCAGTTCCAGGCTGCTGTGCGGGTCATGCCCCTCGCTCGCGCTGACGAGGCCTCATTGGAGCCACTAGTTTGGAAGCAGCTGATGGCGCTGAAATTTAGCAGCAGCAAACAGTGCAAGCTGGAGAATCAGATCAAGAAGGTGCAGCGCTTCCACCGGCTGTACGAGAGCGGCATTGTCGGTGCAAGGGAGCTCGAGCTCCTCCGCTGCAAAACGCACGCGGAGCTCGCTCGCTCGCGTCTCGCTCACCTGACTGCGCGATTCACGAATCGCAAGCAGCCAGAGCTCGTGATCGGGCTGCATCTCGAAAGTCGTGCGTTTGATACCAAAGACTGCGATCCTGCTGGCGCCCGCCCTCGCAAGGCGCTTCGGGACGCCATCCTCTCAATGGTCGACCAAGACTCTCTGCGGCTGGGACCGGAGTGCGACTTGGCGACACTCAACTTCCTCGGTGGCGTGAAGCCCTGGGACGTGGGCGCAGGCAAAGATGTAAGCGTCAGCGACTACAATGTCAACGAAGTGATCAAGAGTGTGGTCGTCAAGGATGGAGAGCAACGTGGCCTGAGCGACGATACTCGCGAGTTGCTGCACTCGAAGTTGCAGCCCGAGACGCATCTTTTTGATTTCCAAGAGCGTGGCGTGCGGTGGTGCATCGACAAGGAGGAGCAACAAGAGCCAGCGACGCTCAGCCCAGAGTGGGTGCAGCTGCGGACTCAAAAGGGCCAGCTTATCTACCTAAACACCTTGAATGGCCGTTTTGCGACTGAGAAGACTGAGCAAATGATGACCGCCGTTGCCGACGGCACGGCGGGTGGGATGCTGTGCGACGACGTGGGCCTCGGCAAAACAATTCAGATGCTCTCTCTGGTCGCATCTAACCCTGCACCTGCCTCTTTCGGCGCTGTTCACCACCTCCCATCGTGCAGCGAGGAGGCAGTGCGCATCAAGGCGACACTGGTGGTCGCGCCAAGAACGGTGCTCGGAGAGTGGCAGCTGCAGCTTTCGAAGCACTTCCGCGAAGGGGCTCTCGTGTACTGCGTGCACACTGAGGCGGAGACGAGGCTGCTTCAGGACTTGCAGAGCAGCGAGTGGCATGAGCGAAGCTGGGCAGCCCAAGACGAAGCTGCCAGAAAAGGAAGACACCGTTCTAGGCACGACCACTGGGCGGCCCAGGACAAGCAACAGCTCAATGCCGACTTCAACAAGATTTTGCCAGCAGGCTTCTATCGCAACGGGCTGTTCGCAGGCCCTCTTGGAAGCGACGGCCTCTCACTCATCGCGCCGCGCATCGAGGATTGCGATGTCATTCTTGTGAGCTACGAGGCCATACGTGACCAGCAGGCACACTGGACGCCAGGAATATTCACACGGCTTGGCTTTTGGCGTATCGTGCTGGACGAGGCGCAGCAAGTGGCAGACTCCCAATCACAGGCTGCACTCATGTGCAGTGACATACTGAGGGCGAATGCTTGGGTCACAACCGGAACGCCCGCGTCCGCAGCAAAGGTACGGCAGTTGCAAGGCCTGTTGTCCTTCCTGAACAAGGAACCTTTCAGCGAGCCTGATACATGGATGCAGCTCGTTCAGAAGGGCTTCGAGGACAAGGATGCCGACTCACTGCCCAGACTACGCACTGTCCTCCGCACTGTGATGTTACGGCGGAGCAAAGAAGACCCCGCAGTCGCTGCGGAGATTGGTATCAAAGATCCCATCTGGGAGAACCGTGTGCTCATGTTGAGCAACGTTGAGCGAGGCACTTACCAGGTGGCATGTGCTCGCCTCATGAAGTCGCGAGGCGAGTATGAGGGCTCGACGGTGAAAAAGGACCTGCAGCGTCAACGCAGCCGCCTGATGGGCGACTTGACCCGCCTGCGCCAGATGATCTGCAACCCTTTTGTGATCGATGAGACGCGTGAGCAGGTTGGCACGGGGACGATGACATCCTTCCTCGTTGGTTCGCAGCCGAGAAGCCAGACAGTCATAATGGCGCGGCTCATCGTCAAGGCTCATGCAGAGCACGAGCTCTCGCAGGTCGAGCACATGCGCCATCGCGCAGTGCTGCTCGCAGGTGAGTGTGCGCAGCTTCCCCTTTAGCGCCGATCCTAGGCGCAAAATGCTCACTACTTGTGTTTGTGCGCGTGCAGCTCATGAGGAGCTACCAGAAAATGGAGCACGTGGAGTTCTCACTAAGCTGAGGCGGAAGCACGGGCGCTCGAAGCTGGAGAAGGAGCTGATCCGAGCAGCCAAGCTCGGACTCAGCAGAGTGCCAAACAACGAGCGCCGAGGATTGCTCGAGCTTGAGGTAGTGAACCAATTGCGCGGGCTGGACCACCCCGAGAGGATTGGGCTCAGCCACCACAAGACGCTGCAGCAGGCGGTGCTGATCAAGCTGGATATCTCGGACAAGGAGGAAGCCACGTCTGTTGCGCAGCGATTGCTCTCCATTGTGCGCGGCCTGAGCGGCATCGATGTGCGTCAGCAGCTGCAAGGGCTCAAGGCAGTGAGCGTGCGTGAGCTGGTCTCGACAGTGCTCTCAGAGCTTGGACGGCTCTCCCAAAACGACAGGGAGGTCAAGCGCGTGCTCTCAGAAATGACGAAAATCACACTGGATGCAGACTCAGTGGATAAGCTCAAAGAGAGCCCGGTGCGCTGGCTCAAGCTGATGCAGCAGCTGGAGCAGCTTTGGGATCGTTCGACAGGTGAGGTGCACATCACTGACAAGAACGGGCCTATGGGCCTGCTCAAGAAGCTGCTGCATCCCAACATGGTCGCGCCCAGCCAGCGTCGTGGCCCCCGTCGCGTCGCTGAGGTTGATGGCAGTGACGACGAAGAGTCCGGCAACGATCCGCTTAGCATCCTGCGCAAGGCCTGTACAAAGGAGCGGGCCGGGGCGCGAAAGGTTGATGAGAAGGCAAGCGGACTTCTGTTTCAGCAGCGACAGCTCGTTGGCACTGAGTGCCCTATTTGCTTGGAAGATCGCGAGGAGGACCTCGGTCGCGGCGCATGGGCCGTCACTGAGTGTTCGCACAGCGGACATAGGTCGTGCCTGCTGGAGTGGGTTGCTAACCAAGGCTGCTGTCCCATGTGCAGGAAGCCACTGACACCAGAGCAGATCTACGACATAGACCGGCAGCCGCGGCCCATGCAAGAGGTGGAGGAGGAATTCAAGGTGGCATACGAGAAGACCATCGAGGAGCACGGCACCAAGATAGCGCGGCTGCTGCTTGAGGTCAAGCACGCGGCGGAGAGGAGCCCCGATGGTAAGGTCATCGTCTTCTCGGCGTGGTCGAGGCTGCTTTCCCTGGTCGAGGCCGCTCTGAGCGACCATCGGTCATTCACGGTGGCCTCTCTCGCCGGCAGCAAGGACGGCAAGGACCAGGCGCTTGCCGATTTCAGAAAACCAATCAGTGAGGGTGGCGTGCGTGTGCTCTGCATCGTGTTGGGGAGTGGCGCATCAGGCGGTGCGGGCGGTGGAGCCGCTGGCCTTACCCTTATTGAGGCGCACACTGCGATCCTTCTAGAGCCACAGATGAACGAGGGCCTCGAGAAGCAGGCGGCCGGACGTATCTCACGCATCGGCCAGAAGCACGAGACGCGCTTTATCCGCCTCATTGCTGATTGCACAGTGGAGCCGGACATCATCACGTGGCAAAAGCGCCGTCTTGAAGAGGTCAACTCCTCAAGCAGCTCGAGCGGGACCGAAGCGGAGTCGCTGAACGCGGCGCTACGGCTCACACTCAATGCATCTTTGCTTGAAGGCGCTGAGCATGGCGCTGACGAGCGGCACCCAACCGCCACGCGCCTCAGCCAACATCCTGTGATCGAGCAGTCTGAATTGCCGGCGCGGCTCTCGCGTGGCGCGCCCCAGCCCAAGAGGGCGCGAAGAAGCGACTCGCCCGTGGGCACACAAGTTGTCTTGCCGGCGCGGAGGACGCGGCAGAGCAGAGATGTGGGGGCAGGTAGCTCGACCGATCATCAATGGCTGTGAGGTGGCGGAGTGGGTCCTAAGGTGGTACCGTACCGTATCATCTATCAAAAGTTTTGAGGTACATTTTGACGCATCACCCTACCATCCACCGCTTGATGGACACCGTTCTGATTTCCGGGTCGTTGGCGCCCGCGTCGGTCGGCCAGACGGCCGTGACGCGCCGGTCCGTCACCATCTGCACGAGCCGCTCGCGATGCGGCGTGTACAGCCGCCTCAGCGTCTCGAGCGTCGCCATGTCGCCCTGCAGCGCCTTGACGGTGAACTTGTCGGAGGCGGTCGAGGCCTCGGCCGTCTGCGGCGACGCCGGGACAAACTTCCAGTTCTTGGTGACGCGGTCGACGCCCGCAAACCGGCCGACGGCCTGCATGCTCGCCGGGTAGCGCGGCGTCGCGATCGGCGTCGCCGAGTGGCCGAGGCCGCGCGTGTGGACGAGCGCCTCGCTCCACACGACCATCAGCCGCGACGGGTCGAGCTTCTGCAGCCACATCTCGAGGGCGAGGTCGTACATCGAGGCGGTGACGACCGTCGCGCACGCCGAGCCCCACGGGTTGAGGCCGCAGACGGCGGCGGGCAGGTAGCACTCGGCCCACGCCTTCTGCCTGTCGTTGGGCCGGTCGACGTCGCACTTGGCGGCGCGCGCGCTCTCGCGCGCCACCGTGTCGGCAAAGGTGCCGAGCTCGGTGTGCCCCTTGTACCGGCACTGCTGGTAGTGCGACGCGGCGCGGTCGACCTCGTTGCGCAGCATCAGCACGACCTTGGCGGCGGGCAGCGCCGCGTGGACGCGCGGCGGCACCTGCGCGCAGAGCGAGTAGCTCGACGTCGCCTCGACGGCGACGTCGGCGTCCTCCTTGCGGCCGTTTTGGCGCACGAAGCGGTCGCGGTACTGCGCGAGCGTCTCGCGCTCGTGCAGCATGTGGAAGTGGTTGGCCTCGTGCACCGGCTGCAGCGGCTTCGACGTGTCGAGGTGCGGCAGCACGTTGAGCCCCTGCACGAGCTGCTGCAGCAGCAGCCCCGTCCCCGCGCGCGGCATCCCCGCGAGCAGCAGGCTCGGCAGCTTGCCGCCGCCCGGCGTCGGCCGCACCACCGGCGCGCCGGGCACCGCGATCGCGTTGACGTCGGGCAGGCCGAGCGAGGCGGTCGCCGCGGCGTCGTCGCTCGCCACGACGAGCGCGTCGACGCGGAGGCCCTGCGCGTCGCGCCGCGGCGCCTGCAGCTTGACGACGTGCAGGCCGTGCGAGAGCCGCACCGCCGCCTCGCTCGGGCGCACCGCCATCGCGTCGCCCGTCCCCGCGAAGGGCAGCTCGCGCGGCGCGCCGTCGACGAGCAGCGAGAGCGGCGTGCTCTGGCGCGTGGCGGCGTAGAGGAAGACCAGCCGGTAGACGGCGTCCCTGCTCACCTGCACGACCCACGTCACCGAGCCCGCCGCCTCGCCAAAGTTGGCGTAGCCGCCCGCCGAGAAGCGGATGCCCGCGCCGCGCTGCGCGCTCGCCTGGTCGAGCGCCGCCTCCTCCGCCTCGAAGAAGGCCGAGTGCGCGTGCAGCCCGAGCCGCGACAGCGTCGACTGCCGCCGCGCCTGCTCGGCCGTGTCGCCCGGCCCGCCCGACGGCCGGCGCGACGTGATCACCTTCTTGGCCGCCGTGAGCGCCTGCGCCACCGCGCGGCTCATCGGCGCGAGCGCCTCGTCGGGCACCGCGGAGCGCAGCGGGCAGCGCGTCGTGTCGGTCGCCGCGGTGCGCATCCCCATCAGCGCGCCGCGCGACGCGAGCTCGTCGACGAAGACGTTGGAGGCGAAGCTCTCGTCCGCCGCCGCCTCGTACCGCTCCTTGACCAGCCACTCGCCGAAGCCCGAGCGCAGCTGCTCGAGCTGCGCGGTGAGGTTGCGGCACGAGCCCGACGCGAACTTGCCCAGCTCGTTGCGGAAGAGGCGGTGCGCGCCGGGGTCGTCGGTCACAAACGAGAGCGCGTCCTTGTGCTTCGGCGCGAGCTGCGCCTTCGACCACGCGCCGATCTTGCGCACCACCGCCATCAGGTCGACGTGCATCCCGAGCACGCCGATGAGCCGCTGCGCCTCCTTGGCGGCGCCCTGGTGCACCATGTCCTCGTACCGCATGTCGTGGCACGCGTGCGGCACGTACGCCGCGTAGTTGGTGAACGCCTTGAGCAGCTGCTCGGTGCAGCCGCCGTGCTGCGCGATCGTGAGCAGCACGTCGCGCACGTCGCGGTGCGTCGTGAACACGGCGTGCGCATCCTTGACGACGACCGGCTCAAACTGCCTCGCCAGCAGCACGCAGTACTTGGCTTGGCGGCACGCCGTCTGCTGCTGGACGGGCGAGGCGCCGTCGCCGGACAGCACCGCCGTTTGCACCTGCTGGTTCACGGCGTACGTGCGCATCGCCTCCTCCATGATGATGCGCAGCACGTTGAACTGCCACTGGTCGCCGCCGTTGGGCAACCCGGCGGCCACCAGCAGGATCGGCTGCTGGGCGAGCACGCGCGCAGCGCCCCAGCCGTCGACGACCTGCACGACCGGTGCACTCGGCTGCACGTGCGACGCTGCAGCCGTCGCAACGGCGCCGGCGACGCTGGCGACGGCCGCGCTGACGAGAGTAGGCGCCGCCGTGTGCGGGTGCTGCTCCTGCAGCATCGTGAAGTAGCTGGAGCGCCGGATCTGGTCACGGAAGTAGACGAGCGTCGTGACCAGGTAGAAGCAGAATATGAAGAGCGTACCAAAGGTGTTCAGGCACTTCGCCATCGCCGATGCGGCTGCGCTGCCGACCAGCGCAGCTCCAGCCCCAAGCCAAGTTCCAGGATTCCCGTCGCAGAAGCGGAACCCACACCACAGACAGTGCTCGCACCTCCACCGCCGGTGCGGACCGGCCCCGGCACTCCCGGTGCCGGTGTGGACCCCCTGGCTCCACCCAAGGTGAAGGTGCTGGAAGGTGCGGGCCTTCGGCGCGC
>Ga0209713_10001875_pt1 | contig 12821 bp, 6 predicted proteins | sample ArcOceMetagenome_3_FD_187444 | JGI IMG/M metagenome (GOLD analysis project Ga0209713, IMG submission 187444) | Marine eukaryotic phytoplankton communities from Arctic Ocean - Arctic Ocean- Svalbard ARC20M Metagenome (SPAdes) (version 2) | ecosystem: Environmental > Aquatic > Marine > Oceanic...
CCTCACCTCACACGTCGTGTGGGAGGGAGGTCGATGGGGGTAGGTACACCCCCCTCCACCTCAGACCTCGCCTCAGATCTGCGGATCCGCGGAGTAGGCCACGGGTGTTTCAAAGTGAGTTCACTATTACTTATTTTCGCAGCGGTGTGTTCGTGAGATGGGCGGCTGCTCCGAGCTATAGTGGAGGGGGCTATTGAGGCTATTGAGGCGACGCGTTTGCCAGCTAGAAACCCCAGGACCCAGTTACTTTAGGGCGTCCGCGAGTCGGCGCCCGCTCATAGCGGTCGTGAGGTTGGCTGAACTCGGAGACATGCTCGGAGAAGTTGGTGTGGTGTCGCCGCGAGGTGGCCCGTCCTGATCCAAGGACCAGTACAGTAACCCCCTCGCCGCATGTTGGCCCGTGCCGTCGTGCAGTGGTTTAACGTTTAGTGGTTTAACCCTGCTCGGTTTAACGGACCCCAGAGCCAGTCACATGCATGCGCAAGACCTTGCATGGAAAAACAAAATCTGCGAGCGGCGCATCGAGCTTGAGTGGTGGCTCCGTCGCAGGCTTGCGCAAGCACACCCATGGCAACAAAGAGGCCCGCGCCGTCGTCGTCGTCGGCCCGCCCCGGCCCGTCGGCGGCCAAGCGTCCTCGGCTCGACGTGGGTTCGCTCATCGAGGCGCTCGACGTGCAGAACCTGTGGTTTCCGGCTAGGGTCGTCGAGGTCAAGGAGGAGGAGGTGCTCGTCCACTTTGACGGGTGGACGGCCGACTGGGACGAGTGGCTCGAGACCGACTCGACGCGGCTGCGCGCGCACCGCGGGTGGGGCACGCAGAAGATGCCCAACGACTGGCAGCAGGACTCGATCATCGAGGCGCTCGACATGGAGGGCAAGTGGTACCCGGCCAAGGTGATCTTCGTGTCGCAGAACGCGGTGATGGTGCACTACCAGGGCTGGTCGGCCAAGTGGGACGAGTGGCTCGACAAGTCCTCGGGCCGTCTGCGCGAGCGTCACTCGGCCGTGGGTGTGGGCCAGCCGACGAGCAAGCTGTCGTCGACTTTGATGGGGAGCAAGCACAACGAGACGCACGACGACGTGTGCGCGCTGTGCGAGGAGGTGGGCGAGCTGATCTGCTGCGACGGCAAGTGCAAGCGCGCCTTTCACGTCGCGTGCATCCCGTCCAACAACCCGCCGCCGTCGGCTGACCACGCCTCGGCCCGCTGGGTGTGTTCCGACTGCCACTGCCGGCGCATGCGCTGCTTCGTGTGCAAGGAGTGGGGCACCGTCGGCGAGGACGTGGTCAGCTGCGGCCACAAGACGTGCGGCAAGTTCTACCACCCCGAGTGCCTCGCCTCCTCGCTGCAGACGTTCAACGCCCCGCTGCCGGCCGCGCCGCGGCTGTGCCAGCCCGTCGCATCGCGGCTCGCCGCGGCCGCCGCTCCCGCCGCCGAGGAGGCGCCCGCCGTGGCGACCACCGCCGCCGGGCCGCGGCCGCCATCGCGCCAGGCGTCCGTCGCCTCGAGTGGCGGCGGCGGCGGCGCGAGCCTCGCGAGCGGCGACAACGACGACGACGACGACGACGACGGCGTGGAGGAGGAGGAGGAGGAGGAGGAGGAGGACGTCGAGGCGGCGGCGGAGGAGGCGGACGCGCCGTGGATGCCGCCGGAGCAGCAGTGCGCCGCCGACGACGCCACCGAGGCGGGGTCGGTGGCCGGAGAGGCGACAGCCGCTGCGGCGGCCGCCAGTGGCGCCAAGGCCCCGAGGCGGCGGCGGCGGCCGCCGCGCGGGCTGCTGGCGTGGTCCAACGTGGGCTGCGCGCGCCACTGGTGCTCGGGCTGTCACACGCAGCAGAGCACGGGCTACGGCAAGGCGATGATCCACTGCGTGCGCTGCACGACGTCGTTCCACCGCTCGTGCGTCCCGCGCACGTCGCTGACGATGATCACGCACCACACCTTCCTCTGCCACCGCTGCCACCACAACTCGCCGCGCGGCCTCAACGCTCCCGACCCGGCGCTGCCGAGCTGGATGCGCGGCGGCGCCGACCCCTTCCTCGAGATCAACGGCGAGGGCCCCAGCCTGCACGAGTTCTCCACCGCCAAGCTCGGGCTGCGCGAGGGCAAGCACAACGCCGAGTTCGAGCAGCCCGCCGAGCTGCTGCAGGCGCTGCGCGCGCGTGAGCTGCTGCCGTGCAACGGCTTCGCGCCGACGCCGTACCAGCCGCTCAAGCGCTCGGTCTGCGTGCACAAGCAGCCGCGCGAGGCGCTGCCTGCCTCCGACTCGCTGAGCTGCTCGTGCACGCCGTACAACGGCGGCTGCGACGAGCGCTGCCAGAACCGCGCGCTGCAGCAGGAGTGCCTGCCCAGCCTGTGCCTGTGCGGCGAGGCGTGCGGCAACCGGCCGTTTGCGCGCCACCACGCCAACCCGATCCCGCTGCAGCTCTTCAAGACGGAGCGCAAGGGATGGGGCGTCAAGGTCGTCACCGACGTCAACGAGGGCGAGCTGCTCGTCGAGTACGTGGGCGAGGTCATCGACCGCGAGAGCTGGGAGGAGCGCAAGCGCCAGCTGAGCCGCTTCGACCACATGTACTTTATGGCGCTCAACCAGAACGAGATCGTCGACGCCACGCGCAAGGGCAACATCGCGCGCTTCATAAACCACTCGTGTTCGCCCAACCTGGTCGTGCAGAAGTGGTACATCAACCGCATGCCGCGCCTCGGCCTCTTCGCCAAGGAGGACATCGCCGCCGGCACCGAGCTCTCGTACAACTACTCGGTCAAGTGGTTTGGCGACCCCGACATGGCGCAGCGCTGCTACTGCGACGCGCCCAACTGCACCGGCTTCCTCGGCCCGCCACCGCCGCAGGCTCGTCGTCCAATCGTCGTGGACTAGAGCGTGGCGAGCCGCGGCCGACGAGCCGCGGCCGGGAGAGACGGACCATGCTCGCGTGAGCTGGACGGGAGGCCCTCGACCGTCGCGTAGAGAGATATAGAGAGAGATATTTCGCGCACCGCACGTACCCTTGCTCCGGGACGTTAGTTTTGTGTTTTGCAACTTTTGGACTGAACGAAGCCTGATTACGGTAAACTTTGCTGCCGCGTTTGTGGTGGAGGAGGATCCATCTTCCATGAGCACAATAGGATCCACTCCTCTCCTCCTCCCTCTCACCCTCCCCCTTATGGTATTGGCATTGGCCAGCCCACGTCGAGCCGGGGACGCTTGGCCGCCGACGGGCTCTTTGTTGCCATGGGTGTGCTGTGCAAGCCTGCAGCGGAGCCAACACTCAAGCTCGATGTTGCGCCGCGTCAGAGATTTTTGCTGTTTAAGCTGTTTAAGCAGAGCTCTCCCCGTGATTCCCAGTTTTTACGTGGCGAGCGGAAGGCGGCCTGTCGTGATGGTGCCGATCTTGTCTGTCGGTTTTTTCCCCACGGAATCTCAACTCTCAAGCCCTTTAAGGGGCAGTACTACGTGTAAGACTTGCATGCACAAACAGAGAGCGGATCTAAAAATATCAAATATCACGGAAGGATGACGCAGATCTACCCGGACGAGCCGATGCCGAAGCGCATGCTGCGCATGATGCCGATGCCGGGTAAGTCAATGGTCAGGCACTGCAGACTGATGATCGACCCGACGTGCAACACCGTCGATCCGCAGCAGTACCTGAACGTTGCGGGAGAGATGTTGATCGTGCTGCTGCTGGTGTCTGCTATCGTGACCGGCATAAGCAAGCCGGAGACCTACAAGGACAATCCGCTGATAGATCGCCTCGGCTTCAACAACGTGTGCATCTCATTCGAGACAAAGCCTGCGGGGTATTTTGCGCAGGTCTTGTGGCCAGCATAGTGCGCTCTGCCTCGAAACCGACCATGCGCGCCGGCACATGCTCCCCAGCTCAGCGCCCGCGCCCGCGCTCGTCGCGCAGCGCGTACTTCCCGCTGCGTTTCGTGCACGTCGACATCCAGCGGACGATGCTCGACAAGGCGCGGCTGCCGCCGTGGAAGGTCGCCTTCTTCGTGATCACCGACGTCATGTACGCGCTCAGCGTGATGGTCTTCGGCCTAGTGTTCGCGATTTCGCCGCTGGAAGGCGACAAAGAGATGAAGCAGCACACCTACTTCTTCCTCCAGCTCATCTTCATGTCGTGGATCATCACGGCGGCGCAGTACGTCGAGGCGGAGCGAGTGGCGCGCCGCTCGTGGGCCTTCCTCGCTGTCTTCGGCGTGTGGTCGCTGCTGCTGCCGCTCTTCTCGCTGCTCAACTACGCGGACTACGACGAGAAGATCAAGCTCGACCCGCTGCACAAGGGGCCGTGGACGCCGCCGGGCGTCATGCCGCTCCTCGACTACGGGTGGATGGTGCTCATCGCGCTACCGGAAGGCTTCCTGCCGGTGCTGCCGAAGCTGCGCATGAGCACTGAGCTCCTCGAGGAGGGCGACGACGGCGAAGGGGCCGCGGAGAAGATCACCGGTACGTACGAGCGAGCGAGAGAGAGCGGCACGCCGTGAGCAGGTCGTGAGATATGGTGAACCCCAATGGGTTGGTCAAGTAGAGCAACTCGCGCGGCACGACCTTGTACCCAACTAAAGCCTAGTACCAGTATGTGTTCGCGCTCCTAACCCTCAGAAGCGGATGCCAGGACGCACGCGCCCGCCCCTGCCTGGACAGTCGTGGAGTCGTGGAGTAGACCGCCCCTGGACAGGAGAGAAGGGAGAGAGAGAGGTCTGGCTTCTTCTGGCACTGCGTGCGCCCGCCCCCCCACACCCCCCTCGACTATAGCTCGGAGCAGGCGCCCATCTCAACAACAGCTGCTTGGAAAATACAGCCTTGTACAAAGCCGGCTTTGCCCAAAACTGAAAACACTTGCGCAAGGCAGCTCTGGCGGCTCTCGCAGCTAGACGCATGGGTCGGCTATCGGAGGTCGCTGCAGCAAAAAAGTACGCGCGCCCCGCCTGACCCTGCCTGCCCCGGCTCTGCCTCACCAGCTCGTGCCACCGCTCGGCGCAGGCAACGGCCGCACCGCCGCAGGACGGCGCTGCAGAAGCTGGCGCCCAAGTTTGTGCTGGGAACGTGCGCCGTGGTCGCCGTGGCGTGGGCGTCGAGCTCGGTCTGGCGCGGCGAGGCGGGTGAGGACCACGGCGTCACCACCAGGCGCTCGCTCTACGAGTACGAGCCGGGCGTGTGCGACTCCTTCCTGAACACGCACTACATGTTCCTGGCGGTCGCGATGCTGATGTGGGGCATCTTCTACATGTTCTGGGGCCTGGCGATCGTCTGCGACGACTACTTCGTCACCTCGCTGGAGGATATCTCCGAGGCGCTCAGCCTCACGCCCGACGTCGCCGGCGCGACGTTCATGGTGCGCGCCCCCCCTCCTCGGTTCTGCATGCACCCGTGCACCCTCACCCCCCACCCCAGCGGTGCGCACGACCGCGCCCAATCCCCTCTCTCGCCGTCTCTGACGCGACCCCGCTCCCATCCCAGGCGGCTGGCTCGTCGGCTCCCGAGCTCTTCACCTCGCTCATGGGCGTGTTTGCCGTCAAGAACGACGTTGGTATTGGCACCATCGTCGGCTCTGCTGTCTTCAACCTGTGCTGCATCATCGGCGGCACGGCGCTGTTCACGCCGTTCGTGCTCACGATTGACTGGAAGCCGATCACGCGCGACACGCTCTTCTACGCCATGTCGATCGGTGGCATGATCTACGTCCTCAACGACGGGATAATTGTGCTCTCGGAGGCGATTGGGCTCATCGCCCTCTACATGCTTTACGTGACCTTCATGTTCTTCAACGAGCCGGCGATGACGGCGATCCAGAGGTGCGTCGGCGAGAACACGGCGGAGCAGGTGGACGACGACGAGAAGAAGGAGGAGGAGGAGGAGGACGAGGGCGGCGACTCGCCCATCGCCAAGGCGCTCGCGCGGCCGCTCTTCCTCGCGTTCGAGGTGACCATCCCCAACTGCTCGCTGCCGCACAACAAGGGGCGGTACCTCGTCACCTTCTTCGCCTCGATCTTCTGGATCGGCGTCCTCTCGTACTTCCTCGTCACGTGGGCCTCCAAGCTCGGCTGCCTGTGGGGCATCCACCCCGCCATCATGGGCGTGACCGTGCTGGCCGCCGGCACGAGCGTGCCCGACGCGATTGGCTCGCTGCTGGTGGCGCGCGACGGGCAGGGCGACATGGCCGTCTCGAACGCCATCGGCTCCAACGTCTTCGACATCCTGCTCGGCCTCGGCCTGCCGTGGGCGCTCGGCGTCTCCATCACGGGCGAGCCCATCTCGGTCGACGCCGACAACCTGGTGCCGCTCACGATGATCCTCTTTGGCACCCTCGCCGCCGTCTACCTCACGGCGGCCTGCAGCGGCTTCAGGCTGACCAAGCTGGTCGGCGGCATCTTCTTCTCATTCTACTTCGCATTCATCGCCTACTCGCTGCTCTCCGAGTTTGGCAAGATCCCGTTCTGATCGGGGCATAGGCCGGCCTCCCCCCCCCTGCGCTTAGAGGCTGCTGGTCGCCTCTCCGGGGCGACTGGAACGCTTGACCTGTTGTGAGCCTCCCAAGCGTGTGATGTCGGGTGTGAAATGAGCTCAAGTGAAAACAAGCCAGTTTAGAAGACTTGAAAGCAAACTGGCGACGTCCTGGCAAAGCAATTTAATATCTTTTGATGTCGTTCGCACCACCCCGCCTCTGCGCGAAGCAGGCCGTCGCGCGCACCGTGCCGGCTCAGCTCACACGTTGTCGCTCATGGCCGCGCCGACGACCATGCTGCTGCTCCTTGCGAGGTCCGAGCCGCCCTTGCGAGCTGGCCCGGGCGGCGGCGCCGCCGACGGTGCGGGCGCCCCGGGGGGCCAGTCGCCGTCTCCGCCCGCCGTGATCACCGCCGTCGCCGTCGCCACGCCGCCGCCGCTGGCCTTCTTGGACATGGAGGCCCTCTTGGACATGGAGCGCGAGAGGGAGAGCGAGCGCAGCATGGCGAGCTCGCCGCCGTTCCCCGCGGTGTCGTCGGGCGCGTCGAGGAGCGACATCGCCTCCGAGTGGATGGTCTCGGCACGCTCGCGCTCCTCGGCCGAGGGGCCCGGCTCGAGGCTGCGCAGCCGCTGCTTGGCCTGCTTGTTGAGGAAGTGGGCGCGCGCCTCGGCGCGCGTCACCCACGAGGGCCGGTCGGGCACGGCCAAGGCGAGGAAGACCTTGACGAGGACGAGGACGTGCTCCATGACGACGAGGACGCTCAGCGCGAGCTTCATCACCTCGTGCCGTCGCACCTCGCACACCTCGCAGTGCAGCTTGTTGTACAGCGGCGACGCGGCGTTGCACAGCCCCTCGTGCACGTAGCTCGTCGAGATGGCCGCGTCGGCGGGGAGGTACCACGTGCCCGGCAGCCACTCGACGCCGCCGATCTCGGCGTAGCAGTCGTTGTAGCTCTCCACGCACGAGTCGACGAACGACTTGACCATGCCCGAGGCGCGGTCCTCGCAGCCGTGGTCGGCGCAGTAGCGGCTGTGGTGCGACGTGAGGCCGGCGAGCGTGTACGCCTCGCCCGAGCCGAACTGGTCGCTCGCCTCGTAGCTCTCCTGCGTGAAGTTGGAGCAGCTCGCGTGCTCGGCCAGCACGGGGATCAGGATGCGCGCGCGCAGCTGGTCGGACGTGAAGCAGATCAGCATCACGTTGACGGCGATCGCCACCCACGAGAGCAGCGCGAGGACGTACTGCCACGTGCCGATGTCCTGCGCGCCGGCGTAGCGCGGGCGGCGCAGCTCGAATGAGATCTTGCGCGCGTCGAGGCGCAGCTCGATGAAGTTGGTCAGCGCGGCGAAGAGCGCCGAGACGGGGCATGCCGCCGAGAACATCGCCACGTAGCCGTACTGGATGATCTTGGTGTTGTACTCGGCGAGGGTGCCGGCGAAGGTGCCCATCTCGCGCTGCAGCTCGATGGTCTCGTGGAAGGAGTCGAGGGCGCGCTCGTAGTCGCTCCTGTGCTGCGACGACTTGCGCTGCGCCTTGGCGGACGCCTCCTCGAGGCCGAGCGCCTGCCCGAGGTCGTGCGCCGCGTGCTCGGCCGCGTCGGCGACCTTGTCGACCGTCTCGCCCACTTCGACCAGCAGCAGCGACACCGCCTTGCGCAGCCGGAACTGCTTCCACTCGCGCGTCCCAAACGGCAGCAGGAACTGGAAGAAGAGCAGCTCGTACGCCGGCTTGATCAGCGTGTACGTGAACATCTGCCAGTACAGGTCGTCCATGCAGTCCTTGCGCACGAAGACGTGCCGGCACGTGCTGCCGCCGTCGGCCCCCGGGTCGCAGCCCGGCACGACGTTGGCGGCGGCGCGCAGGAAGTCGGCCTGGCCGCCGCCCTCGACGCCGCACGCGTCGGCGTAGGCCTTGCCGGTGGCGTCGTCCCTGTGGCCGAAGGCGCCGAAGAAGGTGTGGTGCTGCGCCTTGAAGAAGGCGATGTAGAAGAGCGCAGAGTACGAGTTGAAGAACTGGAAGAGGAAGGTCTTCACGATCAGCGCGTCCTCGTACTCGGTCTCGGTGCGGTGGTTCTCGAAGCGCGTCAGGTAGACGGCGAGCTCGCGGTAGAGGAAGTTCATCAGCGTGATCCAGACCGCGTTGAGCGTGCCGCCGATGACGGCGGCCGTCGTGGGGTTGGCGACGTCGTTGTCGGAGAAGTCCTTGCCAAACTGCATGAGCATGCGGAAGGTGAGGATCGAGAGCGTCACGACGAGCATCAGCACGAAGGCGAGCGCCAGCATCGGGAAGCCGACGAGCAGCGTCGGCGAGCGCAGCTTGGCCCACCAGTCCATCACGACCTCGAGCGGCGCGTCGGCGTTCTCGATGAAGACGTTGCCCTTGCCGAAGAAGCCGTGCTTCTTCTGCATCACGCCATTCCCGCCCCTCTTGTGGTTGGCCCACGGCCCCTCGTGGAACGAGTGCAGGTACTCGGGCCGCGGCGGCTCGTCCTGCTCGTAGTCGGTCACGTCCCACCGGTAGGCGAGCTCCGAGTTCTTGCGCTTCCACAGCTCGGCCATCATCGTCGTCCACACGGCGACGAGCAGGCAGTAGAGGGGCACCGTCACGGCGGCGGCCGTCTGGTCGGTCGCCGCGATGATCTCCATGATGATCGACGCCCACATCAGCCAGAGCAGCATCTGCGTGTAGTGCTCGAGCCACGCAAAGTAGAAGGCGATCTTCTCGCCAAAGTAGTCGCGCACGTCCTCGATCGGCTGCTGCATCAGCCCCAGGTCGGGCCACAGCCGGCGGCGCTTGCCGTCCTTGGTGCACGGCCAGATGCGGAAGCCGAGCACGGAGCACCACTCGGTGAGCAGCTCGTCGCGCTCCGCCGAGTGGAGCGGGAAGCAGTTGGCGAAGGCCTTCTCGGCGATGAGCCGGTCGATGTCGAGCTCGGCGCCGCCCTGGTCGAGCGCCGCCTCCATCTTCGAGTAGACGAGGCGCTGCCGCTCGAGCGACGCGAAGAGGCGCCCGCCCTTCAGCGCGAACTCGTGCTTGCGCACGATCTCGTAGTCGGCGTACGTCGAGACGTCGGGGCGGTCGTTGAACTCGGCCTTGAGGCGCATCTCGATCTTGGTGCGCTCCGCCTCCTCCTCGAGCAGCGCGAGCGGCGCCGTGATCTTGAGCAGCATCTTCTTGTTGTCGCGCGTGCGGTGCTTGACCACGCGCAGCCCCACCCGCTTGAGCGCGAGCAGCACGTCGGTGCGCTCGCGCTTCAGCTTCTCGGCCTCCTCCGCCTTGTCGTGCGCCCGCTGGTCGTTGCCCGCCTCGAGCCGCTCGCCGCCGGCCTCGTCGGTGCCGCTGCCGCCGCCCATCAGGCGGAAGTTCATCCAGTCGATGCACCCCATGTTGTCCTCGCGCTGCTGCTTCTCCTCCTCCTCGGTTATCCCCAGCGGGAACGACAGAATGACGTCGGCCACCAGCCCGAGCCTCGCTTCCGCGTAGAGCTCCGCCTCGTGAGCCTGCTCGTCGGTGGCGTTCTCGCCCATTGCCATCTGGAGGTAGTCGCCCTTGCCAGCGAAGCTGTACGGCGTCGAGCCCTCGACGAGCTCGTGGACGATGATGGCCCGGTAGCTCGACTTGGGCGGCCGCTCCAGCTGCAGAAGCACGCTGGCCTTGCCCTCGAGCGCCGTCTCGAGCCCACCCGGAGCCAGCTCTTCGTCGTCGATGGCGACGATGCGATCGAGCTTGCGCACGCCTGCCATCGCGCCCGCGCCACCCTCGGTCATCCCAGTCACGCGATGGTGCTCGTTGAGCTCGAGGCCGAATGGCGCCTTCACGGGGATCTCGAGCGTCTCGGGCTCGAGAGACGTGAGGTCGGCCTGCGTGATGGATCTCGTCGGACCGATGACGTCGTACTGCTTCAATAGTGACGACATGCGGTGGTCCGCGCGGCTGCGCAGTGGGCGGAGCTCCATCCCAGCACGACCGCGCAGCGCGGTGCAGTGAATACTTGACAGCCATTCACAGCAGGTTTTTCGTGAGAGGCTAAACCAGATAAAGCGCACGTCCACAAATCCTTTCAAGAACCCTCTTTGCTTGCTTGCTTGCTTTACCACACTCCTAGCATGGAGCACGTGGCCCGCACAGACACACTTTAACACACACTTTCCCAACCCAAAATTTCCCCATACTCATGCACGGGGCCATGCCCTCAACTACCACGTACATTTTTAAGGGTCAAGGGTCCGCAAGCCATCCAGCATGGGCGTCGCAAGCGGCGAAGACAGTGAAAATCCGAATTTCACTCATTTTTGCGTAAAAAATCGGCGTTTTGGGCGCGCCGCCCCCCAGGTCAATGAAGATTTCCTCGCGCCGCAGCCTTCACCAAGGCCGCGCAGCGGGGGAAAATGATGGTTGGAGGCCTCAGATGGCCATTTTCTAGACCAAAAAAGCAGCCATGTCGACCAGGTTCGATTCGACTAAAGTTGTAGTACGCGCTGAGTTGAACTCGGATCTCCAATAAATTTTGAATTTCGTCGAGGCGTTGGCGATAATTTTGATTCTCTAGATTCAGGGCCCAGGCGCCAAATGTACGTGGTAGCTGGGGGCATGGCCCCGTGCATGAGTATGGAAATTTCCTTATCTTTCACTGCTGACACCCAACATTTTCTCTCCAAATCCATCATTTCCTCTCCAATTTTCATTACCACATACTCCGAATCATCAATTCCCTCTACCATCACTAACCCACCAAAATCTAATCCTATTTAAAATCTCCCCAAATTTTCCTCGCCGCCGCGCGAGTGGCGCGGGGAGCACCGGGTCTTGATGCAGTGGAACAGCAACCTGAGGATGCAGCATAGCAGCAAAAGGAGGCAGCAGCCGCTGAACGCAGCAGCAACGAGTCCCGCGACGACCAGAGCCGCGTCCGAGGTTGGTGGTGGGGCGTCGTCGCGGCGTGCTGGCTTGGGTGGTGAGGCAGCATGTCCCTTGTAGCGCGACTTCTCGTCCGCCTTCAACGAGTCGATCCCACCTGCGGGGGGGGGGTGGAGCACGCGAGTGGCGGCGGGGAAGCGCACCGCCGCGCGTGCCGACGGGGCGGGGAGCGCGCCTGTTTCGAGGCGCGCTTCGATGCGGTTCCGGCCGCCATTTTTCGGGCTCGGGCTGCACACCGCCGCGGCCGCCTGCTTATTCCGCAGCAGGGCGAAATTGCGGTAGCCCGAGCGGAAGCTTGGCGGCAGCCCGAGGCGCGCCTCCGGTACGGTAGAGCGGCTGCTGCAATTGACCGACTCCTCGTAGACGATCTCCCATTTGGTCGGCTGCGCGCGCGCGTCGGCGAGGATCATCTTCGTCTTGGCGTGGGTGTCGTCGAGCGCCACAAAGCGCACGTGGCCGCAGTGCTGGTTGATCGCCTCCCACTCCGCGCCGCCGGTGAAGGCGCCGCCGTCGACGAAGATGGTCCCAAAGTACCGAGTGCTGCACAGGGCTGGCAATACTCCAACCATGTGGCGCTTGGCAATGGCGCGCTCGCCATCCAGCCAGCTCTGCGGCCGAGTGTCGGACGTCCTTGGCAGGGCCGAGGGCGGCACGGTCGAGGCGAGCCTCAATTCTGAAGGCCAGCCCATCTTGCGTGCGGCGTTCTGGCCCACCACAAACTTTTCGGGCATCACCTCGAGGCTCAAGAGCCGGCGGGTCGGCGGGCTGGCACCCGACGCGATCATGCCCTTGATGGCCTCCGCAAGTATCTGCGTCGACCCGACGCCGTGCGACGCGCCAATCTCCAGAATGTCGGCGTGGCTCGCCGCCGAGTTATTGACCACCCATTGGAGCACCTTCGAAGCCCGCTGGCTCGGGTTGATCTCGCCCCACGCCATGTCCTGCTTGCCTGCCAAAACCTGCTGCGGGTTGATGGACGCGAGGAACCGGCTGGAGATCTGGGCCTGCTTGTCGAGCTGATCGTGGGCGTCCGCGAGGGAGAGCGGGCACGGCGCAACGCAGGTGGTCTGGCAGCCGCCGGCGGCGGAGGGGACGAGGGCGAAAAACATAATCGGCACGGGCCGCGCCTTTCCCAGCACCGCGTCGCGGGGCGCGAGAGGGGTAGTAAACAGCGCGGAGCTGGCTCTGGCTAAGTTCTTCGGCGCCGTGTGTAAGCCATAGTGTCAGGCGAGCTGCTCGCGTAAGGGAGGCTCCGTTCTACTTTCTACTTCCCCAGGGCGGCGGTGATATTGGCTGGAATCGAGTACTGAGAGGCTATCTAGACCTAGGGCGGGCGAACGCAGCTCCCAGGGGGGGGGTTGAAGGTGAGGACATCGGAGTTGCTAGGGGGGGGTCCGGACCCCCCTAGCGGCTGGAGGTAGTTGCTAGGGGGGGGTCCCAACCCCCCTAGCGG
>Ga0209713_10001876_pt1 | contig 12818 bp, 18 predicted proteins | sample ArcOceMetagenome_3_FD_187444 | JGI IMG/M metagenome (GOLD analysis project Ga0209713, IMG submission 187444) | Marine eukaryotic phytoplankton communities from Arctic Ocean - Arctic Ocean- Svalbard ARC20M Metagenome (SPAdes) (version 2) | ecosystem: Environmental > Aquatic > Marine > Oceanic...
CGCCGGCGCCGCCGCCGGGCGCCCGCCGCCGGGGGGCTAGGCGACCTGTGCCAACGCGGCGCTGACAATCCGCATGAGTTCATATTTTGGAGGATTCGATGCCCGAAAACAACGACAAATCGGGCGGGGCAGTAGTTCGCAAATAAGAAAGAGCAAACACAGAACCTGAACTGCGTCGTCGGTAGAAGATTTTAAGAGCTTAATTAGCGCATCTACTAGGCCCGCCGATCGCGCCAATTTCTTGTTCTCGTCATGATTCGCGGAGAGGTTACATAGTGCCGACGCCGCAAGACGCTGCACAAAAATGCATCCAGACTTGAACTCTCAGTTGTGCATACGCAGATGATTCTCCCTCCCACCCACCCGCCGACCCTTGCTTCATTTCAGTCGTGGCGTCGTCGTTCACGGATGCATTGTGAGCAAAATCGATAGATGCATGTCATACTAAATCTGCAAAGATCAGACACTTTGATCTTTTAGTGACTTCTAATGGTTCCATTGACACGTATGTATCACATCAACGCACTTGTGTGGCGGGGTCCTCCTCGGAGAGCAGAGCAATCAGATCTGGAATGACGTTGAGCGACGACAGCAAACCCTTGATCGTCTTGTTGCCTATGCATACCTCACCAACACAGCCGCACGCCTGGCCGCGCACGAATGACTCTGCAAACAATTTTCAAACAATCCTCGGTCAATTCACTGCACCATCACGCGCTTGAACGTTTTTCCTCCTGAATCCTAGGCACCATGCCTGCGGACACGGGATGTTCAAATTTGTCAGCGGAAAGGGACGTCCAGATTGATTCTTACCTGGCGACTTCAACTGCTGCATGAGGGCCTTCAATGTGTGCTCCTGGGCCACCTGCCGAATTCCCAGACCTTCAGCACCTGCTTCCCGTTAAACAGCTTCCGACGCATCGGAAACGGGAGAAAGGGATTACCAAAGGTTTTATGTGGTCCATATCTACGCACAAACTCCAAAGCGTAGCGGCTGCGTGTGCAGTGGCGGCTCGTGCATCCACTGCCATCACAGGAGCAAGTTCAGTAGTTGCATCTGCGCGAATCCTCCAAAATACCAGGACCGGAGGGGCAGCGCGCATCCGCGCGCCGGGAATGCCAGATCGTGGAGACTCGCGCACAATGAATGTACAGACAGTTACAGGTGCAAAACTATAGTCGCGGGTGTGACTGTCGTCTCAAAACTACGACGTGACATTTTGCAGAATTCGCATTGGTGAAGCCAGTGCTGTGCTTGTGCGCTCGCGGCTTGACCGCGAAACGGCAGTTGGCGGGAGCTGAGCATACCAGAGTCTTCGTCGGATTCAAGAAGTCTGGAGAGATGCGGGATGGCGCCGGCCTTGGCAATTGCATCTTTTAGCGGGGGGTCCGCAGACAAATTGCAGATGCATGCTGTCGCAAGTCGCTGCGTTTGCGCAGACAGAAGGTGAGACGTAGGTGACAGCATGAGCCACGCGCATTGTTACCACTTCAGGATGCCCCGAAGATAATCTGCTGCAACTAGCAAAATGCGGTAATGTTTTATCTACTTGCATACTTCACCGATGCGATGGCCCCAAACGCTCAAGCATCCTCTTACTCTGTTACAATGAAGTACCTGTAAATGCTGGTCAGGTTGGGACTCGTGCATCATCAAGACCAGCACAGGTACTGCGCCGGCGTCCCCAGCATAGGCGCGATTCTGGAGATAAGCTTGCACGCAGTCAGCACTCAGAGTCTGCGGGAAAAGAGATACCACCAAAAAGACCCAGTTTTCCCACGTTTTAGACCTGCTGTGATTCGCAGCACAAATTGCACATGGCAATCGTTGCCTTCTTCCGCTTTTCGTGCGCACCATCACGCATGATTTGTACGAGCCCCTGAATCACATGTGGCGAAACATCGCGGCCTTCAGCATTGGCGAACGCCAGTTCGCTCATCATTTTGTCGGGGAGCCCAGGGCTCTTGTCTGAGGGCGGGCTCCCGTGGCTCTTGGGTTGCAGTTGCGGTGAGGTCTCCGTGCTGCGAGAGGGCGCGACAGGGATGTCGCCAAAATCGTCCGCTGTATCGACTTCCTCTTCGTCTTTTTCTTCGTCGCTGTCGCCCATCTGCAGGTCTGCGATCCCATCTTGGAGGTCGGGGATCTCAATGGGCTGCTCTTGCACGGCGGCTTCTTGCACCCGGGCGGATCCGAGCGGCTTGCCGCCGTTGATGCCCGACGCGCGCGGCGCCAGCGGCCCGCCCCCCCGGCCCTCAAACCGCGCTGCTGCCGACGCCACACCGCCGGATGCTGGCATCGACGCCTTCTGGGCTCGACGACTTGCCAGCTGGGCGCGCATCGGACTGACGAAGAGATCTGAGTTCGACTCGAGCGGGGCAGGCGCGGTGCGCGCACCCTCTGAAAACACGCCATCGCGCGTGTTTGTGAAGAGGGGGATGTCGTCTGAAATGTGCTCGAGGTACTCCTCTGCCTCGTCGTAGTAATCAATAACATCCACCATCGCAGCTCGCCGCGGCAGGCGCCCCGCTGCCACGCCTGCAGCGCTGCCCGCCCACACCCGCCCTCTGGAATGGCGTTCGAGCGTGCAACCAACCGTGTGGTGTAGTAAAATGGGGTTAAGGCCGTGCCGTTGGCGACGCCCAGACGTTCGGAAGCTCCCAGCCGGCACGCAAGACCGCTCCGCCATGGGCAGCCGGCCCGCAACCGGCGGGCCTGCCGACGCAGACCTGGTCGACAAGCTCGTCGCCCTGGGCCTCGGTGTGTGCGGGAGAGAGACGCGCTGCGCGTGAGTGCGTGCTGCGCGATTGCACCGCGCGGTGCAATCGCGCGTCGGCCTCCTGCCGCGGCCCCGTGCTCACCGCGCGTGCCTCGCTCCGCAGGGCGTGACATGGCCGCACGGGCCTGCAGCGCCACCGGGAGCAAGTCTGTCCGCGAGGCCATGCGTGAGTCCCAGGGCCCCCGCTGCGCGAGCACCAGCCGGCGCCCGCACGGCCACATGCGTGTGTCCCAGGCCGCGCTTGATGTGCCGGTCCGTCCTGTGCAGAGTGGTCGATGGCGCATCTGGATGGAGCAGTCAAGGAGGCAGAGATGAGAGCCCAGACAGCCCAGCTCGATGCCCGGCCGCCGTCAGGTGAGTTCCGCACAGCCCTTTCTTGGCAGTTGGCAAGGTGGGGTGGCAGGGGCCCGAGTCTGCCTGCACCCTTCTGAATGGACACGTGTGACCGTCTTAGGCTGGTGCCAGGTCCGTGTGCCGTGGTATCGCGGCTGCCAAGCAGGGGCGAGCGCCCCAAAAGCGTGCGTGACGAGATCAGGCAGTGGCGGGCGGACAACATCTCGGGTCCACACAACGCAGGCAGTGGGGGCGCGACTACAGCTGCTGCCGGGGGCGTCGCGTGCGCGGTTGCGGGCGAGGGTTCTAGCAGTGGGGCGGGTGCGCCAGCGCTGGGGCGATTGATAACGCCAAGACTGGCGACGCCGAGGCTGGGCACGCCACGGAACATGCTACGGCACCCTGTCCACAGGGCTGCAAACATGTCGGCCACGCCTCGCAATATGACGCCTAGGGGCATGCTAGCATCACCTCGGGTGCACCTGGGTGCGCGACCGGTGTCAGCGCGTCCGGCAAATCGGTCGGACAGCGTTGCGTCGTCTCCACGCGAGCATTATGCAATTTCCTGGAGAGACAACGGCCGCGAGGTGGGGCACAATGGCAGGCAGGATGATGGACCCCAGAATGAGAAAGGCACGGACCATGCGAACATGGCAGCATCGCAACGTGCCCAGCCGTTTAGTCTGAGAGCATATTCTAAGAGAACAGCCGTGCCCGTCAAGTATAAGCGCAATGCAGCCCCGAAGGCACAGGAGGAGATCGATGATCTGAAGCAGGAATTGGCGACTCTGCGTGCCGAGCTACTTACATTTGTACAGACGCAATCCTCAGCATTGCACGGCTTCAGCAGCCAGCACCCGGACACGAAGGCTACTGTGGGCAAGAAGAAGGCTGGAATGTACTACGCTGGCCGTGTGTTTTCGAGTGACATTGTTGATTGAGCATCTTCGTCGATTCGCTTTGTGCAAGCACCAATCGGAATGGGGGTTATCCACACCCTCGCTTGCAGACTCCTATGCTCACGCGCCTGCCGAAACGGGGCTTCGCGTCCAGGCTCAGCCCCGAACCTGTTCAAACACTCGGTCTGCAGCCAGCTCCGGGGGCTTTTCGACGGCAGGGATGGAAGGCGGAAAAGACTATATCTCAAAGACGTGAAGAGTTGCTGACAATAAAATGGTTCAACACCTCCTTTTGCACGCACTATCGGGCACTAGACATCCCTGTTAGACACGTGTCTAGTAGGGTAAGAGATCGTCTGGTAGTTTGGAGGCAGCGAGCCTTGAGCGTTCCTCTTTTGCCTTCTCGCGCCGTGATGGACCCGTTGATTTCGCTTTTGCATTTCGTATTTTCCCCATTTCTTCAGTGTGCAGCTCCTGCACAGGACATGAAACAAGAATTTGTCATCCGTGGTCGGTAGCGCTATGGCAATTTTCAGACCCTGACCGTCACTCCGTAGAGTTTGAGATATCGCGGTTTGAAAGTCGAAGGATTTTGACCTTACCTTGTCAAATACTTCGAGCTCAGTTGCTAACCAGTCGAGGTTCGGTTTCTCGTACAGCACCTTTTCGCTTCGCCGCTTGTATTCATCGCTTTTGTAAAAACCATTCGTTTCTTTGGTAATGTCTGACCTTTCTAAATCTGCAATTAAATCGTCCACCTGCCAAGATGGAAAAGTCAAGCGGTGACAGGAACAGAGCAATTGAGAGCCAGGCGAAGTGGCTCGCGCATGGTAGCATACCAGTGAAATTAGCCAAGGGGTCAAGGTCTAGTTCAGGGTGCATGGTTCAGGAGGTCTAGATCATGGTGTATGGTTAAGATTGCGGAAGCAGGATTTCGGATGGAGTTTGAGGCTTAATTCAAGCTTCGCGGATTGCTCAACGCCACACGAAATTACCTCATCCGAGAGGTCGAGTCTCTCGTCTTTAGGCGGTCGGAAGCCACCACGAGCTGATGCACCATTCGAGGAAGCAGCCGTTTTGGGAGCGCCGGTACTGGGAGCAGCAGTGCTGGGGCCTGCACTGCCTTCTCGATGGAATGCGGTGGCTGTTTTTTCTCGTATTGTTGGTGCAGGAACAAGACTTCCTGGATACCAGTGTTGTCGGAATGTCAAACGGCAGCCACAATTCGTCTGAGAAGGGTAGGAGAAGTTTTGTGCGCACACGTGCGCAGCCTGTTCGCACTTACGCACTGAGCTCGCAGACATGTCAGTCTATGAGGTACCTCGCAACGCCTTAGCATCTTCGAAGGCCTTATTGTCAAAGGGATTTGGGGGAGTATCAGGCAGGTTGGGCTTCGTCTTTGGTGCTCCTCTTTGCCTGTGTTGCGACATTGTGTGCATCGCATGTTCCAGCGGAAGCGTCATCCACCCACCCCTTTCACGTCTAGCATCTGCACACATTTCTGAGAAATCAACACAAGGATCCGTTCACATGAACAAACCCCGGACCTGAATTCACGCGGGGTGACGTGGACTTCTTCTTTGGCCTGCTTTTTCTGTTCCGGGCTTTTCGGGGGCCTGTTCCTCATCATCTGGAAACAGCGACAGAAAGGCCAATCTGCAATGTGAGCAAACAAGAACAGGGTTTTGGGGACTCTTGCATTGGACATCAGCACAACGGAAGGCGTGGTGCAAACGAAACAAACCTCTTCATAGGCTCTTTGTTCCCGCTGTGCCAGTAAATATTTTGTTGGCCCCCTAGGCTCGTGCCGCCACTGGTCGAGACAAAAGAGCGTCAGTATGCAGCAAACAATGTCTTGCATGATTGCTGTTGGCATTTGGTTGGTGTTTGCAGGTCCATGGTAAATGTTCTTGATCACATTAGTTTGCCCCACCATGAGCGCGGCGGTGGGCAAATATGTAGGATAAAAGGCTTCTCAACTGCTCACAGCATTGGGATGGTGGGCAGAAAAGGAAATACGCAAGCATGAGGCGAGACCAAGTCGTGGGCCTGCCGCCGGATTGCTACGTCCTGGGCACTTGCTCGCATTGCGTCCAGCTTTGCCTTCTTCTCGGCCTGTTCCGCGTCAATTTCATCCCTGGACCTTTCTCTTCGCTGCCGTGTATCCAAATCCGCCTTGTCTGCCATCCGTTCAGAAATTGGAACAGTGCCTGTGCACCCGAGAAAAAGCTGTCAGATGGTGAAGGGGCGGCCAGCACTGTCCCGGCGAGCTGAGCGGAAAAACAGCAGGAGGACGGGCAGCTTACTGGCGCCAGCGGCCAGGCCCGCCCCGCCGGTGAAGGCGACGGGATTTCGACCCACCAACGCCCCGATTTCGGACAAGACGGATACTGTGTTCCCCATCCTCACTGTGTCTAGGCCTCGTTGCCCAGGCCCTGGTGTCAAATCATGCACACACCGCCACAGTGTGCGTGAGAGTCGGCGAGCCACAGCAGAACATAGACGAAGGACGCGCTCCACAGTAACCTCAGTGCGTGTATCACATGAATCGCCACCCGCCACTGGCAGCAAGCAATCAGACACCGTTGGCAACCGTAGGCCCACATGCAGCAAGCGAGCACACACACCCCGCACATGCGCGAGTACACTATGCAACAAAAACTGCACACAGCTCGAACCATGCGGTCTTTTCTCGTATCATTTCTGTACGAACTAGCAACCAACACTCACCCCGACGGCAATGTCGGCGCGCCTTCCAGCTTCTCCCGTCCACAACGGGCTGCCCAGGCCCTGCCGGGCCCCAGTTGTTACCAGTACCCGTGTGCCTCTGGTGTTCCTCGGTTTCCCCAATTTCCGGGCCTACGAGGAGGGGAGGGAGGCAGCAAAATGTCGCTCATCCGCAGCGACCTGTCCGTTGCCCCGTCGTACAGCCGGTCTGGCAAGACTGCTGCATCGGCATCGCAGCAGGCTATGGGAAAGCTGAAGCAGGAGCTGGAAACTTCGAACCGCAAGGCCGCACGCAGCAAGGTGACCGACACGTTAAAGGACTCGCACAAGGAAATCTTGTCGAAGGTGCTCGATCACTCCATCACTGGCGTGCCTCCGTCTTACGGCACCGCCGCGGTCAGCAGAGAGCAAGACTTGTGCTCATCGCCACGAGAGCCGTCGACCTGGTAATTGATTCCTTTCCCAGCGCGTGTGCGTGCGTCTATTGATCCCGGCATCTTGTCTGAGCGGCAGCTGTGCACAGGAAACTAAGCAGCTCCCCAAGCAAGGATAGCTCGGTCAAGCTTCCGCGAAGCATCGACTGGGACCTTATTGCTGAAGAGGATGTGGATCCTGAGTTGCTGAAAGCAGCTGGACCTTCGCAGGAGCACATCCGGCTCGCACTTGCAGCGCCCAATATGGCAGTCATGGACGAACTTGGCAAAAAGAGAGACACGAAGCCATCGGCGACATTTCTTACGCCTGGGCGTGATTCGGTTCTGTCGGCGCGCAGCACCGAGGCGCCAGAGAGTGGACGCTACGAGCCGAGACTGCATGCTACCCAACGAAGCTCACCGGCAGTAACTATTGCCGACCGCAGTTTGCTGCGCTCCAAAGTGACGATTGACGAAAAGGACTTCCTCGCCGGTACGTCTGTCCGCAAGATATGAGCTGCATGAGTGAACGAATTCACTGAATGGTAAGGTTACTGACTCTCCACACTTATTTTATTCCTTCTTCTCAGCTCAAAAGTTCAAGTCGTATCAGCCCAGTCCTAAATTCGAAAGGACGACCGGCAGGGAAAAGCCTGTGGTGGGCCGGATAATTTGTCAGGTTGGACAGGCCGAGCAGCGCGCCTGCTTCGGGTGGAAAAACCAAGGACAAGAAGACGTTGCCTATGACACATCTGCATATTGGGAGAAGGGTGGCGGCTCGATCAAGGTACCAGCTGCCTGCACATGCTTGTACTTGTGTACCGCAAATGTGTACAAAACTATGCAGCACTCGCCAGCACACGTGGCTGTCTTTGCAGTGCTGAGATCGTGGGCTAGAAACGAGTTGACGTGTTGTCTTGCTTACGCAGGTGAAGAAAATTCCCGACTTCTCCAAGAACTTGCCACGCACTAGAGCAGAATCGCCCAAGAAAGTAATGCTGGACTCGCAGCCACGGATTTACAAACGAAGCAGTCACTGCACATGGACTGAAAAGTACCCGGGGCTAAAGACCGTGGCAGATTTGGGGGATGTCACTATGCTCGCGAGGCAAGGACCGCAGCGGCCAGAGCCGAAACGTGCATGGGATACACGGCAGGACTACCGCGAGCCTGACAAAGTGTCATCGCTGGGTGACTTTTATGATCTGGCTATCCAGAAGCCTATGCTCAATTTTTCAAAGACGCTCCCACGCGATAAGGATGCAGCTGCAGTCCGGGCAAGTAAACTCGACAGGGGAGGACCCGACAAAGATTACGACGTCGATAGAGCACGAGGGATGCCGCAATACCACGTGGTACCATTCGGTAAGCTCATGCCTCGAAAGCCTGCTGAAGAGATGACGTCGTTTGGCAAGGAATCTCCAGACGTTATCTATCACCCGGAACGGTCATGGGAAGCGTTTTGCGCCAAGGGTTCTCCCTCACCTTGTCACTTTGAGAAGACAGTGGGGAGAGGCAATTTTGAGCAACGCCTTCCCGAAAGTATGTTACTCGGGTATCCGAAAGCGAACAAGCTCAAGTCTCATGTACCTGCTGTCGATTTTAGGAAGTCTCGTGGCCACCAGCCTCTGGCACAGAAGATGGACACAGTTGACGCGGACCCCGCTCAGATAATGTCCCAGACCGGCCGTGCTACTACCAGTCTGGGCTTTGCTTGGCACCCCTCAGACTGCGACGCAAACAAGATGCACATACCAACGCCAGATATGGCTGCTGGGGGTAAAGGCCGCCCGTCAGTGGTCCACAAATTTCTCGACAAGGTGTATGATACAGAACCCGCCAGGAAGCTGATTGACAAGAGGTTATCGGTTCCGAACATAGGTCAGGGCGCTGCAGGACAAGGCAAGCAACTGACTGAATATAAGGTGCGATCTTTTTCTGTGATTTACAATGTGCTGTTTCTTTATGTTGCACGTCTCTTGTCAGTGCACCTTGGTCCATATTGACTTTTACGCACTGCCTCGCACAAAGGCTGAGCGACAGCGGTTGGAGGGAGAGATCAAGTCCCTCATCAGTACCATGTCCCTGAGTCAAAGCCAGCTGTAACGAGCTGTCATAACGCGAACAAACAACGACACGAAAGTGCATGCTTCTTTGCCCAGCGAGTGAGATAGGAATGCATTATACAGACAATAAATTGTCGTTGCGTCTCATCTGGACTGCTCCTGCCATGCCCGTCCGGAGACTTGTTTTCTTGATTGAGTGCTCGGACAGAGCAAGGTTCGTAGGTGTGGCAGCAATACCGTGCGCAGCCCCTCTCTTACGGCATTCACACAGAATGTAGCGGTGCGCACCGAGTCCCGCGCGCGGCACGAGTTGGTTGCCGTGTTGATGTTGCGGTCCGTGCGACAACTTCGCCCGTACGGGGCGAGGTTGTAGGGGCGTGGTTGTCACCTGTCCGCGCGACAACCTCGCCCCTTAGGGGAGGTTGTCGCGCGACCGCGCGACAACCTCGCCTCTTACAGTAGGAGAGGTTGTCGCGCGGTACCGCGCGACAACTTCGCCCCTTAGGAGAGGTGGTCCTCACCCTTTGTTTTTTGACCGCGCGACAACCTCGCCCCTTAGGAGAGGTTGTCGCGCGGTACCGCGCGACAACCTCGCTCTTTTTTTGACCGCGCGACAACCTCGCCCCTTAGGGGAGGTTGTCGCGCGACCGCGCGACAATCCGTCCCTTACTCCGTTACGGGGTGAGGTTGTTGCGCGGAGGCTGTCGCGCGTCGCTAGGCATTGTAGGCAATTGATCTTCTCACGTGAGACTACCGTAACGGTAGCCCCGTCGGATGCACTTCTCGGATTGGATGGAACTTTTGGCGTGGGATGGGACTTGTCTCCACAAGATGGAACTCTAGGCGCGCAGCGCCCATTGGCATCGCGGCTGACCTTCTTTACTCTCACAAGTTCATAACCTGAAATGTGTGGACATCCGAACATGCGAACGTAACAACTTCCCTCCATGATTCAATACGCCTCTCCCTAAACCCTTTCCAGAAGAACAGCTCGCACATCTGGACGCAGAATTCTCATACGAAATACGAAAATACACGGTGATTATTCCGCTGACCAATCCGCGCATGCTGCGACAAAAACGATATGATTCGCACACACCAACACACACAGATCACAGATCACACATAGTTCACAAACACCAACACACACCGACTTCTGCTTTCTACTGCCATTTCCCAATCTGGACGGGCTGTGAGTCCAAAAAGAGTGGCGCCATAACCAGAGTGATGGTGGCCAACATTTTGATTAAGACGTGGATCGACGGACCAGCGGTATCCTTGAAGGGATCGCCCACTGTATCACCCGTAACAGCCGCCTTGTGCGCCTCGGAACCCTTGCCACCGAAGGCACCCTGTTCGATGTATTTCTTGGCATTGTCCCATGCACCACCGGCCGTATTGAGGAACAGCGCCATCAAGATACCAGTCACTGTCGAAAACATGATAAAGCCAGCCACCACCTTGGGGCCCAGCTGCACTTGCCCAGTCAAGGCACCAACATAGCGGAAGACCACTCCGACAATGATGGGCATCAATACTGCCAGTGCGCCTGGGGCTACCATCTCGCGCAAGGCAGACGCCGCCACTATTGACACGCAGCGTCCATGATCGGGTTTTTCCTGATATGTCATGATGCCTTGTTTTGTGAGAAACTGCCGCCGTACCTCCTTGACTACCTCCTGCGCTGACCGCCCAACAGCCTTGCACGCCCAGGCGGAGAAGAGGAAGACAAGCATAGCTCCCAACAGCCCTCCAACAAAGACCTCGGGGATGGCAATGTCGACTTGATCAAAAGGTTTCGCAGTGAAAGCAGATACCTCGTCCATGAAGGCGCTGAAGAGCAAGAACGACGCCAGCGCCGCTGAACCGATCGCAAAGCCCTTGGTGGTCGCTTTGGTGGTGTTGCCCACGGCATCCAGCAGGTCAGTGACCTCCCGCACCTGCGCGGGCTGTTGACTCATTTCCGCAATTCCTCCAGCATTATCAGAGATGGGACCAAAGATGTCCATCGCCAAGACATAGGCAGCAGTGCTGAGCATTCCCATCGTAGCCACAGCCGTGCCAAAAAGACCACCACACGCCACTCCTTGGGCGTCTTGCAGCCCCGACATTTTACCGAGCCAGAACGCACTGATGATGGCGATGCTGATGACAATGACCGGCATCGCTGTCGCTTCCATGCCCAGCGCCACTCCTGCAATGACATTGGTGCCATGTCCTGTGGTGCTCGCCTCGGCCACCTGGCGCACAGGCTTGTATGCGTAGTCGGTATAGTACTGGGCGATCCACGCAAACAAGAATGCACACGCGATGCCCAGCAGCCCGCAGCAGTAGAAGTAGATCCTGCCCATCACAGATGAAGGCAGTGAAGGTGCGCGATTGTAAGTGTGCGCAGTCACACAGGACCAAGTCTTTGCCATGACCACCTGCACGCCTGTCTAGGCTGCTGCACATGCCGTCCCATGATTTGCGCACATCCGCACAGGCACGCACGCACAAAGACAAGGGAAAACAAGCACAGAGTGCCGCATTTGTCTACACACACATACACACACACACGCACACAAACGCACAGCGAGGACATACGCTCACCACGCACTGGGAGCGGCGGCAGTAGACAACATGGTATAGCATGCCACTCCGAATCCCACAATCGCCATGACCAGCGACACCTATCCACACCATCAGGTGTGAGTGGAGGGCAAATGCATGCTACGTACGCGCGTGAGCCTGTAAGTTTGTTGTGCCCTCAACCCTTGTTCGTTGCCAGCCACCCGACTGGCGCAGGCTCGGGCAGCAGGCAGCGTGCGTGGAATACATGGCGCGTAGCTATTTTCCATTTCACTCCGCACACACGGACACGGACACGGACACGGACACGGACACGGACACGGACACGGACACGGACACGGACATGCACACGCGAACACATGGCACTCATGCACACACACTCGTGTGTACACACGAGTACACATGCAACCAGAGACAGGGAGACCTTGTAGCCACCCTGCATCACTGTAAGGGGGTCTTCGATTCCACGGCCGGGGGCCGCCTCACGCGCTACAGACATAATGCCTGTGTGTGCGTGCGTGTGTGCGTCGGCCAGAGCTCGTCACAAATACTGACGGGACAAACCTAAAGACAACTTTTCCCACCTTGGAGATAGGTAGTAAGTATGCAGTACTGCAACATTTGCAGTATGGTGTGTGTGTGAGTGAGCGAGCGCGTGTGTTGTATGCAGTACTGTAACACTTGCATCTGCTCTCTTCTGCATCTCTCTCTTCCTTTCACGAACTTAACCACTCTCTCGCGCGCTCTCTCTCTCTCTCACCCACTCTGTATGCATAGCCATACACGTATGTAACACACACACACACACACACACACACACACACACACACACACATGAATGTCTGACCTGCAGCGCTGACCACGAGATCCATACAGTGCACCACCTGCGAGTGTGCGTGTGTTCATACATGTGTGCGTGCATGCGTACACGTGATTTGTGGTACACGGCACTCACCTGAGTCTATAGTAAGAGAACACATTCTACAGTAAGAGAACACATTCTACAGTAAGAGAACACATTCTACAGTAAGA
>Ga0209713_10001878_pt1 | contig 12808 bp, 4 predicted proteins | sample ArcOceMetagenome_3_FD_187444 | JGI IMG/M metagenome (GOLD analysis project Ga0209713, IMG submission 187444) | Marine eukaryotic phytoplankton communities from Arctic Ocean - Arctic Ocean- Svalbard ARC20M Metagenome (SPAdes) (version 2) | ecosystem: Environmental > Aquatic > Marine > Oceanic...
GATCGTACAGCAGGTCGGCGCACAAGACGACGTCCCACGCGCCGCCCGCCTTGCCACCCGAATCGCCACACAGCTCAGCATCACCACAGCCCAGCAGCTCAGCTCGAACGGCGCAAAGTTCGTCGATCGGAGATCCCCACGAGTAGACAAGGGCTCGGGTGCGCGCGCGCTCGGCCGCTCCCAGATTCGTCCGCATATTGTACTCGAGGTACGGCTGCGCGGCTGCCAGGTCGGTCAACAGCACGGAGCTTGCGCCGAGCGCCGCAGCAGTCAGGCCACACGCGCCCACGCCGCTGCCGAGCTCGATGCACTGCGTGCCCCGGACGAGGTCTTTGTTCAGCACGAGGTGCGCACACAGCGTATCGGCGCCCTCCCAGACTCTCACCACGGAGTTGCCTGAGACTGCCGGCGCCACGCGCAGCACGAGAGCCCTGCACTGCGACTGCTGCTGAGTCTCGTCGGGTGGGCTCGCCGCCGCCGCCTCCGCGTCCGTGAGCGGGTCAGCCTCACGTACATAAATGGTGAGATGACCGGCAGGCCGCTCGTTGGGCGTCTGTCTCAGCTCCTCCTCGCGAGGAGAGTGTAGTGCTCGCGGCGACGCCTCTCCGGTCGCGGCCAACCGCAGCAGCTCCGCAAGCTCGTCCGCTGCAAGCTCTGACGGCGGCCCACACGCCTCGCGCTTGGCCGCGTTTCGCGCAGCCTGGTCCGCAGCAAACTGGGCTGCGAGCTGCTCGAGCTGCTCGTCCGCACCGAAGGTCGGTGCAGACATGTGAACGGGGCGTCGGGCGAGCAGGCGTCGCGCTCGCTTGGCCTTATACCCAGCAGACGCAACCCAGGCGAAAACATACACTAGTACGCGCAATTGTACGCGCTCGCTTGGCGATGTTTGGAGGGTGGATGGCTACTTTGAGGTTGGTAAGGATGGTGTTTGAAGGGTGATTGACGACCTCGGGTGAGCTGGTGACGCCGACAAAACGGTCTGTAGATAAGACGGGAAAACCCATGGCTATACACGCCAAACCTACAGACCTACAATCGAGAGTGAGAAAGTGACATGACCCCTGCCCATACCAATCGCCCCCGTGGCACCATCTGAGCTACCCGAGCTCAGGCGCCCCGCCGACACTGCTAAGAATCCTAAGTTGATGACTTCAATTTTGTGTTCATGAGATGAGCCATCGCCACTGCCAGGAAGGAGCACCTCGGGGGCGGTCGGAAACACCGCAAGAACAGAAATTTGTTTTGTGCTGTAGCTGTTTACGCTGTTTACGCTGTTTACGCTGTTAGCTTAGCTCTACTACGTAGTTCGGACCCCGTTACGACCACGGTTACCACAGTATGCAAGCATGCAGAGTACCTGTTGCACGTGGCCCCAACAGGGGCCGGGGCTCTCGCAGACACTAAGCCTGCCTGTTAGTTAGGCAGTTGTGCGTAATGCGAGGTATGCAGAGTCGTCGTTAGGTTCCTTGTGGAGTTACGCCGACGTTCACCGTTGTCTGTTTGTCTGTTTGTCTTGAACTGCTTCCAACGCGATGTCTGCCGACGCCACGGACGACGCCGACAACCTCTGCGTCATCTGCCTCGAGCCGGTCGCAGATTCTGCGGACGCCACCGCGCTCTCCTGTGCGCACGTCTACCACCGAGCGTGCATCGGGCGATGGCTCAAGTGCGCCGCAAGGTGCCCGCAGTGTGGCACTGCCGCCGGCCAGCTCGCGGCCGTCGGCAACACCAGCGACGGCAGCGGTCTGAATGGGCGGCTGCAGTCCGCCGAGGCGCAGCTGCTTGCGGCGCGCCGCATCAACCGGCTGGCGGTGCAGCAGCTGGAGGTCGTGCTGGATCGCCAGGGCAGCTCCGACGCTCAGGGCCTCGCCTCACAGTTCATGCTGAAGCTGGGCGAGGCCGAGGCCGCCGTGCACGCGGCGGGAGCGCAGCTCACCGCGCTCGAGGCGCAGCTGGGACCTGCCGGCCCGAGGCCATCGCCGCGATCGCCGTACGCTGCCGCGATCGCTCAGTCGCCTTACAACTCGCCGCGCGCTTCCGCTCATCAGCGCCGCCCCGGTGAGAGGCCGTCGGAGCCATCGGCGGTGCGGCTGGCGGAGCGGCAGCACCGCACGGCGGTGCAGCAGGTGCGTGCGCAGCTGAGAGTCGCGCAGCGAGAGAGTCCGCGCGTCGTGAGACCGAGCAGACGCTGACGAGTCCGCGAACTATTCATTCTATTCTGGTAAAAACGTCTGTAATCTCGTTGCGTTGTGTCGTGTCAAGTATGGTCAAAGCGACGCTTTTTACAGCAGAAAACAAAGCGAGACGCACAACTATATCGAGGCATGCACACCACCTTTTCGTTCGGACCCGTGTCTCTCTCGTGCCGCTCTTGCGTGTTGCGTGCGCCCCCGCGCAGTCGAACAAGGGGCATGTGCGATCCGGGTCCACGTTGGGCGTCGAATAAACCCATTCCCCTCCCTCACCCGCACATTGTGGCCACATGCACCGCCCCCCTTCTCCCTGTGTCTTCCCATCCCTAAGCAGTCAGCTCTGCCTCTCATGCAGAGCTCGAGATCTCGAGGAAGTTTGCGACGTTGACGACGTCCTCGGCGATGGTGGCGGCGGGCGAGAGGCCACAACGCTCGAGCGCCAGCTTGATGGTGCGCTGCTTGCTCAGGTCCGGCGGCAGCTCGAGCTCCTTCTTGATGGCGTCGAGCATCAGCCACGCCGCGCCCATCGAGGTTCCCTCGCGCTTCAGCTCGGGCTTCGACGGCGACGCCTCGGCCGACACCGCTGATAGCTCCGCCGCGGAAGAAGCGGCGGCGGCGGGCTTTGGTGCGAAGAGGTTGGCGACCGATCCGAGGAAGCCGCCCTCCTCCGCCGAGGGCTTGGTGTCGCCCAGCATCGGCGCGGGCGGCGCGAGAGGCGCCTCGGTCGGCATGGCGCGAGGCGAGGCGCGTGGCGACGTGGTGATGCTCCCCACCGAGGACGCCGCGCGTGACGCCACGAGCTCCGCGCGCTTGTCGAGCGCCTTCTCCGCCAACCGCAGCCGCGGTGCCCAGAGCGAGACGATGCCCGCCTCGGTGGAGCGCCCGCGCGCGATGGCGTCGGTGGCGGCGTCGTACTCGGCCTCGCCCACTGTCCCGAGCTCGAGGCAGCGCCGAGCGATCTCCTCGAAATCTCGCGACGTCATCACCGCCGACAGCTGCCGCTGCGCCGCCATCTGCTTGGACGAGCGGCGCCGTCCCTTCTTGACGACGATCACCTCCTCCAGGGCGATAGCGGCGGCGTCGGCGACGGAGGAATGCACCGAGTAGACTCCCGGAGACGGCGGCTCCTCGTTGGCGCCACCGCCATCGCCACCGCCACCGCCACCGAGGGAGGCCAGCATGTCTGCGAGCGGATCGTCCGACTCGAAGTGATCGGCGATGATCTTGTCCGCCTGCGAGGAGCGCACGGCCTCCTCTCCGCTGGAGGCGCCGCCGTCGGCGCCTTGCGCGCCCCACTTCTCCTCCCACGCCTGCTCCATCAAGACCTCCGCCTCCGACTCCGTTGGCTCCTCCTCATAGGTCGACTCCTCCCCTTCTTCCTCTTCGTCACCCGCCTTGGCCACCGACAGCACCTCCGGCGGCGCGTCGTGATCGCGGTTGCCGCCCTCCTCGGTCGCACTGGCCGTCGCCAGCCACGCCGCCGTCGCGGCGTCTGACCCGCGGGGAGAAGGCTTCACCGACTTGCTCGACTGATGCGTCAGCAGCTTTCGCGACGACCCGCCAGCCGCACCGCCGGCAGCGCCGCTCATGGGGGAGAGGACGGCGGGCGACATGACGGCGAGCCTGAGGAGCTTGTGGGCCTTGCGCTGCACCTCCGGAGAGGGGTGGCCCTGCAGCATGCGCAGCTTGTAGACGTCGACGCGCGTGATGGCCTCGACGGAGCGCTCCTCGTGGCGGCAGAGGCGCGCGAGGGCGTTGAGCGCCGCCATCGGGTTGGGCAGCACCTGCGGCTCGACGAGCAGATCGCAGAGCGACTTGACGCAGCCAACCTCCGCCAGGTTGGCCACCTGGGCGATCTTGGCGGCGTCGGCGACGTTGATGATGCACCACGCGGCCTGCTGGCGCGTCGCGACGGTGTGGTCGGTGTTGCCGACCAGCCGCACCAGCGCCGGCATCACGCCCGAGTCGAGCACCGCCTGCACCTGCGCGTCGGTGCCCGCCAGCACGTTGGAGACGAGCCAGCACGAGTCCTTGACCGCCTCGACGTCGGGCGACAGCAGCAGCGGCATCAGCCGCGACAGCACGCCGGCGTCGACGACCGCCTGGGTCTGGTGGTCCTCGCCGGCGGCGACGTTGGCGGCGACGCGCAGCGCGGCCGTGGCCAGCGGCGTGCCGATCGGAGCGCCCATCAGCGCGGCGATGCGCGGCAGGACGCGCAGCTCGACGACGCTGTCGATCCGCTGGAAGAGCACGCGCTCGCCTGCGACCTTGTCGTGCGAGACCATGCCGGCGTGGCGCGCGGCCTTGGGCTCCTGCGTCATCGCCGCAAGGACGCGGCAGCAGTCGAGCTGGATCTCGCCGTCGTGCGAGCTCAGCAGGTGCGGCACCACCTTGAGGGCCGACGCGAGCAGCGCCCACGTGCCTTCGGCGCCGCCGTGGCGGAAGCCCGAGAGGCACGCGAGGCAGCGCGCCGCCGCGCGGAGGGCGTCGAGCGAACTCGACGGCGCCAGGCGGCTCAGCAGCGCCGTCATCGCTCCCTGCATCAGGATGAGCTCGCGGTGGTCGGGCGCCGTGTTGGCGATCGTGCCGAGCAGCCGCATCGCCTGCGCCGCGAGCCGCTCCGCCGTTGCCGCGCGCACGTGCTGCACGAGCACAGGCACCGCGCCGCTCTCGACGAGGAGCTGGCCGCACGCGGGAACGTCGGCGCAGCAGATGTCGAGCACGTGCGCGGCCTCGTACTGGAGCGAGGCGACCGTCGAGACGGACGAGGCGACGGCGGTGGACGAGATGGTCGAGGCCTCGTCCGCCTGGAGGAACTGCACGAACCGCGGCACCATCTGACCGGCGACGACGCGCTTGATCGACATGGAGAGCTCGTCCGAGTTCGAGCTGGAGCTGACCTTGGCCGCGAGCAGCTTGCGCAGCATGATGAGCGCCGCGAGCTGCCTCGCGGCGTCCTCGCACATGAAGTCGGCACGCAGCGACGCCCACGCCTTCAGCAGCGCGACCTCGTGGCGCGACGGAGGGCGCGGCGCGTCGGCGGCCGACCCGATCTCGCTCGGAGGCTGCGAGGTGGGCGGCGACATCAGGCCCGAACGGACCGTCACACCAAGGCCACCCTGCGTCTTGTAGCGCTTCGGCCCTCCCGTCACCTTCTTGGCGCCACGCACCGACGAGGTGTCGGACGGAGCGAAGGAGCCAATGTCCGACGGCGGCGCCGAGGTCGTGATGTACTCGTCTCCTCCTCGTTGCGCCTGCGATGATGCCTTGGGCGGCGGCAGGGCCAGCATCGGCTTGACATTCACTGGGACGTCGATGCCGGAGGACGACACGTGCGCCATGGCGGTGGCACGCGCGGCGGCAACGTCCTGCTGAGCGTCGTCAGAGAAGCTGCTGAGCATCGCGAGAGAGGGCATCGCCTTCATCTGAGACGACGACAGCATCTCCTCCGCCGTGGCGCCCCTGCCCCCGGCACCACCGGCGCCGCTTGGCGGCCCGCCGCCACCGCCGTTGGCGACGGCGACGCCCTTGACCACCTTTGGCTTCTTGGGAGGCAGCGGGACGCCGGTGACGACGGCGATCGCCTCGTCGACGTAGCCAGTCTCGTTGGAGATGCCCTCTTGCGGAGGGAGCGTCAGCAGCGTCGGCGATCGCTCCGGCCACTTGGTGAGGAGGTCGGTGCGCACCTTGGTCGCCGAGCGCGGGATCGGCTGCCCGTCGCGGTACTCGGCGAGGGCGCAGACGACCTCGATGAACTGGAGCTTGCCCTGCCGCACGGGGATCTTGAGGTGCGCGAGCATCAGGCGCAGCTGCGTCTCGGTGGGGCTGCCCGGCCTGATCTTGACCACCTTGCCGAACTCGTCGCGCACGTAGTCGGCGGCCGACGCCTCCTCCCCCGTCGCCTTCATCCGATCGTACGTCTCGTCGTCGAGCTTCGACGCGCGCTCGCGCACCATGCCCGACGGAGCCGAGGCGGGCGCCGCGGCAGGCGCCGCGGCCTCCGCCGCCTTCTCCCCCTTGCCCTTCTTGCCATCCTTCTTCTCGCCCTTGACGAGCGGAGCGCGGTGCGGCGGCAGCGGCGAGAGCGGATCTCCGAGCGAGAGGATGAGGCGGCCGATCTGGTCGACGGAGATGTAGCTGGTGTTCTTGCGGTCGAAGGTGTTCCACCGCTCGTTGTAGATCTCGGCGGTGCGCTGCGTGACGATGAGCGACGCCTGGATGCCGTAGTACTCCATCACGATGCCGACGAAGACCGACAGCAGCAGCAAGCTCGTCAGCATGAAGACGATGAAGTAGGCGTGCACCCAGAAGATGTGCGGCGTGTCGATGTCCTCGGGGAACTCGAGCCGCTGCGCGTCGAGGTAGAGGCAGCTCCAGCTGTCGCCGGTGGCGAGGCGGAACACAGTCTCGTAGCCGGCGAAGATCGTGTCGAAGTGGGCGTGGATCGAGAAGCGGCAGTCGTCGGCCTGGACCATCCCTCCGAAGAGCGTCATCCCGAGCATCGCAAAGACGAAGAGGATCACGTAGAGCAGAGCGGAGATGTTGAGGAGCGCCGGCATGCCGAGCATCACCGTGTTGGCGATCATGCGCAGCGACTTGTTGTACTTGCTCAGGCGGAAGATGCGCAGCACGCGGAAGAAGCCGATGTTGACCGAGCTGCCGCCGCCGCCGCTCAGGTAGATCATCGCCGACGAACCGGCGGAGACGAGCTGAAAGAACATTAAAAAGGCGTCGAGGCGGTTCCACCTGTCGGACCAATATTGGTTGAAGCCGAGGCCGGCGAGCTTGATCACAAACTCGACAAGGTAGACGGTGGCAAAGGTCAGCGATAGAAACGAGTAGAGGCGCGTGGCGTTCTCGTTGTCGGTGTCCTTGGTGTACATCAGCATCATCATCAGGTTGACGATCACGACCGTCATGATGACGGCGTTGAAGGAGCTGCCGTAGGTCTTCGGCTGCGGCACCTCCTTGGAGCCCTTGGGCGGAGGCACCGGGTTCGTCTCCGCACAGAGGACGAAGCACCTGTAGCGGAAGCCCTTGCCCGGCGGGAAGACGAGCTCGGGGCGCGGCCGGATGGCCTGCAGCACGCGCTGCGTGTACACCCAGCGGCGCTGGTCGTCGGTGAGCTCGTCCATTCCGCTATCGGCTTTGACCAGCTCGTCGAAAGTCGAGCAGATGGCGCCGATGACGAGGTTGAGGAAGAAGAGGGTGCCGATGAAGGTGAAGGCCCAGAAGTAGAGCAGCGAGGGGAAGTATGCGTTCTCGACGTCCGGCTGCAGCTCGAAGCCGCGCGCGTCCATCGCCGCGTACATGATGCCACTCCAGCCGTCGACGAAGAGCGTCTGGAAGAGCGAGAGCATCGCAAACCCCAGATTGTCGAAGTTCTGCCGCCCCGGCGTCGCCCCCGGGTTCCACGCGTAGCCCTGCCACGCCATGTCCTCGCACTGCGAGCGGTTGTTGACGACGTCGGGCGTGGGCAGGTTGCCGTGGTCGTCGGTGCAGAAGCCAAAGGCGCCGCCAAACATGAAGACGCCCATCACGCCAAACGAGATGAGCACCAGCAGCAGACCCACCGCGAGCATGCCGACCTGAGGTAGCGCGGACATGAGAGCGCCCGCCATCACCTTCATTCGGTGGATGCGCGGGATGACCGTGAGGAGGCGCAGCGACTGCACCGTCTTGTACACGCGCGCGCCGTTGTTGGCAGTCTCGGGCATCGGGAAGACCAGCGAGAAGAAGGTGAAGAAGGCGACCACCAGGTCCTGGACCCGCCAGCAGAGGCCGGGGTTGGTGGACGAGGGGCGGAAGTAGCCACGCTTGGGGTCGACCCACAGCCCGCCGATGATGAACCGAAGGACCACGTCGCCTGTCAGACAGAGCCAGAACGCCCCGTCCAGAAACTTGGTGGCGCCGTCGAAGGCGTCGGTGCCCATGTTCTTCTCGAGGTCGGTGCGAAAGCCGATGTCCTCCTCGGGCCATCCGCCCGCCGCCGTCCGCTTCTGCGCAAAGACGGCGCCCGCCGAGGAGCCGGCGGCGAGGACGAAGAAGAGGACGATCGCCTGCTTGGTCTGGCTGTAGTAGATGTACAGCGCCGTGCGCCGTAGCTTCGAGTCGGGGCCGAGGCCGCCGCAGACGGTGCCCACCAGCGGCTGCTCGAGGTAGAAGTTGCGCAGGAGCATATGCGCGCTCTTGGAGGTGCCCGCGATGCCCGGATGGAGCTTCGCCAGGCGGCGCCCCATCAATCCCTTGACGCGCTCTTGGCGCGACTTCTTGTGCTCGCCGCCCCGCTTGTTGTGCGTGTCGTCGTCGCCGTCGAGACTGACGACGTGGAGGTCCTCCTCCGTCACGTCCTCGTCCAAATCGTCCCAGTCGACGTAGCCCTTGTCGACCTCGATGGAGCGCTTGTCGTTGACGATCGCCAGGAACTCAGAGAAGCAGATCTTGCCGTCGCCGTTGGCGTCGAACTCCCTGATCTTGGCGATGACCTTGGCGCCAACCTCCTTGTCCCGCTTGCCGCCCGTCATCAGCGGCTGGCCGATCATCCGCATGAAGTGCGGCAGCTGCGCCGTCTGGAAGTCACCCACCTCGCCGTCGTCGGCCAGCGTGGCGGTGTCCCACATGGTCTTGTACGCGGCCACCTCCCAGCCGGAGACGAACGGATACTTCGCGGCGTCCTCCTTGCTCATGAGCGTGCCGAGGTTGTTGCTAGAGATTTTGATGTCGAGGGCCTTGCGCTGGAACTGCTTCAGCTTGAGCACGAAGCGGACCGCCTTCTGCATCGTCTCGGCGGCTTTGTTCATCTGCATCTCCTCCACCTGGTTCCCTCTGCTCTTGGCCTCGCGCTGCTCCTCGAGCTCCGCCGCCATCCGGTCGAGCAGCACAGCGAGAAACATGTTGAGGATCACAAAGTTGCCGACGGTGATGACGAAGAGGAAGAAGACGAGCACGAGGCCGGGGTAGTCGGCGGCGCCGTAGGCGGCGTACATGACGCCCGTCCAGTTCTCGGTGAGCACTGCGTACCAGATCGTCGCAATCGAGATGACGAAGTTGTCGAAGTGGTAGCGGACGCCGTGCACGCCGACGCCCTCCTCGCCGTAGATGCCTCCGAGCAGGTTCATCGCCAGGATCGCCATCATGAAGAGGTACGTGACCAGCACGACGCCGATGGCGCCGATGGCGTCGAGCGACTTGAAGGTTGCCACGACGACGAGCTGGAAGGCGGGAATCCGAGAGAGGGGGCGCACGAGGCGCATGACGCGGAAGCCGCGCAACCCGCGCACGACGGGCGCTTCGCTGTCAAAGGCGCCGATGAGCGCCAGCACGTCGATGGCGGTGAAGGCGACCAGCACGGCGTCGAATGTGCGGAAGGGGTCCTTGAAGTACACGACGGTGCCGAGGGCCCTCACCCGGAGGACGAGCTCGACAAAGAAGAGCGCAGAGAAGACCCAATGGAGGACGTCGTCTGTCGTTGGATGCGGCGCGGTGGTGTGGGGTGGAGGGGGCGAGCGCGTGAGCCGCAGATTAGGCAGAGAGGCGGAGCATGCATCGGGCTGGATCGGATCTGCTGATAGTCGAGTGAGGTGGAAGGTATGCGGCGCACATGCGTCGTGGAAGGCGTCGGAGTTGTACGGAGTCCAGCACATCATGAGCACGGCGTTGCAGATGACCAGCAAGGACGAGACGTTGATGAAGTTCTTTGAGAGCACGAGGTCGCGCAGCGGCTTCTTCCTCGCGCGCGCCTCCTCCGTCAGCGGCTGCGGCATGAGGACCTTCGAGAGGCGCTGCGTGATGGAGGGCGCCGCCACCAGCTCCGCCTCCAGCTCCGCCACCAGCCCGGTGGTGTTCGGCGAGACGGAGCGACCGCCCTCGAGGGAGAGGAGCGCCTTTTTCGACTTTGCCTTCTCTTTGAGGCGACGCGCCTTCTCCTTGGCGAGGCGCCGCTTCTCCTGTGGATGGCAGTGGTGGCGGCGGTGGTGGTGGTGGTGGTGGTGGTGGTGGTGGGAAAGGTGGCTGGGTGGAGGGAAGGAGTGAAGGAGTGGAGAACAAACGGGTGAGCATCAGAGAGTCGTGTGCGGCGGCAAACCTTCTCCTTCTCCTCGATCTCCTCCATGACGGAGTTGTACGATTCCCCGAGGACGGCGACGGCGAGGTTGAGGATGACCCACTGGCCGATGATCTCGAGCAGGCAGAAGTAGAAGACGGGGAACCAGCCGACGGCGTCCTGCGTGCGGTACATCATGTCCGACCAGCCGACGGCCGTGATGCACTGGAAGATCATCACGCACCTGCGCATACAATACATGCCGCAGCAGCAGCAAGAGAGGCGAGGTCGTGAGCGGAGGTCGTGAGCGGAGGTCGTGAGCAGAGGACTACGGGCGTGCATAGGCACGTGGGCGCAGAGCGGAGGTGTGGGGCCAGGTGGAGGGAGGGGGCGTCGCTCACGTCCATCCAAAGTTGTCAAAGTGATAGACGTCGCCGGCGATGCGGCGCCGCTTGTAGTCCTCCTCCTCTGAGCCGCCGTCCTCGCACCTGGGCTCCATGAGGGTGCCGTTGTTGCCGTAGGCCTCGAGCCAATAGCCCGCGACCTCGGCCTCGTACTCGACGGCGGTGACGACGGTGCCGTTGACGTCATACAGCAGCGGCAGCTGCCAGGTGGCCTGGTCCTCCCACCCGGGGAACATCTCGGTGCACTGGCGGCCGTTGGAGGCGGGGTCGCAGTTGTTGTAGTAGAAGTCGGCCGCGAGCTCCGTGTGGTTGTAGTGGCAGCGGAAGCGCAGCGACTGGCCGTACAGCTGCGTGGCATAGGATGGGGGGTGCGGGGGGGGGGGCACGAGGGTGAGTGGGCGCTGCAGGGATGCGGTGCGAGGGCGTGCGTGTGCGTGTGCGGCTGCGTGGCCCGGCTCTCGTGGGGGGGGTGTCGCGCGCGCGCGCGTGTGTGCAGTGTGCATGTGTGCACTCTCTACCGCCCTTATGTGCACCTGCATCGCCGTGAGCCCGAAGAGGACGAGGAAGAAGGCGAGTATCGAGAGGATGCTCGCGAGCGACCAGATCGCGTACGCGAAGCACTTGAGGATCGCTCGGATCGACGGGAACATCGTCAGCGCTTGCAGCGGCCGCGCCGCGCGCAGAGCGTTGGCGACGCCCGACACCTGTCATGCGCCAGGCGAGGGTGCGGGAGGTGTGGGGTGTGGGTGGGAGGGGGGTGAGTGTATGAGGGGGGAGGGGGTGAGCGGCGAGAGGGCGCTGGCACGCTGCAAGAGGGGTGAAGCGAGGGGCGAGGCGAGTTGTGCCCGCAGGCGGGGTGGGGGGCTGCAGAGGCGCGGCGGCCGCGGGTGTCGGCCCAGCCCAGGCGTCCCACGCGGCCCGAGGCAGATGGCGCGAGCGGGCTGCTGGGCAGGGGGCTGTGGTTCTGCGCTCGGGCGTGGCAGTGTGGCAGCGATGGGCGCTGCCCACCGTGGCTGTAATGCCCGGCGGGGGGAGAGGGTGAAAGGGCGCGCGTGCATGCGGCCTCGCACCTTCTCGCTGTCGATGCCGTAGCCAACGACGCCGCCGATGACGATGAAGAGGCTGAAGAGCTGCGTCGGGTCGCTGAAGTACGCCCTAGGGCCCATCGCGATCAGGAAGAGGGAGCACTCGAGCGTGAAGAAGCCGAGGAGGACGTACTCGACCATCTGTACACGAGAGAGAGAGGGGGAGATGGACAGGTGAGGGGAGTGTGAGAGGGGAGGGGAGGGGTGTGTGTATGGTGCCGAGGGGCCGCCGCTTGGAGGGGGGTGGGGGGGGCGAGGCGTGTGCAGTGGATGCGGCCGCTCGTGTGGGGCGGCGTGTGTGCGTGGGGGGCGGTCAGCTGGATCATGTCGCGAGAGCGCACGTCCAGAGGCCCGCCCGGCTTGCCGAAGAAGTCTGGGTTGTCGCGCGCGTACTGCGCGTACGGCGCGTCGAGGGCGAGCACCACGCACGAGATCACCACCACGATCACCATGAACGTCCTGCGCTCGTGTGGCGGGCGAGAGGGATGGGGGAGGGGGGGCGCGGGCACGGGGAGAGCAGCCGACGCCAAGGCTGTGAGTGTGTGGCCGGCACCCGAGGCCGCATCCGTGGCGGAGGCGGCGCCGTGCTCGCTAGGCGGCGTCTTGTGAGCTGCGGCGCGTGCTCGAAGAGCGTGCTGTGCACGATGGTCGTCACCTTCTCCCGGAACGTCGGCGGCTCATCGTCGTCGTCGAGCTCCGCCTCCGCCAGCTCCGGAGACCCATTCCGCGCCCACGGCGGCGGCGCAGCAGCCGGCTCGTCGGGCTCGTCGTCGTCGTCGCCGTGGCCGGGACTGTCGCCGCTGCCGCCAGCTCGGGGAAGACGCCCCGGAGCCGCCGCCGCCGCCGCCGCGGCCGCCGCCGCCGCCGCCGCCGTGGCGGCGGCCGCCGCCACCGCAGCTCGGGGAAGACCACTGTCGATGTGATGCATGAGGTGCGGGCGCACCATCTTGGCTGCAGGGAAATGTCGGCGGGTAGCTCTCACGTGTTTGATTTTAGAATCTTCGTTGCAACCGATAGGTGGTTATGACCCATGCACACTAAAGTATCTAAAGTATGCAGGAATGGAAACGTAAAGTGTTATCAACC
>Ga0209713_10001879_pt1 | contig 12807 bp, 8 predicted proteins | sample ArcOceMetagenome_3_FD_187444 | JGI IMG/M metagenome (GOLD analysis project Ga0209713, IMG submission 187444) | Marine eukaryotic phytoplankton communities from Arctic Ocean - Arctic Ocean- Svalbard ARC20M Metagenome (SPAdes) (version 2) | ecosystem: Environmental > Aquatic > Marine > Oceanic...
GCGCGCCGAAGGCCCGCACCTTCCAGCACCTTCACCTTGGGTGGAGCCAGGGGGTCCACACCGGCACCGGGAGTGCCGGGGCCGGTCCGCACCGGCGGTGGAGGTGCGAGCACTGTCTGTGGTGTGGTCCGCAAGACCCGGGGCTCACCAATGCCATGTCGTTGCACAGATTTCTCTGCGGACCGACTGGTCCTCGCGAAAGCACATAAGCACATAACTGTCACGGGTGCGGGGGAAGGGGGGCCTGTAAGCTGTTCACGGGATACGCTCTCGGTTCACACGCACGACTTCTCAGGCGTGCAACCATGTCGACCGAGCCGCCGGGCTTCGTCGAGTCGATCGAGGTGGCACGTGCCGAGGCGGGCGATGATGCCGGTCTGCTGGAGGAGTGCGCTACGAAGCTGCAGGCGCACAACCGTGAACTCAAGGACTGCGTGGCCAAGCTCGACGCGGAGGCGATCAAGGAGGCGATGGACGGCTTCGGCACCGACGACAAGAAGCTGATCGTCGCCACGTGCTCGCGCACCAAGTCGCAGTTGAAAAGGTGCGCACATCACGCGCGCCGCACGCGCGAATCCGCGCGCCGCACGCGCGAATCCGCTCGCCGCCATGTTTGCCGCCGTGCGCCCCTCCGGTCCGCAGGACGGCGGCCAAGTACCGCGAGCTGTACGACGAGGACCTGCGCGAGGCGGTGCGTGGAGATACGAGCGGCGACTACGGCCGGCTACTCAACATGGCGCTCGCGTCGCCAGAGGAGTACGTGATCGAGATGATCAGCAGCGCCTGCGGCGGCATTGGGTGCAACGAGACGACGCTGATTGAGCTGTGCGTGACTCGTTCGAACGAGGTGATCACGGCGGGCAAGGAGGCGTGGGAGGCTCGCGAGGACAAGAGCCTCGTCGATTATCTCGACAAGGAGCTTGGTGTGCTGTATCGGCACGTGCAAAAGCTCATCTTTAAGCTGCTGAAGGGCGAACGCGACGAGGGCGACGAGGTGGACGAGGACAAGGCGGCCGAGCAGGTGGAGGCCCTCGCCAAGGAGTGCAAGAAGGGGCGGTTTGCAAACTTCAGCGAGAAGAAGGTCATCGAGATCCTCGCGACGAACAACCCGACGCAGAACGCCAAGGTCGCCGAGCTGTTCGAGAACGAGCACGGCAAGTCGCTCGGCAAGGCGCTCGCCAAGAAGTGCGGGGAGAAGCTGACGCTGGCGCTGAAGGCGCTGCTGCTGCCGAAGCCGGCATTCATCGCGACGCGACTCAAGGCGGCAATGAAGGGGCTCGGCACCGACGAGGGCAGCCTAGTGAGGCTGCTGGCCGGCCTCGATAACACCGACATGGCCGAGATGACCGAGACGTACGAGAGCAAGTACGGCAAGCCGCTGGCTGTCGCGCTCAAGAAGGAGATCAGCGGCGACTTCAAGCGCGCGGCGCTGATGTGGATCGATGCGCTGCAAGATCCGTCGCAGGGGCTGGAGGCGACGACCGAGCAGGAGGTGGGCGACATCTCGGGCGATGCCGAGGCGCTCGGCGGGATGCTTGACGCGCTGCTCGAGGAGCATGGCCACCTGCTGCGCTTTGTGGCGATGATCGACGCTGAGAACCTGGCGAGCGCGTGCAAAGGCTTCGGCACGGACGACAAGGCGCTGATCACGACCATCACGTCGCGCTCGAAGGCGCACCTGGGGCGTGTGTCGCAGGCCTACTACGCGATGCACGAGAAGAAGCTCGAGCGGCTCGTCGTAAGCGAGACTTCCGGCTGGTACCGCTACCTGGCGCGCTTCATTGTGCTGTCCGAGGCCGAATCTGACATCCGGCTGCTCGACCTGGCGATGGAGGGGCTGGGCACGAACGAGGCGGCGCTGATCGAGTTCCTGTGCGCGCGGCCACCCACGCGCGTTCGCACCGCGAAGGCGGCGTGGGAGGCGCGGCACGACGAGTCGCTTGTCGACAAGCTCGATTCGGAGCTCTCGGGAGACTTTCAGAACCTGTGCCTGACGATGCTCAAGGGGCAGCGGTGCATGGACGACGCCGACGACGAGGCGGTCGATGAGGCGCTGGCCGAGGAGCAGGCGCAGCACCTGTACGACAAGGGAGCAGGCCAGTGGGGCACGCAGGAGGAGGCGTTCATCGAGCTGCTCTGCTCACACTCGCCCGCGCAGAACAAGGTGCGCGCGCGCGTGTTTGCCCGCGCCGCGTGTCCCGCCCGCCCTTGGTGCCACCCACCCGACGCCGCATCCGCGCACGTGACAGGCCATTGCGTTGGCATATGAGAACAAGTTCGCACAGTCGCTTGCCGGCGCCATCAAGAGCGAGTTCTCTGGCGACATCAAGAATGCGCTGCTCGCTCTCCTGATGGACCCCTATGATTGGTACGCGATGCGCCTCAAGAAGGCGTTCAAGGGGCTCGGCACGTCGGACAAGCCGGTTTGTCGCATCCTGGGCTGCCACGACAAGAAGGATGCGATCAAGATTGCGGAGGCATTCGCAACCAAGTACGGCAAGCCCCTGCGCGGCGCACTCAAATCAGAGTGCTCGGGTGACTACAAGCGGCTTGCGATCGCGTGGGTCACCGTTCCGGACGAGCTCGAGGCGCCGGCCGAGGCCATCGAGCTGCCGCCGGAGGACGACCCTGACGACGAGGCCGAGATCGTCACGCCCGACGACGAGGCTGACGAGGAAGAGGAGCCGGACGAACCCGAGGCAAATCTGGAGGTGGCACGTCTGTCATTCCCTGACCCTCTTTACGCCCGCGGCCACCTTGCATAGCCCTCGGATGCCCCGGGCACCGTCATGTCTGGCTCCATGACCGGGGCCACTGATGGCCCTGTCACCTACACGTCTCCGATGATCCTGTTTGACACGCAGGAGGAATTGTCGGACGAGGAGCAAGAGGAGGAGCCAGAAGAGGAGGAGCCAGAAGAGGAGGAGCCAGACGAGAAGGAGGCGGAGGACGAGGACGAAGACGAAGAAGCAGAGATGGAGGCGGCCGTGGCTGAGCTCCAGGCAAAGCGCGAGGAAGCAGCCGAACGCAACAAGGTGTGCAAGACGCCCCGTCCCTGCGTGCGACAGCCAGATGCTGAGCGTGCCGATTGCCTCCTGCAACTGACAGGCACCTCTGGGCTTCATCGAGTCGATCGAGGTGGCACGTGCCGAGGCGGGCGATGATGCCGGTCTGCTGGAGGAGTGCGCTACGAAGCTGCAGGCGCACAACCGTGAACTCAAGGACTGCGTGGCCAAGCTCGACGCGGAGGCGATCAAGGAGGCGATGGACGGCTTCGGCACCGACGACAAGAAGCTGATCGTCGCCACGTGCTCGCGCACCAAGTCGCAGTTGAAAAGGTGCGCACATCACGCGCGCCGCACGCGCGAATCCGCGCGCCGCACGCGCGAATCCGCTCGCCGCCATGTTTGCCGCCGTGCGCCCCTCCGGTCCGCAGGACGGCGGCCAAGTACCGCGAGCTGTACGACGAGGACCTGCGCGAGGCGGTGCGTGGAGATACGAGCGGCGACTACGGCCGGCTACTCAACATGGCGCTCGCGTCGCCAGAGGAGTACGTGATCGAGATGATCAGCAGCGCCTGCGGCGGCATTGGGTGCAACGAGACGACGCTGATTGAGCTGTGCGTGACTCGTTCGAACGAGGTGATCACGGCGGGCAAGGAGGCGTGGGAGGCTCGCGAGGACAAGAGCCTCGTCGATTATCTCGACAAGGAGCTTGGTGTGCTGTATCGGCACGTGCAAAAGCTCATCTTTAAGCTGCTGAAGGGCGAACGCGACGAGGGCGACGAGGTGGACGAGGACAAGGCGGCCGAGCAGGTGGAGGCCCTCGCCAAGGAGTGCAAGAAGGGGCGGTTTGCAAACTTCAGCGAGAAGAAGGTCATCGAGATCCTCGCGACGAACAACCCGACGCAGAACGCCAAGGTCGCCGAGCTGTTCGAGAACGAGCACGGCAAGTCGCTCGGCAAGGCGCTCGCCAAGAAGTGCGGGGAGAAGCTGACGCTGGCGCTGAAGGCGCTGCTGCTGCCGAAGCCGGCATTCATCGCGACGCGACTCAAGGCGGCAATGAAGGGGCTCGGCACCGACGAGGGCAGCCTAGTGAGGCTGCTGGCCGGCCTCGATAACACCGACATGGCCGAGATGACCGAGACGTACGAGAGCAAGTACGGCAAGCCGCTGGCTGTCGCGCTCAAGAAGGAGATCAGCGGCGACTTCAAGCGCGCGGCGCTGATGTGGATCGATGCGCTGCAAGATCCGTCGCAGGGGCTGGAGGCGACGACCGAGCAGGAGGTGGGCGACATCTCGGGCGATGCCGAGGCGCTCGGCGGGATGCTTGACGCGCTGCTCGAGGAGCATGGCCACCTGCTGCGCTTTGTGGCGATGATCGACGCTGAGAACCTGGCGAGCGCGTGCAAAGGCTTCGGCACGGACGACAAGGCGCTGATCACGACCATCACGTCGCGCTCGAAGGCGCACCTGGGGCGTGTGTCGCAGGCCTACTACGCGATGCACGAGAAGAAGCTCGAGCGGCTCGTCGTAAGCGAGACTTCCGGCTGGTACCGCTACCTGGCGCGCTTCATTGTGCTGTCCGAGGCCGAATCTGACATCCGGCTGCTCGACCTGGCGATGGAGGGGCTGGGCACGAACGAGGCGGCGCTGATCGAGTTCCTGTGCGCGCGGCCACCCACGCGCGTTCGCACCGCGAAGGCGGCGTGGGAGGCGCGGCACGACGAGTCGCTTGTCGACAAGCTCGATTCGGAGCTCTCGGGAGACTTTCAGAACCTGTGCCTGACGATGCTCAAGGGGCAGCGGTGCATGGACGACGCCGACGACGAGGCGGTCGATGAGGCGCTGGCCGAGGAGCAGGCGCAGCACCTGTACGACAAGGGAGCAGGCCAGTGGGGCACGCAGGAGGAGGCGTTCATCGAGCTGCTCTGCTCACACTCGCCCGCGCAGAACAAGGTGCGCGCGCGCGTGTTTGCCCGCGCCGCGTGTCCCGCCCGCCCTTGGTGCCACCCACCCGACGCCGCATCCGCGCACGTGACAGGCCATTGCGTTGGCATATGAGAACAAGTTCGCACAGTCGCTTGCCGGCGCCATCAAGAGCGAGTTCTCTGGCGACATCAAGAATGCGCTGCTCGCTCTCCTGATGGACCCCTATGATTGGTACGCGATGCGCCTCAAGAAGGCGTTCAAGGGGCTCGGCACGTCGGACAAGCCGGTTTGTCGCATCCTGGGCTGCCACGACAAGAAGGATGCGATCAAGATTGCGGAGGCATTCGCAACCAAGTACGGCAAGCCCCTGCGCGGCGCACTCAAATCAGAGTGCTCGGGTGACTACAAGCGGCTTGCGATCGCGTGGGTCACCGTTCCGGACGAGCTCGAGGCGCCGGCCGAGGCCATCGAGCTGCCGCCGGAGGACGACCCTGACGACGAGGCCGAGATCGTCACGCCCGACGACGAGGCTGACGAGGAAGAGGATGAGGTCGCTGCTGAGCCTGAGGAGCCCGAGGAGCCACCCGAGGAGGAGGCTGTCGGCGAAGAGCCGGATTACGGCGACAAAGCAGAGCCGCAGGGTCGCCGCTGGCCACAAGGCTTTCAGTCAGACAGCGCGGGCGATTTGTGGTGCGCGGTCGCCTACACCGAGTTTGGCTCCATTCCTGGCAAGGCGACAGGGAGCAAATGCTTCTTCACATATGGCGGCGAGGAGCACGAGGCGGAAGAGTATGAGCTGATGACTCACCAGACAGTGGTCCCAGGCGACGATGAGGAGAACGGGGGCATCGAGCCGCAGGGCAACTGCGTGGATGGAGACGAGGCGCTCTGGTGCGCGATTGCCATGACAGAGTTTGGTCGGATTCCCGGCTATGCGAAGGAGGGCTTATGCTACTATGGCTACCATGGAGCGGAGTACACAACCGATCAGTTCCGTATCGTGGGTGAGGAGCCTGAGGAGGAGGAGGAGGAGGAGGAGGAGGAGGAGGAGGAGGAGCCAGAGCCACCGGCGGAAGATACCTCGCTGCTGGTGACAATGTCAGGTCAAATCGAGGTTGGCGCTTTCGGCGATGAAGTGGAGAGTACACGTGTCCACGTCGATTTCGAGCACCCTTTCCCGGACACTCCGAATATCGTGTGCAGTGCGGTCTGCGAGCCGGGCACCACATATGGCGACACCTTTGGCTGCACTGTGATAAACCCCACGCCAGAGGGCTTCGACGTCAACGTTGGGCGGCAGCACCCGGAGACCATGTCTTGGGGTCAGAATCTTCGTCTGAATTACTTCGCGGTCTTCTCGCAGAATTCGATCGACCCGATCCAGACGGGTGTGCTGGAGGTTGGGTGCAAGGGAGACGACGACGTGGAAAGTCTGCTCGTCACAATCGAGTTTCCCACGCCGTTTCCGCGTCAGCCCGTCGTCATCTGCACTCCGATCGGCGACGACTATCCTGACAGCTTCGGTTGCACGCTGCGCAACGTCACCAATGCGTCGGCTGAGGTTCTGCTGGCACGCACGGCCCCACAGTGCACGTCCTGGGGTCAGGAGCTGAAGCTAGCGTGGGTGGCGAGCGACGATTGGCCCAGCATGCAAGTGGAGGTGGGCTCGTTTGATGGCGGCGAGGACGGGCAATGCATGACGACTCATGAGTACCCAGGCGGTGGCAGGGTCAAGGAGCCGCTACTCTTCGTTGTGGCACAACACGAGGGTGGTTCCGAATATCCCGACTCCATGGTGTGCGCCGTATCCGCCGTCGAGAAGGATTGTTTTCAGCTCAATATGTCACGCGTGCACCCTGAGGCAAGGGGCTGGGGCCAGCAGATGCGCTGCCATGTCGTTATTGTTTCTTGAGGGTACAGGTTTGAGAGCGAGGAGGGCGACGAGGCAAGATCGCCATGCGCAGCGCGATGTCTACTTTTGGTCATTAGAGATGTGTTTCGGGGGCCGTCGCCTTGCCGCTGCTTTTGTGCGGGGCGCCAAAATACCGGCCAAAGTCATGCTTGCTACGACAGCCATGATGTGTTTACGACAGCCATTATGTGTTTTGTCGGGTATGTGGGATGGTTGTATCTTCTTCTTCTTTTAAATTAAAACCTGCAAAAAGCCAAACTCGCAACGCAACAGGTCTAGCCCACAGCCCCACACGCCACAGACCGTCACGAGAGAGACCCCTTATCATGGGTGTACCTCTCAAGCAGAGGCTGCCACGGCAGTTCTTGATGGCGGTGCGACTCCTGGGGCCTCCCACGTGCCTCCCAGACGATCAAAGAGCGAGAAGCGCTTTGAGAAATTGACCTCACCCCGAATATGGTGATGCTGATGGTCCTCGGAGCGCAGCTCCACGCCCAGCCATGTCGCCAGCCATGGTGCTGGCCCGAAGTTTCGACCGCGATTCTCGACGCCCGCGTGGCCATACAGCTCCTGGAAGAGCAAGTAGCACTTGGCGATCGATAATTCGAAGCCCGGAGCGAGCGGCACCAGAAGCAGCGCGCCCAGGAGGGGCACGGTGTGCGTCAGCAGCGCATCGAGCGGGGACATCTGCAGTGCCGACAGCAGCCTCAAGTCGTGAGTGTGTGCATGATGCAACTTGTGCACTCGGCGATACACGGCCGGCAGGTGGACAGCACGATGCGCGATGTAGAATAGCATGTCAAACGCGAGCTCAAAAAGTAGCAGTCTGCACAGCAGCAGCGGGTACCAGATGGCAATGCTGGAGCCAACCCACGTGCTTGAAGCCGCCGCCCTCGCCCCATACCAGTGCGTCCAGAGGTAGCGCTCCACGGCACTGCCGAGTGGATGTGCCAGCACGCTGCCGATGGCCACCGGCCGCAACGGCTTCTCGTTGCCATGTGAGCGTGGCCGCCCTCTGAGGTTGTGGGCGCACGCTGCATAGACTGAGGTATACAGCACAGCAGTGGCCGCCAGGGCACTCAGTAAAGCGCTGCTTGTGAGCAAGTGCACTGCATGATCAGTACCCGCCACCGTGAGCGCGCAGAGCATCACGCCGCCGTTGACCGCGAGCCATTTCATCACGGCGTCTTGCATAGCGTGGTTTCTCCGCCGACCGATGGGAGACCTCGGACCGATCTCCCATCAGCGTCGGGTGATCCGCATGCACATGTGGCGCGCCTGCGCCACGCGCTCGCTGCGGTCAGCGTGGCCCAGATCATTCCTACGCGCGAGCACGCAGCTGGCCGCGCAGGAGTCATCCATGAATGTCGCGGCGGTTGGCCTGCCTCACGTGGCTGATGTGCCTGTGCGGAGCGACTGGACACGCGATGAGGTTGCTGCAATCTACCAGCTTCCCTTCACAGAGCTGCTCTTCCGCGCAGCCGCCGTGCATCGCGCCAACTTCGACCCTCTCGAGGTCCAGCGCTGCACGCTCCTCTCCGTCAAGACTGGAGGCTGCACTGAGGATTGCAAGTACTGTGCGCAGTCGACGCGGCACAAGACTGCTGTCAAGGCCTCGCCGATGATGGCAGCAGATGAAGTCCTCGAGGCCGCCCGGCGTGCCAAGCAGGCAGGCTCTACCCGCTTTTGCATGGGCACCGCGTGGCGCGAGCTTGGCGCAAAGAAGACCGCCTTCAAAAGGATCCTCGGCATGGTGCGCGAGGTCAAGAAACTCGACCTCGAGGTGTGCTGCACGCTCGGTATGCTCAACGAGGAGCAGGCCAGCCAGCTGAAAGAGGCTGGTCTGGATGCGTACAACCACAACCTCGACACCAGCCGTGAGCACTACCCCAAAGTCATCTCGACCAGGACCTACGATGACCGGCTGCAGACCATCGCCAATGTGCGAAAGGCGGGCATCTCGGTGTGCTGCGGTGGGATTCTCGGACTGGGTGAGTCTGAGGCTGACCGTATCGGCCTGCTGTATGAGCTGGCCACGATGGACGAGCATCCCGAGTCGGTGCCCATCAACGCGCTTGTCCCGGTTGAGGGAACGCCCATGGGCGATTTCGTCGCACCGGACTGCTTCCAGATGGCTCGGACGATCGCGACTGCCCGCATCGTGATGCCACGCTCCATGGTGCGCCTATCCGCAGGCCGCATGTCGTTCAGCACGCTCGAGCAAGCCGTGATGTTCATGGCTGGCGCGAACAGCATCTTCACGGGTGACAAGCTCCTCACAACGCCCAACCCCGCCTTCGATGCGGACATGCAGCTATTCGACCAGCTCGGCCTGAAGGGTCGGCCCCCGAACCAGAGGCTCCGCAGCTGAGGTTCCCATGATGGAGCGCAGGTCGAAGCGCGTGCAGGCTGGCGCCACGAACCTCGTGTCGTCAGTACTGACCGACCGACAGCGGCAGTGTCGAGAGAGAGAGAGAGAAGAGAGAGAGAGAGATGATATATGAGTGCGTTTCGGCTCTCGCGTGCTCCGTTCGCCTAGACCCACGTTTCGTTATTGCATGTGCTGCGTTCATTTTAAGATTTCACGGCACGGCACGAGAGGTCCTGAATGCCTGAATGCCTTGGCGGGCCCTATTCCGGGCCAATGGACGCTTGACCTGACCGGACGCACGCATTCAGTCCATTCAGTCGTCGAAAAAAACACTCGGGGCCCGGGCCCCGGTGCGACGAAAAAGCGTGCTTGGCGGCAAGCGCTCCGCGCGCGACAGTGCCAATAGTCGACACTGGGCCGTGGCCAGCGTCAGTAGTAGCGTACCTGCGCCTCGTCTGCAGCCGCACTGGCTGCATCTTGCTTCACGAGCAGCCGCTTGAGCTCGGCGGATGCGTGATCAATGGGGTCTCCTGCGGGCATGGCCGAGCACGCATGCTCTTCGAGCCTGCCTCCTGGCCTCAGCAGAGCATGCGGGTCTTTCTCGGCGTGCGACATCCTCACGGCGCCACCGTGCCGCAACAGCTCACGCGTCATGTCACGGTCCCCTTGCCAAAGCGCCGAGTGCATGGGCGTCCACCCTGCATGGTCGGGAACCTGTGCATCCGCCCCGGCAGCAAGCAGCAGCTCGGCGGCGCGGCTGTTGCCTCGCAAAACGGCGGCGGCGAGCGCTGTCTCGCCGCCAGCCGCACGCGCGTGGACATTGCTGCCCCTGCCGAGCAAGACCTGCAGCGTGAGGAGCCGCCCCTCGGCCGCAGCCAGGTGGAGTGCCGTGCAGCCGTCGGCCGTCGGCCAGTCGATCGGCGCGCCCGCGTCAAGCAGCAGCCGCACCGCGACCTCCTGCCCGCGGAAGGCCGCCGTGTGAAGCGCGCACCATCCGAGCTGGTTGCGCGCGCAGAACTCATCGAGCTGGCCGACCTCAGCCGTCCGAGATGCACCGGGGCCTGCGCGCGCGCCGGCCAGCTGCCCAAGCATGGCCACGTCGCCCGCTACAACAGCGAGGTGCATGGCGGTCATCCCGCGCGAATCGACAGCTCCGCGACCGCACTCGGGCTGACCCAGTAGCAGGGCCACCATCGCCTTGCGTCCGTGCGCCACCGCCGTGTGCAACGGCGTGCGCCCATGCGCCCCCGGAATCTGGAGCTCCTTGTGCGCCCCAGGCTTGGCGAGCAGCGCGCGCACCAGCGACACATTGCCCTCGCGGGCCGCAACGTGCAGGGAACCCTCGCCGAGCCGCGTCCGCTGCGCCGACACGGCGCCCCGCTCGAGCAGCAAACGGCCTGTTGCCGTGTGGGCGCGCGAGTGCATTGACATCGCAAGGTGGAGCGCCGTCTCCCCGCTGGCGTTGAGGGCGCCCACGTCGACCCCCTTCTGGTCAAGCAGGAGCCGCACCATCTCCGTGTGGCCGCCTCGCGCCGCCATGTGCAGCGGCACTTCCTCGTCCTCCGGATTTTTGACGTTCGCATCGGCGCCCAGCTCGAGCAGCCGCCGCGCGACCGTGACCGACGCCTTCGCCGCGGCCAGGTGCAGCGGCGTCGCACCAGCCTTGTTGTGGCTCGCGAGCGCCACACCGACTGCCTGAGGCCCCGAAGAGGGCGGGCGGTCCTCGTCGACGATCAGCGGCTGGGGCGCGGCGCCGGCGCGCTGCGGCGCGTTGGCGGAGGTGCTTGTGGGGCTGCCGCACAGGGCCTCCACGATTCGTAGCGCAACGTCATCCTTGTGCGTGCAGGCCGAGTGGAAGGCAGTGTCGCCGCTCGAGCCCTTGCTCAGCACGGATCCGCCGGCCTTGACGAGCGCGTCCACCGCCCCAGCGTGGCCCGCCACCGCCGCCAGGTTCAGCGGCGTGTCGCCCGTGTCGGACGCGGCGCCAGGCGCCGCTCCGTGCTCGAGGAGCAATCGGACCGCCGCGGCATGCCCCTTCTCTGCCGCGGCATGCAAGGGCGTCACGCCATCCTTGGTGCGCACGTTGGTGCGCGCGCCGAGCGAGAGGATCGCGGCCACAATCGCATCGTCGCCCCTGGCGGCGGCACAGTGCAGCGGTGTGAGGCCGGCGTGCGGCCCAGTACGCAGGCTCGCGTTCACGTCGAGGTTCTTGACACCGCCCTGCCGCACGAGCGTGACGAGCGTCTGCGCCCGACCCGTCAGCACGATCGCCACGAGGTCAGCCTGCTCACGCTGGCCCCGCAGCGAGCCTTTGCCCGCCTTCGTCGTAGTCGTCATGGTGAATGATCAAACTGCTTTCAGACTTTGAACATCGTCCGCGCACTCGCTCTGCTGCTGTGACTCTGGTGGACTGAACCCCGGCCCACACGCATCCCCAAGCTAGACCCAACCCCCATTCTGAGACCGACCTCCCGGCGCGGGGCCGCCTTGCACCGCTCGCGAGGCCCCGCGGGTCCGCTGGCTCGGGATCAGTGTCTCCCCACGTGGGCTCTCCTGCCTGACCGGCAGCTTAAGGCAAAGCAATGATCTAAAGTATCTAAAGGTAGAAAGGTAGATGCCCCATCCGGTGGCAATCGCGGAGGGGAGGGTACTGCCGGGTTCCGTCCCACGGTCTTAGGCACCCTATCAATTGAGCTTGTCGTCGTCGTGTGTGCCGTGCGGGCTGAGATGGCGTGCGGGCCCGGTTTGACTCTGGTAGTTTAGGTAGACTGGTAGATAGATAGACTGGTAGACGCCCCATCCGGTGAGGTTTGACTCTAGCTTAAACAGCATTTCTGTGTCGGCCCGGCCGGCCGCACCCATGCCCATGCCCATGCCCATGCCCGTGCACACGACTGCTCAGTCGATGCACCAACGACCGCTCGGTCGGCCCCATCGCGACTGCCCGGTCCGGCGGTCGGAACCCCACCCATGCCCCGGGCGCTCGGCCGCATGCTCGGCCGCCCCCGGCCGCTCGGTCGCTCCCGGCCGCTCGGTCGCTTCGTTGTTGTCTGTGGGTGCTCCCTGTTCAGCGCCAGTGCTGAGAGGACGGCGCTGGACGGCAGACACGTCACCCCTGGCAGGTGGCCTCTCCGCCGAGCCCTGAAATCGACGACGCACGCAACCCATTCCAATTCTCCTACCTCCGGATCCTCCACATAATGAGCACATAGCCGAGTACGTGGTTCTAAGAACGCAGATTACACACACTTAAACAGGGCTCGGCGGCGGGACGCGGATCATTGCTTTGCCTAAGCCCTTACTTTTTAGATACTTTAGATCATTGCTTTGCCTAAGCTGCAGGTCAGGAGGCCGACGTGGGGAGACACTGATCCCGAGCCAGGCGGACTCTGGTACCTTGTACTTTGGCCTTTGCTATACCTTTGCTTTTGCATACGAGTAATGTCCGGGTTAGATAATACCGAGTGAGACGCCTGGTATTGTGTATTATACGTATTTTTATTATATTATGTATTAATACAAATAATACCTGGGCCTCATGCCTCCCGAGGACCAGCAGGAGGAGGCCCTTCTGCAGGTCATGTAGGGGTGCG